>OIZQ01000261.1_pt1 | contig 31332 bp, 22 predicted proteins | sample 1588491 | NCBI WGS metagenome assembly OIZQ01 (sample SAMN03283262) | human gut metagenome | biome: human-associated habitat; material: feces | host: Homo sapiens | place: USA | collected 2013
CGCTCATAGAGTGCTGTAATCTTTGAAGTCCTTGACATTCTCTTATCCTCCTTTCCTTATGTAATCTTGTTTAGCATTACAGGGATTACTCCCTCTGCTAATAGGAGAAAACAGGGGTGCAAAGCGGAACTGTTTTTCAAAGAATTAAAAAAATATTTTTGAAGTTCCAAAGCCGACTTTGACAACCTATTTTCAATTTAGGAACGCATTATTTATCGTCCTACTAAATTATAGCCCTCAGGTGCAAGCTCTATGGCAGTTATGGTTTCGCCGAATGTGCTTGCCCATGCATCGAAATGCTGCAAACCTTGTGCTTTTAACAGGTCATACTCTAAATAGCGCTGCATGGTATACATCTCTGTCATGGAGTTGCTGATGGGTGTACCCGTTGCAAATACAATACCTCGGTTGCCTGTCAGCTCGTCCATATATCTGCACTTCATAAAGAGGTCAGAGGATTTCTGTGCTTCGGTTTGGGAAAGGCCCGCAACATTTCGCATTTTCGTATAGAGGAACAGGTTTTTGAACCCATGCGCCTCGTCCACAAACAGGCGATCCACGCCTAATTCTTCAAAGGTGACAACATCATCCTTGCGGGTTTGGTCGTTGAGCTTGTCGAGTTTCAGCTTAATGGAGCGTTTGCTCTTTTCCATCTGCTTGATGGTGAAGCGTTCTGCGTTTGCGCGTTTTGCTTCTGAGATACCCTCGACGATTTCTTCAAGCTGATCTTCAAGGATTGCCCGCTGTCGCTCTACGCTCACGGGTATCTTTTCAAACTGCGAGTGTCCGATAATGACTGCATCGTAATCGCCCGTGGCAATACGGGAACAGAACTTCTTACGGTTTCTCGTTTCAAAGTCTTTCTTTGTTGCAACAAGGATATTGGCGGACGGATATAGCTGCAAAAACTCCGCTGCCCACTGTTCGGTCAGGTGGTTCGGTACCACGAACAGGCTCTTTTGACAGAGCCCAAGGCGTTTACTCTCCATAGCGGCAGCGACCATCTCGAAGGTTTTGCCGCCACCTACTACGTGCGCAAGCAGCGTGTTACCGCCGTACAGGATGCGGGCAATGGCATTTACCTGATGTTCCCGCAAGGTAATTTCGGGGTTCATGCCAACGAACTTGATGTGGCTTCCGTCATACTCACGGGGACGCACGGAATTGAACTTTTCGTTGTACAGCGCAGTCAAGCGTTCTCGTCGCACGGGGTCTTTCCATATCCAGTCCCGAAAGGCGTCCTTGATGGCCTGCTGCTTCTGCTGGGCAAGAATGGTCTCCTTTTTGTTCAAAACGCGCTTGTCGCTTCCATACTCATCCTGAACGGTATCAAAGATGCGGACATCCTTCAGGTTCAGGGTTTCCTCAATGATTTTATAACCGTTGATGCGCTTTGTGCCGTAGGTCACACTGGCGGTGACATTACCGTAATCGCTGTTCTTATTAGAGATATTCCATTCAGCCGTTACAGGCGAGAAATGCACCTTGATACGGCTGCTTGCGTAGTAGGAGGGCTTTAGCAGCTCTACCATGAATTGCTGAATATCCTCCTGCGGCAGCCATGTTGCACCAAGCCGAACATCGATTTCGGATGCGGTGAGATCTACGGGCTGTACCTTTTCCAAGGCTTTCACATTCACAAGGTAGTCGTCAGGATTTTGCTCTGCGCTTTTCCTTGCCCAAGCGAGCTTTTCACGGACATTGCCCGAAAGATACTCGTCTGCGGTCAGATACTTGCGTTCCGTGTTATTGCCGTACCCATACAACGGGTTCAGGAAGATAACGCCTTTGAGTTCGAAAAACAGAGTTTCTTCGCTCTTTCCAGTCAGTTCTGCCATATAGTCCATATCGATCATGGCTTTTTCGGACAGGGAGAGAGCAAGTGCGTCTGTTGCCGTATCACAGGAAGTAATCGCTTCCTGCTGACGGATGGTGCGCTTTGTAAACATATCCGCTTTGCGTTCCAAAGCGCCGTTCTCGTCGATAACTTCCAGGGAGCAAAGCAGGCAGTAGGAGGAATCGTCCGAGAAAGCCATATTGTTGCCGCGGCTGTTGATGAGCCCGTATTTTGCGGTGAAGTCGTCGTAGAGCGTGTTGAGCGTTTTCTGTTCCTGCTCAATCATTTCATCGGGATAACCTTCAAGCTGATACTGAATCAATCTGCGGGTGCAGTCTCTCAAGCCGATCATGCCCTTGATGCGGTTCTGAGCAGTGACCGATAGCTCAACCTTATTCATAACGGAGTTCTCACGGTAGTAGATCTCGCCGTCTACAAGGGTAAAGGAGAAGTTTCGTACATCGAGGTCGGCGGGTATGCTTTCCACGGCGCTTTCTTCCGTTTCTTCACGCTCGTACTCCGAAATCTCGGCATGGATATTTGCAATGGCGTCCGCTAACTGCTCCGAAAGCTCCGCACCCGCAATGGGTTTGACCGTTACTTCCTGCTTGCCGTACTGCGTGCTTTCCCCGGTCAGCTCACCAAGCACCATATCAGGGTTATCTATAAAATATTGGTTAATGGTGTAGCCCTGTTCCGTCTTGCCGAGATGCACCCATTCGGGTTCCACCTCGATGGGTCTGTCGCGCTTTTGCAAAAACAGAATATCAGCGACAACACCCGTGCCTGCATTGGCAAGGAAGGCGTTGTTGGGCAATCGGATTGCACCAAGCAGGTCTGCCCTTTGTGCAAGATACTTCCTGACAGCAGGGTTCTTTTTGTCCATTGTGCCGGAGGAAGTAACAAACGCCACAACACCGCCCGGGCGCACCTTATCCAGGGCCTTGGCAAAGAAATAGTCATGGATCAGAAAGTGATTTTTATCGTATCTTTTATCAGCAACGCCGTAATCACCAAAGGGCACATTGCCGATTGCCACATCGAAAAAGCTGTCGGGAAGATTGGTTTCCTCAAAGCCTTGAATGGCGATATTGGCATTTTGATAAAGCTGTCGTGCGATTCTTCCGGTCAGGCTGTCCAGTTCTACCCCATACAGCTTGCTTTTTTCCATACTCTCGGGAAGCAAACCGAAGAAGTTTCCCACGCCGCAGGCAGGTTCCAGAATGTTACCCGTTCTGAAGCCCATGCTTTCGATTGCGGAATAGATTGCCTTGACAACGGTGGGCGAAGTATAATGCGCGTTCAAAACCGAAGCGCGCGCCGATTGATATTCCTCGGGTGAGAGTGCCGCATACAGCTCTTGAAACTCGTCCGCCCATGCGGGATTGTTCTCATCAAACGCCTGGGGTAAGCTGCCCCAACCGACATATTTTGAGAGCACTTCCTGTTCTTCGGGGGTTGCCAGCCGCTTCTCAAACTCGATCTGCTGCAAGGTGTTGATGGCGTCCATGTTCATTCTGAACTTTGCTTTGGGACCGCCGTGTCCGAGATTGTCATCCGTAATTTTGAAGTGATGCTTTTCTACGGGTGCAGCCTTTTCAGGCTCGCTGCTGCGAAGCGTCTGAATGACCACGTCAAAGGGTAGATTGTTCTTGTCGGCCGGATATACCGCTGCGGTTTTAACTGTGAACTGCGGCTCGGCAATGGCTGTTTCCTGTTCTGCCTTATCCATGGCAAACAATCCATCGAAGTCTTCGATTTTCTCCCGGGCGTCTGCTATGGCTTCCGTACCGTCAGGGTAACAGAGATAAACAATTTCCCCCTCATCAAACATTTGCAGCGCTTCCTCACGGTCAAGCTGTTCCATGTTGGAAAAATCATAACCATAGGCATCTGCTCGTGCGCTTTCCCCGGACTGTGCTGGATTTGCTGCGGTACCTTCCCGATACGGCATATCGGGGAAATACCTGGCGTTACGCTCATCCTGCTCCAGAAGGTGATGAAAGGTTTCCTTGTTTTCAGCCCGAAAGATGGGATAAACGAGTGTCGGGTCAAGTAACTGTACTTCGTTTTCTTTGACTTCTGTAATGCGGAACTCAGTATCGTCCAGATAGACAATATCATCTACCGCATACTGATACGGGCTTGATTCCTCAGACTTTTCTTCCGCTGCCACTTCTTTGATAAGATGGTCATTTGCAGGGTTTTCACGGAGCCTGCGTTCAAACACGTCTCTTGGCATATCGTCGGACAGTAAAGGGAACTTCGGGTCTGAAAAAATTACGGTATTGTCGTCATATCCAAGGATGGTATAGGTATCCACGCCAAACTGAACCTTGTCGCCGAGAGAGAAAGCATACTCTGCAACTTTGCGCTTCTCATCCATCGCTGCGACGGCTACTTGAAGCGCTTCTCTTGCAGTTTCTTCTTCAGCGCGTTTCAAAGCGCGTTCCGCCATGTCCTTTTCGTAAGCGGGCAGCAGTTCTTTCTCTTTGTCGGACAGGTATCTGTCCATTGCTATCAATTCTCGGATACGTCGGTCAACAATTCGCCAGGAGTAGGTGTGCTTATTTTTGAATCCGCTGTCGCTGAAAGACAAGCCCTTACCGTCGTGGTCAACAAAGCCGCTGCTGCCATCCAAGTAGGTGTGGGAATGGCCGCCGATACCATACTCGTTTTTGAGGAATTTGAGCGCTGCATCCGTGGTCGGATGGGATTCATAGAACTTATAAATGCGGAGCTTGCCGTTTGCAAAGCCGCTACCGTGCTTTGTGAGTTCATAATCGAAGTCAGCCTGTGAAACGGAAAAAACAGAGGATCTTTTCGCCTCCGCTTCTGCAATCCGCTGTTTTTGTTCTTCTTCAGACAGAAAAAGAGAGCCCTGGAAGCTCTCTTTCGGTTCATTCAGTTGTAAATCAGGTCGTTCAGTATCAGTTCCTCGGCTCGGTTCCTGATATTGTTCATCTGCTGTACCCAAGCCATCTGATTCGTAGCTTTCAGGCTCTCCGTCACGCCCTCGTCTTTCGCCATCTGTGTCACGGTCTGTTCCATCTGCTCCCGAGCCGCTCTGTCGATCTCCAAGAGGTGTTGAGTCAGTCCGTTCGTCAGCAGGAGGCTGTTGTAGAAGCCCTTCCGGTGCTCCTTCAGGTAAGTTTTCCTCATTTTGCCGTACTTGCCGATGCTCTCCGTCGGCTGATTGTCCATCGCTATATCGGGAACCAGATAATCCCCGTTCTGTCTGTATATGAGTTCCATATTCAACGCTCCTTTCGTTTGTTCTATTATCATTCTGCAAAACATCTCTGCTGTTTGCAAATGTGTCACGCTCCTGACGGCGGATGGAAAGAACGCTTCTTTCGATTTGCCGCAATACCATTTCCGTCATGTCAGCAGTTGCAGTACCAAGCTGGGAAATGGTCGCAGGGGTATTGAAATCAAGAACAGGAACAAAGCCGGTTTTTTCAAGAATATCTCCTGCATTCAATCCCAAACGGGTAAGCGTACAGTATGCGACACTCATTTCCACCATCTGCTCAAACCATACCTTCACATTGAAATCGTCGTATTCGTCGAGCATACTTCCATCCAATGAACGCAGCAATTCACGGCCATAGTCCGTAATGTTGTCGCTGACTGCGTTGTGAATGATGCCAAGAAGCTGATCGTCAAAGGGATACTGCTCCAAGTTATCGGGTTCACCGAAATGGTTGGCGAGTTCCTCGATAATCTGAGCTTCGTCCTGCTCTCTGTGCTGCCACAGAGAAAAAGGAGTGTTGTACCTTGTGTTCGTATCGGACACATCAAACACATATCGCAGCCGAGGGTTTTCGCCGCTGTCGTCAATCAGCGCAATACCCTTTGCACCTTTGTTCACCCAGCGGTTAAAGCGTGGGGAGTTCCATAGCTCCATAGAAGCACAAGCCCTTGCATCCGGTCGCTGTGCATGGATGAGTACCTGCTCGGGAAAGGAGTATTTGTAGAGCCATGCCGCAGAATCAAGGAAGCTCATCCAATCGTCGATCGAGTGAGTGAGCTTCTTTGTGGTTTCCATGGATAGCTCTGACATTAACTGAAGCTTTGTTGCCAATAATTTCACCTTCTTTCGCTATTGCTTTATCGCTCAATATCGTCTCGAGAGTTTCGCTTCAATTTCCCATTCTCATCATAATTTCGGGGATTTGCAGCAGGAACGCCCCATCCAAACATGGAGCCGTGCAGCATGGCAGTTTCCTGCGCTTTTGTCACGCCAAGCTTTTCGTTGGCGTAATCAGCAGTCTCGCGGTTATGCTCCTTTTCGCCATGCAGATTCCAGTCCGAAGGGAAATAGCCTCTCATTCCTCGTTTGATGTTGATGAGATCTCCGCTGGATGGCTCAATGCTCAGGCAGAGTGCGGGTATCGGGAATTTCCGATGGGTGTGTTCTTCATAATACTTCACCTCATCGTCAATTCGCTTTTCATAATCCGCCATTGCCTTTGCTTCGTTGGAAAAGTAATGCCCCCAGAAGAAGTGCATGGGAGCATCTTTGCGATAATTCCATGTGACGTAGGGCGACGGTGCGGTTTTGCTGAAGCCTACTGCAATGCCGAGGTCTCCCACGACAAAACGTTCTTTGATTGTGTATCCTGCATTGGTCTCGATTTTTTCCATAGTGTTGCTCTCCTTTCACTTGGTATGTAAAACTCTTTGAATTCTTATCTGATTTATCAAATAATGATTCGATTTAAAAGTTACTGCGTTTTTGAATCTTATTTCAAACGAAATCTTGTTGCTAAACCTTTTGCATGGTATAATAGTTTAAAATTTTGGGTATACTTGCACTAACTTTTAACCATGGGAGAAATTCAAATGCGTACAATTGATAGGAATAGCTATCTTGCTAAACTGATTGATAAAAAAGAAAATGGATTGATAAAAGTGATTACCGGCATCAGGCGCTGCGGTAAAAGCTATTTACTGTTTCATCTTTACTATGATTATCTAGTTCAAAATGGAGTAAAAGAAGATCACATCATTACCATAGCTCTTGATGATAATGTATATCTGACTTTGCGCGATCCCGATAAACTGTCAGAGTATATTCGTTCCCAAATAACGGATAAGGAGCTTTATTATATTCTGATAGACGAAATACAGTATGCCATCTCGAAAGACGAGCTGAAGAATTCTGAGAATATCCGCCTTTATAATGTTCTCAATGGGATTATGCGGTTGCGAAATGTGGATATTTACGTTACAGGCAGCAATTCAAAGATGCTCACAAAAGATGTTATGACGGCGTTTCGCGGCAGAGGGGATGAGGTGAGAATTCATCCGCTTTCTTTCAGAGAATACCATGATTTTTGCGGTGGAGACAAAAGCGAGGCATATGAAGAATATGCCATGTATGGCGGGATGCCTCTTGTGCTATTTAAAAAGACCGATGCAGAGAAAATGAGCTATCTTCAGTCATTGTTTGCGGAGGTGTATTTCAAAGATATCTTTGAACGTTATGACATAGAACTGCAAGACGTATTTGAGGAGCTTACCGATGACCTTTGTTCCTCGATTGGTTCTCTTACCAACGCAAGCAAGGTAGCGAATACGCTTCAATCAGTAAAGAGTATTAAGGTTTCAAGCAATACAATAGCGACCTATCTGACTTATCTTATTGAGTCGTTTTTGTTCAGCAATGCCAAGCGGTACGATGTAAAAGGGAAAAAATACTTTGAATACCCCTCCAAATACTATTGCACCGACCTCGGGCTCCGTAATGCTCGTTTGAATTTCCGACAGCAGGAAGAAACGCATATCATGGAGAATGTTATTTATAATGAACTGCTGTGTCGCGGATACTCTGTAGATGTTGGAGTAGTGGAACTTGCTGAAAATCTGAATGGAAAAATTCATCGTAAGCAATGCGAGATAGATTTTGTCGTCAATCAAGGCGCTAAAAGGTATTATATTCAATCCGCACTTAATGTGGACGATGCTTCAAAGATGGAAACCGAACTGCGACCGCTGAAAGGGACAAAGGACTTTTTCAAAAAAATCATCGTTACCAAAACTTCTGCGAAACCCTGGATAGATGATGCAGGAATCACTCATATAGGGTTATATGAATTTCTGTTGAATGAACATTCACTTGAATTGTAATCAGAAATAAAACAAATATAAATCGGCAAGCAACATTGGTTGATATACTTTTGATGTGAGTAAGGAGGGCTTTTGCCCTCCTTACTGCATAAATGACTCATTTATTCTTTTTCCCTCTGATGTGAAGGAGAATTGCACCACCTACAATTACGAGACAGAGTACGATTGCCAGGATAGTTTTCATTGGAGGAAAGATAACAGTAAGTGCTATCATGCTCATAATCGTAGGAATAATCAGACATAACGCCACCTACTTCACGGTGTATTTCTTTACAAGCTCCTTGATTCCAACATCTGATGACCGCTTGCCGCTTGCACACTCCCGAACAAGGGTAAGCTCTTTTTGATTCAGTTTCATACCCTCAATAGCCATTGTTCCCGCTATTTGTCGGGTGATTTTTTCGCTTTTTACCATCGTGCCGCACCCCGCTTTATTAATAATATTATACCATATTCATGAGCAAAGTAAACCGATAATCATAGGCGGGAGGGCGTTTTCCGCCCTCCCGCACATCAGCCTGTTTACTTTTTGCGCTTATTCCTCACATAGAGAAAAACAGCGCCGCCCAATATGACGACGCACAGCACGATTACCGGGATAGCCTTTAACCCCATTGATTAGCCCTCCGATTCTTTGTTTTTCTTTCTGCGCTTGATAACAAGGAGGGCTATGCTGCCCGCAGGCAGCAGCACCGCGCCAGCGATCATGGCGGGAATTTCCCACCAGTCGTTATCCAGCCCCAGCTTGACGCTTTTGCTGTTTGGCACTTTGATTACCATGGGTGACAGCGCCGAGGTTTCCTTTGTGATTTCCGCTTTACGGGCGGCAACGGGGAAGTAGCCCTTCGGCACGACAGATTCCTCGATCCATATCGCGCCCATAGGCAGACCGAGGATGACGACCTCGCCGTTTTTGTCCACCATCAAGTCCGTTTCTTTGCCGTTCTCGTCAAAGAAATACTTGCCGTCCTCCTGTTTGGTGAAGGACAGCGTTGCAAAGCCCAAACCATCCTTGACCTTGATACAGAAGCCCGCACCCATAAGAGACTGATTCGTAGCTGCGTCCAGCTTTATGATCTTCACTCCCGTAGGGCAGTTGTTCACCGTCACCTTGCAGGGCGCGGTTTCGCTGTGCTTGTCCGTCAGTTCGATTTCCGTCGTACCGTCAGCGATATAGCCCTTTGGCACGGTTTCCACGAGCTTGTACTTGCCCGCTTTAAGATACTTGAATACTGCCTTGCCGTTTGCGTCGGTGACAAAGGTTTCCACGCCGTCCTCAGCGGGGATGCGATAACCGCCCTCAACGAGCTTGGTCTTAACGACCTTTCCCTCGCCGTCCTGCAAGGTGAACGTGATGCCCGCCATCGGCGCACCCGTATAGGTGTTCATCTTCAAAATTTCGAGCGTGATGGGGGTATTGGCAAACTCAACATCGCCCGCGACCTTGCCGTATGCGTCTATCGTAAAGGAGTATAAGGCGGGGTCGAGGGAGTAGGTATCGGGGGCGGCGATCTCCTGCCATGTGTACTTGCCTGCAGGTAGTTCCTTCATGGTGATGTAGCCATCCGCGCCCGTCTTGCTCTCAAAGAACACCTTGCCGCTTGCATCCGTCACCTTGATGGTTGCGTTTGCGAGGGGCTGCCCGGTGTGGCTGTCGAGCTTTCGCACCTTGGCTTCATTTGCCCTGTTGGTAAACTCAAATACCGCTGTTTCCTTGTCCTCGGTGGTGAGCGTCACGGTCTTGACCTCATCGGAGAGGACAAAGCCCGCGGGCGGTGTGACCTCTTTGACCTTGTATTCACCAACAGGAAGGTCTATGGTTTCTGCGTAGCCGTCCTCGTTGGTGGTGATGGTGGCGAACAGTTTGCCCGAAGCGTCGCACACCTCGAACACCGCGCCCGCAAGTCCGCGATCCTTGTCAGCTGCATCCAGCTTATATACGCCGATCTTCGCCTTGAACATGGTGTTGTAGATGGGACTGTCGTAGTGCCGCACGTTCAGTTCGCTGTCGATGGTCAAAGGGATTTTTTCGGTAAGCATCTCAATCGTTTCCACGGGAACGGCAAGCTCTTTGAGATAGTATTTGCCATACGGGAGCTTTGCCGTGCTTTCCGCAATGCCCTGATCGTCGGTGGTCAGCACCTCCACAAGTACATCAGCGGGCAGGTCGCCAATCGTTTCAGCCGTATAAAGTCCGAAAACATAGCCCTCGGCAAGCGCGTTGTAGAAGTTGATCTTCTCATAATTGAACTTTTCCGTGATCTTGCGGATCTTCACGCCGCCCGTCTGAAGCTCATTGTCCGCCTTAATGGTCACGGACACAACGGGAGTATTTTGGTCCTTGTAGGCAAGCGTTACCTGATGAACAGTATCGTCCACGATATATCCCGCCGAGGCGCTCTTTTCCTGTACGGTGTAGTTTCCGAATGGGAGCGCGTCCGTTTCCGCAATACCCGATGAATTGGTGGTAACGGTAGCGACAACCGCACCTGCGCTGTTTTTTACCTCATACACAACGCCCGCAAGGCCCTTTTGTGAGTATGCAGGGACGTTCACTGTGCCGTATTCCGTTTCTTCAGACACCTTGCTCGTCAGCACATCGCCAACCTTTTCGATACGGATTTTGCCCGTCGCCGCCGCATTGGTGAAAGTGACCTTTGCCGTGTTGTTGGTGGTAATTGCGGCGCTCTTGATCTCAGTTGTAATGATATACGGGCTAACCGTGGAAAGCTCCTTGATATACACCATTCCAACGGGCAGATTGCCGGAAGTCGCCGTTCCGTCTGCGCCTGTGGTCATCTCCGCGATTTTGTTGCCGCATCCGCTGTCGGAGTAGATCCCGAACTTCACGCCCGCAAGCGCCGTGCCGTCCTCACCGGTCTTTAACACCTGCGCCTTGCCATATGCGGGAACTCCGACATTGAAAGACGCCGTTGCTACAACCTGTGCGGTAGTTGCACAAAGAAAAATCTTCTGCAAACTGCCGTTACTCGGTACATACGCCGTGATGTTGTCCACGCTTCGGGTATCGCTGCCCTGCGCGGAAATAGAGAAGCTTTGTCCTGCCGCCGACGCGGGGACGGTAATGGTCAGCATTTCGCTTCTGCTGCCGGTATAGCCCGTTACACTTGCGCCTGCGGGCAGGCTGTTGGTATTCAAAGTGTAGCCGCTGTTGATGTTGGTGAGTTTGACCGCCGTTTGCCCGGAAAAGCCGCTGCCGTTTGCGGTCAGCTCCACGGTAGAAGGCGTAAAGGCTATGGCATGGGGAAGCGCTTGCCGGGCCCGCGCCTTTGCAAGCAGCTCATCGGCGTACTCTAAAACATGTTCATACCCGCTTTTTGCACGGATAGAGTTGGGATTTGCGCTGCGGTTGGTAAAGCTGTACGATTCCGCTTCGCCCTGCTCGGAAAGCCAGAAGCGGATGGCGTTTGCGGTTGCCTGACGCGCTTCATCATCGGTAAATCCGCTCGGCTTGTTGTTGGGGTAGCCGTACATGAGAATGGAATTCAGCCCTGTGAGCGTACTTGCCGAGAAAACGGATGAGGGGGACGTTGCCGTATAGGTCTGTCCATGTGGGTTATCCGCCGCGTGTTCCACGCAGTACACGACCTCGCCTGTCTGCTCAATCCAGTGACGGGGCGTGTTCAAATCATGCCATGTGCCGTCTTTATAATATTCCAAATAGTCAAAGGCACTGTTGGTCTGGGATTCGATGGTGACGGTGCTTGGGGCTGCCAATGCGACACCGGGCAATACACCGATGACGGTCAGCAGGCACAAAAGCAGCGCCATGATGCGTTTTGTTTTCATTCTTCTTCCTCCAAATCGGTTTTGTTATGTAAAAAGCGCCCTGAGGTGCTTGAACATATGGGATTCTGCCTCCCAAGAAAAGGCCAAAACAAGAAAGCTTGTGCTGCCACAAAGCCCTGTAAATACTGCTGCTTTCTTTTTCTCGGGTAGTAATATCTTTCGGAAAGTAATTAAGGGTTGGGGGTACGGGGGAAGGGGTTCATCCCGGGAGCCGCTGAATCCATACCAGCGAATGGGCAGACTCCCCCCTTGGCGTAACCCTTATTTTTTGAACACGACACACATCTCATAACCGCACTTTTTCAGTATTTCATTGTAGTAAAGGCAATGGGGACAATCCCGCTGCCTGGCATTTGGAGAAACCACTCTGCGCCTGTCGCGCTGAAAGCCCGGTTTTTCCTGCATCATGCGCTCGTAGCTTCTGTCTTTGCCCTCGGTGAACAGCATATACGCACCTCCTTTTTTGTGGTTTCAGGGCACAGAAAAAGCATCCATGCTCGTCAGCACGGACGCTCAGCGTTCCATTTCTCTGCTCCGTTCCCGCTTTCGGTAAAGCTCCAGCGCCTTGAATATGATTTCTTCGATTTTTTCGGGAGGCGTCCCTTTCGGAAAGTATTTATCGAGGCGTTCTTTCGGCAGTTTGTAGACCTCCTTCTGATTTGGTTTTTCTTCCGAAAGTATGGAGAGCATCACATCCTCGTTCAGTCTGCCCTCCTGACTGAACTTCTTGATTTTGATGGCCTGTGCAAGCGACGGGGTGCAGACCTCGCTTTCCATTGTCACGAGCAGAGAAACCTGCTCCTCTTTGGACAGATAAGACAGCTCTACCGCAGGCCGAAAGGCAATTTTTCCTTCATCCACCATTTTCAACAGGTCGGGGGTTAGCTCTGTGAGGCGAATATAACGGCGCACCTGATCTTGACTCTCGCCGCTTTTTTCGGCAAGCAATTCACGGGAGGTTAACTTCTGTGCCATTGGCACAGAAGTTAAATCAGTCCTTGCGCCTTGGCGTTTCATCGCATCAAGTTTCATTTTATAGGAAAACGCCTTCTCACTCGGAAGAAGGCGTTCCCGTTGCAAATTGCTGTCCACCATGAAGATAATGGCTTCGTCCCTGTCCATGTTTCGGATGATCACGGGCATACGCTCAACACCCGCAAGCTCACACGCCTTTTTGCGCCGATGTCCGCTGATCAGTTCATATCGCCCATCCTCCTTTTGCCGCGCTACGGCGGGCGATAATACGCCAAACCGCTTCACGCTTTCCACCATCTCGCGCATAGCGTCGTCCATATCCACATGGAAGGGATGCTCGGGAAAGTCGTCAATTTCCTTAATCAGAATATCCTGAACCCGCTCTTTTTCCGCTTCGGCGCGGCTTTCCTCCGTAGAGAATAAATCATCGAGCGATGTCAGCTTTATACTTTTCCTGTTTTCTGCCATCGCTTAAAACCTCCTTTGTCAGCGCTTCGTATGCTGCCGCCGCTTTACTGCGGACATCGTGGAGATAAATGCTCTTTCCCTCGGCGCTGGTTTCCGCAGCCTTGATCGCAAGGGGTATTTCCGTTTTGAACACGCGGAGCTTATCTCCGTAATTCTCACGAAGCAAGGACGAAATCTCCTTTGCAAAATTTGTGCGGCTATCTACCATTGTGATGAGTACGCCGTCAATTTTGAGGTTGGGATTGATGTTTTTCTTAACGCGGTTGATGGTCTGCAAGAGCTGTGCCATTCCCTTTGCGGGGAGATAATGAGCCTGTACGGGGATAATTACGCTGTCGGCAGCGGCAAGTGCATTGACGGTTATCATGCCAAGTGAGGGCATACAGTCGATGAGAACATAATCGTATTTACCCTTTACCCCATTGAGATAGCTTCTCAGCACGATCTCGCGGCTCATGGTATTTACGAGCGATACCTCCATAGCGGAGAGTTCGATATTTGCGGGCATGAGATCAACGCCCTCCGCATGGTGCAAGATCCCTTCATCCGGCACGATAGGCTCATCCATGATAACCTTGCTCATAATGGTAGCAAGAGAAACGGGCAGCTTGTCCGGCTCGTTCCAGCCAAGGGAATCCGTCAGGTTGCCCTGGGCGTCCGCATCTATAAGCAGCACCTTCTTACCCTGCCGTACAAGTCCAATCCCGAGATTAACGGCTGTTGTGGTCTTGCCCACGCCGCCCTTTTGATTGGCGAGGGCTATTATTTGGGTCATGTGGTTGTCCTCCTTTGTGAAATATGCTTGATATAAAAAGAAAGAGCCAACTTGTAGTCGTCTCTTTCCTTAATCGCTTCTTAATTTAGATTTGAACTTTTAGTTTTTTCTTATATTCGGCATAGTGTTCACTCAAAACATAGTCGATTACCCACACTTTGGGAATTAGATATGTTTTTGACAAATCTAAAGAACCGCCATTAACGGCGGCTCCTATCGTGCTAAACCTGCACTGACAGCTCATTTTTATATTTCGCATAATGCTCGCTCAGCACATAGTCTATAACCCAAACCTTTGGAATCATATAGGCGTTCCGAATACGGAAATGCTTGACTTGATCTCGACGTAAAAGATATAAGACAGTCTTCTCATTGACGCCGCCGAGCATCTCTCTAAATTGTTTTGTGTTCACAACGTCCGGGTAATTCTCAAACAGTTTGTTGTAATAATCTCTCTTGCTTGCCAAAGAGCATCCCTCCTGTATCCCTCCAACTGGATGATGCTGATTTGCATCCATTCAGCAGATAGATATTGTATTGTCAACAACGGATGATTTGGCTTACTTGGCATGTGTTTTCTTTGTCTACCACCTTACTAGATTCATAATCTAGTGGTTATTCACTGGGGTTACTTTCCCGATGGACTTCTCCGACATCCCTCCAATATCCCTCCAACATGCTAAAAACGCTTACAAAATGCGGCGCAGTACATTGGAACGAAAAAGCCCGATAACGTCTCGGATTTTCGGAGGAAACGCCCTAAAGTCGGGCAGTTTTGTGATTTGATGATGGGTATTTGATTCCACTCGATACCTATGCAAACCAATGGATTAAGAGCGGAGGCAAAAACTCAAAATCCGTTGGTAGCGATACCGTGTGGGTTCAAGTCCCACTTCCGGCACCATTGTGGGTGTCCTTAAGGGCGCCCACATTTTTTGCAGCATATTTACTTTCTTGCCGTACCGCTTTCCAGTACCATTCGTCCGCTATTTAAAACTCATTTCCCTGCTGCATTCCCATTGGGGCGGAACCGCTCTACAAAATCGGTGCATTCCTGCCGCCATGGACTGCCGCGCATGCCAAATCTATGCTATAATTTTATGAATACTATGGCAAGCGATTGGGGCATGTGCGGGTTTTGCAGCCCTTCAAACCAACATGTCATTCGATGTTGGTATTTGATGCATTCAATGGAAATGACAGGGCTTGATCGTGATGCGGGGCATATTGCATTTGCCCGAGAAAAGACACGCACGCTTGGTCTTCATTGCGATTTTGTAAATGCAGATGCAACCGCAATGCCCTTTGCGGATCGTACATTCGACGTTTGTTTTTCCCACACTGTTGCCGAGCATGTTCCGCATGAACCCTTCTTTGAAGAGCAGTTCAGGGTGCTGAAGCCCGGTGGACGAATCTCCGTCCTTTCCGTCCGTTCCCGACTCGGCGTGAAGGAAAACGGAGCCCCCGTAAGCGCGGCGGAGCAGGCGCTTATCGAAAAGGCATGGAATGGTTCAGACCGCTTTCCGGGCAGTGAAACCATCGGCGCATTTGAGATGGATGAGCACCAATATCCGCGCGATCTGGAAAAAGCAGGGTTTGTTGATGTGAATGTGAGCCTGTTTACCGTGATGGATTATGCGCCTGACAACGCTTCCGTTTCGGGTATGCTTGCAGTCGAGCAAATCGAATGCCGGCGGCTAAACAGTATAGATGCTGTGCGAAAAGCGCTCCGCATAAACCCATGTGCGCTGAGCCGGGCAGAACAGCTCGAACTGTTTACGCTGATAAACGCGCGTTTTGACAAGCGCATCGCCCAATACCATGCCGGTGAGCGTTTGTGGGACTTTTCATCGATAACGGTGCTTGTTGCGGAGGGTATAAAACCATGCTGAACCTAGTGCTCAAGAAAACCCTGCAGGGGAATATCCTCGACATTGGCGGAGGCGGGGAGGGGATAATGGGCCGGATTTATCAGGCGCAGGTCACAGCCATTGACAACCGACAGGAAGAGCTTGACGAAGCGCCTGGCGGGTTTCGGAAGCTCCTGATGGACGCACGCGCTTTGGCGTTTCCCGATGCCTCTTTCGACCATGTCACCGCATTTTATGCACTGATGTATATGTCAAAGCCCGTGCAGGCGCAGGCTGTTGCCGAGGTAGCGCGCGTGCTGCGAAGCGGCGGAGAATTTCATATTTGGGATGCCAACATTGTTTCCGCCAGTCCGGAACCGTTTTTGGCCAAACTTACCATAGATGCAAACGGCGAATCCGTTGAGGTTACGTACGGAATTGTGATGGAAAACGCCCGGCAGGATGCCGCGTATTTCACTGAGCTGTGCAATTCCGCAGGGCTTTGCCTCGTGGAACAGAAGGGCGCCCTGGATGGATTTCATCTTCGTTTTATTAAATAATGGAGTAAGGAGCCACTGCAATGAACCCTATTCCTGCAATTCAAAGCATGCACCGTTGGGAAGCATATTTTTCTGCGCCGGAAGGCAGCTCCGCGTTTCAATTTCTGTATGGGAAGGATAGCGAAGCGCTGCAGGTGGAACGCTACCGCCGTGTACTTTGCGGTTTTGCGGCCCGTTTCGGAGAATTCCCCGTAGCGCTCATCAGCGCGCCCGGCCGCACCGAGCTTTGTGGGAATCACACCGACCATCAGCATGGCCGCGTGCTTGCAGCGGCAGTCTCGCTTGACCTTATTGCCGCCGTGCGCCCCAATGAAGGGAGCACCATGCGCGTCTGCTCGGAGGGCTTCGGTGAGGCCACCGTTTCCCTTGAAAATCTTGCCCCCCGTGCTGCGGAATGCGGCACTTCCGCAGCGCTTGTCCGCGGCGTTGCGGCAGCGCTGCGGCGTGCAGGGTTCCGGGCAGGCGGCTTTGACGCCTTCATCCTCTCTGATGTACCGCAGGGAAGCGGGCTTTCCTCCTCCGCAGCATTTGAAATCCTGCTCGGCACAATTCACAACATTTTGTTCAACACTGGCACAATTCCCCCCATCGAATTGGCAAAAGCCGGGCAAACCGCTGAAAATGCCTACTTTGGAAAGCCCTGTGGGCTGATGGATCAGGCTGCCTCTGCGCTCGGCGGGGCGCACTGCATCGATTTTGCCAATCCGGACTGCCCGGATGCCCGCAAGGTTCCCTGTGATTTTGACACCCACGGCGTTTCGCTTTTTATTGTTAACGCAGGCGGCAGCCATGCAGGACTTACGCAGGAATATGCCGACATCCCTGCGGAAATGTGTTCCGTTGCAGAATGCTTCGGCTGCAAGGTATTGCGCGAGGTATCCCCCGCAGCGTTCCGTGCAGAACTTCCTCTGCTGCGCGGGCGCATACCCGACCGCGCCCTTCTGCGCGCAATGCACTTTTTTGCGGAAAACGAACGTGTGCTGCAAATGGCGGAAGCATTGCAAGCGGGGGACATGGAGGCTTACCGCAAAAGCATGCTGGCTTCCGGTGCATCCTCTATGGCGTTGCTGCAAAATGTCTATCCGGTTTCCTCCGTTGCAGAGCGGAGCCTATCCCTTGCGCTCGCACTCGCGGAAAATTGCCTTGGCCCATGCGGCGGCGCATGGCGTGTGCATGGCGGCGGCTTTGCAGGCACAATCCAGGCTCTTGTGCCGGATGCACAGGCGGATTCTTTCCGCGCTCAGCTTGGAAGCGTATTCGGAGCCGAACATTGTGCGCCGCTTATGGTGCGCCCAGTGGGTGGCTGGGCGCTGTCTCCAATGCGCTTTTTTCATAGTTGATACGTTTTTTATCATTTTCCTCTTGCAGGAAGCTTATTTTGAACTTGCAGACAGCCTTCCTGCCTTTTTAATTTCCAATCTTTTTTTCGCCTTTCAGTCCTGCACGTTTCGTTCGATTACCAATTTTTAAGAATTTACTTCCTGGATTTCCTGCATTTATTGTCTGTTTCCCTGTGTTTCCCCGCTCAAAATAAATGTATTTTAATTCATGTTTTTTATTATTACACTCCTTTAAGAACGCTGCATCTTGATTGAAAAACGTGTATTTTTCTTAATTTTCTTAACATAACGCATTTTTGTCGACAATAAACTATAAATTCCACGCACAAAGTATACAATTGATATTGACATATCAACGCAACGGATTTATGATATCCATGGTGACTGGGGCACCCCTGATCGCCTACGGTCATTCAACTCTCGAAACATTAATACGGAGGTCAAACCATGAACGCTTACATTCAGGAAGTACTCGACAAGGTAAAAGCGCGCGATTCCCACGAGCCGGAGTTTATCCAAACCGTTGAAGAAGTTCTTACCTCGCTGGAGCCCGTAATCGAGCAGCACCCGGAATATCAGAAAACCAGCCTGCTCGAGCGGTTGGTTGAGCCCGAACGCACCATTGAGTTCCGCGTGACTTGGGTCGACGATGCCGGCAAGGTTCAGGTGAACCGCGGCTATCGCGTACAGTTCAGCAGTGCCATCGGCCCCTACAAGGGCGGTCTGCGCTTCGCCCGCAACGTGAACCTGTCCGTCATGAAGTTCCTCGGCTTTGAACAGACGTTTAAAGATAGCCTTACCTCTCTGCCCATGGGCGGCGGCAAGGGCGGTTCCGACTTCGATCCCACCGGTAAGAGCGATATGGAAATCATGCGCTTCTGCCAGGCGTTCATGACTGAGCTCTATCGCCACATCGGCCCCGACGTGGACGTTCCCGCAGGCGACCTTGGCGTAGGCGGACGTGAAATCGGCTATCTGTTCGGCCAGTATAAGCGTCTCGTTGGCGCTTATGAGAACGGCGTTCTCACTGGCAAGGGCCGCTCTTTCGGCGGTTCTCTGATCCGTCCCGAGGCAACCGGCTTTGGCGCTGTGTACTATCTCTGCGAAGTGCTTAAGCATGAGAACGATTCCATCGAAGGCAAAACAATCGCTGTTTCCGGCTTCGGCAACGTGGCTTGGGGTGTTTGCACGAAGGCCGCCGAGCTCGGCGCAAAGGTCGTCACGCTCTCCGGCCCGGACGGTTACATCTATGATCCGGACGGTGTTACGACTCCTGAAAAGCTCAACTATATGCTTGAGATGCGTGCCTCCAACCGCAACCGTGTTCAGGACTATGCTGACAAGTTCGGCGTACAGTTCATCCCCGGCCAGAAGCCTTGGGGACAGAAGGTCGACATCTGCATGCCTTGTGCATTCCAGAACGAAATCGGCATGAAAGAAGCGGATCAGATGCTCGCCAACAACCTCAAGTATTATATTGAAGTTGCCAACATGCCCACCACCAATGAAGCGCTGTTCTATCTCATGCAGAAGGGCCTCATCGTTGCGCCTTCCAAGGCTGTCAACGCGGGCGGCGTTTCCGTTTCCGGCCTTGAGATGAGCCAGAACTCCGAGCGTCTTTCCTGGTCTGCCGAAGAGGTGGATGCACAGCTGCACAACATCATGAAGAACATCTATGCTGCTTCCGTGCAGGCGGCAGAAGAATGCGGCCTTGGTTACAACCTGGTTGCCGGTGCAAACATCGCAGGCTTCAAGAAGGTTGCTGATGCCATGATGGCGCAGGGCCTTGTCTGATTCGGATACCCCTAAGAAAAAACAAAAAGCAGGGGCGGATCCTTTGGATCCGCCCCTGCTTTTTGCCGCATCAATGCGCAGCAGGTTTGCTTTTCCGCTTTGGAAGTGCGGAAGCCGGGATTTCGCCGGAGCGCTCCAATGCGATGCGGGTGATGATGGGGCCAACCAGTTCATAGACCAACGTTGCGCAAAGCACAACGGCGCGAATCTCCTCACCGTATTCCGGCAGTTTCGTAATAACCACCTGTGCCATGCCAATGGCTACGCCCGCTTGCGGCAGCAGCGTCAGGCCAAGGTAATTTCGGATTTTCGGCTCGCTTTTCACAACGCATGCACCCATCCACGCCCCAAAGTACTTCCCCACAGAACGGGCAAGGATGTAAAGCAGGCCGAGCAGGCCAACCGTGGTAAGCACCTGCAAATCCAGTTCTGCACCGGAAATAATGAAAAACAGCATGAACAGCGGAGGCGTCCAACGGTCCACCCCTTCAATCAGCGCTTCAGAATCCTCTCTCAGATTCACCATCGCAGCGCCAATGGCCATGCAGGTCAAAAGCGAGCTTAGCCCATACCTGTCCGCAATTGCCACCCCAGCAAACACTGCCGCAATCATCAGCGAAAGGCGGTTTGCACGCGAGCGGAAGAAGCGCAGCAGGAACGAAAGCACCGTGCCGAGCACCGCGCCTGCAATGAGGGAAAGCACAATCTCCAGTAAAGGCGAAACAAGCATGTTTTGCAGCGTGGGCACAGCACCGCTCGTAAGGGATTGCGCCATGGCAAGCGATATGGCAAATGCCGCCAGGCCGATTGCATCATCCATTGCAACGACGGAAAGCAGCGTGTTCGTCATCGTGCCCTGCGCGCGGTATTGCCGCACGACCATCAACGTGGCTGCCGGTGCAGTTGCAGTAGCAATTGCGCCGAGCGTAAGCGAAAGCGGCAGATCAAATCCACAGACGATCAGCACCACATCCACAAGCGCAAGCGCAGAAAGCGCCTGAAACACCGTGATGATCAAAGCCTTCGCGCCCACGCGCTTCAGGCTTTCGCGCTTGAACTCGCCGCCAATGGAAAAGGCGATGAACCCAAGCGCAACGCTTGTGATCTGCGCAACGCCAGCAAGCGTGCCTTCATGAAACAAGTTCAGGCAATACGGCCCCACTGCAAGGCCCGCAAGCAGGTATGCCGTAACATTTGGTAGATTTACTTTTTTCGCAAGGCGCGTCAGCAATAGCCCCAAAGCCATTGCAGCGGCCAAACAAAGCAACGTATTCATGGCCTGTTTTTGATTACTCCTTCAAAATGCATAACCGGAACAGAGAACATTACGCCTGTGTTCGGTTCGTCAAAGCTGCCGCATTCGGCTTGAATTGCCTCCTTTGCCGCAAGGATCGTCTCATCCTTCATTACGGCAAGCACCATCTTGCCTTCCCCCGTTTCCTCCGTGTTGAACAGGCTGCGCAAAGAGCCGAAAAATGCGGGCGCTTCCCCGCTTGTTGCAAGCATATGCGCCATGCCCTCACAGTTCACCACCGTCGCACCGTTAACGCCCGCTTCTGAAAGCCGCGCCAGCACCGCCGGAATCCGATCCGCCCGGTTCGTAATGAAATACAGCAGTTGCATCTGCCACTTCTCCTTCCCACATGAGATTCTCATATGTTATACGCTTTTATTTTTAGTTTGTCAATATATTTATAAATAGAAAAAATTTTCCAAATTCAACTTTTCCCCAAAAACAAAAAGCGGACGAAACCGATTCGTCCGCGTAAACCGCGTTTTGCGCGTTCAGGATTCCATGATATCCCGGATTTCACGCACAAGGCTGCCAAGATCCTTGCAGCCTGCAAGTGCGCTGTTCACATGGGAAACATGCACATGGTCGTCTTTGTCTACCCGTGCGTATCCCTGCATCGGGTTGACTGAAAAGCGGTAGGCTTGTTTTGCATCCGGGCTTTGTGTCAGGAAAAACAGGTAAACCTCACCTTCTTCCAATGCAGGGGCGTTTGCCTCGCCATATGAAAGTGCCTTAAGCGTACTCGCATCCACAAGATTTGCGCTCATAGCCGGAGCATACACGAGGTCAACCGGATCCCCGTAATTGAGTGCGCCCTTCAAAACGCCGTAGGCTTCCACCTGTGCAAGGGCAGCGGGCAGTGTGTTTTCAATGATGGTGCCATCCGCCTGAGATCGAAACGCCATATCCTTGACCGGGGAAATGGATGCAACACGGCCGATGAAAACCTCGTCTGCTGCGTCGATGAGCGCGCCGAGCTCCTTGTAATAATACGTGGCCGCCGGCGCAGTAATCACAGCATCCATCCGCTCGATATCGCGTTTAATGTCGGAAAGCGCAAGCTGCGTTCCCGCAAATGCAACTGTTCCGTTTTCAGAAACAGGCAGCGGCGCATCGGAAAGAAGCTCATAGCGGCGCATATCCTCGGTGTGGTACATCTCTTCGCCTTCCGCAAGGTAGAGAAGATAGGTCTCGCCTTCCTTCATCGCACCCTGCGTGCAATGGATAATATCCCCCGCTTGCGCATAACCCGCCACAACTTCTTCCACGGAAAGGTCGTAGCAGGTATCGCCTTCGCTGTTGATGTGGGATTGCACGCACTCGCCCATCACCACAAGCGCCGCGTTTTTATAGATGCGCTGCACATCGGAAAGCGCGCGTTCGTCAGAGAGCTGAGCTCCAACAGGAGTCGCACAGGCGCAAGCGAAAGCGCCCACAGCCAAAGCCATCGCAACGGGTTTCCAAAAGGATTTCATGCCGCGCCTCCTTCCCGTCAGAATTCATAGTTTGTTCATCACTCTTATCATAGACGATTTTGCGCCCCAAAAGGTTGCACAAAAGTAAACATATTATTAATTTCGCCTTAAATTCCCGTTTCAATTCCGAAAAACAATGCGCCAAGGCCCGAATTTACATCTCGCGCCTGCCTTCCACGGCCTTGAGCAGGGTCATTTCATCCACGTATTCCAAGTTGCCTCCTATCGGGATGCCATGCGCAATCCGCGTGACGCGCACGCCCTTAGGTTTGAGCAGCCGCGCGATGTAGGAAGCCGTTGCCTCCCCCTCCACATCCGGATTCGTTGCAAGGATAACCTCGTTCACGCCTTCCTGCTCCACACGCTGAAGCAGTTCCTTGATGCGGATGTCGTCCGGCCCGATGCCATCCATGGGGGAGATGGTACCATGCAGCACGTGATATTTCCCGCGGAACTCGCGAAGCTTCTCCATCGCAAATACATCCCGTGCATCGCGCACCACGCAAAGCACATCGCTTTTGCGCGCCGCATCCGCGCAGATGGCGCATGGTTCAACATCGGTATAGTTCCCGCAGATCGGGCAATAGCGCACGGTGTCACGCGCGCGCGTAATCGCCGCTGCAAGTTCCCGCGCGTTTCCTTCCGGCATATCCAAAATATGGTATGCCAAGCGCTGCGCGCTTTTCGCACCGATGCCGGGCAAGCGTGCAAGCTGCATTGTGAGCGCGTTAATTGCTTCGATGCTCATCCTGCTGCGCGCTTAGAAGCCAAGGTTCATGCCGCCGGTCACGCGGTTCATCTCGCTCGTCATGGTTTCATCCGCCATGCGCAGCGCCTCGTTGACCGCTGCGAGCACAAGGTCTTGCAGCATCTCCACATCGTCCGGGTCAACGCAGGCAGGATCAATCTCAATCGACTTCACAACTTTGCTGCCAAGCACTGTGGCTTTCACCACACCGCCGCCTGCCGCGGCCGTGAATTCTCGTTCGGAAATCTCCTGCTGCAAGCGCTGCACATCCTGCTGCATCTTCTGCGCCTGCTTCATCAGCTGCTGCATGTTGCCGCCCATGCCGGGGAAACCGCCTCGTGCCATATAAAAACCTCCTGCGAGCTGGCCATTACGCCAAAGTATATTCTAACAAGGTATTATACCATATGTGGTGTCCGTTCTACAACATTTTGCGCAAAATCCTGCATAAGCCGCTGAAATTTGCACGTTTATTCCACGATCTCCAGCATATCGCCGAACGCCTTGCGGGCCGCTTCCTCCAAAGAAGGCGAGTTCCCTGCATCCTCGCCTGCCATCGCCACGCGCAGCTTCATTCCGCCTGCCGCGCCGGCAAGCGCGTCCGCGGCCAGCTTAAAGTTCTCCGGCTTGACAAAGGCATCATAAAACGGTTTTTTCTCAAAGCGGACGATGAGCGTATCGCCGTCGCGCCGCCAGTCCGCCGCTTTGAGTGCAAGCACGGCAAGCGTTGGGTTTGTTTTTTGCAGCGCTGTGCGCGCGGCATCCCAAAGCGCTTTCGCGCTCCCCCCCGGTGCGGCCGGCCTCTCTGCGCGTTTTTGCGGCACCTCCTCAGGCGGGGCGGGCGGCGCATCGTCATCCGATGGGGGAATATATTCGGCCTCGTCTGCGGGTTCGGGCGCATCCTCCCAGGGGGGCACATCCTCTGCCGCACGCTTTGCGGGCGTTGTGGCAGCCTTTGGCGGAACGCTTTGTGCGGGCACGCCGCTTTTCAGTTTCTGTTCCAACTGTTCTACCCGTTCAAGCAGGATATCAAGGCTTTGCGGTTCCTCTTCCGGCGTGGTAATGCGCACAAATGCACATTCAAGCTGCACGCGCGGCAGCGCCAGATAGCGCAGATTGGAAAGTGCGCCGAGCAGCACGTCAATTGCCCGGGAAAGGCGCTTTTCGCCACAGTGTGCGGCCTGTTCCTCATAGCGGCGCATTGCGTCCTCCGTACAATCCAGGATATCGCTGCAATGGCCGCAGAGCTTTGCGAGCAGCAGCGCGCGGAAATGCCGCGCAAGATCCTGCGTGAACACCGAAAGATCACGCCCCTCATTCACCACGCGCTCGAGCAGGCGCAGCGCGCCGTCCCGGTCGCCCGCGATGAGCGCCGAAGCGACATCGAACAGGAAATCGCTTTCCATGCTGCCGAGCACGCCGTAAACGTCCTCCGCCGCAACGTTGCCGCCGCAGAAGGAAATGCACTGATCTGCAAGCGAAAGCGCATCACGCATACCGCCCTCCGCCGCGCGGGCAATGGCAACCATGCCCTCCGGCGCAATGAACGCACCCGCACTTTTCAGCACGCTTTCCATGCAGGAGACGATGTCCTCCACGCGAAGGCGGTGGAAGTCAAACCGCTGGCACCGGGAAACGATCGTTGCCGGGATGCTCTGCGGCTCTGTTGTGGCCAAAATGAACACGACATGCGCGGGCGGCTCCTCCAGCGTTTTTAAAAGCGCGTTGAAAGCGCTCTTGGAAAGCATATGCGCCTCGTCGATGATATACACCTTCACGCGAAGGTCAAGCGGCGCGAAACGCGCCTTATCAATCAGCGCACGCATATCTTCCACGCCGGTGTTGGAAGCTGCGTCCAGTTCAATGATGTCCACGCCGCCGGTTTCCGCAATCCGGCAGCTCGGGCATTCTCCGCAAGGCTCGCCGGCTATGGGAGCATCACAGTTGAGCGCCTTCGCAAAGATCTTCGCCGTGCTGGTCTTGCCCGTTCCGCGCGTGCCCGTAAAGAGATACGCATGCGCCACGTGCCCTTCCAGAATCTGGTTCTTCAGGATGGTGATAATGTGCTCCTGTCCGATCACGTCCTGAAAGCGCTTCGGGCGGTATTTTCGGTATAACGCCTGGTATGCCATAGGTTCCCTCCGTTCTTAGTACAATTCTATCATTTCGCGCATTGCATTGCCATAGTTTTAAAAATGCAGTATAATATTTGGAATGAATTTTGAACGCTTTAAGGAGACTTTTCCATGGAACAGCAACGCAAAAAGATCGTGTTAAGCGGCATCCAGCCCTCCGGCTCGCCGACGCTCGGCAACTATGTGGGCGCGCTGCGCAACTGGGCGCTTTTGCAGACGGATGACCGTTTCTGCTATTATTGCGTGGCCAACCTGCATGCCGCCACCGTCCGGCAGGATCCGGATGAGCTCAGGAAGCGCGCGTTTGATACGGTCGCGCTGCTGCTGGCCTGCGGCGTCGACCCCAAAAAATCCGTGGTATTCGTTCAATCCCACGTAAAGGAGCATGCCGAGCTCAACTGGGTGCTCGCGTGCAGCACTTATATGGGCGAGCTCAACCGCATGACGCAATTCAAGGACAAATCGCAGAAACATGCGGACAACATCAACGCGGGCCTTTATACGTACCCGGTGCTGATGGCGGCGGATATTCTGCTTTATCAGAGCGACCTTGTGCCCGTGGGCGATGATCAGAAACAGCACATCGAGATCACACGGGACATCGCCATCCGGTTCAACAAGGTGCACGGCGAAACCTTCCGCATTCCGGAGGGTTATATCCCCAAGGTGGGCGCGCGGTTGATGAGCCTTCAGGATCCTACGCAGAAGATGAGCAAGTCGGATCCAAACCCGAACGGCTACGTTGCCATCATGGACGATCCTTCTGTGATCCTGAAAAAATTCAAGCGCGCCGTGACGGACAGCGACGGCCTCATTCAATTTGATCCTGTGAACAAGCCCGGCGTATCCAACCTGCTGGCGATTTACACGACCTTCACCGGCAAAACGCTGCCGGAAGCCGAAGCGGAATTTGAAGGCAAGGGATATGGCCACCTCAAAACCGCTGTGGCGGATGCCGTGATTGAGGAGCTCACGCCCATACAAAACGAATTCAAGCGTCTTGTTTCGGATGAAGCCTACATCCGCAGGATCATGGAGGATGGCGCGGAGCAGGCGCGCATCGCCGCAGCGGCAACGCTTGCAAAAGCGTATCACGCCATGGGGTTTGATGCGTAAAAACGAAAAACACACGCGGGCGGCTCGGTTGAGCCGCCCGCAGTTTGTTTATGAGTCATCAGCAGTTCGGGATTTCTCCGCAGCATAGCGCGCAGAAACGTTTCAAACTAGCGGGAATCCCCATCCGGCTTCACCGCGGCAGCTCCTTTCAAAAGAAGGAGGAGATGGCAGAAGAGCCGCTTGTAAGGATTGCCGTTTTAGCGCGGCCTTCACGCTTTCCGTTCCAGTTCCCGCACGGTAGGCTCGCTTAAAATCTCCCCGTTTATGCTGAAGCGCGAGCCATGGCACGGACATTCCCAAGTGCGGTCATCCGGATTCCATTCCAAGCGGCAACCGAGGTGTGGGCAGCGCGACGACAGGATGTGCGCCTCGCCTGATTCATCCCGGTAAACAGCGTACTTTTCCCCCTCATGCTCCACGATGGATCCTTCGCCGCGCGGGAGGGCGGAGAGCGTCTCCTCCGGCAGGGAAAACGCCTCTTTTGCAAGCCCTGCGATGGTGTTCCCCGCATCGCCCGCAAGGTTTTTCATGCTCGGCAGCAGTTTAAAACGCTGTGGGTCGTAAATGCTATCCTCCTCCACCGCTTCCCCGGCGATCATTGCCGCAATGCGCGCCGCTGCAACCATTGCATTTGTAATGCCCCATTTATTGAACCCTGTTGCAACATACCAGTTTGGGGTTTCCGCACTATACTGGCCGATATAAGGCACTTCGTCCGCCGTGCGGCAATCCTGTGCAGACCATTGGGCAATGAGCTCGCACTCCGGATAGAATTTGCGCGCAACACAAAGCAGCTCCCGGTACTTTCCACCGGCGGTATTTTTTCCGCTGCGCACATCATAGGCTGCAAGGATGAGCGCATCTGCATCCTGAAAGCGTGCGCCGCGAAAAGAAAGCGCCCCCTGCTGCGCATCGATATACGCGCCTGAAAGCGGCGGTGCGCCGCGCAGCGCAATGGCAAAGGAACGCTGTTGGCTCATGCGCAGGAAATAATATCCGGGAATGTTGATGATGGGATAATGGCACGCAAACACAACGTGTTTCGCCTGCATCGTTCCTTCCGCGGTCAGGACGCGCATGTCTTCCACGCCCGTAACCCGCGTTTGTTCAAAAATCGTTGCGCCCATTTCCTCCGCGCGTTTTGCAAGCCCGCGTGCAAACGCCAACGGGTCAAACCGGGCCTGGTCCGGAAAGCAAAGCGCTCCATCCACAGGGAAGGGGAGCTTTGTGACCTCGGAAAGCACCGCATTCAGCCCAAGGCGCCGCGCGGCCTCCGCTTCATCCCGCAAAGCAGCCATACCGTCCCGCGAATACACATATGCCGAACACCGCGTAAAATCGCATGCAATCCCTTCCTTTTCAACAAGATAAGCATACTCCTCCACTGCCGCTGCGTTGCTTTGGGCATATTCCTTGGCCTTTGTGCGGCCGAACTCGCTGAGGAGCTTTGCATAGAGCAGCCCATGCTGTGCCGTCACCTTCCCCGTGGAGCCGCCCGTCGTTCCGCTGCCGACCGCGTCCGCCTCCAGAACACAGCACGCAATCCCGCGCTCGCGCAGGCGGTATGCCAAAAGCACGCCGGTCAACCCGCCGCCGATGATGGCTGTCTCCGTTTCCATGTCGCCCGTAAGCTGCGGGCGGCGCGTTTCCTCCCCGTTCTTTTCCCGCCAAATTGAAGCCATGTGTTTCCCTCCCGAACTGCATCTTACAGCTTATCGTTTCCCAAAGAGGCGCGCTTTATGATTGCTTCCATCCCCCAAAAACACCGAAAATCGGCCAATGTATTGACAGTTTTTCATACTTGTGCTATGCTTAACAAAGAATTGAATATGCCTTATCAAGAGTGGTTGAGGGACGGGCCCTGTGAAACCCGGCAACCTGCGCGTGCGCAAGGTGCCAATTCCCGCGGCAATAGCCGAAAGATGAGCGAAGCAATACAATCGTCTCGTTTTTCGCGGGGCGTTTTTGTTTGCCCCAAAGAATGAGAAACCTCACTCCCCCAAAGGCACAAAAAAGGAGAAACTATGGAAAAACGCTTATTTACCTCTGAATCCGTGACGGACGGACATCCTGACAAAATTTGTGACCAGCTTTCCGATGCGGTGCTGGATGCCTGCCTCGCGGAAGACCCACAATCCCGCGTTGCCTGCGAATGCTGCGTAACGACCGGCCTTGCGCTTGTGATGGGTGAAGTCACCACGAACGCTGTGCTGGATATTCCCGCACTTGTGCGCAGCGTCATCTGTGACATCGGCTACGATGACGCCGCTTACGGCTTTGACGGCAAAACCTGTTCCGTGCTCGTGGCGCTCGGCAAGCAATCCTCGGACATCGCCATGGGCGTGGACCGTTCCCTTGAAGCCAAGGCCGGCGAAACGACGGATTTTGCGACCGGCGCGGGCGATCAGGGCATGATGTTTGGCTATGCCTGCAATGAAACCCCGGAATACATGCCGCTTCCGATCTACCTCGCCCATGCGCTTACGCGCAAGCTCAGCTCTGTGCGCAAGAGCGGCGCGCTTCCCTTCCTCCGCCCGGATGGCAAGGCGCAGGTGAGCGTGGAATATGAAGGGAATACCCCCGTGCGTGTGGATACGGTCGTTGTCAGCACGCAGCACGATCCGGATGTGACGCAGGAAGCCATCCGCGATGCCGTGATTGCTGAAGTAATCCGCCCCGTTATCCCGGAAACTCTGATGGATGCAAACACGCGCATCCTCGTCAACCCAACGGGCCGCTTCGTCATCGGCGGGCCGCACGGCGATTCCGGCCTCACGGGCCGCAAGATTATTGTGGACACATATGGCGGCTATGCGCGGCACGGCGGCGGCGCGTTCTCCGGCAAAGATCCCACCAAGGTGGACCGCAGCGCGGCCTATGCGGCGCGGCATATCGCAAAGAACATCGTGGCAGCCGGGCTTGCCGAACGCTGTGAAATCCAGCTTGCCTATGCGATCGGCGTAGCGCAGCCCGTATCCGTGATGGTGGACACGTTCGGTACAGGAAAGGTTTCCGACGGGAAGCTCACCGAAGCCGTAAAGGCAACGTTCGACCTCAGACCGGAAGCGATCATCAGCCGTCTTGATCTCAGGCGCCCCATTTACCGCCGCACTGCTACCTTTGGGCACTTCGGCGACCCTTCCATGCCATGGGAGCAGCTGGACATGGTAGAGGCCATTCAGAACGCCTGCAAATAAAGAGAAACGCAAAGCGGGAGCCATCCGCAAACGATGGCTCCCGTTTTTATGCACATGCAGTTTCTTTTCCGTTCCCTTATCCCCTGATATCTGCCGGGGTGGGCGGCGTGCCGACGGGCACAAGCCCTTCCGGCACAGCTTCACCCGCCTGCAGGGCAGGGCCCGTACCGATGTCAATCTCTGCCGGATTTCCTTTGTAGCGATCTGTATACAGCAGCTTGCTTTCCTCCTCCACGCGCTCACCGTTTACGTATTTATCCAGGTACGCCTCCGCAATATAGCCCGCGCGTTGTTCAATCCGCTCCTTCTGGTAGCCCGTCGGGATCGAGGTGACGTTGGTATAAACCGTTTCCGCCTCGCGCGAGATTACCTCGGTGATCTCACTGCGGGATTTATAGGTGACGCCTTCCGGCAGCGGTTCGCCATACACATAAACTGTGATCTGGTATCGGCTGCTGCGCCCCTCCACATTCTTAACCTCCGCAAAAATGAACAACGGGTATTCGGTATTGTTCTGGAACACAAAGTCAATGCCGCGCGTATCCACCGTTGCATCCAGCCCAACATTCACATAGTCGGACGGGATGGTGTGCGCACGCCGGTCCACAATCGCAATATCCGCACCCTCATCCATATTTGCGCCCGCACAAAGCAGTGCGTTGTAAAGCGTCGTGCTCGGCTGGCAGATGCCGCCGCCTGCCTGCAGGGTATATTCCTTGCCGCCGCTAATGCCGTTTGCAGCCTTCCAGCCAAGTTCAAAGGTGCGGGGTCCCACAACCGTGTTAAAACTCCATTGTTCGCCCGGCCGGATCGTATTTCCATTGATGATATCCGCCGCCTTGCGGATGTTGAACAGGCGGTTCTGCTTGGTTTCATCGTCACGCGCAGCGGAGAAGGTGGTCGTATATTCCGAAATGTACTGCGTGTGCGCCTTAACTTCATCAATGGTGTTTGTGGGCAGCACAGCATTGACGACCGGCTCCACTGTTGTTACAAATTCTCCGGTTCGCAGTGCGTATTCGATTTTATCCGCAGTGGCCTCGGCGTTGAGCGCACGGCCTTCCGCGCCTGCGATGTAGTTGAAGCGTTCTTCGCTCTCCCAATCGGTGATCGGCTCCGCATAAGGCTGCGTCGCTTCCGTGTTGATGGAAGGCTCCAGCTGCGCAAGCGCGAGAAGGATCGTTTCCCTGCTCCATGTGTATTCAGCATCGAATTCGCCTGCACCCGCGGCCAACACATCCTGAACCTCGGAATCATCGCTCCGGCCGTAAGCAAGGCCATCCACAAACATCTCGGTGAGGTCATAGCTCATGCCGAGATCGCTTGCGCTGAACGTCCAGCCTGCATCCTCCAACGCAACGGTAACCGCAACTTTTTCCAGCTTCTTTTCCGCCGCATATTTCACAAGGCCGGTTGCTTCCTCCGGCGTCATGCCGCTTACATCCACGCCAATTAGCTTTACGCCGTCCCGAAACGTTTTTTTCGTGCTCATGATGGCTTCAATATCCGTCGGGATATTGCCCGTGTCATCCCGGTTGGCCAGCCAAATGATGCAGATGATGCCCGCAAGGCCCACCGCTGCCACGAGAAGCACATGCAGCATACGCTTGCGCTGCTGTGCTTTCTTCCGCTTGTTTTCGCCGGTTGTGCCGCCGCGTTTTTTTGCAGAAACCACACCGTTTGTTGTTTTGGCAGCGCTGTGGGTGGTTTTTGAGCTGTTCGTGCCCCGTTTTTGAGTCTGTGGTTTCGCTGTGCGGCCTGCCTGCACACCGCTGCTCACCTTCCGGGCCGTACCCCCGCCGCTGCGCGCCGTGGAACTTGAA
>OIZQ01000264.1_pt1 | contig 31051 bp, 30 predicted proteins | sample 1588491 | NCBI WGS metagenome assembly OIZQ01 (sample SAMN03283262) | human gut metagenome | biome: human-associated habitat; material: feces | host: Homo sapiens | place: USA | collected 2013
CCAGCTCACCGTCTGCTTCACAGCCGATGGAAAACTTGTGACCGGCAACCGGCTTGTGATGCCGGTGATGCTGCCGGACATACTCGTTGGCGTCTCGAAGAGAGATAGGTCTTAGCCGCAGCAAAGCTGTTCTTCAAATGGGGTATTGAGTTTGACAAAGACCATCCCTATACCGTTGCCGAGAACGGAAACCGCAAAGTGCAGTATGCCAACAAAACGGAGCTAATGGACGGAATCGTAAAGAAGTATCATCCCGAAACCCTGCTCGAAGGTGACGTTGCCGGTGAAAGCGGCGAGATGGCAGCACCCAAGCAGACAGAGGCAAAGAATCATCAGCCGCCCAAAGGCAATCGGAGCAGAAGCAGACAACCGAAGCCTCTTCCCGATCAAACCGAAAAGGACGGCAAGAAAGGCGGCTCCCAGTCATCACAGAAGCAATTAAACGTAGAGACAGAGCCAGAACCTGTGAAGGCGGTGTCTGATGGGCAGACTTGATTTACTGTATAGAATGGATCTTCCTCATCGTGCGAAATCCGTATATATCTATCTTGCAGACAGAGCAAAAAAGGATGGCATATGCTGGCCTGCGATCCCTACAATCGCACGAGAGCTTAAGCTGTCGCAGTCAACCGTGCGCAGAGCTCTACAGGATCTGCGTAAAGCCGGACTGCTGGAAACTGAGCAGCGATACCGAAAGCATGGCGGTAAAAGCAGCTTGCTCTATACACTTAGGCAAGGATGAAAAACAGTTCCCTCCGCCAAGAGGGAACTATACCTGTTTACTGACAGGTGCCACCTGTCATGATGAAAGGAGAAGGCGAACCTCCCATCTGAAAAACTACCACAGCAGAAAGAAAAACACTTACGCAAATAACGATAACGGCGAACAAGATATGAAGATGGCGTAAATTTTTTTGCTAATTCCGCATCCTATCGTTAGCAATTAGCTATTACCTTGTGTATTAATGCCCACCCCATCAATATACTAATGCTAACGGCATTGCCGCTTACGATATTAGCGTGAAAAGGAGGTGGGTGTATGCAGAAGGATAACAAGCATTGAGCAAATCATTGGAAAGCGTATTCAGAAAATACGCCAGGCAAAGGGCTATACCCAGCAGCAGTTTTCAGAGATGATTGGGCTTTCAACAAATTATCTCTCTGACGTCGAGCGAGAAAAAAGCTCCGTCAGATTAGGGAAGCTTGCTGCAATCATCAACGCCCTTGAATGCTCTGCAGATGAGGTGTTCATAGATGTAATTGATCATGGGTACAAGGTTAAAAGTCCCAGGATAGCTGCTCGAATCGAAGCACTTCCACCCGACGAGCAAGAAAAAGTATTCGCTGTGTTGGATGCCCTTAATTGTCAATCGAAGAAATGACCCACAAAGAGTCTGTAAGCATGGGCTCTTTTCCTTTCTCAACTTTTTTACGCTAAAGTCTTCCTTTTTTCGATCTCATGTGCTATACTAACGGTAATTGCATTAGTCATTCGCTATAATCGTTATTAGTTGTTAGATGAGAGAGAAGACCTGCTGCTTTACAGGACACAGACAAATATCAGCAGAGTATCTTCCGGCTATCTCAGAAAAGCTGCGGGATACTCTGATTTTTATATTGAACAAGGATACCCGGAGGCGCTTTAGGATTTGACACTCTTGCAGCACAGACAGTACTAAACCTTAAACAGTGGTATCCCTGTATAAAGCTGATTCTTGTTCTGCCGTGCAAGGATCAAACGGCCAGGTGGAGAGCCAACGACGTTAAAGAATATGAACGGATAAAATCACATGCTGATAAGATAGTCTACACGGCAGACCGATACTTTAACGGCTGTATGCAAAAAAAAACGCCATTTAGTTGACGGTAGCAGTCTTTGCATCTGCTACTTGGCAAAACAAGAGGGTGGCACAGCTTACACAGTCCAATACGCCAGAGAGAAAGGACTGCGGGTAGTTAATATTGTAGAATAACAAATAAGACCGCAACTCTTTCGAATTGCGACCTTATAGACGGATATTTTTCGCAGAGTTCACAACTCTGTCAAAAAGAACGCAGCGTCGCTGAATATAAAGGTGTTTTAGCTTTTCTCGACGGTTGATTTGACGGCTTTAATCTGAATCAGTAACCGATTGTGGACAGTTTTTTCATATTGTCTATTTTCAACTCCATCGATGAGTGAGCATATCTTTCCAACGTAATTCGTGGGCTTGAATGTCCCAATACTTCACTTAAAGACTTGATTTCAAAGTCAACCTCTACACATCGGGTAGCGAATGTATGTCGGAGAACGTGATAATGAACACCATCAAGATTACAATCCTTGGTATACTTTGCCAGTCGGTATTGTAGTGTTCGAGGCTCAACAAATCTATCTAAATCACCCGTCAGCACATAAGCTTCTGGAGTCATCCAAGTCCAGCGATTGCAAATATCAATGAGATAATCGCTTAAAGGAATGATCCTCAAAGAGCTATCGCTTTTAGGCGTGCTAATTCTAATACTGGTTTTGGATGAACTGCCTCCATCAGAGTTTTTTAATCGTTGCATTGTTGAAGAAACAGAAACAGTTCTGTCAGCTAAAGAAATGTTTCGTCATTTCAAGGCACAAATCTCTCCGATTCGCAAACCGGTTAACAGCGAAAAGAGAACTCCGAACTTACATGGGTCGGGATCATTGAGAAAATATTGAACAAAGATATCCTGCTCCTCTCGATTTAAAATTCGCATTTCTTGTTTCGGCAATTTGGGATAAGTGACTTCAACTAAGTCAATTCCAGAAACTGTCTTATGCGCATACTGCAAAACCGTTTTAAGCAGAGAGAGAATATCTCGCACAGTTTTTGGAGCCAGTGCTTTCTCGGTCAGCAAATCATGACCGAATTGTTCAATCGTCAAAGAGTCTATTGCTTGGATAAGATATCCACCGATAGCTGGTTTGATATGCTTATCAACAATAGCGCTATACTTCACATATGAAGATTCTTTTACCTTGGTTCGATTAAGCTGAAGCCATTGATCACAGATGGATGATAAACGCAGACGACTATTTCTTTGAATTGTCTGTCCATTGATCAGAGCCGCCTTAACCTCATTTACTTTTTCTTTTGCCTCTCGATAGGCTTTTCCATAGCAGTACCCATAGATGATTTTTCCGTCAAATGAGTACCCCTTAATATACCGTGCCTCCCACTGGTTGTCTTTTCGTTTATAGATGTTTTCGCCTTTTTTTGACACAATTAGACCTCCTTCAAATATTGGTGCAGTTCTATTTTACCGACCAATATTGACGGTGGTTTTGACGGCTGAAGGATTTATTTTTGATTAAATAATCGGATTTATCCCTCTTGCTCAAGTCAATTTCCATAAACATTTTCCATTTCAATCCTATTTTCTTGTCGAAACCCCTTGTATTTTGGCGACAGTTGATGTATAATTAGTCTCGTAGAGTTGTGAACTCTGCGAAAGAGCGCAGCTTATTTTTGAAAGAAAACCAAGCAGGCGCTCGGTGAAACTCGACGAAAAGTGCTTTGTACACACGAAAGGCGGGTGAACAATGGAAGCTATTGGTCGGGAAAAAAGAGATTATAAACAATTGCCTCGAGCTTCTTGTTGCGAGAGGGTTAACCCAAACCACAACGCGTGAGCTTAGTAAAGTTATGAAATTGAAAAGCGGAGACATGTATTATTATTTTAACTCAAAAGATGAGTTAATAATCGCTTGCGCTGAAGAAGCAGTTATTCGTGTTGAAAACAGTCTGCTTGTCCCTGCGTTGAAAGAACTACCGTAGCCGAAAGAAATGATGGATCACCTCCAAATCAACGCCTTGGATATTGCACAGACCATGAAGTTTTTCGTATCTGTATGTACAGATATGCGGTATGCAGAAGGCATGAGGCCAGTTTTAGAGAGAGTCGGAAAAAGATATACGCAATATGCCAACAGATTTGCTAAAGCATTAAACACAGATACAAAAGAAATAACGCCTTTTGTTTTTATGATGATTACAGCCATTTCAAATTATATGGTTTTTGGTGAGGCTTCTTTTGTATCCCCGCAGCTTAGAGCGGTTTAGATAAAATTTGAACGCCTATTAGCAGACAAAAAATAAACGACAAACAGATCATGTGAATAGGAGAATTGATTATGGCAATAGCAGAAGTAATTAAGTTCGAAGGCCCCCAAGATGCGCTCGTATGGAAATTCCCTGTGGAGGATTTTAATGCGACTTCGCAGTTAATAGTCGATGAGACACACGAAGCACTTCTCGTTGTAAACGGAAATGCAGCAGATCTTTTCACGGCAGGGCGGAGAACGCTCTCTGTTCCTAACATCCCGATTGCCAGAAAGCTTATTGAAATTCCAACGGGTGGCAACTCCCCGTTCCCGTGTAAGGTTTTCTTTATCAACAAAGTACACCAAATGGATCTGCTATGGGGTACGCAAGGCCCTATTGCTTTGGAAGATCCCTTGTACGACATCTTCATGCATGTGATGGCAAACGGTAGTATGTCTATTTCGGTTGATAACTCCCGCAAGTTTGTTTTGAAGATGGTCGGCTTTAGGGATAACTTCAGCAATGACGAGTTGATCTCAAAATTTAGAGGCATTATTTCTTCGCATGTAAAGGATTGCATTTCAAAAATTATGATCAACGGTATGCTGAGTTACTTCATGATGAATGCTCATCTGTTTGAACTTAGCGGTGTCATCAAAGAAAGACTCGATGCAATCTTTGAAGAATACGGAATCAAGATTCAGTATTTCAACATGGAAACTATTGAGGTTCCCGAAGCAGATTATCAGAAGGTCAGCGAGGCAAAAGAACGTAGAACCAGCCGAATGATTGAGGGCTATACCTGGCAAGAAGAACGACAAATGATGATCGCCGAAAAGTTTGCGGGCAATGAAGGTACCATGGGAAATGTCGGCGGTGCCGTCGGTGGTTTTATGATGGGCGGTGCTATGGGTGGTTCAATCGTGGACATTGCGAGAAATGCCCTTGATCCAGAAAAAATCCCAAAAGAAAAGTCTCCCAAGGATGCAGCCGGAACACATCCGCGTCCTGGCCAGGGCCCCGGCAGGATTGATGTAACTGATTTCTTCAAGCCAAAAGATGAATCAACTGAGCCTGTGGCAGACGGAGAGAAATGCCCGAAATGCGGTGCTGAGTTACCTCCGAATGCCAAATTCTGCTTGAGTTGTGGAGAACGAATTCAGCACGACAGCAATATGGTTCTTTGCCCGAATTGCGGCAAGACCGTTCCCAAGGGAAAGTTCTGCTTTGAGTGTGGATATAAATTCTCGGCAAACACATGCCCTAAATGTGGAGCAATATTGCCGGAAGGTGCTAAGTTCTGCTTCGAGTGCGGTGAAAGACTATAAGGAGTGAAGGAAATGAAAAACCAAAATACCAAAACGAAAAACACTGTCGGAATAGCTCTAATCTATGTGATCCTGCTGGGAGTATTCAACCTTCTTGTGTTCACCATTTTTAAAACTCGGACAAACGTGTTTTGGCTGAGTTATGCTTTTATGACACTTGCCTTTGTTGTTCAGATAATAAGCATGTTTTTATCATTTAAAACTGCCGATGTTGAAACCGTATTCTTCGGTATCCCTTTGGCGTCATTCTCAATTTATTATCTATGTGCGGCTCTTGTCATCGGCGCATTGTTCATGATTTTCCAGCAAGCGAGTTTTACTCTTGCGCTTGTCATTCAACTACTTGTCCTTGCCGTATTTTTGATCATAGCAATCATTTCGCTAATGGCGCGGGATACCGTTCAGCAGATTGGGGAAAACATCAAAGAGAATGTAACCAACCTCAAGTCTGTTCTTGTAGACATCGAATTAATGAGAGATTCCTGCTCCAATCCGGAATTGAAAGAGGCACTTAGAAAGCTATCTGAAACTGTCAAGTATTCAGATCCAATGACCAATGACTCTGTGGCAAGCGTCGAACAGCGCATAATGCGAAAAGTATCTGAACTCCGTATTAATATCGACGATGGTCAGATTGCTGATGCAAAGCAAGCGTGCGGTGAGCTTGAAAGAATGTATATCGAGCGAAACAAGAAACTTGCCATTTCGAAATAATCGTAGTGAGGTGCTGTAAATGACTGTAAGTTTCGTAGCTCGGAAATGTACTCAGTGTGCTGGAAAACTACAGTACATAAAAGAAAAGAAGATCTGGAAATGCCTTTATTGTGGTGCAGAGATCGAGAGGCAGGAACAATATGACGGCCTGTTTACAATCAAAAATGTAGTCAGGCAGTCGTTGCTGGATACTGCCTACCGCCGACTTGACAGTGCATCAAAAAATCTTATTGAGTGCGAAAAAATAGATTCTCGGTATGTCGGGACGATTATTGCGAAATTGGCTTATGACATGATTCGGGTTATAACACCCGGCGCGTGTGATCCAAGAGACGCCAAATCTATTTTTACTCAATTGAAGAAGACATATGAACAACTTAAATCGACAGGATCAAGCATATCAGATGATGAGGAAGCTCTGTATGAATTCCTCGAAGAGTCAGATATTTTTGCAACTTTGATCTTAGTATATGATTCCCTGAACGATGTGACTCGACGCGATTTTATATCTCAAATGCTCGATGCGAAAGATGTTTACTCGAAACCGGCAAACAACAATCTGCTGAGTTATGCAATTAAAAGTGGGAAAATAGACCTCGCCGATCAGGTTATCGGCAACTCAGATAATATCGATCCCAAGATGGCGTTGTCTGAGGTTCTCGCAAGGTATCCAGACGGAGATACAAAAGGTGATCGTATTGCGACTCTTCTCGCAACAGGAGGAATAAAGTACGAGGACAGAAAGCTAATCGAGAATTATTTAGCAGATACAAAGGATAGTGTTAAGACAAAAAGCAAAGCAAGTATTGCTGCATTAAATAACGGATTATCTATTAACTCTGATTTGCTGATGGATCAAATAATAAGGCTTGCAGATCCCGAGGTTGTTAAGGATACACTATCTGCTTTTTGCAAAAACAAGATTAGCGATGAAGACGTAATCAAGATTCTCGCCTTTGCATATGAGTGTGGAAACATCCAGACGGCTTATAATGCAATGGATTGCCTGAAGAACAGCGGTCAATATGTTTTAGTGTCGGCAAAGCTCATCATCTCAATGCTTTCAAACAGCAAGTTAAGTGCGAGCGACAAGGTTTCACTGCTTAAAAAGTCCTTTGAATTCAAAGTAGATAACAAATCTTTTGAGTCGGTGCTAACAAACTACCTGTGCTTCAACCTTGACAAGGCTGATGACAGGAAAGCTATTCTTGACTGTCTTCTTGACCGGGCAACTAATATCCCGACCTCTACCGTTGAAAGCTATGTTCTCAAGTGCTCTATAGATGGGGATAACAAGCCCTCTATTGTGAGAGCAATGTTTGAAAAAGGATTGAATATCAGCTTCTTCAACGACCTTTTATCGAAATATATGAACAGCAGCACAGATTCGAAGGATATCAAAGCGTCTATTATTGAGGTCTTGTCGCAGAAGGGCTTAAAAATCGATCCCAGCTACTTTGTTGAGTATATCTGCTCATCAACAGATGAACTCTCAGTAAAAATGCAGTTTATCAAAAAGATGATTGCAAACGGATCTCAGCTCAGAGCTGATGCGGCAAACGCATACCTCGAAAGAACTCCGGCTGATCGTTTCAGTTCGGAACTCTTCTCGATGATATTTACTCCTGGTAGTTCGTTTACAAGCCGAGCAGTTGAGAATTATCTTCTCCGGTTTAAGAATAGGGACGCAGTAAAAGCTGATAACGTGAAAACAATTGTCGACCGCGCAACGTGTGACGTCCTCAACTCCAGATGCCAAGTCTCGCACCTCGGGAACAGTATCACATGTAATTTAGTACAAGCATATACACTTGTCACAAACGATTCTCAAACAACAGCACTGGCGATCGCTGACTATTTCATTTCATCAAAGAAAATGAAGATCAATGCGGAAATGAGCGTTTCGGGTTCGAGCATGAAAATGAAGAAATATGTAGTAGCTAACAAAGCAAATCTGAGCGAAGCAACAAATTCGATCTGCGAGAGATTTAAAGTTTATTCAATGCTCTTCTAATTGAAAGGACGGTGACTACAGATGGTAAAGACACTTGAATTGGCAAATGGAATGTTTGTCAGCATGGCGGTTGCTGAAGTGACCTCCGTCCCTTTCTATGAGCTTTTTGCCAAAGACCTAGACCGTGCCAACTATTCGAATCAAGTCTTGTTTACACAGATTCTCCAAGCAATGCATCGGAAGTCAGACACGGAGAATACTGCATTTGAGTTCTTGTTTCAAAGTATTGGCGTAGACAACCAAACTTATAAGGCCCAGGTTAGGTTATACATAATCGTCAGGAAGATTGGCGACGTTAAGTTCAGCAACGAATCTTTCATTCTCGATATGATGTCGAGCATCAAGAATGATCTCGAGGATAAAAACTTCTCAGTATCTGTGCTTGACACTGAGGAAGAATACTCCTCGTTTGAAAAGGCACTCTCAGAGACTAATTGTTCCAAGGTGCTTTCTATTTCAAAGAAAGAAAAAGTAATCGGAAACGCCCTTTCAGCGAATGGTCTAATGTACTATAACGATGTCATCGAACCATCCGAGAACACCAATATTGCAACACTCACCAATGCCTTAACGCAATATCCCGGAAGCGTTGTCTCAATGCAGATTATTCCCGCGAAATACAACATTCAGGAATTGTACGGCATTGAAGAGAACAAAAACTTTTTGGCTCATTATGTGAGCGAGATTCGGTATCGGCAAGGAATACGAGTGGATGCGAATACGCAAATGATCGTAGACGCATATGACTACTATTCTCAAGCCAATAACGAGTTACTGTTTCTATATAACTTTGTTGTGTATTCGGAGTACAGCAGTGCAATTGATCTTGCCAATAAACTAATGGACGCCATAGAAACAGAAGGAAAAGCTACCGGAAGCTCGTTGGACATAGTTGACGTTTCGGAGTTTGGTCTTACTCCAGCCACCAATCTGTTTGCAAGCCCTTGGATAGCCAATGATGTTCTTCTCAATCGAGCGCGGGAAATGAGCTTTTGGGGAAACAAGAATGCACCGAAGCATCTCCAACGGCTCAAACACTTGATGACGACACGCGAACTTCGGGGCGTTTTCAAGTTTCCGATTGATGATGGAAAAATTATCGGATTGGATAGCAATAAGATCCTTGCAAACCGAGAAAAACTCCATCAGAGCATTATTTCGGACGGCAACTTTAAGGTTGGTATTATTCAAAACGCCAGCAAAAGTGGAAAGAACGACAATGCTCATGCTGGCATTGCACTTAATGATTTTACCAAGCACGGGCTTATCGTTGGTATGCCAGGATCAGGCAAAACGAACTTCTCACTTGGTCTTCTTTTGCAGTTTTGGAACGAGTTTAGTATACCGTTTCTTGCAATCGAACCTACAAAGAGTGAGTATCGTTCGTTGATTGACGATATAAAGGATTTGCAGATATTCACTCCTGGAAAAAACACGGTATCTCCTTATATCATCAATCCCTTTCTTCCCCCAACAGGTGTGACGGTGGAAAGCTATGTCCCCAGCCTTATGTCTGCATTCAAGGCTGCTTTCTCAATGCCAGATCCTCTGCCCGATATTTTCTTGTCAGCAATCAATGATTGCTACAACGAGTACGGTTGGAAAACGGACAGCACAAAAGACGATCCAACCGTGCAGCGATTTGGCCTTTATGAATTCATCAAGGTGTTTAAGAAGAAGATCCAGCACATGGATTATAAAGGCGATGTCAAAGCCAATATGGAAAGCGCTGGTGTCGTCCGCCTTGTCAGCTTGATCGAGCAAAACAGCAATATCTATGACACCATAAACACCATTCCACTTGAGGATCTGTTAAGCAAACCGACTGTAATTGAGCTAAACGCAATCAACAACAAAGAGCAGAAATCGCTGATTATGGCACTGCTACTAATCATGATTTGTGTATATACCAAAAACAATGTCTCCGGCGACGGAAAACTGAAAAATGTCTTACTAATTGATGAGGCACATGTTCTGCTTGCCGGTGGTAGCTTAAGATCGGATGACAGCGCAGATTCGCAGGGATCTACAGTGGAAGCCCTCGAAGATATGATTGCTGAAATACGATCTTACGGTACCAGTATTATTATCGCAGACCAATCGCCCACGAAAGTTGGCCGCAGCGTAGTCGCAAATACGAATGTGAAGGTAATCTTTAAGCTAGTCGAAAAAGAGAATAAGGATGAAATCAGTACGGCGACCAATATGAATGATGCGGATTATGATTTGCTTGGTCGGCTTGGTGTCGGAGAAGCCCTACTCCATTATGGCAGAGTATATAGCCCCCTCCACATAAAAACCTATAACGTGCATGACAAGGCTACTATAAGGCCCGTCATTCCAGACCAGGAAATTGCCGCCCTTTCAACATATTGGGATACGCATAAAGAATTGCTTATCCCCCACATTGAATGCAAATACAGTTGTTATTGCAAAGATAGCTGTGACTTCAAACTCCGCGCCAACGCAGATTTCCTCGCTGCACGTTTAGTGAACGACTGCTTGTACGAGCTGACGGATAAGGCAGCGTTTGTGAAGTTTTTGGTGAAGATGGATAAGAACATAATTGACTTGTTGAAGGAGAATCCTTCAATCCAAGCGAGCAACCGGCTCATTAACTGCGTAAAGATAAAGTTCTTGAGAAAGTCTATGCTGATTAAAAGCTTCGGGATCACAAAGGCTGAATACAACACGATTCTTAACCACCCGCGGTTTTTGAGAAGAGCCGAGCAGTAGAAACTGCTTAAAATCTGAGAAAAGGAGGTTTATGTAATGGGTGAAGACTTTGAAGACTCTGTTGATACTTCGTCGTTCGACGATATAAGCACAGATACCACTGATACAAGCAGCTTTTCCGATCCTGTTGATGTTGGCGATATGATGGATGATATCCCTGCAGAGCCACTTGAAAGCTTTGATGTCGAACCACTCGATAGCAGTTTTGAGACAGAACTTCCAACGGCAGAAGCAACGGATATAGATAGCTTGATGGACGGTGCTGCTGATACATATATGACAGAAGAAGTCCCATCTGACACGCTTGATTCTTCTGGCCTTGATCCATCAGATCTCTCAAGCGATATAGATGATTATGAAATGGATGCTGGTTCTGATATAGCTGACTTGATGGACGAGGCAGCAATTGAATCATTCGATGAGGTTGCAATGGATACGACCGAAGTTAATGACTCCACAGATAACGACATAGAAACACTAATGAATGATGTAGAGCTTGTATCGGATACTGCTGAGAATCCATCTGAGATAGAGATGGACACAATTGAGAACGATGATGATAACATCAATGAAGTTGAATCACTCCTGGCGACAGAAGAACTGTCACAGGATGACGCTTCTGATCTTGTGGAAGAGCTTGATTCTGATAATACAGAGGAAATGCAGGAAGCAACAGATGTCTCCGCTCTAATGGATGAAAGTGATGTGGGCGACACGATTCCTCTCGTCGATGAGTCCATCGAAGATACATCTGACGATTTCGAGACAGAGGATGTGCCTCCGGTTGAAACGGATATGGAAGAAAACGAGATCGGTACAGAAGAAATATCCGAAGGAACAGAGCCGTTGGATTCCACGCAGATTGATGCTGATACTGAGACTAATTCCAGCGTTACAGATATTTCAGAAGATGAGCAAGGTGAACTGGAGGGAGCTCTTTCAGATGTATCTGATACACAGCCAGGCTCTCCTCTTGATGCGGAGGTTTCGGCGTATGACCAATTGGCCGATTATTACAACTCACACAATTATGGTCAGCAGGACTACGCGGAATACTCTAAAGATCCCGAATGGCAAGAACTAAATAATGCTTACTTGCAAGAACTTGGCAGAGAACCAATTGATTATAGTGGCGGAGAAACATCCGATATTACTGACATACGGGATGAACTGATTGCGGCTGGAATTCCAGAAAACAGTCCAGAACTTGATGCTATACTTGCAAATGAACAAGAAGGTATCGAGAACATACAAGATTTGGATTCTCCCGCCGAGTCGTCAATAGACGGTGAAGCTGATGCTACTTATGATGAGCCTCCTCTTGATAATTCAGAACCGCAGATAACAGACAGTGAGATTGACGAAGAAGTTGAAAGTAATCCCCAAACAGGCTCTGAAGATATTTCGTCCGACATTACTTCTGATGAACAATTAGATGTGGCAAGTGATCTGCCAGTAATGACGCCAAGAGAATATGACGATTTCGAGCAAAGTGTTCTCGAAGGGAAACCCGATTTTTACGAATCTGGATCGTTTTACGAACAGGGAATAAATGAGTTCGGCTACCAGGGAACCTGCGGCCCGACTTCACAAGCCAATGCGTTGAATGAACTGTTTGATACTAACGAATTCACAGAAAATAAAGTCCTCAATGTGGCAGTTGACAACAATCTTTGTAGTATGGATTCTTCTCCAGAGAACTGCGGTGGCACAACAACAGAGCAATTTATGGAGCTATACGATAAGATGAACGAGCAACTCGATGGAAAAATCAACACTGAACTCTATGAGTTTAATAATGCACTTGATGTAGAAGATGTTGCATCAAAACTTGATGAGGGGTGTGTGTTGAATGTTGCAGTAGATGCCGCTGCTCTTTGGGATCAGCCAAGAGAATACGTTAATTCCATGGGCATTCCTTGCGATGACTTCTATTCTGACCATTGGATTACCGTAACAGGCGTTCAGCGTGATGAACTGGGCAACATTCAAGGATTCGACATTATTGATTCTGGCGGCGGAGTGAACTATGTGGATGCCGATAAGTATCATGAGATGTGTTTTGGAACCGATGAACATAGAGTTATTGATCCTACAGCAATTGTGGTCTCAAAAAATGATGTTCCTATAGCATCAGATGCAAATCATGACACAGGCGATAACTCAAATACCGGGGATCAAAGTAATTGGTCTCAAAGAATTTTCGGAAGGAGGAATGAGTAATGGTTGAAATTAAAAAGATTGTTTCAACACTGAATGGTAAGGCGCTTGGTGGAGCAAAGATTCCACACAGTGTTTCTAACCCCGTTTTGCGTGTTGTTGATGATGTGCCTTATATTGCTGCATTTGTATACATCTACAATCGGGAAAACATTCAGCAAAACAAAATGCCACGTCCAGTTCATTGGATTGTTGCAGATCTTGCCTCTGGTGATGTTGTTAATGAGTTTGACTGTAGAGAAATCGACTTCTCCAGCTCGGGATTTGAAGACTTGTATGACTTAAATGATCCCAACGTAAAGAGGCCAACCCGAGAAGATTTTGTAGAGATATATTCTCTGTTCGATTCTGTAAGAGCTGAGTACCTAAACAACGGACGGTGTGACACTGAGACGTATAGGCGTTATCTTGACAGAATACTTGAAATAACTCCGGCCAGCTATCAAAAGTTCTATCAAGAGCTTAGCAATCTTTAAGAGGGAGGTTCTCAACTATGACGGATGAAGAATACCAAAGAGAATTAGAAGAAGCTGAACGACTACAGCGACAGATCAATAATGTTATTGATCAAATTAACCGCACTAATCGAGAGAATGCTAAGCTTGAAGTTGAGCTTGATAATGCAATACAGAATGTCAGCATTCTCATCAGTAATTGCGGTAAGCTTGACAAAGCCGTATATGAGGATATGGGCTATCTTTCCGATGTCGTGGGGCAAGCCGATATCAGCACAAAAGAAGTCTTTCAAGCCTTAAACGAGCTGGCTGTTCAGTATTTCTCGTTCAAGAGCATTTCGACTGCTTCGAAGAACGTAACTCAATACAATGATGAGTACTACACGAGATTCTCATACTACAATGAATTGCGACGGATTTCCCTCGGCTATGTAGTTGGCCTCGACTCTCACATTGTATCAAGTGAGTCCGCTCGAAAGAAAGTCGAGAAGGCTTATCTGCAAAACACCGAGTATTGGCTTGCATATTGCATCGCAGCAGTGATGCTTTGGGCAAGCAATGAAAAAGAAGCCGCACAACGTGCAATGAGCAAAAGTCTGTCCATCAGCTACTTTAATTCGTGCTTGTTCTACTTGCTGATCAACCTTCGCTTCAATCGTATTGATGCAGCGAAGAAATGGTATGTAAATTACCTTGATCGAGCAGACATGAACAACCTCGGTGATGAATGGCAATATCTCTTACAAGCCTACCTCTTTGGAGCGTTCGGCGCCGATGAAGAGTTCCAGGCAACGGTAGCTAAATGCTTCCAGAGCATGCTTGCACAAGTGGAAGTGACTACAGTAGATTTCGCCAAGAAATTTACACAGAAAGCGATCGAGTTTGCCGAGCTCTATGTTCATAAAACGAACCACGAGTACACGCTCCTCGGAAGAACTTGCGCTGAATACCCCGAGATGAAGGATCTTCTGTCTACGGCAGAGAAGAATGTTGAGATTGCTCGGTACTACAATGAGCTTGCTGAAGCAGAGGTTACCGAAACCGAGGATCTTCCACAAAGAATCGAAAATGTTTTGTACTCGCTTGTTAATGACTACGACGAGGAAGAACTAAAAGTTGTTCAGAAGATCAAATACAACGAAGCCATCATTAGCGCACGGGGCGACGTTGCAACCGCGCAGGCCAATTACAACGCAATGTTCGAAGAAAGAAAGAAAAAGAAAAACCTCGGTGGTCTTCTTCTTTCCTGGGCTTTTGCAGATGATACAAGCCAGACGGACGTGTCCGTTAAACGATTTTCCATCTCCTTTATGAAGGAAGCAATCGCAAAAGGATTTGAACAGTTTGCTGAACGGTATAAGGCTAAAGAAAAGGACAAATATCATTTCAATATTGACGAGTGTGAATTGGAATGTAACGAGAACGATTATGGTGAGGCCGAGAAGACACTTGATAAGTTCTATGACAAGAACAAGGTCAAGGACACTTTCAAGGATAAACACGTTCTGATCTACACAGGAATGTGTGCGGTGGCTCTGCTTCTCCTCCTTTTGCTGATTCCATTCTTCTCGCCGGTTATCTTGACAATTGGTATCTTGCTTGGATTAGCGGGTAGTTTCCTTCTGTGGCGCAGGATCGTTGATATGGGGAAAATCCTTAAAGAGAAGAAACGAAAAGGCAAGCTGTTACTTAAACAGGCACTTGAAGAACTTTCGCAATGGCGCTCTGCCTACAAAGAAGCAGACGCAAAAAGTGCCGATATGTTGAGCGCAATCGAGAGATTCTAATAATGGGAGGTATAAACTAATGTCTAATGCATCACAAGCGATAAATAGTCTTGACCGAACTATTAATTCGTTCAAATCACGTGTGGACGTGAAGGTCAATGATGTCAATACATCGACAGCCAATATCCAAGCAACAACGAACCGGATCTACGAAAACATCGAGAAATTCAAGACCGAGATGCTTCATGGCGAGGAAAAGCAAATCGCTCACGAGAACATCTTGAGGATTGATCAGATCATCAAAGAGCAGTTCAGCAACCATATCGCAATTCGGCGCACTGTTATGGGTGTTGTTCGTGACTTTGATATCAACCTGGTCAGGAACAGCACTATCCAGGAGCTTTCGGAAGAACTCTGGATTACCAGCTCGAGATACTGGCTCTCTTACGCACTCATCGCAATAACTGCTTGGGTGAACAATTATCCCGATGTTGCTAAAAACGCTCTCGCTGAAAGCGGCCGAAAGGATGCAATTAAAACGACACTGTTCTTCTGCCTCATGAACATGAGATTTGGAAGAATGGACGCCGCCAAGAAGTGGTTCTATGAATACTTCAAGACACTTGATCCGACCATGCTCCAGCAAGAAACAGCAATCCTGCTTCAGTCCTTCTTGAATGGAATTTTCGGCAAGGACAAAGAGCTCGAGCAGGAAGTGATCCAGCTCATTGATGAGTGGATCTCCATTATAAACGACAATGAGCAAATTTCGAATGAACTTCTCGATGCTTATGAGAAATACATTGCCAACCTAAACACGCCGGTGCAGTTCACATATCAGTCTGTACTGCAATTCTGCACAAATGCTTCTGAGGTTGAGAAGTCCTACAAGGATGTCTCGAAATTTGAGATTCTTCTGGAGTTTGTAAAATCTCTGGATGTTGAATCTGAGCCTCAGGACAGCGAAAACTATAAGAGTCGAATTGATGCGATTCTTATGAGTTTGATTTCCAACTATGATGGCGAAGAACTTGAACTGAAAAAACAGCAAGAGTATTACCGCTTCATCGTTGAAAACAATGGCGTTGTCGAACAAGCTGAAGCTCAGTATCAAGCTATGGAGGATCTATCAAACAATCAGTTCAACATCGGCAAGCAGATGCTTAAATGGGCAATCTATGACGATAGCGATCAGACAGATGTTCAAGTGCGAAAGTTCGGATTCCAGAATACGAAGGCTTGGTTTAAGAAGGCAGTTGATAACTTTGACGCCAAGCTCCAGGAAGCATTCCCGACACAGTATAACCTTCATATTGACACTTGGGATGGAGTAAGCAACGGCAACGATCAGGCAGAGCAGGTAGAGAGCTTAAAGAACCATTTTGAGAATAACAAGTTCCAGAATATGTTCGTAAACACTCCTAACATCCTCGCTGCTATCCTCTTCATCGTCTCCGCTGGATTAGCTTTTGTTACATTGTACTCGCTGATTGTAACGGCTTTGGCCGCCGGGTTCCTTGTCTTTAGGGTGTTACAGGCGATCAAAGCATATCCGTTGCGTGTACAAGCAGCCGTCGATAGTCTTAATGCTTGCATGGGAGAACTTGCAGAGTTTAGACGTTATTTCGACGAAAAGCGCGCCAAGAAGGATGAACTTCTGAGCACAGTTGAATTCCTTTAAGAGAACTATCAATAAACCAATCAATTTAGAAAAAGGAGTAATAACCATGAGTAACGAGCAGAACAATCAGAACCAGGATATGGAGTTCGAGCAGATGATGGAGCAGCGCATTCGTGATAATTTTGCTGCCCCCAATGCAGACAATGTCGAAATCTCTGATGAGCGTCTCAAGGAGATGAGCAAGAAACTCCCGAGTTGGAGCCTCGAGCCTCCCTATAGCTTCTTGAAATGAGCATTGCAGTTGAGCACACTGCGATAAAAGCACCTTCTACATATCAAGATTGGCTGGTGTGCTTTGACATGATGAAAAACGGGTCAGGTGCCGACACTGAGGTTTTTGATGCAGCATGCATGGGCTCCTTTGTCGACTCTGACCTCACGAAGAATGCTTTGCAAAAACAGATCGTAGAGACAGTTAATGCCTTTTTGGATAAGAGCGTAAAGCGATTTATTCGAAATCTCAATGAGAATATCGCGTTCAACGAGTTGTCGCAAACAGAGCTGTTATTCAAGCGCCTAAAAAAGGATGTTGCGAAGTCACTGTTTTTTACAAAGCTATCTTTTCTTCCAAAGGATTTTCGCTCTGATTTGGAGAATTCGGTTAAGGAACAGATGAGTGGCTTTTGGGAGGATACAATAAAGTTCCTATATGAACAATCCTTGGAGTTCTCCAATTCTGAGTTAGAGGACGTTCTCTTCTTGGTAAAAAGGATAAGACTATTTTAAGGACATAGGTGGGCAGAATGGGCAATTACAGTTCAACCAAGGCAGAAATAAATAACTATATACGAGCAAGAACTCCGCTCATTATTGTCGACTCTTCTGAACGGGAAAGAGTTGAAAGGATACTGAAGGAGATCGCCAGAGAGCTGAATATTAATATTAGTTACTATACTGATTCCAAACAGGTGTGTGCTCTCAATAGCAATGTTTCAAAGGATGCTGATAGTGATCCACTGCAGTATATAGCTTCATCATTTAAGAAGAATCGGAATTCGACCTTCGCATTTGGTGATGTAAAGCGCATCGGTGAAGATAACGTATATAGCCGTGAGATTCTAAACATCTTGTATTTAGCAAAGGAAACGAACTGTACGCTCATTCTCATAACCGCAGATCCTGTATGGTCTCGGCTCTCCCAGTTTGGTATGTTAACCTCTTTGGATTATCCAGATATGGAGGAAAGAATAAGTCAGATCAAGTCCTTTATTAGTCAATACCGTGGGAAATACACTATTGAATGGAACAATGAAGACATTCGTATGGCAGCAACTCTCTTGAGAGGGTTTTCAGAGATACAGATTGAGAACATTCTCTCAACTGCACTTGTTAGTCAGAGTAGACTTGGCCGCGAAGATCTATATGGGTTGACCAGCCAAAAGAGCAGACTCTATTCTGCTGTATCAAGCATCCAAATGGTTAAAGTTGACCGCAATTTGACGGTATCAGGATTAGATGCGCTGAAAGAATGGCTCAATTCAAAAAAGAGCATATTCTTCGCTTCAGATGAAGACTTACAACAGCGAGATCTCACAACACCGAAGGGCATTCTTCTTGCCGGAGTACCAGGATGCGGCAAATCATTGTCCGCAAAAATGGTTGCTAAAGAATGGGAGTTGCCCCTCTTCCGTTTTGATATAGGCACAGTATATGATAAATGGGTTGGCGAAAGCGAGAAAAAGATGAAAGATGCCCTCCAATTTATCGATAATGTTTCCCCTTGCGTCGTTTGGGTAGATGAAATAGAAAAGGCGCTTTCTGTTTCTGACTCTGGAAACGATACAGGGAAACGTGTCCTTGGACAATTCTTGTTCTGGCTCCAAGAATCCCAAAGCCGAGTGTTTCTTGTAGCAACTGCGAACGATATTTCGGCATTGCCGTTTGAGTTGTTTAGAAAAGGTCGATTTTCAGAAATCTTTTTCATTGATTTACCGAATGCCGCAGAGCGAAAAGCCGCGATTGCTCAATATGCCAAGCAGTCACTTCATATTAAGATCTCATCTGACGATATGAATGATTTGCTGCAAGTGTCCGAAGGCTTTTCCTACTCAGACATCGAGTACGCCATTAAAGACATTGCACAATTAGCGTTGATAAATGGGCAATCGGTGATAACGAAGGAATCTTTGATGGAAACTTTCAAAAAGATAGTTCCCATTTCACAAAATAACCCCGATATGGTGACAAAAATCCGAAAATGGGGATCTGAAAGAGCTGTTGCCGCATCGAGTAAGTCAGGAGGATATAAGGATGAGTAATTACGCACTACAAAGTCAGCTCAACCAACTTGAAAGAGAACTAAGACAAGTTCAGCAGTACAACTCTGAACTGCGCGGAGAGCTGTCAACTGTTGCGAACGGCGTTAATCGCGCACAAAGAGATCTTGAAGATTATAACACCAAGATTCGCAACACACTGGATAACTGCAATGGAAGCATGCGCTCGTCTCATCAGAGGGTTGTTGATGCTATAGCGTTGCAGGGAGACATTGAACGGCTATATGTCCGTTTCAAGAATGTAGAGTTGGCGAATAAAAAAATCCGAGCAGCCAACAACAAGAAGTACTACGATTTCGCAAACTATAGAACTATAAGAAAGATTGTCCAAGGCATAATGGACAACCTGGACGTACAAATGGTAAGCGATAAGACTATTACAAGATCCGTTGAAATCCAGCATTTACAAACGCCTGACTACTGGCTCACTTGTGTGCTCATCAGCGTTATGGCTTGGCGTAATGATGATAAGGAACTTGCCGACAGAGCGATGGATCGAGCAATCAAGTTTGATAAAAAGAATAGCGCAATCTTCTACATGCTCTTTAATCTCAGGATGGGGCGAGAAGAAGCAGCTCTGAAATGGTTCTATACATATCAGGAATGTGATCTTAAAGGAAGCGATCAGAGAACCTTCCTAATGCTTTTCTCTCTCGTCAGCAAGACGCTCGTTGATACCGTGGATGAGAGAACAAAGGACGAGGTGTTCACGTTCATTAAGAAAGTGGTCTATGCCAATATGCGAGCATCAGGCTACAGCGAAGATGAGATCATCCATCAGATTCGCCGCTACTTCAATCGTATGCAGCCTTCAGATCAGCTCCAGTACACCATGCTGAGAAAGTGCTGCAGCGAATTTGATCAGCTTTCTGCCGTTATGATGCAGGCAAAGAACAATATCAATATTCTTGAATTCATCCTCAAGACAGTAAATGTCCCGGCAGAGGAAAAGAATACGTTCCTCAAGGGCTATATTGACGAGATAATTGCAGCCCCGAATCAGGTAGAGAAAGATGTATATGATGAGATTGCCTATAACGAACTTGTCATCCGCCTTGAAGGAGAAGTTGATGTAGCCAAAGAGCAATTCGCTGCAGAACAGGCCAAAAAGGCGAACGATCTTAATCTAATCGCAGAGATGATTGACTGGATCTATGAGCGGGATGCCCAAGATGTAAACGGTCAAATCAGACTGAGCATGTTCACGCTAACGAAAATGCTTCAAGAGAAGGCGGTTGAATCTCATACTGAAGATTACCGGAGCCGCCGTAAAGTCAATTATCAAGTCAATATTGGTGAATATTCTACTGTTGCTAACTTCAAGCGTGAGGATGAAGAACAACAAAAGATTAACTCTTTCTTCACCTCCCAAAGAGACACTGCCCTTGCAACAGTAAAAGACTGGCCTGCATATATCGGGTTCGGAGTCGGAGCTGCCGCGATTATCGGTTGCTTCTTTGCCGGCTTCTGGCTTCTGATTTTAACCCTTGGTGGAGTGGGCTATGGCTTGGTTACTCTGTTGTCTAATAAGTCCAAGCGGAAACAACTTGAACAGGCCTGCGCTGAAAGCATTAAGACAACTTCTGCTACTATGCAACAGCTATTTGCTGAATTCAAACAGTATCAAAGAGAACTTGATGAATATGACGCATACCACGACAGAATCCTTGATGAACTTCATAAAATTTGAATGGAGGTTGCACAATGATTGACAGAGAACTTATTGAAAGAGCTGAGTCCGGTAATGTTGATGCCATTATCTCCTTGGGATTTGCCTATTATGATCGAGAAGATGGCGAGGAAAAGCATTCGAGTTATATACCAAAGCTCTCGAGTTAGATCCAAACAATGCAAGAGCGATCAATAATCCTGGCAACTGCTATAACAATGGCGTTGGGGTGGAAGAAAACACCGAAAAGGCTATGGAGCTTTATAGGAAAGCTGCCGAGTTAGGCTATTCCAATGCGCAGTATAATCTCGCAGACGGTTTGAAAAAAAGGAACGATCCCGAATGCCTTGAATGGTATCTAAAAGCATTTGAAAACGGAGATGTAGACGCTCCGTATGATATTGCAAATATCTACAACGAAGGCGTTATCGTCCCCCAGGATTATCAGAAATACATTGAGTACCTCATCAAAGCGGATGAAATCGGAAATGATAGCGCTACTCTCGATCTGGCATGTGCTTATTTGCAAGGCGATCATGTTGAAGCAGATAAGAAAAAAGGTATTGATCTGATGGAGAAATCGGCGAATGCCGGAAATAAGACCGCTGCCAGCAATATGTCTTTGGCCTACAGAAAAGGTGACGGTGTCGAGGTCAACATTGAAAAGTCTATCGAATGGGCAATAAAAGCGGCCGAGCTTGGTGATGATGATAGAATCTTCCAATACGCAGTGGCATATTTCAACGGAGAAGATCCGGTAACAGAAGACAAAGCAAAAGCAGTCGAGTTCTTTGTCCTTGCAGCTAATGCCGGAAGCTCAACTGCGATGGAAAACCTCGGTGTGTGCTATAACAACGGATACGGAGTTGCACTCGATAAAAACAAGGCCATTGAATGGTTCGAAAAAGCTGCTAAGGAGGGCGGCTCCAAGAAGGCAATGGATAATCTTGAAGATCTGTACCCCTAAGTTGACACCAGCACCTCCAAAGCCAGGCGTTTTGAATTGGTAAAGGCTGTTGCCGATGATGGTTTTTGTGAAGGCATGGTCAGGACTCATTTCTGTTATCGTGATGGAAGTGGGGCAGAAAAATATATGGAAAAAGCCATGCAATACCTCAACGAGGCAGCTGAGGATGAATATGCAAATGCTTGATTCCTAAAGGGCTTGTATCTTTATAGTGGCGATGCCGGTTTGGAGAAAGACATAGGCAAAGCTGTTCAACTTTGGAAAATCGCAGCCAATAAAGACCGCAGCAGAGCTGCAGAGTATCTTGGCGAATGCTATCGTGATGGCGACGGTGTCGAGGTCAATGCAGTAAAAGCACTTGAATGGTTTGAAAAAGCAAAAGCCCTTGGCAATATGATGGCATGCGTAAAACTTGGACTTGCGTATGACAAGGACGGGTTCGCCGGCACTGACTATGCAAAGGCGGTCAGCTACTATAGGGAGGCCTATGAGAACGGTTCCGCGGATGGAGCTTGCTGCCTTGCATGTATGTATGAAAATGGCTGGGGTGTTGAACAGAACGCTCAAAAAGCGTTTGAGCTCTATAAATATGCCGCCGATCATGGAAGTGCTCGTGGTATGGCAAAGACTGGAATGATGCTTCATGATGGTGACGGAACGCAAAAAGATGTAAAGCTTGCGATTGAATACTTTGAAAAAGCAAAGGCTGCAGGACGGGCAGATGCAGACGATCTTCTTGCGTTTGTCTATAAAAATATAAACTCACCGGATGTCGATCCTAAAAAGGCTTTTGAATTCAATCTTCAACGTGCCGGTAAGGACGACGTTGAGGCTCAGTATCATGTTTATGAAGCGTACTGGAACGGCGTCGGAGTGGAAGAAGATCATGAGAAGGCCAACAGATGGCTCAAGAACGCCGCCGATGGTGGACACACGATTTCGCAGGCATTGATGGGATTCCATGAAATGATCTTTGGGGATGCCTCCACAGCCGTCCAGTATTTGGAAAAAGCCAGCGCCGCTGGTCACCTTAAGGCGATGAACGATTTGGCAGAAGTATACCTTGATGGCGCTGATGGAGTACCGGTGAACAAAGCCCGTGCAATCGAGCTTTATAAAAAAGCCGCCGATGAAGGCTTTGGAGAAGCACAAGGGGCTCTTGGCGTATGCTATGCAACAGGAAATGGCGTTCCGAAGAATGACTACGAAGCATTCCGCTGGTTTTCTATGGCAGCATCGGCAGCTTTCGTGTGGATCGAATTGCACGGCACCCCAAGATACTGGATGACGATGCTGTCCAACCGCCGGAAGATTTTGATTTGAATGTTTATCTGAACTCTATGTTCCGTATGTACAACGGAGAGAGAAAGCAGATTGAACTGATCTGCGAGAACGATTTGATGGATGCCATCATTGATAAATTTGGCAAGGATGTTACTGTACTTGCTAACGACATGAGATTATTTCGTGTAATGGTAAACACATCCGTGGGAACCGTCTTCTATAGTTGGGTGTTCGGGTTTGGCGGGAAAGTATCTATCAAAGCGCCCAAAGAAGTTAAGGATGAGTACGCTAAAATGGTATTTGCGGCGGCAAACGCTCTAAACGGATGAAGCCGTTGCGGCGACAAACTATTTGCTGTAGATAACCAATCAACGATTTTTGGAGATTCATTTATGAGAAGTTTGGATAAGTTTCGGGGATGTCTCCTGGCCGGCGCTGCTGGAGATGCGCTTGGTTTTGAGGTTGAATTTCTTTCTGAAGAAGCAATTTTTGAACGCTTTGGCGAAGCGGGAATAACCGAGTATTACCTGCACAGAGGTGTCGCCGAAATCTCCGATGATACTCAGATGACATTATTCACGGCTACAGGACTTCTTCTTGGAACTACCAGAGGAATGAATCGTGGAATTATGGGGAGCTATGAGAGCTATATTCACCTCTGCTATAAAGACTGGCTTCGCACTCAAACCGATATGTTTCCGCTTCCAAATGGATACCACTATTCATGGCTGGTCAATATCTCACAGATGTTCAGTCGGCGAGCACCTGGAAACACATGCATGTCTGCACTCATGTCCGAAGAATCTGGATCAACTGAGAACCCGATCAATCAAAGCAAGGGTTGCGGTGGAGTAATGAGGGTTGCACCTATTGGGCTCTATTTTTGTGACAAACGATGCTCAATTGATAATTCAGACGCAATAGGTGCGGAAGCAGCGGCCATTACACATGGGCATACCCTCGGATGGCTCCCTGCAGCAGCGCTGGTTCACATTATCCGCAAACTTGCAGAGAATGAAGAAGAAACGATACTTGATGCCGTGCTGGATTCAATGGAAGCTATCAAACGGAATTATCCAAAGACTGAAAATGTAGATATTTTGCTTTCGTTGATGCAAAAGGCAATTGACCTATCATGCTCGGAGTTAGATGATCTCGATGCAATTCATTTACTTGGGCAAGGGTGGGTTGCTGAAGAAACATTGGCAATTGCCATCTATTGTTCTTTGAAGTATCCAAACGATATAGAAAAAGCTCTCATTGCAGCAGTTAACCACGGCGGTGACAGCGACTCTACAGGCGCAGTTACAGGTAATATATTGGGAGCTTCGCTTGGTGCGGAAAAGATCCCTCAGAAATACGTGGACACTCTTGAACTGCGAGATGTTATCTTGGAAATCGCTGATGATCTCTACAACGATTGCAAGATGACTGAATATGGCGACTATTATGATCCTGTATGGGTAGCAAAATATATTAAAATGACCTACCCAAAAGTATGAGAAATAAACAATGAAAGGCAGTTTATATTTGGGACTCCGTTATTCCATTGCGAATTGCAACTAACCTAAAATCGAACAGTTTGAACATTGAGGTGCGGCCAATTGGTTGCACCTCTTTTTCAATTTCTTGTTACCCTATTGAAATTCTTCTCGAGATGAGTATAATAACGATAGTGGGATTTGAAATCCCATTTAGAAACAGAGGTGCTGTGTATGAGAACAATGAATCAAGGAACTCTGGATGAGATACTGAAATTCGTAAACAAGTTCTATCAAGTCAATCGCATTGCTCCTACAATCAGCGAGGTGGCAGAAGGCGTCGGTGTGGCTCGTTCAACAACCCATCGTTATTTGCAGGAATTGAGCGACAGAAACCTGCTTGATTATGGTAGAGGTATCTTATCTGCACCGGAAAGTGCAAAGATGAAAACGGCCTATATTTCCGCCCCGTTAGTAGGCTCGATTCGTTGTGGAACTCCCGAGGAAGAGGAAGAAGAATCTGTTGAAGAATACGTCAGCCTGCCTGTTTCTTTATTTGGCAAAGGTGATTTCTACATACTCCGAGCCAAAGGCGATTCTATGGTCGATGCCGGAATTGACGAAGGCGATCTGCTTGTTATAGAGCGCAACTGCACAGCCTCTGAAGGCGATATAGTTGTCGCGCTTGATCAAGATCAGCAAAACACACTGAAAAGATATGTCGGCTTCGATGATAGCGAGAAATGCTATATTCTCGCATATGAAAACAGGGTACTCTATCCTGGAGAGAAGATAAAACTAAAAAGCTTCGAAGTCCAAGGGGTTGCTCGCCACGTAATTAAGGCTTTATAGCTTATTAGGAGGAATGATAGATGCAGGTCTATATTTCAAATAAAGAGATTGAACAGATTGCCGAGGGCTTGGTGCAGGTATCATGCGGAGAGCCTCCGCCGAAATACATCGATATTGATGGCATAGCTGCTTACCTCGGAATCACTGTGGTATACGAGCAGATAGCAGAAAACGATCCGGATAAAATCGGCTTCGCCTCTGACGGCATCAGGCCGCTCGTGGTTTGGAGAAACGGAAGAAAATCCAGTGTGATCTTCCCGAAAGATACCGTTGTTCTGGAAGCGCTGCTTCTCAACCCTTCTAAAAAGACACGACGCCGTTTAGTTTTAGCACATGAAATCAGTCATATCCTTATCTGGCGAGCTGATCCGCTGCGAACAGCGGCATGCTTCAACAGTGTATATGACACAGAGCGAACATACAGCATGAATGAACTCCATGAGAGACTGTCTCTCGAAGAAAGCCAAGCAAATGCAATGGCAGCGATGATTCTCATGCCTCGGGTAGTGCTCACCGACTCGGTACGAAGGCATCTGAGAAGGAAAGCAATTCCTGTCTACGGCGATTGCGTTTTCCTTCCGAAGATGAAGCCGGCGCTTCAGAAAGTGTTTGTAGAGCTCGGAGTGTCCTATTCCTCCATGCTGATTCAACTCCGGAAGTATAACCTCCTGGAGCAGCACAGCATGGAAGAATACTTCAAAAAGACCATGACGGATGGAGGTGCCGTATATGGTTGTTGAACAGAGAGTGGCAAGAAGTTATTCGGACTTGCCCCAAGAGGTCAAAGATAAAATATTTCGGTCTTCCCTTGAAGTAGAGGGGTTGCCGATGAGAGACGTAAGATGTCCCGTCTGCGACTATGTGATAGCTCGTGTGTACGCAGACATGCAAGGCCATTTCCATGCAAGATGCCGGAAATGCAAATGGGAAAAGCCGATTAACCTCGCTTACTTCCGGTCTCAGAAAGGAATCTGGCGTCTGAAAGCAAAATACTACGGCGAGGATTACCTTGAAAAACTGAATAATTAAAACTGACTTTGAATCGCGCAAGCGGAGGAAATCGAAAGATTAGACTGCCAAGCACCGTATGAAGTCAGAATCAAAAGGGATATCCATATCCTTTTGAGATTCTGATTTCGACGGTGCTTTTTTTGCGCATTTCACTTCATACGATGATGAGAGTCCTTTTCCGAATCCGCTTGGGAAAGGACTTTTTTCATGATAAATCCCGAGCATTCGCATTTCTGCGCTGAAGGGCGACGTTCTTCGAACTTTTGCGCATGCCAAAAGTTGGAGAATTATGGCGGGTGCGTTCTTATGCCCGACAGCTCATGGCAGCCATACATAGCTGATTACCAGTGATCTCCGAATTTTTGATTTCAACCAAAATTCAAGAATTCAAAGGAGATCACGATAATGAAAAAGACATATACACTTACCGTTTTTAACACCTGCACTTCTCAGTGTGAGGATGTTGAGGTTACCAAGGAGGTTTACAACGAGTTTCGCCGCGGAGAGTGGCGAATTGATAAAAACGATGATAAGCATCGTGCAAACGAAACGCCCTTCAGCGAACTGATCGGTGGTGATGACGGTGCGTTTGAGAATTTCTCCGAATTCATTGACAACAGCCAGAACCCCGAATGCATTTTCGCTGAACATGTCCGTATCGAGACTTTATATTCCGCCATGAATATGCTTTCTGACTTGGACAAACAGCTTTTGCAGGCTTTGTTTTTCGACGGCTTAACTGAGAGGCAGTATGCGGAACTGCAAGGTGTATCACAACCCACAATTCATTGGAAAAAGGTACGCATATTGAAGTGCCTCAAAAAATTTTTCTTGTGAATGCTATCAAAACCCGATTTTCGTTCCTATACAAGTGAGGAAAGACAAAATCGTTCCTCGATGCTCTTTGACAACTGAATAGTACAGCGCATCTTTTACCTTCCTTCTGCCGTCGGGAAACCGGCAAGCCAAATGAGCGAACACTCGGACAAGCACTCGTAAAATGCAGTTGTCCCGAGTCTTCAGGTCTCAGACGGTGCGACGCATCTGCAGTGAAGGCCAAGATAAGCAGAAGAAATAATGATACTTGCGTCCAGTCCTAAAGTCGAGCGTTGAAGCGGCCGAAAGCCGTGAGCCGTCGCAACAAAGGAGGGTGCTTCGGAGAGATCCTCGGAGGGGTGAGATTCCCATGAGGCCGAATGCACGGCCGGAAGGTGCGTTCCTGTTGATCGAGGGGGTCGTGGACAAATATCGGTTAAGGAAAAACGATTGATACTATGCAGGCCGCCGCCTGCAGGATAAATGTAGACGGCGGCCTTTTACTTAACACGGAGGAACGAAAATGAGAAAAGTTAAAAGAGGTCAGATTTACTATGCAGACCTCTCTCCCGTGGTAGGGAGCGAGCAGAATGGATTCCGTCCTGTTCTCATCCTACAGAATGACACGGGCAACAAATACAGTCCAACCACCATCGTGGCGCCGATCACAAGCACAAAGCCCGACTCGCGCATGCCGACTCATGTCAGGGTCAATGTTGAAGGGCTGGTCAGCGGATCAGTCGCTCTCCTCGAGCAAATCAGCACTATAGATAAGCGCCGACTTGACGATTACGTCGGAAAACTCAACAAGGATATAATGGGTAAGGTCGACCACGCCATCATTACAAGCCTTGGCATAAAAGTCATGGAGGGATTGTTGAAATGAAAAACGACACCAACAATTCCTCATTCGTATACAGCGTAAACCTGCTCCGAATGCTGCTTGGCATGGAGCTGATCACCGAAGAAGAATACAACAAGATCGTAGCAATCAGCGAGGATCACTACGGTGCTAAAATATATTGCGTCTGATCCGAAAAATCTTCCGCTTTTCGCTGGATGTTTCCGAACTCTTGTGGTATCTGTTTGTGTTGCCGAAAGACAAATCAGCGGGCAGCCCCCGAAGAAAGGAGTAAAGCTCAATGAACGTTATTGAGATCACAGCCAAGAAAAAAACGGCAAAAGAAACCATCCGGCTGGCAGCCTACTGCCGAGTATCCAGTGACAGCGAAGACCAGCTTCACTTCATTCGCCGCACAGGTCAGATACTACAAGGACTATGAAAGAAGACATCCTCAGTACAGGCTGGTTGATATCTATGCGGATGAAGGAATCACCAGCACCTGCATGGACAAGCGTGACGATCTGCACCGGGTGATTCGAGACTGCAAGAAAGGCTTGATCGACCGCAGTATCGTCAAATCGGTGTCTCGCTTCGCAAGAAACACCCAAGGGCTTCTTGCAACGATCCGCTTTCTCAAAGACATCGGTGTCAGCATCTACTTTGAGGAACAGGGCATCGATACTGACAAACTGAATAGTGAGATGATCGTAACATTCCCCGGTATGGCCGCTCAACAAGAGAGCGAGTCTATATCGGGGAATATGCGTTGGAGTTACAAAAAGCGAATGGAGTCCGGCGACTTCAACTGCTGTGCTCCGGCATACGGCTTCGACCTTATCGACGGTAACCTGGTCATCAACGAAACGGAAGCCGCAGTCGTCCGAAGAATTTTCTCCATGTACCTTCAAGGATATGGAAAGCAGGCAATCGCAAACAAGCTGAATGAAGAAAGCGTCCCTCGGAGGCACGGAATAAAGACATGGTATGCCTTCGGAATTGACTATATGCTGAATAACGAAAGGTATATGGGCGACGCCTTACTTCAAAAGAAATACACCACGGATACGCTCCCTTTCAAGAAAGTCAAGAATCGCGGAGAGCGTCCGAAGTACTACGTTGAGAACGCCAATCTCCCCATTGTCAGCAAAGAAACCTATGCCGCGGTACAAGAGCTCCAAAAATCCCGTCAGAAGAATGTCGACGGGAAGAAAGCGAACTACCCTCTGACTGGCATGCTTCGCTGTCCAGACTGCGGCAGATCATACCGCAGGCAGATTGTCAGAGGGAAAGCTTACTGGATGTGCTCCGGCAGAGCTTCCGGCGCCACGATCTGCTCCAGCCAGCGGATGTCCGAATCAGATGTATACGAAGCGTTCAACAAAATGATCTTCAAGCTGAAGGAACATCACCATGCGATCCTTGGTGCGCTGATTCGAGACATCGAAGTCATGCAGAGCAAGACAAGCGAGAACCACGAGAAGATCGCCGAGATCGACAAGGAAATTGCAGACCTTGCAGCCAGGAACCTCGTCATCGTAAGACTGCACACAAGCGGTATCCTAAACGGCTCTGACTACTCGGCACAGTCTTCCGAGATCAACAATAGGATCAGCGCCCTGCGCTCTGAGCGGAAAAAGAAGCTCGCCGAGGATGAAGGTGACGAGCAGCTCGATAAACTCAAGGAACTGCAAGGCATTCTCGACGAATATGAACCGACCGAAGCATTCGATGAGGATCTGTTCAGTCAGATCATTGAAAAGGCAGCGGTGATGAGCAAGTCGGAAATAGCCTTCCATCTGATTGGCGGTCTTACACTGATCGAAACTATAGCATGAAAGGACGGTGAAAACGAACATGAAGAACAGAAACATACCCTTTGGATACAGATTCGAGAATGGAAAGATCGTCATCAATCCCGATGAACAGAACACACTTCAAAGAATCTGCTCCGAATACCTCGACGGACGCTCGCTTCTGCAGATCGCCAACAGTCTGGAATCAGACAAGGTGGAGTTTGCCCCCGGTATTATCACATGGAACAAAGCGAGGATTATGCGGATCGTGGACGATGACCGCTACCGTGGAAATGCCACCTATCCACAGGTCATCGATGAAGCAACGGTCAAGAGACTACGGAGCCGAAAAACATCCCGCAACACGCAGACCAGCACGGATCGGCAGTCTGGAATCTACCTGCTGAAAGTTCCGGTTATCTGCCCGGCCTGCGGTAAGCCGATGCATCGCCTGCAGGACACAAGGTACAAGTGTACACAGAAGTGGGTTTGTAATCAATGTCACATCCAAATCAAAAAAGAAGACACGAAGCTGATGGAAGACATCGTCGACCTTCTGAATGGTCTGATTCGAAATCCAGAGATTATAAGATCTGTACAGCCCAGCCAAACGGAGCCTTCCATTGAACAGTGACGCCTTGACAACGAGATTGCGAGAACCCTTGAAGGATATGACTTCGACAAGGATGCTCTTCGAGAGAAGCTGTATCAGCGAGCAGCCATCGGATACCAGCAGATTGGCAACGAGGCATACGTTGAGTACAAGCTGAAAAACACGCTTAAACAGCACAACATCCTTGACGGCTTTGATTCAGAACTGACCAATAAAACTGTCAAGCTAATCAGGCTCGCAGAGAACGGTTCCGTCAGCGTCATACTGATCAACGATCAAGAAATACGAAAGGAGCAGACCGACCATGCAAACAGCAATCCAAGCGACGCCACCTAAAGTGGTACATACGATCCCCGCAACAATAAACTTACAAGAGGAAGTCAAGAACTCCCATAAACAACTTCGTGTCGCCGCCTACTGCCGAGTATCAACAAAGCAGGAGAATCAGCTCAACAGCTATGGCAGTTACTAAAATCAAAGCAATCCGAGGAACTTTGAGCAAGGCAATCGCG
>OIZQ01000266.1_pt1 | contig 30715 bp, 29 predicted proteins | sample 1588491 | NCBI WGS metagenome assembly OIZQ01 (sample SAMN03283262) | human gut metagenome | biome: human-associated habitat; material: feces | host: Homo sapiens | place: USA | collected 2013
GCGGGCAGAGTCGCCCGCCCCTACAGCGGTATAACATACCCGCCTCGTCTATCGTGCGGCGGGGTGAGGTCACCCCGCCTTACAAAGCGGTACGGTATAACCTTTCGTAGGGCGGCATGACCACATGCCGCCGTGCCGGGCTTACGCCCTCTCCGCAGCAACATACAAAAAGCTTCTGTACCCCCGCAAAAAAATACGCCTGACCCACCGGTCAGGCGTATTTTTGTCGTCAGATGTTACTCGCCCAGCTGATGCTCGATCAGCTCACTCAGCGCGTCCACGGCGGCGTTCTCGTCGCTGCCGTCGGCGATCAGGGTGATGGTGGTACCCTTCACGATACCCAGACTCAGCACGCCCAGCAGGCTCTTGGCGTTCACGCGGCGTTCTTCCTTTTCCACCCAGATGCCGCTCTTGAACTCGTTGGCCTTCTGAATAAAATAGGTGGCGGGTCTGGCGTGCAGGCCAACCTCGTTATTCACGGTAACTTCCTTTGTATACATTGTCCGTTCTCCTTCACGTCAGAATCTCGGCCCCTACGCCGATACTCACACTATTACTATTATATCGAAACGGCGGCATAATGCAATAGCCATTCCCACAAAATATCAACGCCCACCAAAGAAAATGAGTGTGAAAACTGTCATATCCGCCAAAAGACGACTTATTTCAGCTCCACCACCGTGACGCCGGCCTCGCCCTCGCCATAGCGGCCCAGCCGGAAGGACTTCACCGCCCGGTTCCGCTTCAGCATCTCGTGCACCGCCTTGCGCAGCGCGCCGGTACCCTTGCCGTGGATGATGGTCACGGTGCCCAGCTTGGCCATGACGGCGGCGTCGATGTAGTTCTCCACCACGCTCTCGGCCTCCAGCGTCTCCATGCCACGAATGTCCAGCTCCGATGCGGCACGGGCCGCCAGTTGAATTTGCGGCGACACGTTTTTTCGCTGGGCGGCAGCCGCCTGCTTCTTCCGCTTTTCGATCTCCTCGGCGGATTCCAGCAGCCGCACCTGTCCGGCCTTCACGGTCATTTTCATCTTTCCGGCCTGCAGCAGCATAGAGCCGTCGCCGTTGACGTTCAGCACCGTGGCGGCGGTTTTCACCCCCGCCAGCTCCACCAGATCGCCCACGGCGATGGGGCGGCTGGGCGCAGGTGCTTCCGGTTCCTGATCCCGGCTGTGCAGCACCGCCTCCGCCTCCTTCAAGTCGTGGCGGATGGCGGCCTTGGCGTCGTTCACTTGCTGGAAGTTGGCGGCGCGGGTCTGCTGCTTCCGCAGCTCCTCCAGCTGGTCAAAGATCTCCTCCGTTTTCTGCTGAGCCTCCCGCACGATGCGCTTGGCCTCGGCCTCGCCCTTGGCCCGGGCGTTCTCCTTGGCCTTTTCCATCTGCTCCCGGAAGATACGTGCCTTGCGGGCGTCCTCCTCACGCTGCTGCCACAGGCGGTTGGCCTCGGTCTGGGCCTTTTCCAGCCGTTGCCGCTTCTCCTCCAGCTGGGCCAGCACGTCCTCAAACCGGAGGGATTCGCTGTCCATCTGGGCCTTGGCGTCGGCGATAACGCTCTCGTCCAGTCCCAGCCGCCGGGAGATGGCAAAGGCGTTGGACTTGCCGGGGATGCCCACCAGCAGACGGTAGGTGGGCCGCAGCGTCTGCACGTCGAATTCGCAGCTGGCGTTCTCCACTCCCGCCGTGGTCATGGCGAAGGTTTTCAGCTCCGCGTAGTGGGTGGTGGCGGCGATCAGCGCACCCTTTGACCGGGCGTGCTGGATAATGGCGATGGCCAGCGCCGCACCCTCCACCGGGTCGGTGCCCGCGCCCAGCTCGTCGAACAAAATCAGGCTGTCGTCGTCCGCCTGCCGCAGAATTTCCACCGTGTTGGACATGTGGGCGGAGAAGGTGGACAGGCTCTGCTCGATGGACTGCTCGTCGCCTACATCCGCCAGAATCCGGTCAAACACCCGCACCGTGGAGCCGCTGTCGGCGGGAATGTGCAAGCCGCACTGAGCCATCAGGCATAAAAGCCCCAGGGTTTTCAGCGTCACCGTCTTGCCGCCGGTGTTGGGGCCGGTGATCACCAGCGTGTCGTAGTCGCCGCCCAGCTCCACCGTCACCGGCACGGCCTTGGCCTGATCCAGCAGGGGATGCCGCGCCCGCTTCAGCGATATCGCGCCCCGCCGCACCACCTCCGGGCGGCTGGCGTTCATGGTGTAGCTCAGCTGGGCCCGGGCAAAGATCATGTCCAGATGCACCAGCATGTCATAGTCCAGCAGGATGTACTCCATGGCGTCGGCGCACTGGGCGGAAAGCTCCCGCAGAATGCGCTCGATCTCCTTTTCCTCCCGGGCCTCCAGCTCCTTCAGCTCGTTGTTGGCCTGCACCACCCCCATAGGCTCCACAAACAGCGTGGCACCGGAGGAGGAAATGTCGTGTACCAGTCCCGGCAGGCTGCCCTTGCATTCCGCCTTCACCGGCACCACAAACCGCCCGTCCCGCTGGGTGATGAGGGCCTCCTGCAATACCTTGGCGTAGGAGGGGGAGGAGATGATCTTCTGCAAAATCTGCCGTCCCTTGCTGGCGGCGATCCGCATTTTCCGCCGGATATCCGTCAGCTCGGCGCTGGCGGTGTCGGCGATGGTCTCCTCGTCCAGAATGGCCCCGTGGATGCGATCCTCCAGATATTTGTTGGTGTGCAGGGCGCTGAAAAACCGGTCGATGGCCGTGGCCTCGCCCTTGCGCTCAGCGTCATATTCATAGACTCGCCGGGCCGCCGTCAGCAGTCCCGCAATGTTCAGCAGCTCCCGGGTGTTCAGCATGCCGCCCCGGTCGGCTCTCGCCAGCGGCTCCGATACGTCCTTCACCCCGGAAAAGCTGGGGGAGCCGTACAGCCCCAGCCGCTCCTTGGCGGCGTCGGTCTCGTCTAAAAGCCGCAGCACCTCCTGCCGCTCTGTGGCGGGCATGATATGGCGGCTCTTTTCCCGCGCCGCCTCGCTGACGGCCTTGGCCGACAGCATTTCCAATACCGCCGGCAGCTCCAGCGTCCGTATGGATTTTTCAAATAATTCACTCATCATGTTGTATCCTTGGTCAATACCTCTTTTTGTTGGTAAACGTAATATTTATGCGGCGCAATGCAACGGCTTCTTGTACCCATTCGTAGGGGCCGGCGTCCCCGACGGCCCGTTTTGGGGAATTTCGTGCTCCGGCGCGAGTTACTTTTGCCCTCGGCGGCAAAAGTAACCAAAAACGCCACTTAAACCTGCGGTTTAAGAATCCGCGCACGCTATGCCTTGTTTTTAATTTGACACCATATACCACGCGTTCACAGGACACGGTTGTTTTCGCTGCGTATGACGAATCGTCTATCCCTCTTGCGCCGCTGCCGCTCATCTTCTCAACGGTAGAAACAGAAGCGTTGTTCGGTGTAATGATTAGCGGCAGCGGCACAGGAGCAGAGACGATTCGATAACAAAACGAAAAAGGAAACCTCATGCGAACGTGTGGTATATGGCCGCAAATTTGTGTAAGGGCGTAGCGCGCCCGGAGGTTCCTTCCGGTGCTTTTGCCTACTTTTGTCACTGTTGACAAAAGTAGGTCGCGCCGGAGCGCGAAACATTCCCCCTCCCCGCCGGGGCGCGAAACTCCCCCTTACTCCTCCACCAAAAACCCCTTATAATAATCCAGCGTCCGGAAGCCCCGCTCCAGCTGCACCGCGCAGAACGCCTCTCCCGCCCGATCCAGCATCTGCAGCCCGTTTTCATCCAGCGAAAAGCTGTACAGCTTCTTGGGCGGGCAATAGAGGATGTACCGCAGCGCCTGCACCGCGCCCTCTGTCAGCGGCAGGCTTAGCCCGCCGCCGGTGCGGCAGGCGCCGCACCGCAGTACCCCCTGCATCACATCCAGCATGGGAGCCTCCGGCGATTCCCGCCCGCATACGGCGCAGCCGTCCGCCAGCGGGGCGAAGCCTGCCTCTGCCAGCAGCCGCCATACAAACGCGGTTTTCACCAGCCGATTGGGCTTTTCCAGCATCCCCAGCGCGAACAGGGCGTTTAGCAGCAGCGGCAGCATGTCCGCCGCCGCCATGGCGTCCTGACACACCGCCTCGGTCAGCTCCGCGAAATAGGCTGCCAGCGCCAGCTTTTCAATGTCCTGCCGCACCCCGTCAAACAGCTCGAGGGTGCTGGCCTCCGCCAGATAGTACCACTCGCCCTTCCGCCGCAGCGTCATCTCGTCATAGGCCAGCAGCTGGCAGGCGGCGGTATATTTGCTGCGCCGGCTCCTTGCGCCCTTGGCAATGACGCTGATGCGGCCCAGCTCCGGCGTCAGCACCGTCAGTATCTTGTCCGATTCCTTTGTCTCCGTCTCCCGCAGGACAAGGCCCGCCGTCACGAATGTTCCGTTGTCCACGCCTCGTCCTCCGTGCCTTTCGCCATCAGCCACGCCTCCGGCGCACCGGTGTCCCAAAACAGCTCCCAGTAGTCCACAGTCCTCACCTCATGCCTAGCATGACGCGAAAGCCCCGGTTTCATGTCTGGTAATTTACTCCTCGTTATATCCCTGACTTCTGATGAAGTTCACATTATCACGCCAGTTTTCCTTTACCTTCACCCAGGTCTCCAGATACACCTTGGCGCCCATGAATTTCTCAATATCCTGCCGGGCCAGGGTGCTGATGCGCTTCATCATGTCGCCGTGCTTGCCGATGATGATGCCCTTGTGGCTGGCTTTCTCACAGTAGATGGTCACATCCAGATCGATGATCCCGCTGTCCCGCTCAGAGAACCGCGTCACCTCCACCGCTGTGCCGTGGGGGATCTCCTTGTCCAGACATTGCAGCATCTTCTCCCGCACGATCTCGGCGCAGACCTGCGCGTCGGGCTGATCGGTGGTCATGCCGTCGGGGAACAGCTGCGGCCCCTCTTGCGCGTATTTTTGCAGCTGCTCCAGCAGCTCGTCCAGTCCGTCGCCTGTCCGGGCGGAGATGGGGATAATGGCGTCAAAGCCGCTGTATACCTCGTTGTACGCGGCGATCACCGCCAGCAGATCGTCCTTTTTCTCCACCGTGTCCACCTTGTTGATGCACAGCACCACCGGCAGCTGCTCCTCCTCAATGCGCCGCAGCAGGATACGCTCCGGCTCTCCCACATGGGCGATGGGCTCCACCAGCAGCAGCGCGCACTCCACGGCGCTGAGACTTTCCCGCACCACTTTTACCATGTAGTCGCCCAGACGGCTGCGGGGCTTGTGCAGGCCCGGCGTGTCCAGCAGCACGAATTGCGTGTCGCCCCGGTTCACAACGCCGTAGATCCGGTTTCTCGTGGTCTGGGGTTTCTTGGACACGATGGCGATCTTCTCGCCCACCAGCGCGTTGGTCAGGCTGGACTTGCCCACATTGGGCCGTCCGCACACGGTGATCATTGCAGTTTTCGTAATGTTCATTCAGGTGATCCTCAACTTTCTTTTGTTTGAGCAATGTTTTTGGAGAGTTTCGCTCTCCGGAGCGACCTACTTTTGCCAATAGCGGCAAAAGTAGGCAAAAGCGCCAGAAGGAACCTCCGGTTCCTTCACCTCCCGGCGCCGCTGCCGCTGATGCCTACGCCGAACAGCGCTTTGTGTTCTACCGTTGAGAACGTGAGCGGCAGCGGCGCAAGAGAAGCAAGCGATTCGTCATACGTAGCGATAACCACCGTGTTTTGTGAACGCGTGGTATAAGGTATCATATTTGCAAAGGGCATAGCGTGGGCGGATTCTTAAACCGCAGGTTTAAGCTGTTCTTTTGGTCACTTTTGGAACAGCGGCCAAAAGTGACTCGCGCTCGGAAGCGCGAAACCCTCTTACCTCTCCAACCCCAATTCCGCCATAATACTCTCCTCCCGTTCCCGCATCTGGGCCTTCATGGGGCCTTCGTCCAGATGGTCATAGCCCAGCAGATGCAGCACCGAGTGCACCACCAGATACGCCAGCTCCCGGCGGTTGGAGTGTCCATACTCCTTGGCCTGTGCCTGTACCCGTTCCATGGACAGCACCATGTCCCCCAGCGGCAACAGCCCCGTGCCGGGGTCGGCGTCCTCCGCGCCGGGCAGCTCTCCGGGCGTTAGCTCGAACTCCGGAAAGCTCAGCACGTCGGTGGGCCTGTCCACCTGCCGCATGTCCAGATTGATCTGATGGATGCCCGCGTCACTGGTCACCAGCACGTCCACCTCGCAGGGGAAGTCCACCCCCTGCATGGCCAGCGCTGTGCGGATGACCCGGCGGATCAGCGCCTTCTTCTCGTCGCTCACCCCCGGCACGTCGGCGGTGACGGGGATGTAATGCCGCTTCGCCATTATTTTTTCCTCCTGTCCTCGTACCGGGCGTAGGCCTCGATGATCCGCTGCACCATCACGTGGCGCACCACGTCCTCCTGGGTCAGCTGGCAGATGCCCACGCCTTCCACGTCCCGCAGCACCTTCATGGCCTCCTTCAGGCCGCTGATCTTGTCGGTGGGCAGGTCGATCTGGGTAATGTCGCCGGTGATGACCACCTTGGAGCCGAAGCCCATACGGGTCAGGAACATCTTCATCTGCTCCCGGCTGGTGTTCTGTGCCTCGTCCAGAATGATGAAGCTGTCGTCCAGCGTCCGGCCGCGCATGTAGGCCAGCGGAGCTACCTCGATGTTGCCCCGCTCCAGATACTTCTGGTACGTCTCCGCGCCCAGCATGTCAAACAGGGCGTCGTACAGGGGCCGCAGATAGGGGTCGACCTTGGATTGCAGATCGCCGGGCAGGAAGCCCAGCCGCTCACCCGCCTCCACGGCGGGCCGGGTCAGCACGATGCGGTTCACCTGCTTGTCCCGGAAGGCCGCCACTGCCGCCGCCACCGCCAGATACGTCTTGCCGGTACCGGCGGGGCCTACGCCGATGGTAACGGTGTTGTGCAGCACCGAGTCCACATACTGCTTCTGGCCGATGGTTTTGGGCTTCACGGGCCGTCCCTTGCTGGTGATGCAGATCACGTCCTGGGTCAACTCGCTGATGCGCTCGGACTGGCCGCTGCGGCACAGTCCGATGACGTACCGCACGTGCTGCTGGTTGATGGCCTCGCCCTTGGCGCTGAGTGTCAGCAGGGCCTGTACGGCCTTTTCCGCCAGCATCACGTTCTCCGGCTCACCGGAGATGACGATCTCGCCGCCCCGGTTCACCACCTGTACCTGAAACTCCGTCTCCAGCAGACGGATATTCTCATCAAAGGAGCCGAATAGATTGATGGCCTCCTCCATGCGTTCAATACCGATGCGTTGTTCCATATGATATAGCCTTCTTTCTGAAAGGGATAGTTGTAGTAATGCGTTGATTTGCAGGGGGCTGTTGCCGTCCGGCATCCGGCAGGGTATCGTCAAACCGTTGTAGGGGCGGATGCCCACATCCGCCCGTTTTTGGAGGGTGTTTCGCGCCCCGGGGCGAGTTACTTTTGCCCTTGGCGGCAAAAGTAACCAAAAACGCCACTTAAACCTGCGGTTTAAGAATCCGCGCACGCTACTTTGCGTTGCAAATTTGCAACCTTGTACCACGCGTTCACAGGATGTGGTTGATATCGTTGCGTATGACGTATCGACTTTCTTTTTGCGCCGCTGCCGCTCATGCCCCCAACGGTAGAACATAAAGCGCTGTTCGGCGTAGACATTAGCGACAGCGACGCAGAAGCAGAGACAATCCTTTTAACCAAACGAAAAAGAAAATCTCATGTAATCGTGTGGTAGGCATTCACAAATCCGCACCACACATAGCGCGCCCGGAAGTGAAGGAACCGGAGGTTCCTTCCGGTGTTTTTGCCTACTTTTGCCACTGTTGGCAAAAGTAGGTCGCCCCGCAGGGCGAAACATCCCCTCGCGCCCACAGGCGCGAAACCTCACTCTACCTCCACCGCCACACTGACGCTGATCTCCTCATAGCACTCCGCTACCAGCGTCACCAGCAGCGTATCCCCCTGTTGGGCAGTGGAAAACCGGGTGGACGTCACCGTGCCGCCCTCGGTCAGCATGTCGTCCAGCTGCCGCAGCAGCTGCGCCTCACCCTCGGCACGGGCCTGCGCGGCGGTGCGGTCGGCGGACTGGGTGTCGTAGGCCGTGGTGGTCTCCACTGCCAGCGTCAGGGGCAGCCGCAGCCCAAAGGGCAGTGTCAGCGGATGATACGTTACTATTTTATCACAACCGGCCCCCAACATGCTACCCTTTCCATAGATTTTTATCCGCTGTTTTCCCACGTCCAGTGCCACGTGGGTGGTGGTTTTCCCTTCGCCGCTCTTTTCCACCGCCGTCATGGGTACGCGGACGGACAGCTCATACCATGTGCGGGCGTAGACACGGCCCCGGCCCTGCATGAACCGCACCACGCCAAATTTGGAATCTGCCACACCGGAGATCAGCAGCTGCCCCTTTGTCACGGTGGAACCGGCCATCACCAGCGCCTTGCCGTCCAGCGCCTCCACCCTTGTCACCAGACCGTCCCGCGCCGCCACCACGTTGGCGCGGGCGCTGCGATCCACGATCTCCGGCGGACGCTTCCGCTCCACCACCTGCACGTGGGCGGTGCAGCCCTTGACATTTACCGACAGCCATGAGATATCCCCCAGTTCCAGCAGCACGTGGTTCCGCAGCTCCTCCTGATCGAAGCTCAGCGACCGGGTGCCGATGGTAACGCTGTTGTTTTCCAATGCCCGCAGGATTTTCTCCGTGGGCACCGTATCGTTGCCCGCCACCTGAAAGTCCCAGATAAAGGTGTTGCCGTACCAGAGCAGTGCCAGCACCGCCGCCAGTGCGCCCCACAGCACGTACCGCCGCCGCATCCGCCGCAGGGCCGTCGGCGCGCCCCGCTCCTCCATCCGCCGCAGTTCCGCGCCGCATTCCGCCGCCGCGTCCTCCAGCGCCGCCGCGCCCTGCCGGGTGGTGCGCAGGGTGAAGCGCTCCGCCGTCTCCCACTGCACGTCCCAGAAGGGGATGCCGTACACGCCGCACAGGTTCAGCACCCGCTCCGGCGCCGGGCTTTCGCACTGGAACAGCACGCTGCCCTGCAGATAATTCCATACTTTTGCGTACATAGCTACTCCACCAGCTCGATTTTTTCAATGATCCCGTCGATCCGCAGCTCCTGATCGGTCATGGCCTGTAATTGCAGGCTTCGTCCCGTGATCCGCACCACCACCGATCCGCCGTTGATGTCCACCGCCTCGGTGGAGTACCCCAGCACGCCCCGGTGGCGATCCATATAGAAGGCGTGGTTCCCCAGCAGCTCCATCCGGGGAATGCCCGGCGCCAGCACCGACGGCAGATCCAACCGGTCGGCCGCCTCCAGCGTTTTTTGCGCCAAGCGTTTGCGCAGCGTTTCTCCCATAGCCGTCACCTCGCTGGTACTGTATGCGCCGGCGGCGGAAAACTTGCCTGTCCGGCATGACGGCCCCACAGGCCGCATAGGCTTTTCCGAGGTGATGAAAATGGGAAAAGCGATCCGAAAAGCGCTGCTGGCTGTTGGCCTGCTGGCATTGATGGCGGGCCTTTTGCGCCACAGCGGCCCGGTGGGGGAGGCGGTGCGGCAGGGGATCGCCCTGTGCGGCCGGTCGGTGATCCCGTCGCTGTTTCCGTTTTTTGTCACGGTGTCCTTCGCCGTCGCCTGCGGATTTTTCTCGCTCCTGCGGCAGCTGCGTCTGCCGCTGAACGCCGCCGTGTTTCTGCTGGGCGCGGTCGGCGGCTATCCGGTGGGCGGGCGCACCGTGGGGGAGCTGTACCGGGCCGGGACGATCTCCCGGCGGCAGGCGGAAGCACTGCTGCTGTACTGCAACAACGCCGGGCCGTCCTTCATCCTGTCCATCGCCGGGGCGGGGGTGTTCGGCAGCCAGCGGGTGGGGTGGGCGCTGTACGGCATCCATCTTCTGGCGGCGCTGGCGGCAGGCGGACTGCTGGGCGCATTCGGTGAAAGGGCAACCGGAGGGAATAGCGGGGGAAAAAGGCCCTTTATTGTACCGATAACCGCCAATAATGTACCGTTTTTGCCCTCAATTTTCGTTGCCGTTACGCGAAATGCCGCACTTACTATGCTGAACGTCTGCGCGTTCATCATCTTTTTTCTGGCGCTGGCGGCGCTTTTGCGGCAGCTATGGCCGGGGCTGCCGCCGCTGGCGATGGGATTGCTGGAGCTGACCGGCGGCGTCACCGCCCTGAAAAATGACGCCGCCGGGTTCTGTATGGCGGCGGCGCTGCTGGGCTGGGGCGGCGTGTCCGTCCACTGCCAGACGGCGGCGGTGCTGGAGGAGACGGATCTTTCTCTGGGGCGCTATCTGCTGGCAAAGGCGCTTCAGGCCGTGGTTTCCGCCCTTTTGGCGTTGGCGGTGTGCCGTTTTCTGTTTTAACGAAAAAAAGACGTGCAAATCCCGCCGCAAGGCGCTATAATAGGGGACAAATACGATCCCGAAGGAGGGATATCATGCGAATTACTGTAAAGGTCGGCACCTCTACGCTGGCTCACGCCACAGGGCGGCTGAACATCCAGCGGATGGAGACGCTGTGCAAGGTGCTCAGCGACCTGAAAAACGCGGGGCACGAGATCATTCTGGTGTCCTCCGGCGCCATTGGCATGGGCGTGGGCAAGTTGAACCTGCCGGGACGGCCCAAGGACATGCCTACCAAGCAGGCCGCCGCCGCCGTGGGTCAGTGCGAGCTGATGTACACCTACGACAAGCTGTTCAACGAGTACAGCCACACCGTGGCGCAGGTGCTGCTGACCGGCGAGGACGTGAAGAACGAGCACCGCAGCCGCAATATGCGCAACACCATTTTCCGGCTGCTGGAGCTGGGCGCGCTGCCGGTCATTAACGAGAACGACGCCGTGGCCACCGACGAGATCGGCGTGGAAAATACCATCGGCGAGAATGACACCCTGTCCGCTATTGTGGCGGCGGCGGTGGGTGCGGAGCTGCTGATCCTGCTGAGCGATATCGACGGGCTGTATGACAGCGATCCCCACAAGAATCCGGACGCCAAGCTTATCAGCACCGTGCCCACCATCGACGACCATATTCTGGCGCTGGGCGGCGGCAGCGGCAGCGCGCTGGGCACCGGCGGCATGGCCACCAAGCTTCACGCCGCCCAGATTGTCACGGCGGCAAGCTGCGAAATGGTCATTGCCAACGGGCAGCGGCCGGAGCTTTTGTATGACATTGTAGCGGGGAAGCCTGTGGGCACCCGTTTTCTGGCAAGGGAGGGCGCGTAAATGACCACCATCGACATTCTGAAAAAGACCAAGGCCGCGTGGAAGCACATCAACAACGCTTCCGCCGAGACGAAAAACGCCCTGCTGCTGGCTATGGCTGACAGCCTGGAGCGGAACCGCGCTGTCATTCTGGTGGAGAACCGGGCAGACATGGAGGCGGCACGGGGCCATATCTCCGACGTGATGCTGGATCGGCTGTATCTGGACGAGAAGCGCCTTGCCGCCATGGCGGAGGGCGTCCGGGCCATCGCGGCGCTGCCGGATCACACGGGGCGCATTCTGTCGGAGGTGCACCGGCCCAACGGTATGACCATTTATAAGAAGCAGGTGCCGCTGGGATTGGTGTCCATTATCTACGAGAGCCGCCCCAACGTCACCTCCGACGCGGCAGCGCTGGCCCTGAAGAGCGGCAACGTGTGCATGCTGCGGTGCGGCAAGGAGGCCTACCGCTCCGCTCACGCCATCGTGAAGGCGCTGAAGGAGGGCGTTACGGCGGCAGGCGGCGACGCCGACATCATCAACATTACCGAGGATATCAGCCACCAGAGCGCCGCTGACATCATGACCGCCAAGGGATTGGTGGATCTGCTGATCCCCCGGGGCGGCGCGGGACTGATCCGCACCTGTGTGGAGAACGCCACCGTGCCCTGCATCGAGACGGGCACCGGCATCTGCCACGTGTATGTGGACGCGTCCGCCGATCTGGACATGGCGCTGCGGATCGTGGTGAACGCCAAGACCAGCCGTCCCTCGGTGTGCAACGCCGAGGAGGTGCTGCTGCTACACAGCGCCGTGGCGGAGAAATTCCTGCCCATGCTGAAAACTGCTGTGGTGGACGACCGGGCGGCGCTGGGACAGGTCCCCGTGGAGCTGCGGCTGGACGAGCGGGCAGCGGCCATCATCCCCGGTACGCCTGCGGGAGAGCGGGACTTTGACACGGAGTTTCTGGACTACATTCTGGCGGTCAAGGTGGTGGACAGCGTGGACGAGGCCATCGCCCACATACTGGCGCACTCCACCGGCCACAGCGAATGCATCGTCACGGAGGATCCGGTCAGCGCGGAGCGGTTCGTCAACGAGACGGACAGCGCGGCGGCGTATGTGAACGTGTCCACCCGGTTTACCGACGGCGGCGAGTTCGGACTGGGCTGCGAGATGGGCATTTCCACCCAGAAGCTTCACGCCCGCGGCCCCATGGGGCTGGACGAGCTGAGCACGTATAAGTATATTATTCGAGGAAACGGGCAGATACGATGATTGAGCAAAGAGGACGGCGTAAGCCGTCCTTTTTTATGTTCTTGCGGGGATAAGGGGAGTTTCGCGCTCCGGCGCGAGGTACTTTTGCCCGTGGCGGCAAAAGTACCCCAAAACGCCACTTAAACCTGCGGTTTAAGAACCCGCGCACGCTATACCATATTACAAATTTACGGCCTTATACCGCGCGTTCACAGCACACAGTAAATAATGTTATGTATGACGCATCGACTTTCTTCTTGCGCCGCTGCCGCTCACCTTCTCAACGGTAGAAGCAGAAGCGTTGTTCGGTGCAATAATTAGCGGCAGCGGCGCAGGAGCAGAGACGATCCCTTTAACGAAACAAAATCATAAGATTTTGCGTGAACGTGTGGGAAGCGCCTACAATTCTGTATGCAGTATAGCGCGCCCGGAGGTGAAGGAACCGGAGGTTCCTTCCGGTGTTTTTGCCTACTTTTGTCACTGTTGACAAAAGTAGGTCGCGCTCGGAAGCGCGAAACTCTTTTTACAGAAAAAGAAAAACAGGACACGGAAATTTCCGTGTCCTGTTTATTTGGAAAAATCAAATTACCGCTGGCCCTTGTCGTAGGGGATACCCTCCGCCTTGGGGGCGCGGGACTTTTTGGAGGTGAAGGCCAGCACCACCAGCGAAATGATGTAGGGCATCATGTTGTAGATGGGGCCGGGGATATTCATGGCCATCAGGAAATCGAAGCCGAAATAGACATTGGACAGAGCGCGGAAGCCGCCGAACAGCAGCGCCGCCAGCGCAATGCGGGTGGGCTTCCACTGACCAAAGATCATGACCGCCAGCGCAAGGAAGCCGAAGCCGGACACGCCGGTTTCAAAACGCCACTCGCTGACGCCGGCCAGAATGTAGCAGATGCCGCCCAGACCGCCCAGCATACCGGAGATCAGCACGCCGGCCCAGCGCATCTTATACACGTTGATGCCCACGGAGTCCGCTGCCTGAGGATGCTCACCGCAGGCCATCAGCCGCAGGCCGAAGCGGGTCTTGTACAGCAGCACATAGGCCGCCACAAGGATCACCACGGCAATGACCATGAACCAGTTAAACTCAAAATCACCCCAGCGGGCAATAAAGGCTTTTTTCTGCTCCACATACTGGATGGCGGAGGACACGTCGTCAGGGTTGGCGGCGGTGTTGATGGCCTTAACAATAACGGTAGCGCCTGCCGTACCCAGCAGGTTCAGGGCCGTGCCGACAATGGTCTGATCCGCCTTAAAGTTGATGCAGGCTACCGCCAGCAGACTGGAGTAGACGACACCGGCGGCAATGGCGCACAAGAGTACCACGACCACCATCAGGAACGGGGGCAGACTGGACATGTACCGCATAGCCAGCGCACCGCCCAGGGCGCCGATGACCATGATGCCCTCAAGGCCCAGATTGATGACGCCGGAATGCTCGGAGAAGCAGCCGCCCAGTGCTACTAGCATCAGCACGGAAGCGAAGATCAGCGTATATTGCAGCAGCAGTACCATTACTGATCGCCTCCTTCCTGTTTGGCAGAGACTTCCTCTGCTGCCCTGGCCGCCAGAGCGGCCTTTTCTTCACGCTTGGCAATGGCGGTGTTCATGGCGTATTTCATGAACAGCACGAAGCCGCACAGGTAGATGATAATGGCGGAGATCAGATCAGAGATCTGAGAGCAGTAAATGGTCTTGTCCACATACGCGCCGCCGGAAGTGATATGCTGGATGAAGAAAGAGGCGAAGATGGTGCCGATGGGGTTCAGACCGCCTAGGAACGTGGCGGCGATGCCGTTGAAGCCCATAGCGGGCACAGAGGAAGCCGTTACCTGCCACTGCTCATAGCCGCTCTGGTACAGCAGAGAGGCGCCCAGGCCGGACAGTGCGCCGGCGATCACCAGCGTCAGGATGATGTTGCGCTTTTCCGCCATGCCGCAGTACTTGGCGGCAAACTTGTTGTTGCCGGTGGCCCGCAGCTCGTAGCCGAAGCGGGTCTTGTTCAGTACCACGTCCACCACAATGGCCAGAATAATAGCCAGAGGGATGGCCAACGTCACGTAAGTATTGTCGTTGAACAGCTTGTCCAAGCCCAGTGTGGGCAGCACAGCGGCGGAGCCGAAGCTGCGCATCTGGATCGTGTAGGGACTGGTAGGTTCCTTGACGTTAGCCAGGATCATATTGGCGGTATACAGCATGATCCAGTTCAGCATGATGCCGCTGATGACCTCGTTGACGTTGCAGTAGGCCTTCAGCAGACCCACAATGGCGCCCATGACGCAGCCGGCGGCGATGGCCAGCAGCATACAGGGCAGCCAGCTCCAGTGCCATTGCAGCGCTGCGTACAGAGCGGCGCAGGCACCGGCGGTGTACTGACCGGAGGCGCCAATGTTGAACAGGCCCACCTTGTAGGCAAACAGAATGGACAGGGCGCACATCAGCAGCGGTGCGGTCTTGACCAGCGTGTTGCCCAGATATTTCAATTGGGTATCGGCACGGTTATAGTTGAGGAAGTTTTTCATGACAGTGATGATGGCTTCGCCCGCACCGGTGGGGTTGATGAACAGCAGCACGATATAGCCGATCAGCATACCCAGCACGATGCACAACAGCGACGCGATCAGCGACTGCACGCCGTTATTTTTCAGGAGACTCTTTTTCATGCCTTCACCTCATCTCTCTTGGCGCCTGCCATGTAAAGGCCCAGCTCCTCCTGAGTGGTCTTTTTCGGGTCAAGCTCGCCCACGATCTCACCCTCGTACATGACGAGGATGCGGTCGGGCACGTCCATGACCTCATCCAGCTCCAGAGATACCAGCAGCACAGCCTTGCCCGCGTCACGCTGGGCCACCAGCTGCTTGTGGATGTACTCGATAGCGCCTACGTCCAAACCGCGGGTGGGCTGGACGGCCACCAGCAGCTCGGGATCCTTGTCGATCTCACGGGCCACGATGGCCTTCTGCTGGTTGCCGCCGGACATGCTGCGGGCGACGGTGATGGGGCCCTGGCCGCTGCGAACGTCGTATTGCTCGATGAGCCGCTCGGCGTACTTGCGGATGTTGTCCCGGCGCAGGAAGCCCGCCTTACTGGTGAATTCCGGCTCGAAATACCGCTGGAGCACCAGATTGTCCTCCAACGTGTAGTCCAGTACCAGACCGTGCTTATGGCGATCCTCCGGAATGTGGGACATGCCCATGGTGTTGCGGTGACGGATGCTGGCATGGGTAATATCCTTGCCGCACAGGCTGATCTTGCCGCTTACCAGCGGCTCCAGACCGGTCAGACCGTAGACGAACTCCGTCTGGCCGTTGCCGTCGATACCGGCGAGACAGACGATCTCACCCCGGCGCACCTTCAGGGACACGTCCTTGACGGCGTTGTTCTTGTGGATCTTGCTAGCTACGGTCATGTGCTCTACATCCAGCACCACGTCGCCGGGTTGACAGGGCTTTTTGTCCACATGGAAGCTGACATTGCGGCCCACCATCATGGCGGACAGCTCCTCGGCGGTGGTGTTTTTCGTTTCCACAGTGCCGATGTACTTGCCCTTGCGCAAGACGGTGCAGCGGTCAGCCACGGCCATGATCTCGTTGAGCTTATGAGAGATGAAGAGAATGGACTTGCCCTCGGCTGCCAGATTCCGCATGATCTCCATCAGCTCGTCGATCTCCTGCGGGGTCAGCACGGCGGTGGGCTCGTCAAAGATCAGGATCTCGTTGTCCCGGTAGAGCATCTTCAGGATCTCGGTGCGCTGCTGCATACCCACGGTGATATCCTCGATCAGCGCGTCGGGATCCACGTGCAGGCCGTACTTTTCACTGAGAGTCAGCACCTTTTCGCGGGCGTCCTTCTTCTGCAGAAAGCCGTATTTCGTAGGCTCGGCGCCCATGATGATGTTGTCCAGCACCGAGAAGCATTCCACCAGCTTGAAGTGCTGGTGCACCATGCCGATGCCCAGGGCGTTGGCGTCGTTGGGATCCTTGATGGACACCACCTGACCGTCCTTTTTGATGACGCCCTCCTCCGGCTGGTACAGGCCGAACAGAACACTCATCAGCGTGGATTTGCCCGCGCCGTTTTCGCCCAGCAGGGCGTGGATCTCGCCCTTTTTCAATTGCAGGGTGATGTTGTCGTTGGCGATAATACCGGGGAACCGTTTGGTGATGTTCAGCATTTCAATGGCATACGGTGATTCCAAGTGTTTCGCCCTCCTTCCGTTTTTATGGCCCGCCGCGTTTCGCTGTGCGCGGGGACGGAAACCACAGATTAACATATATAGTATACTATAACGGACGGCGTAAAGCAAAGTATTTTTGGGAAACATGCAAAAAAAGTACGCAGCTTTGAGCTGCGTACTTTTTATCGCTTAATTGCCGGTATTGCGTCTGTACGACGGGGAGCTCTGTTAGTTCAGGGTGCCCAGATCGGTCAGAGTGATGTCGGTGGCGAAGTCAGCGGGCTTCTTGGTGATGTCGTTGCTGACGGTGATGGTGCCATCGAACATAGCGGCCACCAGAGCGGCGTAATCGTCGGTGGTGAAGGTGTCGCACCAAGCGGTGCCGTCACCGGTGGGGATGCCGACATAGTTGGCGTCCATATCAGTGCCGGAGACCAGACCCAGATTGTCGATCTTGCCAGCCAGCTCGTCCCACTTGCCGTCCTCGATGATGCCCTTCAGAGCAGCCTTGGTGGAGGAGGCCAGACCCTTCATAGCGGAGGTGATGGTGGTATCCTCGTTGGCCAGAGCGTCAATGATGGGAGCCTGGTCGACGTCGACGCCGACGATCTTGGCGTTGGCCTTCTTGGCGGCCTCAGCGATGGAGACATAGATGCCGCCGCCGCAGGCGAACACGACCTGAGTGCCGTCAGCGTACCAGGTATCCATGGCAGCGGTGATGCTGGCATCGGGGGAGAAGGTATTGGTGTAGATGTACTTCATCTCGACAGTGGCGCCCAGCTCCTTGGCAGCAGCGTTAGCACCCTGGACGAAGCCGTAACCGTAGCGGATAACGGCGGGAACAGCCATACCACCGGCATAGCCCAGCTTGGTGTAGCCCATCTTCACGGTGGCGTAACCAGCCATGTAGCCGCACAGCTCTTCCTGATAGATCATGGTGTAGACGTTGCTCAGGTCAGCGTACTTGGCCAGATCCCAGTTGTCGGGGTTGTAGTCATAGGTCTCGCCGGCAGCGCCGACACCAGCTTCCAGATAGTCACCCTTGGAGACGTCCAGAGCCACGAACTTGACATCCTTGTACTTGGGAGCAGCCTCGACGATAGCGCCGCCGAAAGCATAGCCGGGCATCACGATGATGTTGAAGCCCTCGTCAATGGCGCTCTCGATCATGGCGACACGGTCAGCGGTGGAGTTGCCCACGGGCTTGAAGTACTTGAAGTCCAGAGAGCCGGCCTCGCAGTACTCCTTGCAGGCCTCGTAGGTGGTCTGGTTGAAGGACTGGTCGGTGATATCACCGTAGTCGGTGATCATAGCGACCTTGTAGGTGGTGGCATCGGGGGTGTCGTTGCCATCGGTGTTCTGGTTGCCGTCAGTGTTGGTGTTGCCGCCGCCGCAAGCGACCAGGGACAGCGCCATGACCAGAGCCAGAATCAGAGCAAGAAACTTTTTCATGTGCTTAATCTACCTTTCTTCATAGTTCTCCCGCCTGTTGGGCAGGAGTGATTTCGCATGGCTTGACCGCCATACACCGTTATTCTAACAGGTGCTTACGGTAAAAGCAAGTCTTATTTTAGCACATTCCGCAAGAAGCGGGCTTTTGTACGCAAACTGCGCACAAAAGCCCGCTTGTCACAGAAAATTCACTGTTTGTCCATTTTGACGGCGATCTCCAGCGCGATCTTCATCATGTTGGTGAAGGTGGTCTGTCGCTCGTCGGCGGACAATTCTTCGCCGGTGATAAGATTGTCGGAGATGGAGCAGATGGCCAGCGCCCGCTTGCCGGTGTAGGCGGCGGTGCAGTACAGGGCGGCGGCCTCCATCTCCACCGCCATGACGCCCATCTTGGCATAGCGCATGTTGCGGCCAGCGGCGTCATAGAAGGTATCGGAGGAGTACAGGTTGCCCACGGGCATCTTCACGCCCAGTTCACGGGCAGCGTCCACGGCCGCCATCAGCAGATCGAAGTCGCAGATGGGTGCGAAGCTGCCGCCCAGCTCGTACTGGTCGGCGAAGCTGGAGTTGGTGCAGGCACCCTGTCCGGCCACCACGCTGCCCAGCTCCAGATCGGCACGCATGGCGCCGGCGCTGCCCACGCGGATAATGTTCTCCACGTCGTACTGGGTGTACAGCTCATAGGAATAGATGCCGATGGAGGGCATGCCCATACCGCTGGCCATAACGGAAACGGGAACGCCCTTGTAGGTGCCGGTGTAGCCCTGCACGCCGCGGACGTTGTTCACCAGCTTGGGGTCGGTCAGGAAGGTCTCGGCGATGAATTTGGCCCGCAGGGGGTCGCCGGGCATGAGAACGGTTTTGGCAAAATCGCCCTTGACGGCGTTATTATGGGGGGTAGGCATAGTGTTTCCTCCTTATTTCTGTTCCATGGCCTTCACGGCCTTGACGATACGGCTGGTGCCCAGACGGTCGGCACCCAGCTTCACGAAGTCCTCGGCGTCCTGCAAATTGGCAATACCGCCGGCTGCCTTGATCTTCACGTGAGGAGCCACGTGGGCCTTGAACAGCGCCACGTCCTCACGGGTGGCTCCGCCGCCGCCGAAGCCGGTGGAGGTCTTGATGTAGTCCGCGCCGGACTCGCTGACCACGCGGCACATCTCGATCTTCTCGGCATCGGTCAGCATGCAGGTCTCGATGATGACCTTCAGCAGCTTGCCGTTACAGGCGGCCTTCACCTGCTTGATCTCGTCCAGCACCTGATCGTACAGGCCGTCCTTCACCCAGCCGATGTTGATGACCATGTCGATCTCGGCCGCGCCGTTCTTCACGGCGTCGGCGGCCTCGAAGCACTTGGCGGCGGTGGTGTCGTAGCCGTTGGGGAAGCCGATGACGGTGCACACGGCGATCTTGCCGTCCACGTACTCCGCCGCCTGCTTCACGTAGCTGGCGGGAATGCAGACGCTGGCGCAGCCGTACTTCACGCCGTCGTCGCAGATGGCCTTGATCTCTGCCCATGTGGCGCTCTGGCTCAGCAGGGTGTGATCCACACGGCTGAGGATGTCTTTCAGTTCCATATTACAGTAGCTCCTTTCGGAAATGTTGTGATTTTGCCAGAATATTGTACCACAGGGGAGGAAAAAAGGCAAGGCGAAAGGGGGATTTCGCGCTCCGGCGCGACCTACTTTTGCCAATAGCGGCAAAAGTAGGCAAAAGCGCCAGAAGGAACCTCCGGTTCCTTCACCTCCGGGCGCGCTGGGGCGTGTGAAAAATTGTAATCACTTACCACGCGTTCGCATAAAATTTTCTTTTTCGGGCGGTTAAAAGGATCGTCTTTGCTCCAGCGCCGCTGCCGCTAATGCTAACGCCGAACAACGCTGTTGTTTCTACCGTTGATGATGTGAGCGGCAGCGGCGCAAGAGGAAAGTCAATGCGTCATACGAAACGACAATGGCAATGTTCTGTGAACGCGTGGTATAAGGTATCATATTTATAAAAGGAATAGCGTGCGCGGATTCTTAAACCGCAGGTTTAAGCAGCGTTTTTGGGTACTTTTGCCGCTGTGGGCAAAAGTACCTCGTGGCCGGAGCCACGAAACTCTCCTTTGGATAAAAGATCAGGGATATCAAAAAGAAAAGACCGCCGCGGCGGTCTTAGGTCATTCCTCCACCTTTACAATGTCGATGGCCGCATCCAGAAGGAGATTGACCAATTCATTGCGGGAGCGATTTGTTTTTGCGGACAGTTCGTCCAGACGGGCAATCAGTTCATCCTTCATGCGGACGGATACGACCTTATAACCGTCATCGCCGCGACGGTGGGATTTTTTTGTGATTTTGATAACGTCTGCCATATACACACCTCATTTATAAGTATAGTGTATCTTGACAGGAGTAAAATTAGTATATTATAATTATATAGTGAAATCAAAACTACAAATTGATAGTGCAGGACGGGCTTGCTTAAAAGAGAAAGAGAGAGCCTTGCGGCTCTCTCTTTGGCACGAAGCAATATCAGTCCTCCGGCTTTTCCACGGCGGCGTCCGGGGCGTTGCGGCGCACGGAGTCAATGCCGTTGAGACAGGAGGCCTTGGCCTTGTAGCCCTCGCTGACGGCGATGATCTCGCCGTTGCGAGCCTTCAGGCGGAAGCGGAACTCACCGGCCTTGTCGGTGTACAGCTCGAACTTGGGATTGGTGACGGCGGCCACCTCGGCCACGGTCTGATCCTCCAGCTTGGCGTCCGCCGCGTTCTTGCGGACGGATTCCACGCCCTTCATGCAGGTGGCTTCGGTGGTGTAGATTTCGCTGGTGGCGATGACCTCGCCATTGCCGGCCTTCAGGTTAAACACAAAACCGGTCTTGGTAGCCTTGACGACAAATTTACCCATGGTAGTGCTTCCTTTCCTATTTATGGCCCCGCAGGGCGGTGTTTCAAAGGGCAGTCTTTATTAATCGATGCTGCGGGTAAAGTGGATGCCGGATTTCTGCATATGTACGTCCAGACGCACCCGGTCGCCCCGGATGAAGCTGCGGGTGTACTCGTACACCCGGCCATCCTCGGTGCGGGTGCGGCGCTGATGATAGAAGGCGCAGCTGCCCGGCTCCACGCCCAGCAGCTTGGCGTTGTCGGAGCTCAGCATCACCGCCTCGTAGCTCTCCTCGGCGGCAAAGGGGGTGATGCCCACGTGGTACAGCAGGGAATAGAAGCTGTGGGTCTGCACCATGTCGCGGGTGAGGTTGGGATAGATGTACTGGGGGTAGTAGCTGGTTTCCAGGATCAGCGGCTCGCCGTCCACGTTGCGGATACGGGTGAAGCAGTAGACCGGCGTGCCCTCCCGCAGCTCCATCTTGTCGCAGATGATGGCCGAAGGTGTGGTGATCTGAAAATCCACCAGCGTGCTGCTGGGCTCCTTGCCCATGGAGGACACCTCGGTGGTGAAGGAGTAGCGCACGCCCCGGCGGTTGGTGGCGGGGTCGGCCACGAAGGTGCCCCGGCCGCGCTTGCGAACCACAAGGCCCTCCTCCTCCAGCTCGCCGATGGCCTGACGGACGGTGTTGCGGCTGATGCTCAGCGTGCGGCACAGCTCGGCCTCACTGGGCAGCAGATCGCCCACGGCCAGCACTCCGGTGGAGATGTTGCGCTTGATGATGCCCACCAGCTGGGCATAGAGAGAAATGTCGCTGTCCAGCGACAGCGTTGCGTTGAGAAGTGCGTTGCTTTCCATGACGGATGTTTCCTTTCCTGCGCGCCCACGGCGCTTGTACCTATTGTACCATACATTCCGTGAAAAAGAAAGAGGGATTTTCCGGGAAATTGACGTTTTTTCTGCGAAGCTTCTTACATGTACCTAGGAAAAAAGCCGCCATAAAGGCGGCGTTTTTCCTGGAACAAAAAAGAAGGAAAACTCAAAAGTTTGGAAAAGGACTTGATAATTTGACTTATGCCTTGTGATCCACGGCGTACATGCGCTCGATCAGGCACAGCAGCTTGTCGGAGTAGCCGATCTCGTTATCGTACCAGCTGACCACCTTCACAAAGGTGTCGGTCAGGGCGATGCCGGCCTTGGCGTCGAAGATGGAGGTGTGGGTGTCGCCCAGGAAATCGGAGGACACGACGGCCTCGTCGGTGTAGCTGAGGATGCCCTTCAGCTCGCCCTCGCTGGCCTTCTTCATGGCGGCGCAGATCTCCTCGTAGGAGGCGGGCTTCACCAGATTCACAGTCAGGTCGACCACGGACACATCCAGCGTGGGAACACGCATGGACATACCGGTCAGCTTGCCGTTCAGGCTGGGGATGACCTTGCCCACGGCCTTGGCAGCGCCGGTGGAGCTGGGGATGATGTTGCCGGAGGCGGCACGGCCGCCGCGCCAGTCCTTCAGAGACACGCCGTCAACGGTCTTCTGAGTGGCGGTGGTGGAGTGAACGGTGGTCATCAGACCGTCGGCAATGCCGAAGTTGTCGTTCAGCACCTTGGCGATGGGAGCCAGGCAGTTGGTGGTGCAGCTGGCGTTGGACACGAACTGCATGTCGCTGGTATAGGTGTCATCGTTGACGCCGCAGACGAACATGGGGGTGTCGTCCTTAGAGGGGGCGGACATGACAACGTGCTTGGCGCCGGCGGCGATGTGACCGGCGGACTTCTCCTTGGTCAGGAACAGGCCGGTGGACTCGATAACGTACTCGGCGCCTACCTTGGCCCAGGGCAGATTGGCGGGATCGCGCTCGGCGGAAACGGGGATGGCCTTGCCGTTGACCACGATGTTGTTGCCCTCGGCATAGATGTCGCCGTTGAACTTGCCGTGCATGGTGTCATACTTCACCATATAAGCCAGATAGTCGGCGGGGCACAGGTCGTTGATGCCCACGATCTCGATCTCGGGGTGATTCAGGGAACAACGCAGAACCATGCGGCCAATACGGCCAAAACCATTGATGCCAACTTTAATGCTCATAAATTAAAACTTCCTTCCTGATGGAATATATCAAACATATGGTACGTTTAGAATTATATGCAATTCTCTCGGAAAATGCAAGCCCCTTTTTAAAAATTTTTCGACAAGATTCGACAAAATTCGACAAACGCCTTGTTTTTCCTTTGTGCGCTTGGTATGATATAGTTGCTTATCCGCTATTTACCATGGATAGCGTCCCCTTAACGGGGCAGAATGACAGAGAAAAGAGGTGGGAACGATGGCGGCTTTCAGCGACGAGGAGAAGCGGATACTGGCAAACGTACTGCCCGGCGTGGCGGCGGCCCTGCGTTCTCCGCTGAACAATCTGCACATGGCCGCCCAGCGCTTGGCACAGGGGCAGAAGGGTGACAGCGCCGAGAGCGCCATCATGCGGCAGAGCTACTACCGGATGCTGCGTCTGGTGAGCAATCTGGCCATGGGGCCGGAGCTGCTGTCGGACAAGCCGTTTCAGACGCAGAATGAGGAGCTGGTGGTGCTGCTGGACGAGCTGTGCCGTCAGGCGGACTCCATCGCCCGCGAAGCAGGCGTGGAGGTGCGGTTCGAATGCCGGGAGCGGTACGTGGTGGCCGCGGTGGAGCGGACGTATCTGGAGCGTCTGGTGTGGAATCTGCTGAGCAACGCGTTGAAATTTACGCCGCGGGGCGGCGTTATCACCGTTTCACTGGAGGTGCGGAGCGGTCAGGTGCTGCTGCGGGTGCGGGACACCGGCTGCGGCATTCCGGCGGAGCGGATGGCGACGCTGTTCGACCGCTGGGCCGAGGGGATCGAGGCTGCGCCTGCCGCGTATGGCATGGGGCTGGGCCTGCCCATCTGCCGCCGCATTGCCGAGGGGCACGGCGGCCGCCTGCTGCTGGAGAGCCGGGAGGGTCAGGGTACGCTGGTGACGGTGGCGCTGCCCCACGTCCGCAAGGACGGCGGACAGGTGCGGGACACCGGGTACGACTATGCGGGCGGGTTCTCCCACGTGATGATGGAGCTGAGCGACGCGTTGCCCTATCAGGCCTTCGCGGCGAAGCACATGGACTGAAAATGAAAATTTTGCTTGACCCCGGCGGAAGCCGGGGTTACACTTTTTATTAAGAGTTTTATGCTGTCGGGCGGACAGAGTCGTCCGCCCCTACAACAGAACCGATGAGATTCTACCCCAAACAACAGCGAGGTAAACCTATGGAGCAGAACAAAGGAAAACGGGTGCTGGTGGCCATGTCCGGCGGCGTGGATAGCAGCGCTGCCGCGCTGCTGCTGCGGCGGCAGGGCTATGACTGCGACGGCGCCATGCTGAAGCTGATCCCCAACAGCGACAGCCGCTGCTGCAGCGCCGACGACACCGAGGACGCCCGTGCCGTGGCCTACCGGCTGGGGATGAAATTTTACGTATTTAACGAGGTGGAGGCCTTCCGCCGGGACGTGATGGATCATTTCGTGGCGGAATACTGCGCCGGACACACCCCCAACCCCTGTATCGACTGCAACCGCTGCCTGAAATTCGGCGCGCTGCTGGATCGGGCGGTGACGCTGGGGTATGACTACATTGCCACGGGGCACTATGCCCGGATCGCCTATGATCCGGCAGCGGAGCGCTATCGCCTGCTGCGGGGCGCGGATCGCCGCAAGGATCAGAGCTATGTGCTGTACCAGCTGACCCAATATCAGCTGTCCCACCTGCTGCTGCCGGTGGGGGATTTCGACAAGCCCACCATCCGGGACAATGCCCGCGAGGCAGGACTGCTGAACGCCGACAAGTCCGACAGTCAGGATATCTGCTTCGTGCCCGACGGCGACTATGTGTCGTTCCTGCGGGGACAGGGCGTGGCGCTGGAGCCCGGCGACTTCGTGGACGAGGAGGGCAACGTGCTGGGCCGTCACCGGGGGTTGCCCTGCTATACCATCGGTCAGGGGAAGGGCCTTGGCATCTCGGTGGGAAAGCACGTGTACGTGCTGGCGAAGCACGAGGCGGACAATACCGTAGTGCTGGGGGACAACGACAGGCTGTTCCGCCGGGAGCTGACCGCCTGCCGGGTCAACTGGATCGCCGGGGAAGCGCCTGCCGCGGCCTTCCGCTGCACGGCAAAGACCCGGTACAGTCAGGTGGAGGCCCCGGCCCTGGCGGAGCCGTTGCCGGAGGGACGGGTGCGGCTGGCCTTCGACGAGCCCCAGCGGGCCATCACCGCCGGACAGGCGGCGGTGCTGTACGACGGCGACGAGGTGCTGGGCGGCGGCACCATCGAATGATGTAAAAAATACCCGCCGATGTGTTGGCATCGGCGGGTATTTTGGCGCAAAGCGGCCAAAATTCACAATTTTGACTTTCCTTTTCCTTCGTATTCTGCTATATTAAAATGTTGTAATGCATTTTACCCCGAGGAGGAACCCCAATGAAACGATTACTCTTACTGATGTTAAGCCTGCTGCTGGTGCTGGCACTGGTGGGCTGCGGCAAGGCGAAGGAGGATCCCGACGCCGACGCGGCGGATGCCAATGTGCTGACCAACGGCGAACAGCTGCCCATCACCGAGGCCGGTGCGCTGGAGTATGACAACAGCAGCGTGACCTGCCGCTTCCGGAAGGACGAGGACGGCTGGAAATGGGTGGATAACGAGACGTTCCCACTGGATGCCGCCTATGTGGAGGAGATCCTGACGGCGCTGGACACCATGTCCGCCGCGCTGACGCCGCTGGATCCGACGGTGGATCCGGCAGAGTGCGGTCTGGACGAGCCGAACCGGTATATGACCGTCACCGTGGGCGAGGAGGTCACGACCCTGCGCTTCGGCGATCAGAAGGACGACGGAACGTGGTACATGTCCATCGACGGACAGGAGGGCGTGTATCTGGTGGAGGACGCTTTCGTGACGCTGATGGATCGCAGCATCTACGATATGGCGGTGCTGCCCACCCTGCCGGAGCTGACGGACGAGAACCTGACGGTCATCACCGTTCACCAGACGGAGAGCGGCAAGTCCGTTCGCCTGACGAAGAATGATGAGGGCTGGGTCAGCGGCGGAAAGGCGCTGCCTGACGGCATCGAGGCGATCGAGACGGCGCTGGCGGAGCTGAGCTTCGACAAGTGCTTCGACTACGATCCCTCGCCGGACGCCGCGCCCCTGTGCGGGCTGGACGCGCCCACTGCCGTTATCACGCTGGCCTATGTCAATACCGTAGGAACGGAAGCCACCGTTACCCTGACACTGGGCACGCTGCGGGAGGACGGCACCTATTACGCCACGCTGAACGATGATACCACCGTGTACCTGCTGGCGCAGGAGAAGGTGGCGCCGCTACTGGCACTGCTGTAAGTAAGGAGGACGTGTCATGCGTCTTTTGATCGTGGAGGATGAAGTCCGTCTGGCGGACACCCTGCAGCAGCTGCTGTACCGGCAGGGCTACACCGCCGACGTGTGCCATGACGGCGTAAGCGGGCTGGACAACGCCCTGACGGGCATCTATGATCTGGTGGTGCTGGACGTGATGCTGCCGGGGATGAACGGCTTTCAGGTGGCCCAGAAGCTGCGCTCGGCCAACGTGTCCACCCCCGTGCTGATGCTGACGGCCAAGAGCAGTCTGGACGACCGGGTACACGGGCTGGACTGCGGCGCGGACTACTATCTCACCAAGCCCTTTGAGCCGGAGGAGCTGCTGGCCTGCGTCCGCACGCTGCTGCGGCGCAGCGGCGGTCAGGTGCAGGAGAGCACGGCGCTCTCCTGGGGCGACCTGTCGCTGGAGCGGGGCACGTTCACCCTGTCCTGCGGCGGACGGGAGGTGCGTCTCAGCCGCCGGGAGTACGACCTGATGGAGCTTTTGCTGCGCAACGGCAGTCAGGTGGTCACAAAGGAGCAGCTGCTGGTGAAGGTCTGGGGGTATGACTCCCAGGCGGAGGACAACAACGTGGAGGTGTATATCTCCTTCCTGCGGCGGAAGCTGACCCATCTGCACTCGGCGGTGAAGATCAAGACGCTGCGGATGCTGGGCTACTGCCTGACACGGGACGAGGAGGGGCAGTCATGATCCGCCGGCTCCGCTGGAAGATCACCGGCGTGACCATGCTGGTGGCGTTTATGGTGCTGCTGGCGGTGTTCGGCGGCGTGTACTTTTTCTCGCAGGCCAATATCGCACAGAGCTATATCCATCAATTGAAGCAGGCGGTGCAGACCGGCGTCGTGGACGGAAGATTCCCCTGCTTTGTGGCGGAGGTGCTGCCCAGCGGTACCGTCCGCGTGTCCGGCAGCAGCTATTACGATCTGGACGACGAGGAGGCGCTGCTGGACGCTGTGTCGCAGGCGCTGGCCGACGGCGGCGAAAGCGGCGTGCTGTCCCAGCGGCATCTGCGGTTTTACCGGCAGGACGGCGTGCTGACGGTGCGCATTGCCTTTATGGACAGCACCTTTGAACAGGCCACCCTGCGCTCATTAGTGAAGGTGTGCCTGCTGATCGGGCTGGGCGCGCTGCTGGTGCTGCTGGGAGTCAGCTGGCTGCTGAGCGGCTTCGTCTCCCGCCCGGTGGTGCGGACGTGGCAGGATCAGCAGCAGTTTATCTCCGACGCCAGCCACGAGCTGAAAACCCCCTTGACGGTGATCCTGTCCTCCGCCGATCTGCTGGAGGAGTCAGCCAGCGGGGAGCAGCAGCGGTATGTGGACAATATTCTGGCGGAATCCCGCCGGATGAAGGAACTGGTGGAGGATATGCTGACCCTCTCCCGGACGGAGAGCGGCCGGGCCGCCGCGCCCTTTGCGCCGCTGGATCTCAGCGATCTGGTGACGGACGCCGCGTTGCGGTTTGAGCCGGTGGCCTTCGAGGCGGGACACCCGCTGGAATACGACATTCAGAACGGCCTGTCCCTGACCGGCGACTGCCAACAGCTGGATCAGCTGGTGGATATCCTGCTGGACAACGCCGTGAAATACGCCGCGCCCGGCGGTGCCATCCGCCTGACGCTGAACGCCGCCGGAAGGAATGCGGTGCTGGCGGTGGAGAACCCCGGCGAGAGGATCCCCGCCGAGAAGCTGTCCCACCTGTTTGACCGGTTCTACCGGGTGGACGATGCCCGCACCGGCGCGGCGGGGTTCGGGCTGGGGCTTGCCATCGCCCGCCAGATCACGGCGCGGCACAAGGGAACCATCACCGCCGCCAGCGACGAGAGCGCCACCCGCTTTACGGTGACGCTGCCGCTGCACCGGGGATAATACAGAATGATCGAGGTTTTTCCCATGTTTGATACACTTTTGCGGGGCGGTACTGTCATTGACGGTACCGGCCGCGCCGCGTTTGCGGCAGATGTGGCCATTGAAAACGGCAAGATCGCGGCGGTGGGACAGCTGTCCCACGCCCGGGCGCGGCGGACGGTGGACTGCACCGGAATGACCGTCACCCCCGGCTTTATCGACATTCACCGCCACGCCGACGGCGCGGCGTTCCGCCCCGGCTTCGGGGAGTGGGAGCTGTGTCAGGGGCTGACCACCATCGTCAACGGCAACTGCGGCCTGTCCGCCGCGCCCTTCGGGCCGGATAATGAGGCCGCCATCCGGGCGTATTTGCAGCCTATCACCGGCGACCTGCCGCCCCGGCTGTACAGCCGCTCGCTGGTGGGGTACTTCCGCTCTCTGCCCGCCCTGCCCCTGAACGTGGGCATGCTGGTGGGCGCGGGTACTCTCCGGGCCGACGCGGCGGGCTATCAGCTGACGGAGCTGGCGGACGGCCACTTTGCCGCCATTCACCGCCAGATGGAGCAGGCGCTTTCCGACGGTGCGCTGGGCGTCAGTCTGGGCCTTGGCTACGCGCCGGAGTGCTTCTATTCCACCGCCGACCTGATCCGGGCCTTGCAGCCGGTGGCGGGGACGGATATCCCCGTCACCGTCCACATGCGGCAGGAGGGCGGCGGTGTGGCGGAGTCGGTGCGGGAGATGATCGCCGTGGCCCGTGCACTGAACTGCCCCGTTCACATCAGCCACCTCAAGGCTATGGGACGGGACAACTGGGGCAAGAAGATCCCACAGGTGCTGACGCTTTTGGAGCAGGCGCAAAATGAGGGCCTGCGGGTGGACTGCGACGTGTATCCCTACACCGCCGGCTCCACCCAGCTGCTGCACATTCTGCCGCCGGACTACCTCGCCGGCGGCATGGAGGCGGTGGTGGAGCGTCTACGGGACAAGAACGTCCGCCGGGAGTTGGCGGCGCGGATCGAAAGCGGTGTGGGCTTTGACGATATCGCCAAGCTGGCGGGCTGGGACGGCATTTACCTGACCTCCCTCCACTGTCCGGAGGATCACCCCTATCAGGGTCACAACCTGATGGAGATCGCCGCCCTGATGGGACAGGATCCACTGTCCTCCTGCTGTGAGCTGCTGGCACGGGAGCACGGCCAGATCACCATGATCGACTTCATGGCGTCGGAGGAGGATATCTGCGCCATTCTCCGTTCGTCCCTGTCCTGCGTCATCTCCGATGCCACCTATCCCACCGAGGGACAGCTGCACCCCCGTGTCTGCGGCAACGTGACCCATTTGCTGGAGCATTTTGTCCGGGAGAAGAAAGCACTCAGCTGGGAGCAGGCCGTCCACAAGCTGACGGGCCGTCCCGCTCAGGTGCTGGGACTGACCGGAAAGGGCCGTCTGGAAGCGGGCTGCGACGCGGACGTGTGCATGTTTGCGCCGGAAGCCCTCCACGAGCGGGCCACCTATACGGAGCCCCAGCAGACCTCGCAGGGGATGTCTCTTGTGCTGGTGGCGGGCGAGATCGCTCTGGAAAACGGAAAGCCCACCGGTATCTGTGCCGGACGGGCTGTCAGGAGGTAACTATATGCTGGAAAAGATCGTTGCCGCCGTTCGTGCGGCGGGAGACATGATCCGCGACGCCCACAACATCGAGCGGGACACCCGCGAAAAGACCGGCGCGGCGGATCTGGTGACGAAATACGATGTGGCGGTGCAGGAGTTCCTACGCCGTGAGCTGCTGGGCATCTGCCCGGAGGCCGATTTCTTCGGCGAGGAGGGGCAGCACGAGACGCTGACAAAGGACTGGGCCTTCATCGTCGACCCCATCGACGGCACCACCAACTTTGTGCGGGAGCTGCATTACAGCAACATCGCCGTGGCCCTGTGCTGCCGGGGCGAGGTGCGGTATGCTGTGGTGTATAATCCCTTTATCGAGGATCTTTTCGCGGCGGAAAAGGGCTGCGGCGCCACGCTGAACGGGCGGCCCATCCATGTGTCCGACCATGACGCGGCGCATGCCATCTGCATGTGCGGCAGCACCATCTATGACCGCGGCTATACGGACAGGAGCTTTGCCATCATGCGGTGGCTGTACGACCACACGCTGGACTTCCGCCGCTTCGGCTCCGCCGAGCTGGATATCTGTCAGGTGGCCGCCGGGCGTATCGAGATCTTCTTCGAGTGCCGTCTGTCCCCGTGGGATTTCGCGGCGGGCAGCCTGATCCTGCAGGAGGCGGGCGGAAGTCTGACCCGTCTGGACGGCAGCGCCATCGACCCCAGAGAGCCCGGCAGCGTCTGGGCCACCAACGGCAAGTGCCATGAGATGTACAGGGAACTGCCGTAATAAGAAAAAACCGGCCGTAAGGCCGGTTTTACAGCCTGTCAAAGAACGCCAGTTCTCGTTATGCGAGAGCTGGCGTTTTAGTCGTA
>OIZQ01000272.1_pt1 | contig 30400 bp, 31 predicted proteins | sample 1588491 | NCBI WGS metagenome assembly OIZQ01 (sample SAMN03283262) | human gut metagenome | biome: human-associated habitat; material: feces | host: Homo sapiens | place: USA | collected 2013
TTAGCTGGCGTTCTGCTCTTGCGCTCCCGGTACATCCTTCGCCCCTTGCCTTCCGATCGTGCTTCCCTTGCTGTGTCTATAGTATACCACTTGAAACTAGTGGTGTCTATTGACGAAACCACCAAATATTAGTGCTTCAAACTGTGAATTTTACCACTTGTTTTTAGTGTGTTATTGCGCTATACTAAGGACAAGGAAAAAGGGACAGTATAATAGGCCCTTAACGAAAGTAGGTGAAATTATGGCATTCAGGTACAAAATCAATGTGCTGGCTGCTTTGAAAGAAAAAGGATATAGTTCCACCAGACTGAGAAACGAGCATCTTCTTGGTGAATCGTATATGTCGCAACTGCGGCGGGGTGAAATGGTATCGTGGGCGGCATTGGAAACGATTTGCACGTTGCTGGACTGCCAGCCGGGCGATCTGCTGGAACATGTGCCCACAGAGGACACCGCCGGGGAATGAACAGGAAGGAAGTGCAAAAATGTCCAGAAGAATGGAAACAGAAGAGTTAAAGCGCCATGTTGCGGAAGCCATTCATGAATTAGATAACCTGCTTAGTTCGTGGATGGGTTCTTCAAATGATGTGGATAAAAAACGTGCACAGCTGCTTTCTTACTGGGTCAAAACATACACCAGTATGATTCGGAGAGAAAACGACTTCAACCCCGCATCCATTCCACGCCTTGCCCGCCGTCAGATTGTGAACGTAGATTTTGGGTTCCGGGTAGGTTCTGAGCTGGGTGGCCTGCACTATGCTGTGGTTTTGGACAAAGAAAACGGACTGAAGGGCGACACTGTGACTGTGGTTCCGCTCGGTTCCTTAAAGGCACATCATAAAACCAGCCGGAATAAAATCATCTTAGAGGATGGAATTTTTTCAGCGTTGGAGGAAAAGACCAACAATCAAACCAGAGAGGCAAGAGAGTTGATAAATTCAATCGCTACTGATGAAAGTTTGATTCAGATGGATGAAGCCGCACGAACGGTGGAAGTCATGAAACGCGTAGCAACAGCCAAAAATAAGCTCGACAGCGCTCAAGCCAGTATCAACAAAATGAAAAAGCTGAAAGAAGGCAGTATTGCCAATATCAGCCAGATTACAACAATTAGTAAAATGCGAATCAAGGAGCCCACCACGCCACACTCCGTGCTGAACGGTGTCAAGGTTTCAGAGCGTGACATGGAGCAAATTGAAAAAGCTGTTGTGGAATTGTACATCTCCAAAGGCGTCCTAAAAAATTTTTTACAGCAAGAGAATATTTGATTGACTTTTAGAATAAACTGTGATAAAATACCGATGTATAACTTTGCCGCTTCGGCGGCAGCGCGTGAGCGCAATTAGTATTTGCAGAGGGCTGGTCGCAGTAATGCGGTCAGCCTTTTGCTTTTATAACGGCGTAAGTTTTCCGCTCTGAAAGAAGCTTATGCTGCCGGAAAGGATGTTTTTACATGAAGTGTGTACGCTCCTGCTGTCGGCTAGAGATTCCAGAGGGCGCAAAGTTTTGCCCGTCATGCGGAAAGAAGCAGCCAAGCATGACCACAGACCCCATGACCACAGACCCAGATACACCGCTGGTCTGGGATGGAGAGCGGACAATCTGCCCCAGATGCCGCCGGGAAACGCCTGCCGGTTCAGATTCTGTTTTCTGCACATGGTGCCGCATGAGGCTTCCTGTAAGCAAGGCTCCCGCTGTGCCTATCCCTGTCAAGCTGTCTGGCCGGGTAAAAGCCTGTGTTCGACCTTGCTGCAGAAAAGCCATTCCGGAAGAGGCTTTGTTCTGCCCGTGGTGCGGGAAACAGCAGCAGGCAAAACCAAAGCCCCCACGAAAGCGCCGCCAGAAGGGTACAGGAACGGTCTACAAGCTGCAAGGGAAGCGGGCCAAGCCATATATCGCAAAGACCGTTGCCGGTGATATACTCGGCTACTATGCAGACAGAGAAGAGGCCTTAAAAGCATTGGATTCCTACGACACCGGACCAGAAAGCGCAGAAGCTCCCGCAGAGACCGTGCGGAGTGCCTCCAACGCTTCAAATGGCAAAGAGTGTCGAATAAAGTGAAACGCGCTCACAGGGGCATTTCTGCCGTTCTGGACGCACAAGGCAAAAAGCAAGCCCTCAGACACGCGCTGTCGCGGTCTGGGGGCTTTGTCATGCAGCGATTTTGTTGAGGGCAACAGAATCGTGCAGCTGAAGTGCTGCGCCCGGCGGGTGCTGCACGGTCAAAGGGTTTGGGATGCTGCCCAACAAGTCCTTGCAAGGCAAGGGGCTTTGTACATACAAAGACACTGCTTGCGGCGGCGATTATCCGAATTTCTTTTTATAGCTTCCGAAAATTCCAGAAATCCGCTTTTCACACGGTATGCGCGGGCGTGTGTCGTGTCTACAAATTCCCGAAGGGCACACGGACTTTGAAACAAAGTCTAGTGTGTTACACCTCGCCCGGCAGGGTATATGGTTCAGATGATGGCAGAGATTCCGTACTTCTCGACCAGCTCGCGCACATGCTCCTCGTATTTCTTCACCTGTTCGTCCCAGTATTCCACCGTGCGCTCCTGAACGCTGCCGTCGCGGCTCCATGCGTTCCAGCCAGTGCCGCGCCACGCTCTCGTTGTGATTACATCATCACGCCAGCGCTGGAGCTTGAGATTTCGGCTCAGGGCTATAAAGGCGGCTTGTTCGCGGTTCCGTGCCGCATTTAAGGTTGTGCCGTCCTCCTGCGAAATCTCTTTAAGGGTCTGGCCCTCGAAATAGTGGCGGCGCACAACGTCGGCTTGCTTGGCCGCCAAGTGGCTGAGGGCTTCTTCCAGAGCATTGTGCAGCTCTTCGGTGTATAGATCATCCTCGGCGGTCTGGAATGCCTGTGTAGCCGCCGGGTCTTCGATGGTCTCCCCTTTGGTGCTGCTCCCCTTATCCTTACCGTCTAAGGGTGCATCAAGGCTTGTACAGTCGTTCAGAGGGTTGGAAGACACGGCCACCCGCCTGCCGTCCTCGGTGGTGATGTTGCGCCGGTGTTCGCCGAATACGGCCTTATTGATCTGACTTTGCACGTAGTAATACAACAGGGTCGTGAATGCGCCTTTCTCTGGGGTGTAGGCTATGGCAGCGGCCTGAACGGCAAAGAATGCCTCTTGGTCAAGATCCTCCAGCGTCAAACCTGCATTGTCTGCAACGGCCTTGTTTTTGCTGTACCATTGCCAGAACAGCCGGTGCAGAAAGCCCTTGTTTACTTCCCATAGCTGGCCCAGTGCAAAGCTGTTCCCGGCGGCGGCCAGAGCGGCAAGGGCTGCGTTGGTGGCCTGCTGGTCGGTCTGTTTTGGTCGATTCTGTTCCATTGCTGCATCCTTCCTTTTTTCGTGTGCATTTTTGTTCACAGTGAGAGTTTATGGACACGATACGCGGGCGCGCGTGGCTGTGTGAACAAACTGCGCACCTCGCCTTTTTTAGTGCGCACTTTTGCGACTTTTGAGGTTCTTTTTTTAAGGCGCACAAATTCGCACAGACTTCTTTTTTAGGCTGCAAAAACTCGAATTTATATACACGATAACACGCGTCTATTGAAGATGTCAATAAAATGCTATAAAGTGCTATTTTTGTGCTGCAAAACATCCGCGTTGTGTTTGTGCCGCTCTCATTCATCACACGGCAACAACGAGAAAAGGCGCACAGGTTGCCCCATGCGCCCAGTGTGTCACGTGTTCAACCGTGGATCACTCGTTATTCCGCGTCTCTGTATCAGGAATATTTCTATCGACGCCCTCACAAAGAAGGTGACTTTTGCTCAGGCGTGAAACTGGATGCTCATGCCAGACAGATTACATTCCATAAAATTCAAGTATTCCTTCCATGCTGCATTCTTGTCGTATTTGGCCAGCAGGTCGATTGTGTTCAAGGCGGCCATCATCTGATCCGGGCCGCTGGAAACATCGTGCCCGAAGGATTCTAACTCTTCCGGCTTCATCATGTCGATGTACTCCCGCACAGCTGCGGTATACTCGCACACCTTCACACTCTCGTTGTTGTGGATCATTGTAAACTTTCTCATGGGGTTATCCTTTCTGTGCCCTTACTGGGCACGTTCAAAATCAACACCGCCGGGGTACGGTCGGTGGTTCAGCTGTTCATGTACGGCAGCAGCATATGGTAGACCATCTGCAAAACGTGCACCGGGATGCTCTGGCCGTGCTGCAAGGCGATTTCGATACAGGCGATATACTGTGCGCCGGTTGCATCGTAGTGGTACGGCTCCCGGCGGCGCGGTCGGTTTGGATTGTGTTCCATGGTTTCACCTTCTTTCCAGTTCGCTTGTGACAGCGAGAAAACGCTGTCGGGGCTTGTCGAAGGTCAAGGGAACTTCACCCACACGGCCCTCTTTGTTTTTCGCTAGGACGGCTTGATATTGCTCTCCATCGTCCGAAAGAAGCAGGATAGCGTCTGCGTCCTGTTCCAGTTGCCCGGATTCCTTCAGATCTGCCGTGCTGGGGGCAGCATGGGCGGCATTGCGGTTCAACTGGGCCAGTGCTACCACCAGAATGCCGGTAGTCTGTGCCAGCTCATGCAGGGCAATGGAAATGCCGGTGATCTGCTGATACCTGTCCTTGGCCTTGCCGCCTGCCAACAGCTGCAGATAGTCGATATAAACGGCCTGCGCCTTCATTCGCTGCGCCTGTGCCTTTACCCATCCAACGCCCTTGCCGGACGCTGAACGGATGTACAGCGGCAATTTGTGCAGGTCTGCGAGGCCGTCAAGGTCAGACTGCGGAACGGTCTTGCCCTTCACATCGGCCAGAGGGGCCGCCAGACGGTTCGCAATGATGCGGGCGGTCAGCGTGTCCGGGTCAGTTTCCAGCGAGAAATAACACACCCTCAGCCCCCGCCGGGCCTGTTCACAGGCTATTTGCAAGGACAGGGCGGTTTTACCGGCAGACGGCCGGCCGCCGATGATAAACAGGTTACCCGGGGCAAGATGCAAGTGCTTGTCCAGCACCGGGATGCCGCTGGGAATGTACCTCGGCTTTTCATCCAGTTTGCGGATGTAGGTGTCTACCAGCTCCCCGATAGACTTAAAGTCCTGTCCTTCTCGGTCAAGGGTCAGGGCTTCGCCCATCTGGCTATACAGGTCTGGCAGATCTGCGAAGGTGGTCAATGCGCTTCCGGCCTGCAGGGCCAGCGATTGGAACTGGGTCAAAGCAGCCTGCTCCCGAATGATCTGTGTCCAATTTTCCACATTCTCGCGGGTGATGCGGATGCACTCGGCTTCGCATTCCTGCACACAGTCCAGAATAGCGGTTTTCTGCTCTGGATAGCGGGCGTAGGCTGCCACTGCATCCAATTTGCCCTTCGCGTTCCAAAGACCGGACAGAGCTGCAAACACCGGCTGAAGGTCTGGGGGAAAGTGTTCGATTTCCAAATCCGGCAGGGCGTAGGGTGCAAGGTCTGGCCGGATGAGCAGGGCACCCAACAAAATCTTGTGCGTGTTCAAGTCAGCACCTCCAACTTCCGTTCCGGCTGCTGTGCGGGCTTCTTCCGGGCTTCCCGGCGGGCTTCCGCATCGCCCAGTGTGCGCACACCATCGGTTTGCCAGCCCTTCAGGATGCCATCGACATAGCGCCACTTCCGTACACCGTTCTCGGCGGCTTCGTCAATGGCCTTGCAAATAACCTCGGTGGGGAAGGTTTCTTGATAGCGGCGTAGCTTGTCCAGTGCAGAGCGTGGGAACACACCTATCGTCTCTTGGAAATGCTGCACGATCTCGGCAAGGTCTGAATCTGTGTGCGAAACGGCGGCGGTGGCTGGAGCTTCCGGTGTAGCTGTAGCTGTACATGTACATATATCTGTATATGTACGGTGCGAGTGCATACCGTCACATTCGGTTAAATGCGTTTGCATCTTTTCGGATGCGTTCGCATTCGATTGCATTTCAGATTCAGAGCTCGCTTGTGTGGCTTTTCCCCATCGTGCATTTGCAGATGCTGTCGCTTTTTCTGACTTTTCCCGATATTTGGCAAAGTCCTTGTCAATGCCGTCTTTCATTGAGCGCCAAAGCCCACGCATTCCTCGATCCTCATATTGTTGTGGGTTGGTTCCCTCTTTGGCGTAGCTGTATAAGTCACGAACAATCTTCCCGATTTCATCGTTGGTATAATCCTGTGTCAGATTTTCCAGCCAGACAAAACGTAGGACGATGCTTTCAGGGCTTTTTTCTTTCAAGGATATCACCTCGCTACCCGGCGGATGCCCTGGGCGGCTTCTTCACCACCCGCCGGATCTCCCAGTTCAAAGTACCGGGCTAGACTGTCCAGATTCACCAGCCAGCGGTGCCCGGCGTTCACATAGCGGATTTTCCCCTGCTTGCACAGTCGCCTGATATAGGCCGGGGAAAGCCCGTAAATTTCGGCTGCTTTTGCCACCGTGCCCATGTTTGGGTATCGGATAGAATCACCCATTCTTCCACCTCCAAAGTTGCTTTTTGTGTCGTCTTGTTCGTCGTGGCTGCATAGTATCACGACCTGAAAAGAATTGCAATACCGCCAAATTTTAACCCGGAATCAAGGTAATGCAGCATTGTTGAAGATGAATCTTTTGCGTCAAAATTCATCTGTTGCCATCTGGTGACATCCAGTGTCATGCAGTATCCCAGAGTGCCAAGGATTACCAAGGCTTTTCAGGGGAACGTTTACCTGTTTTATGGATAGATGGTGCGGAAAATTGTGTCCAAAAGTTGCGATGAAATTAATTCACCTGAATGGTGAGACATCATAACAAAAACTTCACTCTTCGTTAGAATGCTGCCGGGACTTCTTCATTCGCTCAATGGCATTAAAACAATCTTCCTTTTCACTTTCCGAGAGTTCCTGACGAAGTTTCTTTGAAAGCGTTCCATCTGTAATGCCAAGCTCTGCCGCAAGCTGCCAAAGATAAAAGCCCTCATCGGCAACAGCAAGCCGAATATCCCTGTTCGGCTTTGAAATTCTGGATAAATTATTCATAAAGTTTCCTTTCTCTCTTGTACAGAGCAGTTCGACGTGGTATGCTAAAATCACAAACAATTTTTGTTTCGGTTGTTGTGCTTGCATGATGCCACACTTTGCAAAAGCAGTCAACATCCCCCATAGCTGATTTACTAATTGCTGAAAAAATTGTGAACTGTAATATTTTTTCACAAAAAATCGAGAGTTGCGTTTGTTAGTTTATGTCTGTTAGTTTATGAGATGTTTTCAGATGTGTTGACACGTTTTGTGGTGTTTCTAGACGTTTTTTGCTTTTTTGAAGTGCTTGACATCATTCCACCAAAGAACATGGAATTTTGTATCAAAAGTTTACAGATTTAGTAGCCGATTGTCTAAAATGTAAAATTTCTGTGAATCAAGTTTTTGTAAAGGAGTGTGCAAAAATGGCGAAAATAACAAAGCGCACAAAGAAGGACGGTACCTGCTCCTACTGTATCCGGGTCTCCAACGGATACGACCGAGAAGGGCGTCAGGTGCTGGTAAACCGCACCTTCACTCCCCCGCCGGGCATGACTGGGAAGAAGCTGGAAAAGGAGCTGCAGCGTCAGGCAGATGCCTTTGAACAGGAAGTGCACAGCGGCATTTCGCTGGATGCGTCCATGAAGCTGGATGACCTGATAGAGCGCTGGTTCACCGAGTACGCAGATAAGCAGCTCAAGCCTAAGACAGCCGCCGAATACAGAAAGCTGGTTCCGAGGGTGTCCGCTGCTCTGGGTCACATGAAGGTGAATCAGATACGCCCGGCGCACCTCATGGCGTTCTATGCAAACCTGTCTGAAGATGGAGTGCGGCAGGATTCCACCTATACGGTTACGGCTGCCCTGCTGAAGCTGCTGCCCAAGGGCAAGCGGGCAAGGATCCGGGAGGCCGCCGGGATAGGTGAAGAAACCATGCGCGGCCTGTGCAGCGGCAAGCCTGTCAGCCGGAAAACCGCCGAGAAAGTAGCCGATGCCTCCGGGCTGCCCCTGTCCAAAGCCTTTGCCGAGAAGGTCAGGGCGGGCGGTAAGCTGGGCGGCAACACGCAGTTGCACTATCACCGCTTCTTGTCCAGCGTGTTTGAAAAGGCGGTCAAGTGGCAGCTGATTGATGAAAACCCCTGTCGGCGCACAGAAGCCCCCAAAGCGGCAGAAATCGAAGTGGAAGCCTTACAGGAAGAGGACGTTGCAAAGCTGTTGGAAGCCCTGCAGGACGCGCCAGCACAGTACAGCGTTATCACACAGCTTGCCTTGCTCACAGGTGCCCGCCGGGGCGAGATATGCGCCTTGCGCTGGTCGGATATTGACCTTGATGCGGGTGTGATCTCCATCAACAGGACAGTGCAGAACATCGCTGGGCGCGGTACAGTGTTCACGGCACCAAAGACAAAACGCTCCCGGCGGTGCATCAAGATAGGCCCGGAGTGTGTGCAGTTGCTGCGGGAGTACCGCCAGCATCAGAAGGCTGAACGGTTCAAGGTCGGCTCCGAGTGGGTGCGCCGGGTGGAAATCGAGAACGGCAAGACGGTGGACAATGATTTGCTGTTCACTCGCTGGAACGGCCAGCCGTTCGACCCCAATGCGGTTACGAGCTGGTTTCCGGGCTTTCTGGCCGCCCATGATCTCCCGGCGGTTCACTTCCATAGCCTGCGCCACACCAACGCCAGCTTGCTGATAGCGGCTCATGTGCCGGTTACAACGGTTTCGGGCAGACTGGGCCACGCAAAGACCAGCACCACCACGGATATTTATGCCGGGTTCATCCGTTCCAGCGATGCGGCGGCAGCGGACGCGCTGACGGACGTTTTCAGCCGTATCAAAGAAAAGTCCCACGCATAACAAAAGACGGCTCACAGGTGCGTTTCTGCCGCTCCTGTAAGCCGTCAACTTTTTTGCTCTTTTCGTGCTGTCCTATTTATGGGGCGATATGCCCTCTGAAATGTGCCTTGTTTTTGCCTTATTGAATCGAAAAGAAGTGAAACGAAGATGCACGAAGAATAACGAAAACAACGATGAATCTATATAAAATGTAATGACCGAAAACGTCAAAAAACATATAAGGGCTTTCTACGAATCAGTAGGCCGGGGGTTCGAGTCCCTTCCATCGCACCAAACGATGAAAATCCGAACCTTTTCTCGATAGGAGAAGGGTTCGGATTTTTTGTTTTCTTCGGAAATGAAAATTCCGGCTCTTTCCCGGCGGCTGTGTGTCCAAAACCTTATCAAAAAAGACGTATCACGAAAGTCACAACTGTAAAGGTGCCGTACCCTGTCAATCAGAGCGACCACAATATCGGTCAGTTCGGGGTGTTTCTGGGCTTTGGCTCGAATCGGGCTTAGAGATATGGATGATAATAGCTGCTGATTGATTCAATAAACGCCTTCTGCGGTTTGGAAAGATAATTCCGACTGGAAGATACTACATCAAATTGACGAACGGCCAGCGGATGCGCTATTTTATAGTAGCGCATATCGTCGTGGTCGTAGAGTACCATCCAATCGCTGATGAACGCCGCACCAAGGCCGGAACAGACCAGATGATACGCCGTCACAAGCTGTGACACCTGAAGCCGGACGATGGGGTCGATCTTGGCATCCTCAAACAACGCAACAGAGCGGCTGTACAGGTTGTTGCCCTTGGTCAATAGGATAAACGGCACATCCGCAAAGGGAGCAAGCGAGGGGATCGCCGGACAATCCGGCATGAGATTGCGGCGGAACATAATGTCTCTTGCAGTCAATGCGTAATCCTTCAGAGTTTTGTTGATGGGATAAGAGGTCGGGACGGCGACTAGAACATTGTCCTTGAAAATGGGTGTTCGCCGGAAATTGTCCTTCGGGTTTGGGATGCAGTTAAAGGTCAGGTCGATTTTATTTTCGTGCAGCATTTCGATAAGTTCGTTGGAACTGGCTTCCACCAACTCCAGATGGACACCCGGATATTGTTTTTGAAAAGTCGTCAGCACAGGCGGCAGGATATAGGTGTTGAGATAATGGGTTCCGCCCAGAACCAGATTGCCAGTATTCAGATTGGAAAGGTCGCTCAGCTCTTTGGACAGCTCCGCTTCAAGGTGCAGGATCTCCTTGACCTTTTCGATGTAGACTTTTCCGGCATCGGTCAATTCCAACGGCTTTTTATCCCGAATGAACAGGGGCATCCCAATCTCCGCTTCGACTTTCTGGATGGCGATGCTCAGAGCCGGCTGTGTCAGGTAGAGTGCCTGCGCTGCTTTGGAGAAACTCCCGGACTCATAGACCTGATAGATGTACTGCATCTCCTGCTTCATGATCTTCCCTCTGCATTATATAAAGATTATTTATAGCAATATAAACTCTATAAATTTGATTATAACCGTTTCTGGTGGTAATGTAAAGTCACAAAGAGAGTACCCATGTCGAAAGGAGAATGACAGCATGGAAATCAACGCATTGCTCATGGATGAGAAGGACAATGTCGTGACTTGCGTGACAGAAGTTGCCGCCGGACAGGATGTTGTCTACCGCAAGGGGCAGGAGTTCTGCACCGTGAAAGCAGAGGAGAACATCCCTTATTGCCACAAGGTCGCATTGGTCGATCTGAAGAAGGGCGACGAGGTCATCAAGTACGGCGAGAGCCTTGGTGTGATGACCGAGGACGCTGCAAAGGGCCACTGGGTCTCCCACAACAATCTGGTCAGCGTGCCGCGTGACTATGACAGCGAAATGGTACAGGAACAAGGAGGAATCGGAGATGCAATTCTGGGGTTATAAACGCAAAGAAGGCCGTGCAGGTATCCGCAACCATGTCCTGATCCTTCCCACCTGCGCCTGCGGCAGTGAGAGCTGCCGGATCGTGGCAAGTCAGGTGCGCGGTGCAGTCAACATCGTGTTCAACACCGGCTGCTCCGATGTTGCTGCCAACACCGCCATGTCGCAGAAAGTCTTGACCGGCTTTGCCTGCAACCCGAACGTTTACGGTGTCGTTATCATCGGTCTGGGCTGTGAGACCGTTCCCCACGCAAAGCTGCGGGAGAAGATTCAGGCCATGACCAGCAAGCCGGTCGTTTCCTTTGGCATTCAGGAAGAGGGCGGTACCCTCAAGACCATTGAGAAGGCGGTTCGCGCCGCCAGCAAGATGGCAGCGGAAGCCGCCATGCAGCCGAAAGAGCTGTGCGACATCTCCGAGCTGATGCTGGGCATCGAGTGCGGCGGTTCGGACGCCACTTCCGGCATTGCCAGCAACCCGGCAGTCGGCGAACTGAGCGATCTGCTGGTCGATCTGGGCGCGACCACCATGATGAGCGAATCCATTGAGTGGATCGGCGGCGAGCATCTGCTGGCAAAGCGTGCGGCTACCCCTGCCATCCACAACCAGATCATTCAGGTATGCAAGGACTACGAAGCCCATCTGAAAGCAGCCGGTCAGGACTGCCGCGCCGGTCAGCCCACTCCCGGCAACAAGGCGGGCGGTCTGTCTACGCTGGATGAAAAGAGCCTCGGCTGCATCCGCAAGGGCGGCACCCGTCCCATCGTCGAGGTTCTGGAACAGGCTGTTCCTCCCACAAAGCGCGGCGCAGTCGTTATGGACACCGCAGGCTATGACATTTCTTCTGTCACTTCGATGGTCGCCGCTGGCTGCAATGCTGTCATCTTCACCACGGGCCGTGGCACCTGCACCGGCAACGCCATCGTTCCTGTCCTGAAGGTCACGGCAAATGCCCGTACTTATCAGCACATGGAGGACAACATGGATGTTGACCTCAGCCCCATCGTCCGCGGTGAAAAGACCTATCAGGAGATGGGCGCAGAGATGCTGAACAACATTCAGGATATCTGCAACGGTAAGATGACCAAGGCAGAAGCATTCGGCTTTTCGGATATTGCAGTCGATCACGTCTGCCGTTTCGTGTAATTGTGTCAACTGCGGGAGGATCACAAATGGATATCAAACGATTCCCGGAAAAGATGGGAGAACTTCCTATCGACTTTTCCAATCCCAAGCGCACGCTGATTTCCGGTCTCTTTCAGGAGACTGCAAAGGTCGGCGGACAGCCTCGCAAATTTTTGACCTATATTCCGGAAGATCTGGATTACTGCCAGCCCTGTCTGGTCGCTGCGATCCCTTCCGGTGAGAAGCCGGAAGAGTATCTGGAAACTTCCGGTCTGAAAGCTTTCGCGGAGGACAAAAAGCTGTTCCTGCATCTGGCAACGCCGGAGACTGCATGGAACGCGGACGGCAGTGATGCCGATTATCTGAACGCCATTTACGTTGCGATTCAGGCACGCGATTTTTATATCACCATGCAGGATAACATCTATCTCTGCGGTATCGGTGATGGCAGCTTTGCCGCACATCAGGCTGCACGCCGGATGGCAAGCGAGTGGAGCGGACTGATGACGTTCGGCGACCTGAACGGTGATCTGAACGCAGAACATACCGCTCTACGCGGCGAGTCCGATCAGGGTGAAGTAGAGCTGAAAGTCATGGGTATGGCTGCACAGCTCCCCGTCTGGATGAGCATGACCGCAAAAAACGCAGACAACACCGCTGCTGTTGACTTCTGGAAAGAGCAGAACCATATTGTCGGTGCACCGCTGTCCGGAGAAGGCGCAGATGAGATCTGGATGCCGACTCCGGTGCGCGTTCTGAGCGAAGTCAATGAGGAGCAGATCGCACAGGTTCGTCTGGCCGTTCGTAAAAATCCTTTTACGAAGGAACAGATGGAAGCGGCATGGAGCTATATCGGCCTTGCACGCCGCCACAGAGGCCCTGGCAAGAAGCAGCTGCGCTATTTCAAAGAGCCGATCGCTTGTGGCGCGGAAAAGAAGACCATGGAAGTGGACAGCATGACACGCACTTGGTACGAGTATGTGCCGAAGAGCTGCACTCCGGATAAGAAATGGCCGCTGGTCGTTGTGTTCCACGGTCGCGGAGGCACAGCAGAGACGTTCTTTGATCTGAGTTGTGTTTCCACCGTTGCAGAGGAACGTCACTTTATTGCGGTCGTTCCCGAAGCTGGCGTCTATCAGCAGAAGCCGAACGGTCTGCGGAATGTTCTGCTGTGGTGCGGCATCTATCAGGACAAGCCCATTGACGATGTGAAGTTCATCCGGGAGCTGGTCGCAGATGTTGAGAGCCGCTGCCCGGTGGATAAAGGTCGTATATATGCGATGGGGCAGTCCAGCGGCGGCATGATGAGTGACCTATTGTCTTACACTGCCGGTGATCTGTTTGCGGCGGTGGCTCCGTGGTCGGCATTGCGTTGCCCCAGCAAGATGTACCGGGAGTGGCCCGCCAGCCAGCAGCATGTACCTACCATGATGATCTATGGTGATCAGGACTTCCTCACTGCCGGTCATGGTGAGGATCCTCTGCTGCCCTTCTGCCTGTCCGAAGAACTGCGTGCGACTCTGATGGAAAAGCTGAACAAGTATCAGCTCGACCCGGCCAACGTAGAAACGTGGAAAACTGAGCCGATCACATGGTATGCGTTCCCGGATAAGCAGGGTGTGCCGATGGTCGTGATCGGTCGTGTGGATAACATGGTTCATGCCAATTACCCGGAGGAAAGCTGGATCAGCTATGACCAATTCCTCAGCCAGTTCTATCGCGGAGAAAATGGAACACTTTATTATCGTGGCCGTCCGGTCAATGAGGCAGACGCATAAAGCGTCTGCGTGGAGGAAAATCAAATGACGACTCAAATGATAATCTGCTTTATCATCAGCGCGATCGTGATCGCGGGCTATATCTGGAATAAGCTGTCGGTCGGTACGGTCGGCTGTATCGGCATTGTCCTGTTCCTGTTGACGGGCTGCATCGGTCCGAAAGATATTCTGGGCAATATCGGAAACGCAAACCTCGTGATGATCACCAGTATGTTTGTCATCTCGGAAGGTTTCAAGCGTACGAAGGCCATCCATCTGGTGGCAAGCACCGTCAAAAAAATCTCGAAGGGCAGCATGGTCATGGTCATGCTGGGCTTTACACTGGCGACTGTTATGGCGGCTACCTTTACCGGCAGTGCGGTTGCAGCGTTCTGCATTGTGGCTCCTATCGTTACCGCGACCTGTGAAGAAATGAACATCAGCATCAGCAAGACCATCTTCAGCGTCGGCCTTGTCAGTATCGCAGCCTGTGCAATTATCCCGGTCGGCGGCTCTCTGGCAATGCTGGCTGAGCTGAACGGCTACATTGCAGCGAATGGTTACGAGCAGTACACCATGGAGGCAATGGATCTGTTCAAAGGCCGTGGCATGAGCCTGCTGGTCCTGATGCTTTACACCACTTTTGTTGGTTTCCGTTTTGCCCCTGAGAAGCCCATCGTTGCAAGCAAGGACAGCTCTGAACTTTCCAAGCGCGTTGCACATCACGAGCCGCTGAAGCAGCCGCAGGAGATCGCTGCGATCGCAATTTTCTGCCTCGTTTCTCTCTGCCTGATCTTCAATACTCCGCTGAACAATGTGCTGGCTGCGATCGGCGGTCCGAATCTGGCTGCTTGGGAAATTTCTTTCATTGGCGCAGTCGCAACGGTTGCTACGGGCGTTCTGTCCTCTAAGGAAGCCTGTGCTTCGATGCCGATCGATCTGACCCTGATGGTCGCTGGCGGCCTGTGCATGGGTTCTGCGCTAGCAAACACCGGTGCAGGCGATCTGATCGGCAGCGCTATCGCAAATACGGCATCCAGCCTTGGCAATCCCTACCTCATTGGCGCACTGTTCTATCTGATCCCCTTCTTCCTGACCCAGATCATGCAGAACCGTACCGTTATGGCGATTTTTGCTCCCATCGCGATTCTGGCCTGCAAGAGCATGGGCGCAGACTGCACCGGCCCTCTGCTGCTGGTCGCCTCTGCCTGCTGCACCGCTTTCATGACCCCGATGGCAACGCCTACCGTTCCTATGGTTATGGGCATCGGCGGCTATGATATGAAGAGCAACATTAAGCAGTCTATCCTGCCTGCAATTTTGCTGTCCGTTGCAAATATCCTCTGGGTCATGACGATCTATCCGCTCTGATACATAAATTTGGAAGCGTAAATAAACACATCTAGGAGGAATCTATGCCAGTTGGATTTCGAGCGTTTCTGGATTTTCAGCGTCCTGCGCAGGAGCTGGTAGAGTCTTTTCGTGGGATCCCCAGCAGCAACATCGGCGATTGCGTCAAGAAGATGTACTGTATGTTCGGCGGCATCCGCCCATTCAATCAGCATACATTGCTGGGAACCGCTTTTACAGTCAAAGTTCCTTCCGGCGATAATTTGGCGGCACAGGCAGCACTGGACTATGCAAGACCCGGCGATATCATTGTCATCGACGGCGCAGGTTATACAGATCGTGCATTGGTCGGCGGTATGATGCTGGCCTATGCTGAAATGCGGAAGCTGGGCGGCTTTGTCGTAAATGGAGCTATCCGAGATCTGGATGACATCCGTGCGGGAAGCATCCCTGTTTTTGCAAAGTCAGCGACTCCGCTTGGTCCCTATCGCGAAGGGCCGGGAGAAATCAATGTTCCGGTCGTCTGTGGTGGTCAGGTTGTTATGCCCGGAGACATCCTTGTTGGTGACTCGGATGGACTGGTCGTGATCTCCCAGCGAGATGCCGCAGAACTTTTGGCTCTTTCCAAAGCAAACCTTGCCGGAGAGCAGGAAGAACTGGAACGAATGAAAAACGGTCACTACGATGAGCAGAAGCATATCGAGACTTTTACTGGCTTGTTCCAGAAAAAAGGAGGCACATTACATTAACTATGCCCATAGGAATTACAACGGATGTTTTGATTACCTGTCTTGGCGCAGTTCTGGGTGTTGTACTTGGAACTCGTCTGCCGGATTCTCTGAAAAAAGCTCTGAACAATACCCTTGGAATCGCAGCTATTGCAATGGGCATCGTTCTGATCTTGAAAGTAAAGAACCTTTCGGCTGTTGTTCTGACATTGGTGATCGGTAGTATTCTGGGCGAGCTTGTGATGCTGGATGACCGCATCCGAAAGCTTGTGACCGGAGTAGTGCATAAGCTGATGAACGGCGCAGCCGCAGATGAGCAGTTTCTTGCTCAGGTCAGTGCAGTTGTTATCCTGTTCTGCTGCGGCGGCACAGGCTGGTACGGTGCATTGAATGAGGGTCTGACCGGTGATGGAAGCATCCTCATCACGAAATCCATTCTGGATTTTGTCACGGCCTGTATCTTCGGCTCTATCCTTGGCAAAATCGTTCCGATGCTCTGCATTCCGCAGGCCATCATCTACGGCGCACTGTTTTTGGTATCCGGTGCAGTGCAGTCCTTTATTACGCCAGATATCATTGCAGACTTTTCCGCAACGGGCGGTATCATTACCCTTTGTGCTGGTCTCAGCCTGGCCGGTATCAAAAAGGATATGAAGGTCCTGAACCTGCTGCCCTCGCTTATCCTGATTTTCCTGATCTCAAGCGCATGGGCTGCACTGATGGGATAATCTGCCACTAAAATCTACTTGCTATTTTCTCTCTTCTTTTTTCTTCATCATACCATTCTCCTTAAAAGGCAACCTCCCTTCCGACGATCACAGTGTCAGAAGGGAGGTTTTTTTAGCAGACTTCATTTCCATAAAGCTGATGTTTGGCGAAAGTGCCGCTAAGAAACCTTGTTTTTTTGGGGCGCTTTTTGTACAATGAAGCAAAGCGACTCACAACAACGATAAAGGACATTTGGAATGGAAAAAACAGAACAGAGATACCAGGCATACCTTCAGATCTTAAAAGAGGAGCTGATCCCGGCGATGGGCTGTACCGAGCCGATCGCGGTGGCCTATGCCGCCGCAGTGGCCCGGCAGACGCTGGGGGAACTCCCGGACCGGGTGCGGGTCGGGGCCAGCGGAAGCATGATCAAGAATGTCAAGTCGGTCATCGTGCCCAACACCGACAATATGAAAGGGCTGGAAGCCGCCGCAGCGGCGGGCATCGTGGCAGGCCGTCCGGAGCAGAAGCTGGAGGTCATCGCCGATGTGACACCGGAGGAGACGAAGGCCATCCGCGCCTATCTGGAGCAGGCCGATGTGAAGGTCGAGCATGTGGAGAACGGCGTCACCTTTGATATCATCGTCAAGGTCTGGAAGGGGGAGCACACCGCGCAGGTGCGCATCGCGGTCTTCCACACCAACATCGTCCGCATTGAGAAGGACGGCGAAGTCCTGCTGGACCTGCCCGTCCACGGCGACGAGGAGGAGAACCTGACCGACCGCAGCCTGCTCGACATGGAGCACATCTGGGACTTTGTCCATTCGGTGGACATCGAGGACGTGAAACCGATTTTAGACCCGCAGATCCGGTACAACATGGCCATTGCCGAAGAAGGCCTCCGGGGCGATTACGGGGCCAACATCGGCAGCGTTCTGCTGGACATGGAGGGCAATGATGTGCGGGTGCGGGCCAAGGCCTACGCGGCCGCAGGCTCCGATGCCCGGATGAACGGCTGCGAGCAGCCGGTGGTCATCAACTCCGGCAGCGGCAATCAGGGCATTACTGCCTCGGTTCCGGTCATCGTCTATGCACGGGAGCTCAAGGCGAGCGAAGAGCAGCTGTACCGGGCGCTCACCCTCTCCAACCTGACCACCATCCACGAAAAGACCCCCATCGGCCGGTTGTCCGCCTACTGCGGTGCCATCAGTGCGGGCGCGGGGGCCGGTGCGGGCATCGCCTATCTCTGCGGCGGCGGGTATGAAGCCGTCGTCCACACCGTCGTCAATGCGCTGGCCATCGTGTCGGGCGTCATCTGCGATGGTGCCAAGGCCAGCTGTGCGGCCAAGATCGCCACGGCAGTCGAGGCCGGGCTGCTCGGTTATAATATGTACATCCGGGGCCAGCAGTTCCGCGGCGGCGACGGCATCGTCGCCAAGGGCGTGGAGAACTCACTGCGGAACGTGGGCCGCCTGGGCAAACAGGGCATGAAGGAAACGAACCGCGAGATCATCGACATCATGGTCGGGTGCAAATAACAGAAAACGCAGAACGACGCCGTCGGCATTTGCCGACGGCGTCGCTGTTTGTATCGGTTCAGGTGGTCTCCCGCTCCGTTAATGTATAAGGGAACTGGATGGACTGGGGCGTGGGAGCTTTTTCGCTGGGGCTTTCGATCTCCATAATGGTCAGCTGGGCGGCTTTTTCGCCCATCTCAAAGGCAGGCATCTCCATGGAGGTCATGCTGGTCTCCAGCATCTCGCCGATGGCGTGGCCGGTCATGCTGATGACCTTGACCTGCTCCGGCACCCGGATGCCCTGTTCTTTCAGGGCACGCAGAACGCCCAGCCCCTGCAGGTCCACCGGGGCCAGGATGGCATCCAGCTCCGGCTCGTCCCGGAGAAGCTGGTTGGCGCACTCATAGCCATACTCAAAGCTGTTGACCGGCTGGGTGGATTCGGCAAGGAGCTCCTCCAGCCCGTGGGCGGCGATGGCCTTGGAGTAGCCCTCGTACCGGCCCTTGAAGGGGCTTTGGTGGGAGTAACCGGCGATGAGCGCGATGCGGCGGCAGCCTTTGGAATAGAGATAGTCCACGGCGTTCCGGCCGCAGGCTTCGTAGTCGGCTACGATGCTGCTGATGCGTGGCTCCTGACACCGCACGATCTGGGTGACGGCGATGCCGCTGGCCTGGATGCTGCGCAGCAGCCGGTTGTTGCGCCCGGTGCCGGTGATGATGATGCCGTCCACGAAGCTGTTCTGCATCCGTTCCAGACAGCTTTTTTCCCGCTGGGGGTCATCGTCGGTGGTGGAGATCAGGGTGGAATACCCCAGCCGTTCGGCTTCGTGCTCGATGCCCGGCAGGATCTCAGAGAACAGGGTCAGGTGGAGCCGGGGCACGATGACCCCCAGGGTGTGCCGCCGTCCCTGCCGTAGCGCTTTTGCCATGACATTGGGTCGGTAGCCCAGCTCCTTAGCGGCAGCCACGATGCGGGCTTTGGTCTCCGGGTGGACATAAGAGGTATTGTTTAAGGCGCGGGAAACGGTGCTGACATCCACACACGCTTTCTGCGCAACGTCTTTCAGGGTCGCCATGAAGCAGCTCTCCTTTCCGTTCTGAATGCAAACGTTTGCACAACTTGTAAAGATTCTTAGCCAGGAGTATCCCGGACACCCCTATTGTAATCCTGGCGGAACAAAAAATCAAGAAGCTGGAAAAGGAACGCCTGTCAAGATGATGCTTGGCAAAATGAACAAAATCTGAGCCGGAAAATGCTGAAAATATCAAATTGTGCAAGGCGTTGCAGGCAGTATGCAAAACTTTGCAGGGAGGCTGGTTTTTATTGACGAGGGGCTTGCACCAGTGGTATAACAGAGTCACAGAAAACAAACGATTGCAGAGAAAAGCCCAAAGACATCGGCGCGCGAGATGATCTCCAAAGTGGCTTCTGCGATCCAGAACGAAAACCAACACAACATTGATTTTTGATAAAAAGGAGATTCTCATTATGGCTAAGGTTAAAACGTTCAAGACCATCTTCCCCGCTGTGTCCGTTCCTCTGAACGACGATTACTCCATCAACGAGCCGGAGTTCCGCGCTTATCTGCGCTGGATCAAGAGCTTCTACGGCAAGGGAATCGAAGGTCTGGTCTGCAACGGCCACACCGGTGAGATCACCGGCCTGACCCGTGCCGAGCGTAAGCGTGTCGTCGAGATCTGCTCTGAGGAGTGCGGCGACGTGATGACCATCATCTCTGGCGTCAACTGCGAGAACACCGCCGAGTCCATCGCCATGGCCAAGGAAGCCAAGGAAGCTGGTGCAGACGGCATCCTGCTGATGCCCCCGCATATGTGGCTGCGCTTCGGCATGAACCCCAACGCTCCCTTCGAGTATGTCAAGGACGTTGCTGAGGGTGCTGACATCGACATCATCATCCACCTGTATCCCGCAACCTCCAAGGCCTTCTACCCGGTTGAGACCCTGATTAAGATGTGCAAGGAGATCGACCACGTCAAGTGCATCAAGATGGGCACCCGCGTCACCTCCATCTACGAGCATGACGTCCGCCTGCTCCGTCAGGAGTGCCCCGATATCAGCCTGATCACCTGCCACGACGAGACCCTGTGCGTCTCCTGGTTCCCCGGCATGGACGGCGCTCTGATCGGCTTCGCAGGCTGTGTGCCTGAGCTGATCTGCCCGGCATGGGATGTCTTCAAGAATCCTGACAAGCACACTCTGAAGGAAGCACAGGATTGGTCCAACCGCATCTACCACATCTCTCAGGCCATCTACGGCGGCGGCCAGCCCTCCGGTGAGGCTCATGCCCGCCTGAAGGAAGCTCTGAAGCAGCGCGGCATCTTCACCAGCGCTCTGATGCGCAAGCCCGTTCTGCCCCTGAACCAGGAGGAGAAGGACTGGGTCGCTCTGGGTCTAGAGCGCAGCCAGCTCCCCGCAGTGGATATGGAGCAGTACAAGTAAGATAAGCCCTGATACCTCCGGCGGCTCTGTGCGAAGCTGCTGAGGTGGGTCAAATCATACTCCGGGTGCTGCCTGATGATTGCCATCAGCGCAGCACCTTCTTTTTTAAGGAAAAAGAAAGGCTTTATCATGAGCGAGAACAATACTGCCATGTCGGCTGAAAAGCCCGCATCGGCTCCTGCCTTTGGCTCAGACGTGAAGCGTCTGCCATTGAAAGACCTGCTCAAGCGCATTGGCCCCGGTCTGATCGCGACAGGCATCGTAATCGGCCCCGGTGCCGTGACAACAGCCTCGATGATCGGCGCAAACTATGGCTACGACCTGATGTGGCTGTTCTTCCCCATCATTTTCATGGGCATCACCTTTATGATGGTCACCAACCGTCTGGCCATCGTGACCGGGATGCCGACCATCCACGCCATCCGCAAGTATTACGGCCCGGTGGCTTCCGGCGTCGTGGGCTGCGCCATATTCCTTTCCTGCCTGTTCTTCACGATGGGCAACATCTCCGGCACCGGTGCCGGTATGAACCTCATCTTCGGCATCGACTGGAAGATCGGCTCCGTCATCATGATCGCGGTCGTGGTGTACATGTACTTTGCCAAGAACGTCTATTCCAAGGTCGAAAAGATCATTACCCTCTGCATCGTCCTGATGATCGTGGCGTTCTATGCCACGCTGGTGGGTGTCGGCGGCCCGGAACCTCAGGGGCTTGCCAAAGGACTGTTCGGCTTTAAGGTCCCTGAAGGCTCCCTCAGCACGGCACTGGCTTTCATTTCCACCAATGCCGCTGTGACTGCTGGTATTTACGGCACTTACCTTGGCAAAGAGAAAAAGTGGAAGAAAGATGATCTGTTCAACGGCGTTATGCTGACCGATGCTATTACCCACATCGTCAGCGTCTCCCTGATTTCCGGTGCCATCGTGCTGGTGGGTGCCGTCGTGCTGCACCCGCAGGGGCTGAGCATCAAGGCCCCGGCCCAGCTGGCAGAGATGTTGGTACCCATCATGGGCGGCAGTGCCCGCTACATCATGGGTCTGGCCCTGTTGGGCGCAGGCTTCTCTTCCCTGCTGGCCAATACCCAGCGCGGCATGGTGCTGCTGGGTGCCGGTCTTGACAAGGACGTCAGCCTGGAGAGCAAGTTCATCCGCATTGGCTGCCTGGTCTGCCTGGCCTTTGCCATGGTGGTCTGTTACAGCTACGGCGGTTCCCCTACCCAGCTGATCCTGATGGCCAACATCGCCACCTCCATCGCTACGCCTTTTGGTGGTCTGTTCATGCTGCTGATGATCTGGCGCAATGATTTGAGCGAGGGCTATAAGAAGCCCACCGGTCTGCGCATCTGCATGACCATCAGCTACATCTTCGCCGTCATCATGACCATTTCCGGTCTGTCTACTCAGATCCCCAAGATCCTCGCACTATTCCACTGAGTTTATCTGGGATACCATACCAGAGAGCTCCTCCAAGATACCTTCTTCTTTCTCCGTTGCCTGTGCGGCTTCCCATTTCGGCCTGCACAGGCAGCAAAAAACACCTGCTGTTCCTGCCGCCATGACAGGGCCAACGGGTGTTTTTGCATATCACATTACCAGCGGTTCGCCTTGAGGCCATCGAGCACCTCGAACAGGCTCCGGCACTCGGCGGTGTACAGGCGGCGCATCTCGTCGTCGGCGGGCAGCAGGTCCGGCACCATCACAGTGACAAAGCCCCCGGCGGCTCCGGCGCGGACGCCGTTGTAGCTGTCCTCCAGCACAAGGGCGTGTCCGGGCGCGACGCCCAGCTTCTCCGCCGCCAGAAGGAAGATCTCCGGGTCGGGCTTGGAGCGGGTCACCTGCTGGCCGGAGGCGAGGACGCTGAAATAGGAGCGCATCCCCCAGTTGTCCAGATTACGCTGGATGACGTCCATCCGGCTGGAAGACGCCACGGCCATGGGGATGTGCTGCTCGTCCAGCCAGGCCAGCAGTTCGTCCAGACCTGGCTTTTTGGGCACCGGCTTCTGGAACGCTTTGTCGGCCACTGCGTGCAGGCTGTCCACGATGGCGGCCGCATCGCAGTCCTGCCCGTAGAATTGGCGCACGACATTCCGCAGAGTTTCGCCTGCGGTGCCCCGCGCGGCCTCACTGAGGCCCTCTTTATAAGGAAGCCCCAGTGCCGCCAGAGCCGGTTCCCAGAACGTGGCCCACATCCGCTCGGTGTCGAACATCAGGCCGTCCATATCAAAAATGACGCCGTTTATCATAAGGTATCCTTTCTGTCCGCGTCCCTGCCCTCTCAGGCGCTTTGCGCCAGCTCTCCCGAAGGGAGAGCCATTGGCAGGACGGTTTTGATCGTAGAAAATGAAGAAGGTGGAGCGGCCCGGAAACATCCGGGCTCCGCAAAAGAGGCAGACAAGAGCTGCCAATGGGGACAGGGCCCACGGCTATGGGAGCCGCAGGCGATCTTGCACTCTGCCCGACATGCCAAAGCCTCTCCCTTTGGGAGAGGTGGCATTGCGTGAGCAATGACGGAGAGGGCTGCTCACAAAAATAATATCACAATTTGCGACAACTTACAGCCCCCAAACATGAAAGATTTTTTGGTTCCTTGAAAAATGCGTTCATGATATTATAATAGAAAACAACATTTGACATCTGGAAAGCGCGGAGGGAGCCGCGTGTGTCAGCTGTGTGAGATCAGAAAAGAGGGAAAATTATCATGTTGGATATCAAGATCACCCGGACGACCTGTCCGAAAGAGAAGCCGCAGGATGAGACCAAGCTCGGCTTCGGCAAGAAGTTCACCGACCACATGTTCGTCATGGACTACACCGAGGGCGAAGGCTGGCACGATGCCCGTATCGTTCCCTATGCTCCGTTCCCGCTGGACCCGGCGACGGTCGTGTTCCACTACGCACAGGAGATCTTTGAGGGCATGAAGGCTTACCGCACCGCAGACGATACCATTCAGCTGTTCCGCCCGGACTGCAATGCAAAGCGGATGCAGGATTCTGCCGACCGTCTGTGCATCCCGAAGATCCCGGTCGAAGATTACATCCAGGCCGTTGAGGCGCTGGTGGATGTGGACCGTGACTGGGTGCCCCATGCAGACGGCGCTTCCCTGTACATCCGCCCCTTCGTGTTTGCAAACGATGTGGGCCTGGGCGTCCATGCTTCCAAGCACTACATCTTCTGCATCATCTGCGCACCGTCGGGCGCTTACTATGCAGAGGGCATCAATCCCGTCCGCATCTATGTCGAAGATGAGTACATCCGTGCCGCTCCCGGCCTGACCGGCTTCACCAAGTGCGGCGGCAACTACGCTGCTTCCATCAAGGCCGGTGAGCTGGCCGAGGAGCAGGGCTATGCCCAGGTGCTGTGGCTGGACGGCGTGGAGAAGAAGTATGTTGAGGAAGTCGGCAGCATGAACATCATGTTCAAGATCGACGGCAAGGTCTACACCGCCGCCACCGTGGGCACCGTTCTGCCCGGCGTCACCCGCCGCAGCTGCATCGAGCTGCTGAAGGACTGGGGCTATGAGGTCATCGAGGGCAAGCTGGCCATCGCTGACATCATGCAGGCTGCACGTGAGGGCAAGCTGGAAGAGGTCTTCGGCACCGGCACCGCCGCAGTCGTCTCCCCGGTCAAGGAGCTGGTCTGGAAGGGCGAGCATGCCTACATCGGCGACGGCAACATCGGCCCTGTCACCCAGAAGCTGTACGACACCATGACCGGGATGCAGTGGGGCAAGCTGCCCGACACCAAGGGCTGGATCGTTCCGGTGGAGAAGAAGTACTAAGCTGCAAGTTTCTTTCCTTGTTCCGAATTCCGCAAGCGCCGTCCGGCAGCTCACCGGGCGGCGTTTGCTGTATCAACCGCTCAGGCGCTTTGCGGCGCAATCTGCCCTGTGGTCTTGGTTCAGAATTGCAATTCTGCCGGGATGGTGCTAGACTAAGCATAGAGTAAGAGGATTGAGAGGGACCAGGACCATGATCAAAAAATGGAGCGTCAGCTACCCCGCTGTCAACGGCACCGAGCAGCGCCGTGTTTATGTCTATCTGCCCACCATGTACGAAGCCGACCCGGACCGCCGGTATCCGGTGCTGTACATGTTCGACGGCCAGAATGTCTTTTTTGACGAAGACGCCACCTTCGGCAAGAGCTGGGGGCTGGCAAACTATCTGGACTACACCGACACGCCGCTCATCGTGGCGGCGGTCGAGTGCAACGCCGGGCCGAACAACGAGCGTCTGGTGGAGTATTCGCCCTACCGCTTCGATGACCCGACCTACGGCCACTTTGACGGCAAGGGGGCTGCGACCATGAGCTGGTTCATCCACCGGTTCAAGCCCTTCATCGACCGCAATTTCCGCACCCTGCCCGACCGGGAGCACACCTTCATCGGCGGCAGCTCCATGGGCGGTTTGATGAGCCTGTACGCCCTGCTGAACCACAACGATGTCTTTGGCCGTGCGGCGGCTCTGTCGCCGTCCATTTGGGTCTCGCCGGAAAAGCTCAGCGGTCTGTTGGGCCGCGCGAAGCTGGAGCCGGGCACCGTGCTCTACATGGACTACGGCTCCCGCGAGATGGGCAACCACGAGGGGATGCGCAAGGGCTTTGCCGACATGTGCAGCAAGGTCATGATCCGCGGCATCCACCTGACCGCCCGTCTGGTGCCCGGCGGCACCCACAGCGAAGCCAGCTGGGAAAAGCAGCTGCCGTTCATGATCCATACCCTGATGTACGAACTGGATTGACCCGACGACCCGATTATAAGGAGGGACCCACGATGGAAATGCAGTATTTTAAGGATTACAGCCCCGCGCTCGGCCGCGAGATGGAGTGCAAGGTCTACGGCCACGCCGGCCGGCCGATGCTCTACATCCCCTGCCAGGATGGCCGGTTTTTTGACTTCGAGGACTTCCACATGGCCGATACGCTGGCCCCGTGGATCGAGTCCGGCCAGGTGATGGTCCTCTCCATCGACACCATCGACAAGGAGACCTGGTCCGACACGAACGGCGACCCCTACTGGCGCATCCGCCGCTATGAGCAGTGGATCCGCTACATCGTGGAGGAAGCCGTGCCCAAGATCCGCCACATCGCCCGCGAGCGGAACGGCTGGAACGACGAACCGGGCGTCATCGCCTTTGGATGCAGTCTGGGCGCGACCCATGCCGTCAATCTGTATCTCCGCTTCCCGAACATCTTCTGCGGCTGTCTGGCCCTCAGCGGCATCTACACCGCCCACTACGGCTTCGGCGATTATATGGACGAGCTGGTTTATATGAACTCCCCGGTGGACTACATGGTCAATTTCCCGGAAAACCACCCCTATATGGAGCTGTTCCGGAACCAGAAGGCCGTCATCTGCTGCGGTCAGGGCGACTGGGAGCAGCCGGACACCACCTGGTATCTCAAGCGCATCTTTGAGGCCAAGCACATCCCCATCTGGGTAGACCTGTGGGGCCACGATGTCAACCACGACTGGAACTGGTGGTATCAGCAGGTCGCGTATTATATGCCCTACATTCTGGGGTGAACGCCCCTCGCAGAGGGATGAGTGGAACGTATAGCGTATCAAAAGAAAGAGGAATCAACAAGACACCATGAGCAATTTTATCTTTATCTCTCCGAACTTCCCGACGAACTACTGGCAGTTCTGCCGGGAGCTGAAAAACAACGGCATGAACGTTCTGGGCATCGGCGACCAGCCGTATGATGAGCTGAAGCCGGAGCTGAAGGCCAGCCTGAACGAGTACTATAAGGTCGGCAGCCTCGAAAATTACGACGAGGTCTACCGCGCCGTGGCGTTCTTCGCCTTCAAGTATGGCCGCATCGACTGGCTGGAATCCAACAACGAATACTGGCTGGAACGCGACGCCGCCCTGCGCACCGATTTCCACATCACCAGCGGCTTCCAGACCGAGGATATGCCCCGCATCAAGTACAAGAGCAAGATGAAGGAGTATTACAAGAAGGCCGGCATCGCCACCGCCCGCTACCACATGGTGGACGATTTCGAGGGCTGTAAAAAGTTCATCGACGAGGTGGGTTACCCGGTCGTCGTCAAGCCGGACAACGGCGTCGGTGCGTCCGACACTCACAAGCTCTCCGATGACGAGGAGCTGCGCGCCTTCCTGACCTACAAGAGCGCCCACCATGCCGACGTCTCCTACATCATGGAGGAGTTCGTCCGCGCCGAGGTCAACAGCTACGATGCCATCATCGACGGCAGCGGCAACCCCATCTTTGAGGCGGGCAACGTCAGCCCGATGTCCATCATGGACATCGTGAACAACGACGACAACTCCATCTACTACATCATCAAGGATCTGCCCGACGATACCCGCGCCGCAGGCCGTGCCGCCGTCAAGAGCTTCGGCGTCAAGAGCCGCTTCGTCCACTTCGAGTTCTTCCGGATGACGGAAGATCAGGCCAGCATGGGCCAGAAGGGCCAGATCGTGGCGCTGGAAGTCAACATGCGCCCCTGCGGCGGCTTCACGCCCGACATGATCAACTTTGCGCGCTCCACCAACGTGTACAAGATCTGGGCCGATATGATCGCCTTCGGCGGCACCGATATGCCGGTGGGCGAGCACTATTACTGCCCGTTTGCGGGCCGCCGCGACGGCAAGCACTTCGTGTACAGCCACGAGCAGCTGATGCAGAAGTATCAGGCCAACATGCGGATGGTGGACCGCATCCCCGACGCCCTCTCCGGTGCCATGGGCAACCAGATGTACGTCGCCACCTTCTCCACCTTTGAGGAGATGGAGCAGTTCTATGCCGACGTTCTGGCCGTGACCGATGCCGACAACGACACCGTTCAGAAAGAACTGAGCGAGGTGCTGGCCCTCGGCGAGCCTGCCGCCACCACGGCCCTCACCAGAAAGCCGAATCTCTCCCCCGCCGTCAAGCCCACCACGGCCGTGACCAAGACCACGACCAGAGCGGTGACGAAGACGAACAGCCGGAAAAAGTAAAAAATACAGCCCCGGAGCGGCGAACTTGCCGTTTCCGGGGCCTTTTTGCGTTTATCACAGCTTCATTTTCAGGTTTCGCAGTTGGTTCAGCTGGTCACGCCGTCCATAGATGACGGCGAGGACCTGGACCCGGTGTGAGTCGGGATCCGGCCAGAAGTAGATCAGAAAATTTCGGCACAGAAGTTTCCGGATGTTTTGTGAATGCCAGGGTTCTTCTTCGACAAGGGGTGCCCGCTGAGGCAGAAGGCTCAGAGAGGCCATGGCCTGTTCCAATGCGGTCAGGAGTGCATCTGCGGTTTCGGGTTCCAGAAGTTCATGTGCGATATGGTGGACGATGGCACGGAGCTGCTGTTCGGCCTGCGGGGTGAGCGCGACAGTATATTCCTCCATGGCTCAGATCTCCGCGCGGAGCCGGGCAAAGGCTTCGTTCAAAGGGGAAGATTCTCCGCGCCTGGCCTGGTCCAGGCCGGTCTGCATCATGGCGTCAAATTCGTCACGGCTCAGAGCATCGCGGGTGGGGAGCCGGGTGGCCAGGTCCAGCGAAAATGGAATGCCGTCCCGCAGGATGACCTGACGGTACGCCATATCAATGAAGACCGAAACAGGAATGCCGAGCTGAGAAAGAATGGCTTCGGCCTGCTCCTTGATCTCTGGCTGGATGCGGGCGGTGACATTTGCGGTTTTTGCGGACATAAAGATCGCCTCCTATTGCTTTAATTGTACCACGATGTACTGCAATACGCAATACGATAAAAGAAAGAGGAAAGCAAGGTTTGTCCCGCTCCGCAGAATGTGCTATACTGTCCTCAAAGACACTGTTGAGAATGAGGTACAGATATGAAAATTCCCGCAAATGGTTTTACACACGCTGGCAAGTTCCATGCAGACGACGTGTTTGCCACCGCGCTGCTGCAGATCGTCCGGCCGGATATCAAAATTACCCGCGGCTTTGTGGTGCCGGATGACTTCGACGGCATCGTGTACGATATCGGTTTCGGCATATTCGACCACCATCAGGAGCCGCGCGAGACCCGCCCCAACGGCGTCCCCTATGCGGCCCTTGGTCTGCTGTGGCGGGTGCTGGGGCCGGGGCTGGTCGGTGAGCGGCAGGCACGGCTCATTGACGAAAACTTCATCCAGCCGCTGGACCTGAACGACAACACCGGCGAGCAGAACAGCCTGTGCGACGCCATCGGCTTCTTCAACCCGGTGTGGGATTCGAAGGAAGATCAGGACACCTGCTTCTTCAAGGCCGTGGCCGTGGCAAAGCAGATCCTGGAACACCAGCTCGACAGCGCCAACGCTGTGAACCGCGCCGATGAGAAAGTCCAGCAGGCCTACAAAAATTCCCGCGACGGCATCGTCGTGCTGCCCTGTTACCTGCCCTGGAAAAACGGTCTGTACCGGACGGATGCGCTGTTCGTGGTCTACCCCAGCCAGCGCGGCGGGTGGAGCGCTCAGTGCGTGACCGACCACAAGACCAAGAAGCCCAAGCTGCCCTTCCCGCAGTCCTGGGCGGGCCAGCCGCAGGAGGTCATCGAGCAGAAGAGCGGCATCGAGGGCATCAGCTTCTGCCATGCCAGCCGCTTCCTCATCACGGCCAAGGATAAGGAAACGGCTCTTGCAGCCTGCCGTCAGGTACTGAAAAACAACGGGAGACGGTAACATGAGCGCAGGAACCGAACAAGAGACCGAAGAGCGGGCCTACGTGTATATGGTGCGGTGCGCGGGCGGTCAGCTCTATACGGGCTGGACGAACGACCCCGGTGCCCGCCTGCACGCTCACAAGACCGGCAGGGGAGCCAAGGCCACACGGGCCATGGGGGCGGAGCGGTTCGCCTATCTGGAACGGTGCGCGGACCGGTCGGCGGCGCTGCGCCGGGAAGCGGCCCTGAAAAAGCTGCCGAAAGCAAAAAAGGAAGCCCTCTGCGCCGGGTGGGAGGAGAAGAACCTCCCCCGCCTCTCGGTGGCGTCCCGCGCCGATGCAAAGGACATTCTGGAACTGTACAACTGGTATGTGCTGCACCACACCGCAACGTTTCAGGTCACGCCCTCCACACTGGAAGAGTACGAGGACTGGGTGGACAACACCCTGAAGGTGGCCCCGCTGCTGCTGGCGCGGGACGCAGACGGCAGGCTGCTGGGCTATGCCTGCGCCCACCGCTGGCACCCGCGCGAGGCCTACGACTGGTCGGTGGAGAGCACCATCTACTGCGCCCCGGATGCCCGCGGCTGCGGGGTGGGCACCCTGCTCTACCGCGCACTGCTGGAATTGCTGGCCGCCTGCGGCTACTGGAACGTCTATGCACTCGTGGCCGACCCGAACCCCGCCAGCGAGCGCATCCATGCGCAGCTGGGCTTTTCCTGCGTGGGCCGCACCCCGCACACGGCGTATAAATTCGGCTGGCTGGGCCTGTCCACCTGGTGGCTGGCGCTGCGCACCGGCAACGAAAAGCCTGCTCCCGTCCGGAGGGTGACGGCAGAGCAGACGCAGGCCGTGCTCTGCAAATACGGAAAAACAGAATGAAACGAAACGAAGAGCTCCGGCATCTGCCGGGGCTCTTCTGCGTTTCGGAAAGCGGTGCTGAAACCTTGGCACCTGCCCGGCGGGACGGATGAAACGGCTTTCAGAATGTGTCAGAATATATGCAGCAGAACTGCATAAAAGTTGCATAAATAATAAAATATTTGCATAAACATGCAAAGTGCCACAAACGGCACTGGAAAAGGGCAGAAGGTTTGGCGGTTTTCCGCATTGACGGAAAAGCCGCGCCGCGTATAATAAAAAGCGTGATAAGCAACCGAGAGATCGAGCGCACCGGGAGGGACGCCCGGTGCAAAAAGACAAAAGTGTAAGCATGAAAACAAAGGAGCGTTCATCATGAAAAAGGAAGACATCAAAAAAGTCGTTCTGGCCTACTCTGGCGGCCTGGATACCTCGATCATCATTCCCTGGCTGAAGGAAAACTACAACAACTGCGAAGTCATCGCCGTCTCCGGCGACGTGGGCCAGGGCACCGAGCTGGACGGTCTGGAAGAGAAGGCCAAGAAGACCGGCG
>OIZQ01000283.1_pt1 | contig 29933 bp, 19 predicted proteins | sample 1588491 | NCBI WGS metagenome assembly OIZQ01 (sample SAMN03283262) | human gut metagenome | biome: human-associated habitat; material: feces | host: Homo sapiens | place: USA | collected 2013
CAGAGCCCCCGGCCGGGGCTCTGCCCGCAACAAGGCAATTTACGGATTCCGTGGGCCGCACGGTGGAACTCCCCGCCGTGGTCGAACATGTGGCGGTTTCCGGGCCTTTGGCGCAGATTGTGCTGTTTGCGCTCTGCCCAGACAAGCTTGTTGGCATCGCTTCCGCATGGGATGAAACGGCAGAACAATACCTTGCTGCGGAATACTACAACCTTCCAGAGCTTGGCCAGCTTTACGGCGGCAAGGGCGAACTGAACCTTGAAACGCTGCTTGCGAGCGGTGCACAGGTTGTGATCGATGTGGGCGAGCCGAAGGGCAGCGTTGCAGAGGATCTCGATGCGCTTCAGGAGCAAACGGGCATCCCGTTTGTGCATGTTACGGCAACTACGGAAACCATGGGGGATGCATATCGCAAACTCGGTGAGCTGACTGGCATGGCGGAGGCGGCGGAGACGCTCGCGGCATATTGTGAAACGGTCTATGCGCGCACGCTTGAACTTGCGGACAGCGTGGAGAGAGTGAACCTTCTTTATTGCCTGGGTAATGAGGGGCTGAACGTAATCGCGCAAGGCAGCTATCATGCGGAGATCATTGACCTGCTTGCGAACAACCTTGCGGTTGTTGATGAACCTTCCAGCAAGGGAAGCGGCAACGAAGTGGATATGGAGCAAATCCTTCTCTGGAACCCGGATGTGATTCTGTTTGCACCGGGCAGCATCTATGCTGTGGTCGGGGAAGATGCTGCATGGAAGCAGGTTGCGGCCATTCAAAGCGGCGCATACTACGAAGTGCCCTTTGGACCGTATAACTGGATGGGTTTCCCACCGTCCGTGCAGCGTTACCTCGGCATGCTTTGGATGGCAGAACTGCTTTATCCGGAGGCCGCCGAGGATGATCTCTATGCCGAGGTGGCGGAATATTTCCGCCTGTTCTACCACAGCGAGCTGAGCGAGGCGCAGTACGATGCGCTTGTTGAAAATTCCATTGGTGCGGTGCAAACGCCCGCAGCATAAACGCATATGAAAGAATTGTTTTTGAAAATGCGCGATGCCATTGCCTGCGGCAAGGATACCGTGCTTTGCACCATCATTGCAAGCTCCGGTTCTGCGCCCCGGGGCAGCGGCGCGAAGATGGCCGTATTTTCCGATGGTTCCACATGCGGAACCATCGGCGGCGGCGCTGTGGAGCATGAAAGCATCGGGCTTGCGCAGCAGGCGCTTTCCGAACGTGCGGCGTTCACCCATGGTTTTCATCTTGCGCCAAATCAGGTCGCCGATATCGGAATGATCTGCGGTGGGCAGGTCGTGGTACAATTTCAGTTTTTTGCAGGCGGGGATGCGCAGGCGCTTTCGCTGCTCTCCCACATTGCTGCGCTGTTTGGCAGAGAGAAGGACACATGGCTTGTGACGAAGCTCGTGGATGGTGCGGCGGCATGTACGGGCATCTACGAAAAAGGCGCCGGGCTGCTTTACCTTAACGATGTTCCGGAGGAAGCGGTGCTGCCGCTCCTGCGGCCGCGCGCAGTGCTTCAAAAAGAGGAGCAGGGCAGGGCGGGCTATTATGTGGAACCGCTGACCCGTGCAGAGATCGTGTATGTGTTCGGCGGTGGGCATGTTTCTGCGGAGCTTGTGCCGTTGCTTGCGCATGTTGGCTTTTCTGTGGCTGTGTATGAAGACCGGGCGGAATTTGGAAACGCGGAACGCTTCCCGGATGCAGTACGGATCATCCGGGCGCCGTTTGAGGAAGCGGGCACACGCATCTCCATCACGCCGGATGACGCAGTCGTCATCATGACGCGGGGACATCAGGGGGATTTTGTGGTGCTTGAACAGATGCTCCGTACCCAAGCTGGTTATATCGGCGTGATCGGCAGCCGCCACAAGATCGCCGCAACGAACAGGCGGCTGATAGAAGCCGGGATCCCGGAGACGGCGCTCGGGCGCATTCATACACCTATCGGCCTCGATATCGGCGCGGAAACGCCTGCGGAGATTGCCATAAGCATCGCAGCAGAATTGATTGCACACCGCGCGCAAAGCCTGAAGGAGGCGCTTTGATGCAAAAGAATCATATCCTGCTCACAGGCGAGCGCGGCGTAGGCAAAAGCACGCTGATTCAAAGGCTGCTAAAGGAAGCCGACATGCCTGTTTATGGCTTTGTTACAAAACGGGAGGCTGCGGATGCAGCAGGCTTTCATCCTATTTATATTCACCCGGCAGGACAGCCGAAGGAGGCGCGCTGCCACACGGAAGAAAACCTTGCGGGCATGTGCGACCGAAAAACGCACACGGTTCACCTTGCGGCGTTTGACGGGCTGGGCGTGCGCTATCTTGAAGCCGCCCAGCCGGACGGCATACTCGTTATGGATGAGCTTGGATTTATGGAAGCGGAAGCGGAGCGGTTCAAGCGGGCTGTGTTTCGTGCGCTTGATGGGGAGTTCCCGGTTCTTGCGGCCGTGAAAGCCAGAGAAGACGTGCCGTTTCTGAACGACATCCTCCACCATCGAGAAGCAACGGTTTACACCGTTACTCCCGAAAACCGGGAGGCAATATACACGGAACTTTTGCCTTTGCTGCGCATTTGGAAAACGCATTGCGTATAACCACAGGCAGAACAAAGAAGGGGGGTATGCATGCGCGCATGCCCCCTTCTTCATATTCCCCATATTTTCCGCTGCGAACCGGCAACAGATGCTCCTGCAATTTTTCGTTCAGCGCACCGGGCTTCCGCAGTATTCACAGCAACCGTTCGCGTCGGGCATTGTGGTTGCATGGCAAAATGGGCAAACCACGCTCTGCCGGGGTGCTTTGGCCTCCAATACGGCCTCGCGCTCCGCATCCCGCACGCGCGTCAGCAGTTCTTTGATTTCATCCGCTTTGGTCTGCGCTTCCCGATAAGCCGCCCCGCCCCGCTGGCTGATCTCGTCATCGTTAATTTGGAAACGAATTTCGGAGAACCAGGGCGAATTCACATGAATGGTCATGTTAAAATCATAGGAGTATTCATAACGCGGCGGGGTATAGCTTACGCTGTTGCCCTCCTTGTCCTCATGCTTAAGCTCGTGCCTGCTTTCGTCGATGTCCAGCGTGCAGCCTGTTACCTGTGAAAAATCCATGACATCCGGGTTTGCATCGCGCCAGTTGCGGGATCTGGTAGCCAGCCATTGACGCTTGTCCTCATCAAAATAGAGGGTCATGCCGCCGCCAATGACTTTTGTGGGTGTGAAAGCTGCCACCTTATCAAGGTTCGCTTCCCGGTAAGCCAATTGCTCTTTGATTTCCGCTACGGTAGAATTGCGGCGTTCGCTGAAGAAGGGAGAAAGCTTTTTTGCACATTCCTTGCACAGATTGCCATCCTCCAGTTTGCGATTGCCCAAAAGCCCGATTTTTTCACCGCACACATCGCAATATTTTTTGTCAAACAGTCCCATAAAATGCCCCTTTCTAAATACTCAGCCGTTCAGGTCCCCATCGTCAAACGGGTCGCCGCATTCCGGGCAAAATTTAGGCGGATGCGCCTTATCCTCCGGCTCCCAGCCACACTTGTCACACTTATATTGCGGGACACCGGCCGGTTTTTTTGCGCCGCACTCGTTGCAGAACTTTCCCTTGTTGACCGCGCCGCAGGCGCAAACCCAGCCATCTGCTGCGGCAGCCGGGCGCGGCTTGCCGCATTCGTTGCAGAACCTTCCGGTGTTCACCTCACCGCAGGAGCAGGTCCAGCGGTCCATGGAAGGCTTCGGAGCAGGCTTGGGCTTGCCGCACTCGTTGCAGAACTTGCCGGTGTTTACTTCCCCGCAAGAGCAGGTCCAATTGTTTGCAGGGGCTGCTTGCTGCTGACACTGTTGTTGACCCATTTGGAACAGGTTTTGCGCGTTCATGCCACCAACGCCCTGCGCCATATTCATCCCGGCAAAGGCCATGAACGGCCCGGTGCTTTCGTTGGATGCAGCCGCTTTCATTGCGTCTGCCTGTGCGCCCACCAGGTGCGCGGCCGCCATGTTCGGGTTGCGGAACACGGCGCTTTTTTGCAGATCCTTAATGGTAGCTTCATCCTCTTCCTCTGCAGTCACGGAACTGACGCCGAAAGATGCCACGGAAATGCCGCGCAGCCCGCTCCACTTTTTTGAGAGCACGTCGTTGAGCGCGTCACCCAATTCCTGCGTGTGGCCCGGAACCGCGCTGTAGCGGATGCCCATGGCCGAAATTTTGGCAAAGGCAGGCTGCAAAGCAGTCAACAGCTCCGTTTTAAGCTGGCTGTCAATTTTGTCGCGGGTGTAGTCCGCGCTTATGTTGCCGCATACATTTTTGTAAAACAGCATGGGATCGGTGAGCTTGTAGGAATACTCGCCGAAACAGCGGATGCCGATGTCCATGTCAAGGCCGATATTCGGATCTACCACGCGAAACGGAACAGAATTTGCAGTTCCATATTTATTGCCGATGATTTCTTTTGTGTTGAAGAAATACACCCGTTGGTCTTTGCCGGTGTCTCCGCCCATGGTGAAACGCTTCTTCAGGGTCTCCCATGTGCCTTTGATGCCTTGGCCAAGGCCGCCGAAAAAAATGGTGGGTTCCGTGGAACTGTCCCAGACGAACTCTCCGGCCTCGGCCGTGAACTCAACGATGGCGCCCTGCTCCACGATCATCATGCACTGCCCTTCGTTTACGGCGATGATGGAGCCGTTGGAAATGATATTTTCATCCCCTTTATTGTTGGAACTGCGGCCGCCTGTACGCTTCACGCCCTTTGTGACCAGCACATTTTCCGGCATGGATTCGCAGTAAAAATACTCCCGCCACTGGTCAGCCAGCGTGCCGCTCAGCGCACCGATGCCTGCTTTTAAAAGTCCCATACACCAATACCTCCCTAGTATGAACTGAACTATGATATCGTCAAGAATAAATGCATGTATCTTTCATCAAAAAATCCGCCAGCATCCGGCGCAGAAACTGGCGGAACGTTTGGTTAACCGAGCGCTTTCTTGTTCTGAAGACCGCCGATCAGGTACAGAACAGGGATCACGAGACCGGTGACCAGGTTCAGAACGCTGAAGTCACCGCCGCCAACCACGGTAAGAATGTTGGAAATTACACAGAGCACGATGACAATGATACCCCATGTGATGCAGGTGCCGGCCTTCTCCAGTTTATTCCAATTTTTCACGCCGATGATACCCGCTACAAGTTCAGCAACCGCGCCCACGAGCATGAGAATGCAGGAAACGGTGAGCAGGCCGCTGGAAGCGCCCATTGCCGCCAACAGGCTGATGCCTGCAATTGCGATAATCGCTAACACCAACGCGAGCGCGCCAAAGATGATCATCAGAATGCCTGTAACTTTTAAAAACTTTGAACCTTGCATGATTCCCTCCTAAAATTACTGTTTATATTTGTAAATGCGCCGTACAAATATCGCTTTTATGCCCATGGATCCTCGCTTACGGGGATGCGGATGCCGGAAAGGATGCTGGAATACTCCCAAAGGAACCATTCATCGCCCTTTTGCCGGAGTTTGATCGGCCGCGGCGAATCCGCGCCGGCCGTCTTAAGATACAGGCGCAGATAGCCTGCTTCACAATCCTGAGGGCGGGGGTCCGCATACAGCCTGAGCGTATAGGGCTCTGAGGGCGTGTAATTGTTTTCGGGGGTCGCCCCGTCGAAATAGGCCAATGGCAGATATGCCTTATCTCTAAGCCTGTCCCGCAGAAACTGGATGTCGTAATTGCTCAGCGGACGGGGGCCGCGCAGAAGATTGACCGCTTCAATGCCCGCATCCCTGTCGTTTGTGTAAAGATTTAATGCGCCGAGAAACAGGGCGCAGGTGTGTTCGGCATTGCCGAGCGCCCCAGCCGCGAGTGCGGAAATCTCAGCGGCGGACTCCGGCAATTTATCAAGAGTTACGCTCATATATTCGTCTCCTTCTTGTGTTTCCATTGTGATTTGAACGATCCCATCCTGCTGCTCCGGCTCGACTCCGGCCACTGGCGTGGGCTCCGGGGTGGCTTTTGCCGGCGATTCCGGCGTTTGTTCCGCTTCCCATTCACCGGTGGGCATGGAATCGTTCTGCTTGCTGAATATGATTGATTCGGGTTTGCCATCCGGCCAGGTGATGTTCATGTAAATATGCTCTGCCTGATACCACATTTCATCAATCGTAAGGATGGTTTCGTAGGTTTCATCTTTGATTTCCGGGCCGCCAAAGGGGGAGAGCTCACAGCGCTCGTTCAGATCATCCCCCGCAGAAAAACTGTGGTCCACAAAATAATAACCCGGCTCCTTTGATGAGAGCATTTTTCCGTCCACGGAGAAGTCAGCGCATTTTCCTTCAAACTCCAATACAAACCGTCCGTCCGCGCCATACCAGCAGCCCGTAAGCGCCTCGTCCAGCGGCCCGCCCTCATACACCATACCGGGGCCATCCAACATCTCAGGTTCGCGGTAAAACGCTATTTTTGCTTCTGTACCGTCAGCAGCAACAAGTTCCAACGTTAACGTGCCGTTTTCGTGATAGGCTTTTGCTATTTCAACGGAGCCGCCCGCTTCATCGGAAAACACGTTGGGGCTGATGCTGAGCTCGTTGTATTCGGCCGTGTTCGTGCTTGCCGCATGCAGCGTGAGCGTCGCCTTTTCAAGGAGCAGACTTCCATTACAGCTTATGCTGAGGGTATAATTATCCCACACCGTAAGACGGTAGCTGCCGTCGTCGCTGTTCCAGATGCCGATTAGCGCGTCCAACAGGATACCGTTGTAGTTTACCATGCCGGGTCCATCCAAAATGTGAACATCGAATAAACAGCAACCCGTAAACAGCAAGGCAACCAAACAAAGCCCAATGATTAAAACGGCCATATTGCGAAACTTTCCTGTCATTGCATGCATCCCCTGTGATATGGATTCTTTGCTGTGCATTGAAAAAAGCGGGCTTGCCGGACGGGAGAACTGCCCCGCCCGGCGTCCTGCCTTTGGTTCAGTTCGCGTCAATGTTTCTTTGTGCAGAGGGTAGCCATGCAAGTAGCGGCAGCAAGCAGTAACAATGCGATTCCGAATGCAAGCATCCCATTATCGCCGGTTTGTGGAAGGTCAATCTGCGGTGCGGGCGTAGGAATGGGGGTGGGGTCATAATACACCTCATTATAGGTGTAAACATTGGTGAAGGTCATCGTCTTGTAGAACTGATTTTCATCTGCCGCTTTGCGGATCCAGACCCCGACCTGCTGTGGCATCTGCGTGGCATCGTATGCCAATTCGGCCTGCACAAACCAGGTTTCGGGCGCATAGGACCAATCCACCTTGCCATCGTTCACCTCTCGTACCCAGAAGCCTTCACTGAGGTTACCTAGGTCGTTTTCGGGCACTTCGATTACAATACTTCCGCTGAACGTCCCGGTACCGTTGGTGGAAACAGCGTTACCCGACACCCTATAGTCGCCGGACGCTCCGAAATCATACAGTTCAAACTGGAAGGTTGCAGAGCTAGGCGCGGAATTACCGCTCTGTTGAACGATTTTTTCAAAGGGAATCTCCACCTTAACGGTATCATAAACCGTGATGGTGAACTCTTTCTCAACACCGCTGAAATTTGAGTGCTCAGTTCCCTCTTTGGGAATCGCGTTGACTAAGAATGAAAATATGCCTGCCTTGCTCGGCGTTCCGCTGATCGTGCCGTCTTCACTCAACGTCAGGCCGTCGGGCAGCGGATCGCTGTTCTGATCGAGAAAAAATCCAACATCACACGGGCCGGAGCCATCGAAGTGCGTAGATTCCCATTCGATCTTGGCGCTGTAGGGGAAGCCCACAGCGCCGTCTGCCAAAGCGTCCGTCGTAAACGCAAAGGTGCATGCAGTTTCCGCCAGAGCCGAGGCGGGGAGCAGGGCGCAGAACAGCGCCGCTACAAGGAACCATACGAAAAGTTTCTTTTTCATGAAATGAACCTTCTTTCTTGTTTTTTTATAAGCTTGCTTTTTATAAACTTGTGTTGATCAACGGGCATGCAGGCGGCCAACCGGTTACCGGCGGCAGCCTATATCCCGCTATGCGGAAACGGTTCGCGCAAAAACACCCGGACAGAGGGTCAGCAGGCATACAAAGCATCATGGCAAATGCCTTATCAGATCGTTTTTATTCCCGGGGCCACCGTGCAATGCGCTCAGTTGATGATGCCCCGGCACATGAAGCTGCAATCCTTATTCACGGTATACGTGAAGGAATTCGGCCCGGGGTTCCAGTTGTCGCCAGCCTCATAGTCGCCGCTCCATGTGACAGCGCTGCTGTGCGAAACATTTTCCGTTACGGTGATGACCGTTCCCGCCGGCACGCTGCCGCTGGTTGCGCCGGAATACCCGCCGCCGGAGAAGGTGCAGTCTGAGCAGCTCACGCTGTAATAAACCGGTTCCGGTGTAGGATCGGGATCAGGCTCGTAGACGTACTGCGGCGTCGTCGTGGGCTTGGCCGTCGGCTTTGGGGTGGAGGACGGTGCATTCTCCTTCCGGAGCACGACCTCGTACACGGTGGCCTCGTTCAGGTCGTGCACGGTGAAGCTCGTTACGGTGCGGTTGTAGTAATAAGGCACATCGTTGATGAGCCAGTAATCCACCGCATAGCCCTTCGGCACAACAGCCTCTACATAGACGGTAATCCAGCCACCGGGCATCGTTCCTTTAGTGACGGGGTTTTCGTAATCTTCCTCGAACACGAATTCGGTGAACGCATCTCCCTTGGGCTTATTCTTTTCATCAAGAAACTGCATTTCGGCGTTTATCGCAGTTACTTTGCGCTCTGGGCGAAGCTTTGCATCTACGACCGTGTTCCCCTGTGCGGTAAAGAGGAACGTATCCTCCATATCCTCATAATAATACGGTTCACCGTTGAGCTCCCAGTAATCTACAGCCATGCCTTCGGGAATGACCGCTGTGGCAACGAGTTCGGTAGCACCATCGGTGAAAAGGGAGGTTTCCCCATCGATCGTGGAATGCAGCGCCAACACCAGGTCGCCGCTCTCATCCTCAGTTGGAGCGGGCAGGGTGGGTTCAGGGGTTGATGCCGCTGCAGGGGCAGAAGGATTGTAACCCGCCTGCTTCGCTTCATCGAGTTGTTGCTGCATCATCTGCATCTGCTTCTTCATGGCCTCAAGTTCCACATTGTTGCCGCCGGATTGGCAGGCAGTCAGGCAAAACAGCAGCAGCGCAACAAGCAATACTGCAAAAGTCCTTCTCACGTTCATACCTCCGTTGAGACCTTTCAGGTCAAATTCCGTTCTTTTATCGGCCACCGCGTTACATGCCGTCCCGCGGCTTGATTTATGGGACATATATCTCCCGGATGGCCGTCACATATTCGCCTTCAATGGTAACGTCGGCCAGCATTGGCGCTTCCCGTCCCCGCATGAAGGCGATAAACTCATCCGAAGAAACCGGGACGCTTCTGAGAAAATCATCCTCCCAGTCAACCATGAAAAATTCCGTGTTCCCATTTTTGAAAGCGATCATCGGAATGAAAGCTTCTTCGGCGTTGTAAAGTTCATAGTCATTATCAAACCAGGCGTCTTCAAGACCGTATTCCACGATCAGATCCACATCGTCCCAGTTGACCCACACCACATCGTCCAACAGAACGGTGAAACGGTCGCCGTCAATATCTTCGCCAAAGAGTACGTCACAAAGAATCGGTTGCGCTTCGGAAGACGGAGCCGGATCAGCTGTGCCTGCATCCGGAACCGGAATTTCCGGCGTTACCTGCGGTACAGGGGAAGGCAGTGAGGCGGGAGCTTCTGTGCTCTCTGCCTGCTCTGCAAATGCCTGCTGTAGCCGGTTGGCAATCTCCGCTGCATTTTCTTTGTCTGATGTCGTGCATCCAGCGCAGCCGAACAAAAGCAAGATCACAAGGAGCAGGGATAAATCGTGTTTCATGCGGCCTCCTCTTCTGCCGGCATGCTGGGCAAGTGCTGCCCGGCACACCGGCAAACGGGCTTGCGTGTCCGTTACTTCTTAAATGGCAGGTAAGGAATCATCTGGTTCGCCAACTTGGAAATGGTCATGGTTTGCAGGAATACCTTTCCGGGGCCGGTAATGACCGTGTCAAACAGGCCTTCTCCGCCGAGCAGCATGTTCTTTGCGCCTTTCACCAGCTGTACATCGGCAGGCCGCCACGGGCAATCGAGGTGATGTTCGCCGATGAGCAATTTCTGTACGTTGGTGCCCGCGCCCATCTTTGCGGTGGAGCCAAGCAGCACACGCACCTGACCTGCGCGCACCTGTGAAAACAACGCTGCCTTCTGTGCATCGCTGTTGGCGTCATGGATAAAGGCAATCTCGTTTTCGGGGATGCCCTTTTCCACCAGCTTATTCTTTACGTCGTTATACACGTCAAAGGCGTCGGTCTTGGGCGTGGAATTGTCGCAGAACACAAGCTGCGCAAGGCGCTTTCCGCCGCCCTCCTGCCAGATATGGAATACCTTTTCCGCGCAAGCGGCGCTTTTTCCGCCCTCCTCGTCAGGCAGAAGAGGGTTCAAAAGCCGCTGGTCGAGGGCAAGCTTGCGCCCGTCGTTGGTGATGCGCAGCATGTTGTCGATATGCGGCTCCACGTTACCCTTGCGTACTTCGTCCGCCCGCTGCGCCAGTTCTTTGAGCATTTCGCGCTGAAACTCGCTGGGCTTGAGCACCTCTGTGTGGTAATCTGCCTCCGGCACGGGGAGGTTTAGCATATCCGCCGTTTGGATATCCGCCACCTCCCGGAACATGGCGGTCAGCTCCGGCAGATTGAAGAACCGGGCGAACCGTGTTTTAAGCCTGAAGCCGGTTCCTTCCGGAGCAAGCTCCATGGCCGTGATGGTTTCCCCAAAGGTGGAGGCCCAGGCGTCAAAGTGAGAAAGACCCTGCCGCGCCAATTCGTCGTATTGCAGATACCGCTGCATGGTATACATCTCCACCATCGTGTTAGAGATGGGCGTACCGGTAGCGAATACCACGCCGCGATTTCCCGTCAGCCCGTCAAGATAGCGCGTTTTCATAAACATATCGCTGCTTTTCTGCGCTTCGGTCTGGGATATGCCCGCTACGTTGCGCATCTTTGTAAACGCGGCGAGGTTTTTGAAGCCGTGGGCTTCGTCTACAAAAAGCCGGTCAACGCCCAATTCTTCAAAGGTGATCACATTGTCCTTTTTCTCGGTGCCGTTAAGCTTTTTCAGTCTGGCCTCAAGTGATTTACGGACGCGCTCCATTTGCTTGATGGTGAACCGCTCGGCGTTTTTCGCCTTTGCTTCGCTGACGCCGCGCATCACCTCATCGATCTGCTCCTGAATATGCGCCCGTTGGCGCTCTATGCTCATGGGTATCTTCTCAAACTGGCTATGGCCAATGATAATCGCGTCGTAATCCCCTGTCGCTATGCGGGAACAGAACCGCTGGCGTCGGTGCCGCTCAAACTCCTTTTTTGAGGTCACAAGGATGTTCGCCGCCGGGTAAAGCTGTAAGAACTCGCTGGCCCATTGCTCGGTGAGGTGGTTGGGTACGACGAACATGGGTTTGTGGCAAAGGCCCAGCCGTTTTGCCTCCATTGCCGCCGCCGCCATGGTGTAGGTCTTGCCGCTGCCCACAACATGGCCAAGCAGGGTATTGCCGCCATATAAAATACGAGCCACGGCGTTCTTCTGGTGAGGCCGCAGCTCGATCTCCGGGTTCATGCCGTGGAATTGGATGTGGGAGCCGTCATACTCCCGTGGCCGGATGGCGTTAAACTTGTCGTTGTATAGCCGAACCAACCGCTCCCGGCGTTCCGGCTCCTTCCATATCCAATCACGAAATGCCTCCCGTATGGCCTGCTGCTTTTGCTGGACGATAACGGTCTCCTTTTTGTTCAGCACCCTGATCTCATTGCCGTTTGCGTCAATGGCGTTGTCAAAGATGCGTACATCCCGGAGGTTCAGCGTTTCTTCGATGATCTTATACGCGCTGATGCGTTTTGTGCCATAGGTGAGGTTGGCGGCGGTGTTGTCGTAGTCCTCGCTTTTGCCGGTGACGTTCCAGATGGCCGTATGGGAGGAAAACAACACCTTGATCTTGTGCTTGCGATAGGACGGGGTATTGAGCAGTTGATACATGAATTGCCCCACCACCTCTGGCGGTATCCATGTGGAACCAAGGCGCACTTCTATATCGCCCGCCTGCAAGTCCGTTGGTTGTGCGGCGGTGAGCGCCTCCACGTTCACAGCATACGGGCCGTCCGGGTCGGCGGTTTGCGCGGCCTTTGCAAGCGCCAGCTTTTCCCGCACGTTGCCCGAAAGGTATTCGTCGGCGGTCACATACGTTTTATCCTGGGCGTCCGCGCCGCCGATGTTCAGAAAGATGACGCCGCGAAGCTTTGTTGCAAGCTCCTCCTCGCTCATGCCAGAAAGTTCGGACATGAAAGCGAGATCCACCCGCGCCCGCTCTCCAATGGAAACTGCCAATGCTTCTTCCGCTGTGTCCACATGGGTAACGGTTTGCTGCGCGCGGATGGTACGCTTGGTGAACATATCGGCCTTGGCCTTAAAAGCGCCGTTTTCGTCCAGTTCCTCAAGGGAGCAAAGCAGCGGGTAAGCGGTATCGTCCGAAAACGCCATGCTGTTTCCCCGGCTGGTAATGCGCCCGTATTGGGTGACATAGCGGTCATATAGGGCGTTAAGCCGCGCCTGTTCCCGTGATATGATTTCATCCGGGCTGTTTTCAAGCTGGTACTCGATGAGCCTGCGGGTACATTCCCGCAATTCTATAAGCCCACGGATACGGCCCTGGGCGGTTTGGGAGGCGTCAGCCGGGCGCATTTGGCTGTCGATGCGGTAATACAGCTTGCCGTTTGAAACGCCGAAGCTGTAGTTGGGGATATTGGGGTCGGCGGGGATAAACTCGTTTTCCTCGGCGGGTTCGTCAAAGTCCCGCTCCGGCTCCTGATAGCTGCCTTGAATATGAGATACGACCTCCCGTAGCTGCTCGGAAAGGTCAGCGCCAGGGATGGGGGCAACGGTGTATTCCATCTTGCCGTACTGAGTTCTTTCCTCGGTCAGTTCGCCCAATACCATGTGGGGATTATCCGCAAAGTATCGGTTGATAGAATATCCTTCGGCGCTCTCTCCAAGCTGCACCCAATCGGGTTCGGAAATGGCAGGTCGCTCTCGCTTTTGTAAAAACAGAATATCGCTGACTACGGACGTACCGGCGTTGGATTGAAAAGCGTTGTTGGGAAGCCGGATAGCGCCCAGCAGTTCCGCCCGTTCCGCAAGGTATCGGCGCACGGACGGGTCTTTTTTATCCATCGTGCCTTTGCTGGTGATGAAGGCCACGACGCCGCCCGGACGTATCTTGTCAAGGGTTTTCATGAAGAAATAATCGTGGATGAGCGGGTGCTGTTTGTCGTAACGCTTATCTGGTATAGAGTAATTCCCGAAAGGCACGTTGCCCACCGCTATGTCAAAGAAGCTGTCCGGGTGCTGGGTTTCCTCAAAGCCCTTGATTTGAATGTCCGCGTGTGGGTAAAGCTGTTTGGCAATGCGCCCGGTGATGGGGTCAAGCTCCACGCCGTACAGTTTGCTGTCCATCATGCCTTCGGGCAGCATCCCGAAGAAATTGCCGACGCCGCAAGAAGGCTCCAATATATTGCCGGTGGTAAAGCCCATGTTGCCTATCGCCTCGTAGATCGCCCGGATGACTGTGGGACTGGTGTAGTGGGCGTTGAGGGTGCTGGCGCGGGCCGCTTCATATTCCTGCTCGGTCAGCAGGCCCTTTAGCTCGGCGTATTCGCCCGCCCAATTCTCTTTCGATGGGTCAAAGGCGTCCGCAACGCCGCCCCAGCCAACATAACGGGATAGAATTTCCTGCTCGTCGGATGTGGCAAAACGCCCCTCTGCTTCGATGGCTTGCAGGGTGCGAATGGCGGCAATGTTCATTTGATACTTCGCCTTTTGCCCGCCGTGGCCAAGGGTATCGTCGGTGATGCGGTAATTGGGCGGCTTCGGCGGCGTTTGGGCAGGCGTCCGCTCAGGCTCGCCGATATGCATGCGCTCTATGACAATATCGTAGGGGAGGTTATTTTCTTCGGCGGGATAAATCGCAATGGTTTCCGTCGTGGTTTGTGGCTGCGCATTAGCTGTGACAGGAGGCTGTTCCGCAAGCGGCGTTTGTTCCTGCGGCGGCAGAGATATTCCGTCCATCCCCCGCATATACAGCGCGCGCAAAATTCGGGCAATTTGCTGCCATGACGCGGACAGGCGGCCGTTAAACTTGTCCTGTAGCTCTACGGTAAAGCCATTGGCGTCCGCAAAATAGTCCGCCGTTTCGCCGGTGGTGAGTTCGATGCTTTCCGCTTCACCGGCACAGGCTTCGCTAAGCCGATCCGCAACGCTGTGATTGCCCGTTCCCTCCCGAAACCATTGCCCTACACGGCTCATGCTTTGCTTGTTCAAAAGGCCGAAAACAAGAGCGTCCCGCAAATCCGCGTTGACCTCATCCAAGTCCGATGCGATAAAATCCGTAAAGGGGCTGTTGCGCGCATCCCGCAACAAAAGCCGTTCAAAGTTGGCAATGGGTTCGCTGCGGTGGAGGGGAAGGCGGGGCGGTTGATGCTCCGGGTCGGATAGCCGCACTTCGGTTTCGGATATATCGGAGATCAGATAGGGTTTCCCGCCCTCCAGATATACCGTATCCCCTATGTCGTACCCTGTGGCGTGAGCATTTCCTGTTTCTTCATGCTCATCGGTCAATTCCCCAGCGTCCTGTATCGGCTCATTCTCCTGCACAAGCAAGTGGTCGTTCGCCGGGTCGGCGCGCACCATGCTTTCAAACTCAGCGCGGGGATAGGTCACAGTCAGAAGCGGGAACTTCGGGTCGGTCAACTCCGCCATATTCCCGGCGAGAGAAAGAAGCGTATGCGTCTGCCCGTTCAAGCGAATATCGTCGCCAAGGGTAAAATGATACTCCCCGGTCTTGCGCCGGTTCTCCATCTGGGCGGCGGCTTGCCGCAATTCCTCTTGTGCTGCTTCTCGCTGGGCCTGTTCCGCATCCCGCAAGGCGCGCTCGGCAGCGTGTTTTGCCTGCCGCTCGGCCTGCTCCTGCTGATAGGTGGGAAGGTGTGCAAGCTGCGTTTCGTTCAGATACCGGCCTTGCGTGATTAGCGCGTCGATACGCCGGGTCACCTGCGGCCAGGTGAGCGTTAGCTTTTCGTAGGGCTTCATAGCGCGCCCACGGGAAAAGGTGACGCCCTTGCCGTCGTGTGATTCGTCATAGCCCTTGCGCCCAAAGCCGCCGATGCCATACTCTTTTCTGAGAAACGCGGCTTTTTCGGCGGCGCTGTGCTGCTCCGTAAAATAGAGATAGATGCGGTATTTGCCGTGCTCAACGCCGCTGCCGCCTGTAAGCATACGGTCGATCTCATCTTCGGTGATGAAATAATCGGCGTCCGTGTGGACAATAGGCGCGTTGGCTTGAAAGTCTATGGGTTCACTGTCAAGAGCGGCAAGCCGTTCCATGAGCCTGCCGATTTTGTGGTTATGGTAGCGTAAAGCATTTCTATCTTGTGCGTACCGCTCAGCCAGAGACGAAAGCGCCGCAAGATATGCTTCGCGCTGCTCCGCATCCGCAAGTTCCTGCGCAATACGGACGGTATCCTCCGGGAAGCCTCGCTTGAAAACCGTTTCCTCCAGCAAATGCCCGCCTTCTATATCCCTGTCCAGATACCATAGCTGCTCGGCAACTTCTTTACGCTCATTTTCATTGACACGCTGCAAATCATCGGCGGACATATACCGTCCAAGCTCCAGCAGTTCGCGGGTGCGTCGTGCGACTTCTTCCCATGAAAGCAGACGGTTGTTTTCATATCGGGCGCGCTTGCCCTGCGCTATGCGGACGCCGTTTTCATCCCACCACGCGGCGATCTGCCCCTCAGCGGTGCGGATACCAAGACCGCCTGTGTTATATTCCTCACGCAGAAATGCCGCCAGTTCCTCATCCGTATGGCCTGCCTGAACGTATGCGCAGATACGGAGGTTACCGTTCTCCTCATTGCCCGCGCTACAAAGCACCTCGTCAATGGACTGCTGGGATACGGACAAAAGCGAAAGCTGTCCGGATTGCGCCTCGCGGATGTTGCCTATCTGTACCTGTATGGTGGGAAGCGCAGGTTCGCCGCCTGCAATCTCGCTGTCAAAAAGCGTGACCTGTTCCGTTTGCACAAGCTCGCCCTGTTCAAGCAAATGCCCCGTAAACTCGTTGATAACGCTCCAATTAAAAAGTGACTCCGATGTGCGGGAGAGATATGAGCCTTCCCACATAAGCAAGCCGTTTTTCTGCCTTTTATAGCCAACACGGACGCCATCTACAAGCAGCTCTGTGTATGCGTCGTCAAACGCCTCGCTCATATAATGGGAACGGGCGTCGTAATCGGCATTTTGCCGGTAAAACGCCGCGATGTCAGCAGGAGCATGGCCTTTGGTGTAAAACGCCTTCTTCAAAGCGCCGAAAATAAGGCTTTCAGATAAAAAAGCGGGGAGCTTTGCGCTCTCCGCCTTTTCTGATTTTTCCTCCGTTAGCTGTATATCAAGTCGTTCAGTACCATTTCCTCTGCTCGGTTCTTGATGTTGTTCATCCTGCCCACCCAAGCCATCTGGTCGGCTGCTTTCAAAGCTTCCGTCACGCCCTCGGCCTCCGCCATCTGGCGCATGGTCTGATCCACCTGCGTCCGCGCCGTCCGGTCGATCTCCAGAAGGTGCGCTTGCAGCGTTCCGTTGAGCACCAGCCCCGCGTAAGTCCCTTTCCTGTGTTCCTTCAAAAACCTCTTGCGCAGCATCCCGTACTTGCCCAGCGGCTCCTTCGGCTGCTCTCCCAACGTCAGGTCGGGGATGAGGTAATTGGCCTCCTGCCTGTAAGTCAGTTCCATATCGCGCACTCCTTTCGATTTCTTTTTCAAGTTCATTGTCCAATACCGGCGCGGGATTTGCAAATGTGCCGCGCTCTTTTTCTATGGATTTTACCGTGCGCTCGATTTGCCTGAGCGCCATCTCTGAAATGTCGCTTACGGCGGCTCCAAGCTGAGCGGCGGTTTCAAGGGTGTCAAAAAGCGAGATCGCCAGCCAGTCATCCTCGGTGATATGGTCTGTGGGCAGGCCCATCCGGGAAAGCGTCACGTATTCAACGCTGTTAGCGACCGCCATGTGCAAAAGCGCCTGCATGGTAATGTCATCCGTGTCGGCAAACTGACTTCCATCGGCTACGGCGGCGAGTGCGGAAACATAGTCCCCTAAATTATCTTCCACCGCGTTTTCAATAATGCCGTGAAGCTGTCTGGCAAAGCCCTGCTCCGCTGCAATTTCGCCAAAGTGGTTTTGCAGTTCCTCCAGCACGGTTTCAGCGTATTCCGCCCGGTATTCCCAAAGCCGCAAGGGGCAGCTATACATGGTTTCCCGCGTATCCGCAGCGTCGAACACATATTTGAGTCTTGGATATGCGCCGGTATTGTCGATGAGCGCGATGCCCTTTGCGCCCGGCTTGACCCATCGCCGGTATATGCTTTTGTTCCATTGCTCTATCTTGGCGCAGGCGGTGGCGTCGGGCCGTTGGGCATAAATGAGAAGCTGCTCCTCAAAAGGGTATTTGTAAAGCCGCGCCGCCGCCTGAAGAAACGCCTGCCATTCTTCGGGACTGCTGACGATGCGCTGCCCGGTTTCCCGTGACAGCGCCGCAAGTGTCTGTATTCTGTTGGGCATGAGGGCCTCCTTTCTATCTTACCGGCTCATCCCGGCGCTTGTCCGTGCGGCATAACAAACTCGTTTTGTCATATTGGCGCGAGCGAGCATTCACCGCCAAGTCCCGTGCCTCATTGTCAATACGCTTTCTGTAATCCTCATACGCAGCCGCTTTCTCGTTGAAATAGTGCCCCAAAAGAAATGCTCCGGGTCTGCCGCACGATATTGCCATGTCACATACGGGGATGGGGCCGTTTTGCTTTCACCGACCGCAAAGCCCTGTTCGCCAACGGTAAAGCGGTCGATGATGGTATATCCCGCGTTGATGGTTTTCATGTTCTTCCTCCATGTCATGAAAGAGGGAAACGGGAGAAAAGCGCCCGTTTCCCTTGGCTTTTTGTTACTCGTCCAGCTCGTCAAACTCGAACAGGGCGACGTAGGTAATGTTGCTTTTGTTATACATGCAGTCGTGGTTGGTAAAATAATACAGGTCTAATTTGGTGTATATCCCGGCCTGTAATGTCCGTTCAAAGGAGATACCGTTGGAGGTGGTTCCATAGTCCAACTGATCCCATTGTCCCGTTAATCTGTTGTATCCGCGTACCCGTCCAAAGTCCTGCCCGTAATGGCCGTCCACGGGTGGAACGATGAACTTGTAGTAAATCAGCGTTGCGTCCTCAATGCCGGGTTCGGAAAGGCTGCTGTCCGGGCCGGTGAGCATGAGATTACCCGCGCGGTTGGGGTCGCCCATGAGGAACATGATGCGCTTCGTGGGGCTTTCCGCGCCGAAAGCGTCCACGGCCTTGACCTTCACGATCTGCCTGCCGTCAGGGTAGGCATACGTTTCGCTGGGGCGGTTTTCCCACACATATTCCAGTGCGTCCCCGTCCGGGTCAACCGCGCTTGCGGTCATGGTAACGGTGTTGCCGGGTAAAATGAACGGTTCAGCGGGAGTGCGGGTGATGGTGGGACGCTCCGGGGCTTGGTTGGTGATTTCAAAGGGTACGTCCGCCCAATCCGAGTATGCTCCGAAGCTGTCCCACGCGCGGACGCGGGCGGTATACGCGCCAAGGGCGTAATAATCATCCGGGGCGCGATTTTCCCATTCGTAGGTCACGGGGTCGCCGTCCGGGTCAACAGCGTGGGCCTCGAAGGTCACATACGCCTTGCGGCTCACCACATTGTCCCTGTGGATGGTCGCAATGCCAACCGGCGTATCCGGGGGCGTGTTGGGTACTTCAAAGGAAACGGGCGTCCACGGGGAATGATCACCCACACTGTCCCTTGCGCGCACACGAACCATGTGGCTTCCCACGGTGAAATAGTCGTCACCCCGGCTCATCCATTCCAGCGTGACTTGATCCCCGTCCGGGTCTGTGGCGGTTGCCGCAAACTCGATGAGCACCTTGCCGCCGCTGCGCGTTGTGGTGACGGCGGCGCTGCCCTGTGGGGCGTTGGGCGGCTGGTTCACCACGCGAATCTGCCGGGTTTCCGAGAACACCCGCCCGGTGTGCGTGTCCGCAACGCTGGCGGTAACGCTATATGCGCCAAGAGCGGGGAATGAAAGTGCGCCGCCCTCATTGGTGAGCGTGCCGGTGTGTTCCGCTGCCGCGCCGCCTTTTTCCACGCTCCATGCGATCGTCTGCCCGTCAAGATGGATTTCGCCCATCTGTACGGCAGCGTCTGTATTGCGATATACAGTGGCGGGAAGCGTAAAGGGGATTTGCAGCAAAGGATACACAGTGATTTCAGCGTTGTAGGCTTTACCCGCGCTCGCTTTGCCTGTGAGCGTGTATTTTCCCGCTTGCCGGAAGGTAATGAAGCCGCCGTTGTCCGCAAGTGTCCCGGAAAAAGCGTCCGTGAGCGTCATGGTCTGCCCGTCCTTGACGATGCTCCATGCAACGGCCCCTTCCATGCCATCCAGCACCTCAACGTCAACCACGGTATCGGTGTAGGCTGTTTTCGGTAGGCCAAAGGCAAACTTGCCAACCGCTATGATTTCGATTTGCTGAGAAACGGTCACGGTTTTACCCGCGCTGTTCTGCGCGGTGGCGGTGAGCGTGTATATGCCCGGCTCGCCGAAAGAAATACTGCCGCCGTTTGCGTTGAGCGTACCTTGATACGCTCCGCTTGTCTGTATTCCGAGAAAACCATCTTTGGTCAAGCTCCAGTTTACGGCGGACACGTTTTTAGACGATGGGTTGACTACCACCTGCGTCCCCACATTGGCAACAGAGGGCAGGCCGAAGTCAAAAGCTGGGGCGGTGGAAGATGTTTGCTGCGGTTTGGGCGTTGTGCTACTGCTTGGTAAGGTGGGCACGCCCGCCGTTGGCTTGGGCGTCGGCGTTGGCGTGGGGATCGGTGTTGTCGTGGGCGTAGTAGTGGGCAGCGCCGGGGCCGTGATTTCGGTGGGCGTTGTCGTGGGCGTAGGCTGCGGTGTGGGAATGGGCGTTGGCTCCGGCGTCAGCGTCGGCGTATGCAATACCTCAATTACGGTTGTCGGCTCCGGCTCCTTTTGCCGGTTCGCGTTGCAGGATACCACCAATACGATGATCGCAATCACCAACAGCAGGCAAGCCCCGCCCACGATGAGGAATTTGGTGCGTCTGTCTAATTGTTCCATGTGCGTAGTCCTTTCTATTTCTAATGAAAGGTAGTTTCCGGTTTTTACAAAGTAGGGTATAATAAACATGAAGGAGGTGGGTACTATGCCGAGAATCGAAGATATACGCCAAGGCGTTGCCACAATAGCCGGTCAATACCCGATTAAGCGCGTGAGCTTGTTCGGTTCCTATGCGGAAGGGCGGCAAACGGAAGCAAGCGATGTAGACTTGCTTGTGGAGTTTCAGGATGCAGCCGTTTCCCTCTTTACTCTCTCAGCATTAAAACTGGATTTGGAAGAACAGCTTGGCGTATCTGTGGACGTACTCCACGCGCCGCTGCCCCATGACGCCATGATTATTCCCACCAAGGTGGTGCCTCTGTATGAATGAGAGAGACAGGCAAATCCTCATCAGGCTGCGCGGGGAAGTGCGGCTGGTTTCACAAATGCTTGACGGGTTTGACTTGCAATCGTTTCTTGGGGATGAACGGACAAAACGAGCTGTCTGCATGACGCTTATCAATATTGGGGAGCTTGTAAAAAACCTCTCGGATGAATTCCGCATGGCGCATAACCATATTCCATGGCGGGCGATAAGCGGCCTGCGTGATATTACCGCGCACAAGTATCAAACCCTGCGCATGGAGGACGTTTGGCTGACCGCCACAAGGGATATACCACAGTTGAAAAAAGAATTAGATACCATCTAAGCATGAATAAAGCCGCCCGTTTGAACGAGCGGCTTTGCCGTGCATTCATATTATTTTTGCATTATCGGCTCCCGCGCTTTTTCCTCCATCGCACCAACGCGGCAACGCCTACGCCCGCGCCTATGAGCACAGTCAGTCCTATGGCTATGACCACGTTGAACTTATCTGCGTCAATGCCCAGCTTCACCTGCGGGGTGTTGGTCACGACAACCTCCTTGGGCGTTTCGCTGGTGGTGTTCACGGTGATTTCCACCGCCACGGGAGGCGCGGGGAAGAAATTAGTCGGCACAACCGTTTCTTCGATTTGGTACTTCCCGGCTGGTAGGCCATAGATGAGCGCGGAGCATTGTTCGCCTGCCGCCTGTATGGTGGTGACGTTACCCTGCGGGTCGTACCAATATACGCCGTCCCTTACAGTGAACCTGAGCGGCGTGGAAAGCGTGCCCTCGGCCTTTATCGCAAAGCCCGCGCCCGCAAGGGGCTTTTGCGTTTTGCTGTGTACCTTGCTGATTTTGAGGGCGAGGGGCAGGTCGATCACGGCAAGGGAGGTTTCCGCTATGGTATGCTTTTTCATATCCTCGGCCTGCGCCGCAAGCGCGGTGTGCAGCACCACCTCCGTGCCAACCTCTGTGGTGATTGGCGCGGCGATGCTGTAACCGCTCGGCCCTTCAACCTCCGTCACAGTCACTTTCCCGGCGGGTAAGTAGCAGATGACCGCCTGCGCTTTGTCCCCGGAAAGCTCCAATACCTCGACGCCGGTTTCGCCCTGTTTGGCGGGCTGATAGGTGCCGTCCTCCTGCTTTACCAGCTTTATGACGTTCCCTTTTTCGTCCGTCAACTTGAACTTCGCGCCCTTTAGGGGCTGCTTCGTCAGGCCGTCCTGCTTTTCAAGCAAGAATCGGGTGGGGATATTGGACACGGTGAACTGCAAGGGCTGGGTCTTGGTATGCTCGTCTTTCAGCTCAAACTCTATGCCAGTCAACGTGATGTAGCCCGAAACCGCGTCCTCTTTTAGCTGATATTTGCCCTGCGGAAGATACTCGATGCGTGCCTTGCCGGTTTTCGCGTCCAGCGTCAGCTTGTCTACGGTTTCCGCCACAGTGAGGGCGGCGTCCGCGCTGGCGGTTGCGGTTGCCGTTGCGGGAGCTTTATCCGCCGGGCGATATGTGCCGTCCGACATACGGGCGAGCTTCACCGCCTTGCCCGTGCTGTCAAGCAGAGTAAAGCTTGCCGCCATGGGCTGCTTTGTGTAAGCGTCCTGCTTGTATATCTCCACGGCAAGGGGTTCATTTTCCACCGTGACGATTTTCGGCAGGGTCACGATGTTCTCATCTGATATCGTGACGCTCACGGGAGCAGCCACGCCGTACCCGGCATACGGCTGTTCCACAAGCGACAACACGCCCTGGGGAACATACAGTATGGTGGCCTTACCCTCCGCGTCCGTCAAAAACGTGTCCGCGCCCTCTCTGGATATGCGGTAGCGTCCATCATCGCCCAAGGTAAAGTGCAAGGCTTCGCCCTCCGTGTTGAGCAGCTTAAATGGCACTTTCTCTAAGGGCTTTTGACTTTCCTTATCCACCTTGAACACTTCCAACGCAAGGGGCTGGTTTTCCATGCCGACCACGGTGGGAGTATCTCCCGTATTTTCGTTGGACACAGTAAATGCGACGGGCTCCACCTTGCCAAAGCCGGGATTGTCCGTTTCCGACAAGGTATAGCTGCCTGCGGGGATGGCAAACAGGCGCGCCTTGCCGTTTGGCCCGGTCTGGAATACCGCTGTGCCTGTTTTGCTCACACGGTATTCGCCATCAGATAACTTTTCAAACAACAGCGCCGCGCCGTCCGCGTCCAACACCTTGAAATTGACGTCCGCAAGGGGTTCGCCGGTCAAACCGTCCGTCTTTGTGACCTCCGCCGCAAGGGGCTGATTGGTCAGCGGCACGGGCTTGGGAGCTGCCGTTGTCGTTTCGTCCGTCACAAGGATTTGTGTGCCGTCCTCCGGCAATGCATAGCCGGGGCCGGGCATGACCTCAACCAACTCATATTCCCCAATGGGCAAATACGCAATGGTTGCGCCGATGGCGGGAACGGTGAAGGTTTCGCTGCCCTTGCTGTCGGGCTTGAGCCAACCCGGTTTGCCCGTGATGGCTGAGAGCTTTACGGTTTCACCGTCGTCGTTCACCAATTTGAACACCGCGCCGCCGATGGCTGCGCCGTTCTCTGCGTCCGCCTTGGATATGCTGATGGCGGTGATGCCGTTTTTCATATTGGCCTTGGCGGGCGCGGTGGAGATATTCGTTTCAGACACCGTAACGGTAACGTCCGCCGCCTTGGTGTAGCCGTCCTTTACGCTCTTTTCCCCGATGGCGTATTCCCCCGGTTCTATCTGCGTTATAGTGGCCATACCCTCGTAGGTGGTGAAGGTTTCAGAACCGTCCGCGTCTGGCTTATATACGCCGTTCTTCACTTTCGTGAGCTTAACGGCTTTGCCATCGCTGTCTTTGAGGATGAAGGTGCAACCGTCCAAAGGCTTATCCGTCAAGCCGTCGCTCTTGTCGAATACCAGCGTCAAGGCGTAATCCTGCATATTGATTTTCGCGGCGTTGGAAACGTCATTTTGCGCCGTTACCGTAACGCTTTTCGGCGTGTCATTGGTGTAGCCGCTGGGCGCGGTCACTTCCTCGATGGTGTATTTTTGCGGCGTGAGGTAGCGGAACACGGCCTCGCCGCCCTTGGTCACGAATGTTTCCGCGCCTTCCGCGTCCGGGCGATAGCTGCCCGGCTCGATATCTTTGAGCTTGACCACCGCGCCGCTTTCATCCAGCAAGCGGAATGTGCCGCCGTCAAGCGGTTCTTTTGTCACCGCGTCAGCCTTGGAAAACTCCAGCGTGGTCGGGTCATTCTGAAAACGCACCGTTATGGGATTACTGATTCCGTTTTGCTGCGTGACTTCAACGGAAATATCCTTGGGTTGCGCGTACCCAAGCCCCAACGATGCGGTTTCCCGCAACACATATTCCCCGGCGGGTATGTAGAATATGGCGGCTGTCCCATCCGCGCCTGTGACAAAGCCCGCCGTGCCAGCCTTGTCGTAATGGTAAACGCCGTCCTCCTGCTTGGTGAAGGTCACTTCCTGCCCCGCATCGTTGAGCAAAGTGAAGGGGATATTGGGGAGCGTTTTGCCGGTGAAGCTGTCCACCTTGGTCAATACGATGGCGAGAGGCTCGTTCACAGCCTTGATATTCGTGATTTCAGAGAGGGTGAAGCTGTTTCCGCCAAGCTCGGCGTACCCCTCGGCGTTGGGTTCAAGTATGGTGTATTTACCCGCCGGGAGATAGAGTATTTTTGCTTTGCCCTGGTTGTCCACGGTAAAGCCATCTGCGCCATTGGTGTCAGGGCGATATGTGCCGTCCACCGCCTTTTTAAGCAGCACCGGGTTTCCCGCGCTATCCCTAAGCTGAAACGTGATGCCCGGCATGGGCTGCTTGGTATAGCCGTCCGTTTTGACCACATTGACCTGCGTGGGCGCGTTCTCGATATCCACAACGCCATTGCCGGTGAGGTTGATGTTGGTCGAGCTTGCGCCTACATAGCCCTTGCCTGGCGTGGAGGTTTCAGTCAGGGTGTATGAGCCCCCGGGCAGGCCGGTGATTTTCGCCGTGCCGCCGCTGGTGGTAAAGGTGTTGGCGTTCCCACCCGCTGTGTACTGGCCCGCGCCGGTTTTCGTTAAGCCGACGACCGTGCCGCCCTGTGAAAGCTGGAACACAGCCCCATCCAACGCGGCGTCCGTGTAGTTATCCGTTTTGCGAACCGTGAGGTCGCAGAAGCTGCCGGTGATATACACATACCCGCTGTCGGGCGTACCGCCTGCGGTAAGCTCTGCCACAACAACCTTCTGTTTGCTTGTGGAGGAAGGTTCATACCAATACAGCAGCGCGCTGTTGGCGGTGGCGCTGGCCTTGGATTGAATGAAAAGCGATACCTGCGCCCCTGACAGGGATGTAGGCGCGGTGATGGTCAGTTCGTCGTAGTTGCCGCCTGTGTAGCCTGAAATCTGTACCTGGCTATGGCTTGGCTGAATGGTGTAGCCGTCCGGGGCGGTTACGGTCAATTCGGCGGATAGCTGCCCGCCTACAAGCTGCCATGTCAGGTTAATGTCCGAAACAACGATCTCACCGCCGCTGCCGCCGCCTGTAGTAGCTCCTGCGCGGGCATATTGGAGCAGCTGCATACAGAAGGCCCAGCAATCCGTAGCGTCGCTCTTTGCCCGCACCTTGCTTGAATCGCTGGGATCGGCCATGAAGTTATATCCCACGCCCGCGCTCTCTTTTATCCAGAAACGGATGGCGTTGGCCGTGGCGTAGTGGGCTTTGCTTGCGCCAAGTCCCCCGGTTGTGATGGGATAGCCGTGGTCGATGATGGCCTGTATGCCTGTGATGGTGGTGCTCGAAAAGATTGCTGCGGCATTGAAATCCGTGTACTGCGTGGAACTTGAGGGCGGGTCCTTCATGTGCTCGATACAGTAGGCGAAGTTGCCGCTTGCATCTCTGTGAACGGGGGTATTCAGGTCATGCCAACCTTCGTTGTAGTATTCAAAAAAGTCATATGGGATGTCTTCGTCCGATATGGTTGTGGTTGCCGCAAGCGCCGGGGCTGCAATGCTCAGCAACAGGATGACCGCCAGCAGTAGGGACAGGGTTCGCTTCAAGTGGTTCATGGTTGATAACTCCTTGTGTTTTATTTACCTGCCGGAAAAAAGAAATGGGGGCGGAGCTGAGCGCCGCCAGTGGCGGATAAAGCGAAGCGGAAGCCCAGTGAGCAGCAAGCGATGTGAGCGGCAGCGAAGTAGCGCGCCGACTGCGAACTGTGGGCATACTCCGTGTTATCGAGCAGCTATGTCCCTTTGAAACTCCCAAGTAACTTAGGAGCGGTATATTCATTTCCCGGCTGGTATTGTTTTTCTCGGCTGGTAATAAGGGTTGGGGGTTGTAGGGGGAAGGGGACGGAGTTGAGCGCCGCCGGTGATGTGCTGCCAAATTACCTGTTACCCCCTTGGTGCAGGCTGTTGGTCGTATACGATACATTTGTCGAGCGGGCATTGTTGCAGGGCTTCATTCCAGTACAGGCAATGGGGACAATCACGCTCCCGGCTGGTTTTGTCCAATTTGCGCCGGTAGTTCGGTTTTTGGCGCATGAGCCGCTCATATTCGAGGTCTTTTCCTTCGGTAAAGTTCAAATCATCACCTCCTTCGCACAAAAAAAGCGCCCATGCTTGGACGCTTTTGTGTGCCTTTATATGCAGCTTTTATATATGGTTGATTATATTCGTATTGCTCCCATCAAAATTTTGTACAACTCCAAAGCATAACCATCAGTCATTCCACTAATATGGTCAATAATCATATGAGCACGTAGCCACCACTCTATGTCGTTAGGACTTAAGCCATAACGACTTGCAAAAGAAGAACTCTTATATTCATCTATTTGCATTTTGTAACTTTTAATCATTCTGGGAGATAGTCTGTTATATATCCGCCACTGCAAGTCTATGCCTTTATCTTGAGGAGATTGCTTTTCATCAGTAAGCCACTCAAATTGATTTCTTCTTAATTTTAATAACTCTCCAAACCGATCAAGCAACCCGGTAATAACGGAATACCCTGATAACTCAATACGCTCTGCTTCTATCGACCTATAAAGCTTTTTTCTGGAAACCAATTTGATAGTTTCAAAGGCTTTTCCGCAATTACAGTTGCTTAAAATATCTTTCTTTTCTCCACATAAATACTCCTCAAAATGATCTACATAGTACTTAACGGTTTCATCAACCATAGCTCTAGACCATTTAACGGAAATCATGTTAAAATAATTCGTATGTGGAGTGGGCAATTCAAGAGGAAATTCTTCTGAATACTCCTTGCTCCATTCTTCATTAAGGGAATCCAAGAAGCCTTCAATCGAAAGGATACCCTTTTCTATACCATCTGAAATATCACTAAGACAGTAAGATATATCATCGGCTGCCTCCATAATATATGCAAGAGGATATTTTTTGTCAGCTTCTAACCCCATACTATCAATAATGCATCTAACTGTGTCATTTTCAGATAGAAAATAGCCTGCTTTCTTCTGTGTGGCGTATTCTGGCTTGTCGCCGGTTTTTCGGGGATATTTAATGCCACACAGTAATGTTGGATAGGTCAGATTAAGTCCATACCTATCGCGTTCACAGTGCAACCTCGTTACAATTCTAAGCCCTTGTGGATTACCATCAAATTCTAAGAAGTCGCATAAAACACAGTCTACAGCGGCTGCTCCTATTCCTGCGTCACATGCGTACTTCTTTAAATTCTTATTTGCCCAATCCTTTATTGCAGCCTCGCCAAAATGCCCAAATGGAGGATTCCCGATGTCATGAAGTAAACATGCATTTTCCACGATAGCAACGATTTGCGAAATATAAGCTGAATCCTTTATTATCCCTTTTTCATACAGTTCATTCCCAATTCTGTTTGCTAGAGTTCTTCCGATATCGGCAACTTCAAGTGAATGGGTAAGTCGCGTACGTACATTTGAGTTTGGTTCAAGGGAGAATACCTGCGCTTTTTGTTGTAGACGCCTAAATGACGATGAATAAATTATTCGTGATTTGTCACTATAAAATTCCTCAATAGGTGAGCGTCCGGGGATAGTAGACTGCTGCTGACGTAATGGTAATAATAGATTATCGCTAAACTCCATTTTGCCCTCCCAATTGATAATAATACTATTATACCGTAAAAGCATTATGTTTCAAGTGGTTATGACTGCATACATATGTTAGCTGCTTACTATACTACTAGTGCATTTTCAATTAGTTTTCAATGACACTCCATATAGCACTTCAAAAAGGTGAAAAAGCGCCCATGCTTGGGCGCTTTCGTGGTTATCTGCTGTATTCTCTTGTCTGCCTGTCCCGTTCCAGCTTTTTATAATAGAAGTCAAGGGCTTTTACAATGGTTTCTTCCATTTTCTGCAACGGCGTGTCGGGGGTGAAGTATTTAGCCAGCCGTTCCCGTGGCAATTTGAACACCTCGCGTTGGTTTGGCTTTTCTTCCTGCAAAACAAGCTCGATACCGTTTCTATCCAGCTTGCCATTCCTTGCCGCGTCCTTTAGCCGTTGGGCTTGCGCCAAAGACGGGGTGCTGTCGTAGGCTTGCATGAGGTCAAGCAAGTCGGTTTGCTGTTCTCGGGAAAGGTAAGAAAGCTCCACGGCGGGGTTCAGCGCGATTTTCTTATCGTCCACCATGGTAAGGAGGGGTTGGATTAGCTCAGTTAAGCGGATATAGCGGAAAATTGCGCTCTTGCTATCCCCGGATTTTTCAGCAAGTTCTTGACTTGATGTGCGTGTACTAAAATTATTCCCAAGTTGGGAATAATTCTTTTGAGGTCTACCAGCTTGCCTTTTCAGCGCATCCAGTTTCATTTTATAGGCAAAAGCCTTCTCGCTTGGGTAAAGACTTTCACGCTGCAAGTTCGCGTCCACCATTTGGATAATGGCTTCATCCCGCGTCATTTCCTTGACGATGACCTTCATGTGCGTCAATCCTGCCATACTGCAAGCGCGGTGGCGGCGGTTGCCGGACACAAGCTCATATTCGCCGGGCTTGTCCTCCAAGGGTCGCGCCAGCGCCGGGGTAAGCTGTCCATACGTTTTAATGCTTTCCGCCATATCCCGCAGCGATTGGTCGTCCGTCACATGAAATGGATGGTCGGCAAATTCATGGAGTTGGGATAACGCTATCTCTTGGATTTGCTCGCCGCCCTCCGCCGGGGTTGGCGGTAGACCGAACAGGTCATCTAACGTGCTGATTTTCGGCTTTTTTGTGTTCGTGTTCGCGGTTTCCAATCTGCATGACCTCCTTTGTGAGTGCTTCGTATGCTTTAGCTACACGCCCGTTTGGGTCGTAGGCGAATATACTTTGGCCTTTTTCGGGCACTTCGGCGGCGCGGATTGCAAAGGGTATCTCGCTTTTGAACACCCGCACAAGCGAGCCGTAAACGTCCCGCACGGCGCGGATGGTGTTGCGGGAAAGGTTCGTGCGGCTGTCTACCATGGTCATAACGATACCGTCTACCTGCAAGCCCGGGTTCAAGTTCCGCTTTACGCGCCCGATGGTTTTGAACAGCGCGTCCATATCATCGGCGGCGAGGATATGCGCCTGCACGGGGATAATCACGCTGTCGGCAGCGGTCAAGGCGTTGACGACGGTTAAGCCCAGCGAGGGGCGGCAGTCGATGAGAACGTAGTCATATTCGTCCTTCACCATATCAAGATATTGCCGCAGGATTGTTTCGCGGCTCATGCTGTTCACAAGCGTGACCTCCGTAGCTGCAAGGCTGGCGTTGGCGGGGATGAAGTCCACGCCCTCTGTATGCTGCCTGATGGGGGCGGCGTACTCAAAATCGGGGGAAGCATCTTCGTCGGAGTGGGCAATGAGATAGTCCATGACGGTTGAAATGGTGCTGGTCAGTTCTTTGGGATTTTTGACGCCAAGGCATTTGGTCAAATCCCCTTGCGGGTCGGCGTCCAAAAGAAGCACGTTCTTTCCTTGACGGGCAAGGCCAACGCCAAGGTTCACGGTTGTGGTGGTTTTTCCTACGCCCCCTTTTTCATGGGCGCAGGCGATTACTTTGGTCATTTGTGTGTTTCCTCCTTTATAATTATTAGCTCAATCGGTGGGGGCATTAAACTGGCAGTTGCGTCTTTTTATGATGGCTCATGTTTGAATGATGACATTTTCCACAATCTGTGGTTGCCATTATCGAGTGCATTTGGTATTATCAAAAATGTAGATATTACGGTGTTTTTCGGGTTTGAAGCATGAAAAAAGCGGCCGTAGAACACAGATTGTTTTCTGTGTTCTACGGCC
>OIZQ01000285.1_pt1 | contig 29805 bp, 30 predicted proteins | sample 1588491 | NCBI WGS metagenome assembly OIZQ01 (sample SAMN03283262) | human gut metagenome | biome: human-associated habitat; material: feces | host: Homo sapiens | place: USA | collected 2013
CCACCAGATGCACCAGATAGTAGACCTCCTCCTTGGTGAGGAACTGGGCCTCGTCGATGATGATGCAGGCATAGCGTTGGAGCTCGCTGTCGGCCATGGCGCGCATCTCATCGAAGTAGATGCAGGGGTGCTTCAGGCCGATGCGGGAGTACACCATGTGGTCGCCGTCGCGGGTATCCAGCCGCGGCTTTACCAGCAGTGTCTCCTGTCCCCGCTCCTCATAGTTGAAGCGGGCCATCAGGGCGTTGGCCGTCTTGCTGGAGCCCATGGCGCCGTATTTGAAGTAAAGCTGAGCCATTGTCATTTCTCCTTTTTTTATCTCATTCCTCTGCGGTACTGCCGTCCAGTGCCGCCGTAAATACCTGAAAGGCCGAGGGGATGGCCCGCTGCTGCCGCGCCGCTGCATCGGCCCACAGCCAGTCCGGCTCCCCCTCTCCCGCCGCCGTCAGCAGGTAGCCGGTCATGCGCCAGCGGAGATGGGTGAATTCGTGCTTGGCGTGGAGGATCTGCTCCCACCGCAGCGGCGTCACGTGCCACTCCGCCAGCTGCGCGGCGGCGGCCGCCTCGTCCAGCTCCCCCTCCACGTGGGGGAACTCCCACAGCCCCGCCAGCAGTCCCGTATCCGGCCGCTGCCGCAGGGCCGCGGTGCCGTCCTCTTTCTTCATGATGAACAGGGTCAGACGCACCTCGCGCTTCTCTTTTTTCTTCTCCCGCACCGGCAGAAGCGCCTGTTTCCCGTCCCGCTTCGCGGTGCAGAAGCCTGCGGCGGGACACCGGTCACACAGGGGCTTTCCGTTGGGCAGGCACACCGCCGCCCCCAGGTCCATCAGGGCCTGGTTGAAGTCCCCGGGCCGGTCCTGGGGCATGGTATCGGCCATGGCCTGCCGGAACGCGGCGCGTACCTTTGTCTCCAGCACGTTGCGGCTGTCGCCGGTGAGCCGCGCCGCCACCCGCAGCACGTTGCCGTCCACGGCGGGCACGGCCTGTCCGAAGGCGATGGACAGGATGGCCCCCGCCGTGTAATCGCCAATGCCTGCCAGACGCCGCAGGTCGTCATAGCTGTCAGGGAATTCGCCGCCGAAATCCTGCACCACGGTCTGCGCCGCTCTTTTCAGATTGCGGGCGCGGCTGTAATAGCCCAGCCCCTGCCACAGCCGCATCAGCTGCTGCTCCGGCATGGCGGCCAGCGCCGCCACATCCGGCGCGGCATCCATAAACCGTTGAAAATAGGGCAGTACCGCCTGGACGCGCGTCTGCTGGAGCATGATCTCCGACACCCATGTGCGGTAGGGGGACACCTCCTCCCGCCAGGGCAGCACACGCCGGTTGGCGTCGTACCACGCCAGCAGCGGGGCCGGTAATTTTTGTAAGCTCATCAGTTCCATTGTTACCTGTTAAAGCGCGCGGCGTAGCCGCAGCGGCGGCACAGCTTCTCGGCGGGGCGGCGGGCATCGAAGCCCTTCTGAATGGCCCGGGCCCGGGGTGATGCCAGTATGTCGTCCATCTCCTGTGACAAAAGGTTCCCCAGTGCCAGCCGTCCCTCGCTGTCCAGACAGCAGGGCACCACTGTCCCGTCACACAGCACGGCGATCTGCTGGCGCAGACCGTAGCAGAACTGGGTATCCTGCGGGGCCTGCCGGGGGTCGGGCCAGTCGAACTTCTCCCCCTCCTCCAGATAGAGATTTTCCTCCAGCCTGCGGTTGCCGCGGCGGTCTCTTGGCAGGGTCTCCGTATTCTTCTTCATCATGCGGTCCAAAACACGAAGTATCCGGAAATTTTCCGCGTCCGCGCCCCCCTGGTTCCACAGGCGCAGGGCGCAGATGACTCCCCCGCCCGCCAATGAAAGACAGCTATCCGCGACGCGCTCCACGTACTCCTCCAGCCCATCGCTGCGGCCGTTGCCCTCGAAGGAATGGAGGGAGACGCTGACCTTGTGGATGGCAGAGCTTTCCAGCAGCAGAGGCAGCTTTTCCGGCAGCAGCGTACCGTTGGTGGTGAGACAGACGCGGAAGCCAAGCTCCTCACAAATGTGCAGAATTTCCGCCAATTGTGGGTGCAGGAGCGGCTCTCCCATGACGTGGAGGTACAGAAAATCGGTGTGAGGCCGGAGCTTTCCCGCCAACAGGGCAAAGGTCTCCGGCGTCATAAAGCGCTTTTCCCGCGCCGTGCCCGGACAGAAAGCGCAGGCCAAATTGCACACGTTGGTGATCTCCACATAGGCGCGGCTGAACACGGCGCTTTCCCCCTCTCCGGTGTTTTTGCCTCAGTCTTTGGGACAGTGTACCACAAATAGCCCCGTTTGAAAAGCGAAAATCCTGATGGGCAGGCCGTGGGTGCAAGCAAAAAAACGGCAGTCCGCCGGACTGCCGTTTTTTGGTGCTTATCTGCATTGTTTCCCGTGAAACATGGGAAAAGCGGAACGTTTATTTGCCCTCACGGTCGTAGGCCACCACCACGCGGCGATTGGGCTCCGTGCCGATGGAGTAGGTGGTGACGCCCTTCACATCCTGCAGGGCGGCGTGGATGACATGACGCTCGTAGGCGTTCATGGGCTCCAGCGTCACGCTGCGGCGGTACTTGGCCACCTTGGCAGCCACCTTACCGGCCAGACTCTCCAGACTCTGCTCCCGCTTGGCGCGGTAGTTCTCCGCGTCCATCTGGATGCGGATGCGCTTGTCACTGCCGGTGTTGACGGCGTAGTTGGTCAGCTGCTGGATGGCGTCCAGCGTCTCGCCGCGGCGGCCAATGAGCTGACCCAGCTTGTCGCCCTCGAGAATGACCTTATAACGGCCCTTCTCCACCTCGTAGACCTTGACCTGGGCCACGCTGTCCATATGCTCCAGCAGACCGGTGACAAAAGCCACGATGCGCTGGGCGTTCTCGTCCTCGCACAGGGGCAGGTCAATGGTGGGGATATCCTTCTTTTCGGGGCGCTCCGTCTGCTGGGGACGGTCCGTACGGGGAGGACGGGCAGGCCGGTCATTCCGGTCAGGGCGGTCGTTACGGGGACGGGCGGGGCGGTCCTCCGCCTTGGGAGCGGCAGGCTTTGCGGCAGGTGCCGCGGGCTTTTCCTCGGCGGGCTTCTTCACAACAGGCTTGACAATGGGAGCCGGCTCGGCCACAGGGGCCTCCTCCGGACCGTAGGTCAGGCGAACACGGGCAGGGCTGCTGCCGATGCCCAGAAAGCCGCTCTTGGCCCGCTCCAGGATCTCCACAGACACGTCGTCGCGGTCCATGCCCAGCTGCTCCAGGCCCTTTCGAATGGCCTCCTCCTCAGTCTTGCCCGTTACATCGATATAACTCATAGACAAAACTCCTTATCAGTTGTCGTTGTAGTGATCCTCGCTGAAGGCGCGGCCCCGTGCGTAGGGGCGCTGGCCCACGCGGCCGGCTTCCGTGGTGCTGCCGCCGTACTCGCCGTCGGAGGACTTTTTCTTCTTCTGGGGCTGGGGCTTCTTTTCGCCCTTGCCCGACACCATCTGCTGGTTATAGTTCTCGCGGGCCGCCTGCATCTTGGCATAGCGCTTCTCCCGCTTCTCCCGCTCCTTGTCGGTCTCCTCACGGTCCAGGATCTTATTGAAGTACTTGTTCAGGAACAGCTCCTGGATGCAGGAGAACGCGGCGTTGCAGATCCAGTACACGCACAGAGCGGCGGGCAGGATGTAGCCCATCCACACGGTCATCAGGGGCATCATGTACATCATGGCCTTGCCGGAGCCGTTCATCTGGGTGTTTCCATTGCTCTTCATGGAGATCATGGTCATCAGGAACTGCAGACCGGCGGAGATCAGCGGCATGATCAGGATGCCGATGACGGGCCAGCCGCCGGAGGGGAACTGGCTGAACAGGTCCTTGCCCACAGCGGACAGATCCATGCCCAGGAAGTTGTAGTTCAGGTCGATGAGGCCGGCAAACTTACCGTCAAAGTCGGCCCAGTGCTCGTGGATGAATTTGGCCAGATAGATCTGCTCGTAGGCAGCGGCCTGACCGTCTGTGGCGGCGACGTAGCCCAGAGACGTGGCCAGAGTGGTGATCTCGGCGATCACGCTCTGGGACAGGCTCATGAAGTAGCGCAGCGGCGTGCGGATGATATAGTACAGTGCGATCAGAATGGGGAACGGCAGGAAAGACCACAGACAGCCGGACATGGGGTTCACGCCCTCCCGGGCGTAGAGATCCGCCATCTCCTGCTGCTGCTTCTCCCGATTGTTGGCATACCGCGTCTGGATGTCCTTGATCTTGCTCTGCATGCGGTTCATGCGCAGCATGCTCTTCTTGCTCTTGAGCTGGAAGGGCAGCAGCACCAGCTTCACCAGCAGGGTGAACAGGATCAGGGCCACGCCATAGGAACCCGTCCAGGTGTAGAACAGACGGGTCAGCCACGCGAACGGTACGCAGATGTAGTATCCGAGTTGTGCAAACATGGATGATCTCCTTCGTTGTGAAATAAAACGAGGCTTTCAGGATTTTCAGGGCACCGGATCATACCAGCCGCCCTTGTGGAAAGGATGGCACCGCAGAAAGCGCTTCAAGGCCAGCCATCCGCCTCTGGCCGCGCCGTACTTCTCAATGGCTTCCAGCGCATATTGAGAGCAGGTGGGCACAAAGCGGCAGCTGGGGGGAAACAGAGGTGAGATGGAACGGCGGTAAAACCGGATCAGGGACAGCAGCAGCTTTTTCATGCGTCCTCCCGCAGCAGCTCAAGTTGGGAAAGGCAGTGCAGATACTGCTTTTCCAGCTTGGCATACGGCATGTCCACCGCCCGTACACGGGCCACCACGATCAGGTCGTAGCCCGGGAGCAGCTCCGCCTTATGCAGGCGGTACAGCTCCCGCAGGCGGCGGCGGACGCGGTTGCGCACCACGGCATGACCCAGCTTGGTGGACACAGTGACCCCCAGGCGGCTCATGCCCTTCCGGTTCTTCAGGCAGTAAACCACCACGCCGCCGGAGACGGCGGAGCGGCCCCTGCGATAGATGCGGCGGAAGTCGCCGTTCTCTTTTACCGTAACTCGCGCGTCCATACGTTCCCTCTTTTTCTTCAGCGCAGTCTTTTGGAGAAAGACCAGTAGGGACGGCAGATATCCACCGTCCCTCAAGGCTTTATCTCACTGTGCGATGCACTTTCCGCGACCTCAATGGGTCAGGCGAGCGCGGCCCTTGGCACGACGGCGAGCCAGCACCTTGCGGCCATTGCGGGTGGCCATTCTCTTGCGGAAGCCGTGCTCCTTGGAGCGCTGGCGCTTCTTGGGCTGATAGGTACGGAACATTGCATGACACCTCCATCTTCAAAAAAATATCCGGCGGCGGAACAGAGCCGCCGCTCTTACTCGACAGCAGAGGACGTTGTTCCCTGCCGCAGTCGACACATCAGACGCCGTAAAACGGCGCGGAATACATTATACATAACGAAAACTGTCATGTCAACATAAAATTGCCCGCTGCCGCCGCATTTCACACCCTGCCCCTCCGCAGAAAAACTGCTTTATATTTAGAATATGTAGTAGCTTTTTTCCACAGGGTCTGGTATAATGTAGTGGGATATTCTGCGCCCTCACGGGTGCATTTCCGCGCGTACACAGAAAACACATCGCAGGAAAGGAGAGCTTCCTTTGAAATCACTGTCAGATCTGTGGGACAGTATCCTCGCCCGTCTCAGCGGCGAGCTGTCCGACATGACTATCAAGACCTGGTTTGACGAGATCACCGTGGTGACCATGGAGGATTCGGCGCTGGTGCTGCACTGCAGCAATCCGTTCAAGAAGAACACGGTGGAGGCCCGGTTCCTCCCCCACATCAAGGCGGCGCTGAAGGACATCTTCTCCACCGATCTGGAGGTAAAGATCCTCAGCGACGAGCAGCTGGCGGCCTATCACGGCGTGGCGCCGGACCGGCCGGGAAACCTGTTTGATTCCGACGCCTTCACCTTTGAGACCTACGTGGTGGGCCCCCAGAACAAGCTGGCCTACGCCGCGGCCAAGGCGGTGGCGGAAAAGCCGGCGGAGGGCTTCAACCCCCTGTTCATTTACGGCGAGTCGGGACTGGGCAAGACCCACCTGCTCTACGCCATCGCACACCTGATGCGCAGCCGCCGTCCAGAGTCCCGCATCGTCTATATCAAGGGCGATGACTTCACCAATGAACTGGTCAGCTCCATCCGCGAGAACCGCAACGCCGAGTTCCGCGAGAAGTACCGGCAGGCCGACATCCTTCTGGTGGACGATATCCAGTTCATCGCCGGCAAGATCCAGACCCAGGAGGAATTCTTCCATACGTTCAACACGCTGTATGAATCCGGCAAGCAGATCGTGCTGACCTCCGACCGGCCGCCGCGGGAGATGACACAGCTCAGCGACCGCCTGATGTCCCGCTTTGAGTCCGGCCTGATGGTGGACGTGGCCCCGCCGGACTTTGAGACACGTCTGGCCATCATCCACAACAAGGCGGCGCTGCTGGGCGTGAAGCTGCCCGACGAGGTAATGGACTACATCGCGGAGAACGTCACCACCAATGTCCGGCAGCTGGAGGGCACCCTCAATAAAATACTGGCCTACCGCGATCTGCTGGGAGACCAGGTGGACGAGGAATCCGTGGGCCGCGCCGTCCGCGATATGCTCAAGCGCAGCAACGAGTACGTTCCTTCTCCCAAGGTCATCATCAGCTATATCTGCAGCTACTACAACATCGACGAGGAGACACTGCGGGGACAGAGCCGCAGCCGCGACGTGGTGGCAGCCCGTCAGCTGGCCATGTATCTCATCCGGCGGATGCACGCCACGTCGCTGGACGGCATCGGCAAGGAGTTCGGCAACCGCGACCACTCCACCATCCTCCACTCCCTGGACAAGGTGGAAAAGCAGATGCAGACCGATCCCAAGTTCGCCGAGCGGGTCAAGGAGATCACCACCAACATCAGCAGCAAGCGATAAGGTTTTTTCCACAGTGATCGTGGTATCCACGTGGAAGAACGGTGGAAAAAAAGAGAATGGAGGGGAACGGTGGAAAAGCTCCCTTCCTTTTCCAGAGAAGGAGTGGAAAATAAATCTCTGTCCCACAAGGGCTTCGGGGAAATTTCCACAAAAATTCTCTCTACTACTAACGCTACTAAAAATAAATGATTAGTTTATGATTTGTCCGTGAAAAGTATGCCTGCGAAATACGAGAAAGGAACGAGATAGAGATGCTGAAATTTTCCTGCGAAAAAACGCTGCTCCAGCAGGCCGTCAGTACCGTGTCCCGGGCGGTGGCGGCCAAGAGCTCCATCCCCGCGCTGGAGGGTGTGCTGCTGGAGGGCGACACGCAGCTGACGCTGTCCGGCTACAATATGCAGACCGGTATCCGCACCGCCATCTCCGCCGAGATCCATCAGGAGGGCCGCATCGTGCTGAATGCCCGCCTGTTCGGCGAGATGATCCGCCGCCTGCCCGACGATATCGTGGTGTTCTCCGCCGACGAGAAATATGTGGTGAAGCTGGTGTGCGGCGATGCCAGCTTTGAGCTGCCCGGGCTGTCCGCAGACGACTATCCGGAGCTGCCCACGGTGGACGACGAGTTCTCCGTGTCCATCCAGCAGAATACCATGAAGGCCATGATCAACCAGACCAGCTTCGCCGTGTCCACCAACGAGGCACGTCCCATCCACACCGGTGCGCTGTTTGAGATCAGCGACACGGGGCTGACCATGGTGGCGGTGGACGGATTCCGTCTGGCTCTGCGACGGGAGCCGCTGGAGCGCATCGACGGCGGCGCGTTCCGTTTTGTGGCGCCGGGCGCCGCCCTCAACGAGGTGGAGAAGATCTGCGCCGACACCGACGCGCTGCTGACGGTGGTGCAGGGTAAGCGCCACCTGATGTTCGAGGCCGAAAATACCCAGCTCATCTGCCGCCGTCTGGAGGGTGAGTTCCTGGACTACCGCAATGCGATCCCGAAAAACAATCCCATCTGCGTGGAGGTGGAGACCAAGGCGCTGCTGGAGAGTCTGGACCGCGTTTCCGTTGTCATCAGCGAGAAGCTGAAGAGTCCCGTGCGCTGCCTGTTCGATGCGGATCGGGTGTATCTCTCCGCCCGCACCGGCAATGGCGAGGCCAAGGACATCTGCCCCATCAGCGGCGATGGCCAGCAGCTGGAGATCGGCTTCAACAACCGCTATCTTATGGATGCGCTGCGCTATGCGCCGGCGGACAAGGTGAAGATGCAGCTGAATACCGGCATTTCCCCCTGCATCATCACGCCGGTGGACGGAGGGGACAAGTTCCTCTATATGGTACTGCCCGTAAGATTGAAGGCACAATAAAAGGGGATTTTTTTCGTCCCGCCTGCGGCCGGCGGACGCAGGCTATCGGCGGAACGCAAAATCTCTCCCTGTTCTATCACAGTGGATTCGAACGCGAGGAAAAAATATTATATGGAAAACATCGAGATCACAACGGAATATATCAAATTGCAGGACCTGCTGAAGTTCGCGGCGGCCGTGCAGACCGGCGGCGAGGCCAAGGTCGTCATCCAGGAGGGTGATGTCACGGTGAACGGCGAGGTGTGTACCATGCGGGGCAGGAAGCTCCGCCCCGGGGACGATGTGTGCTTTCAGGGAAAGCACTACACGGTGACGTATGCGGGTCGATAGGCTGACGCTGGACGGCTTCCGCAACTATCGGCGTCAGGCGCTGGAGATGGATGAGAGCTGCAACGTCATCTACGGCGAGAACGCTCAGGGTAAGACCAACCTGCTGGAGGCGGTGGTATACCTGTCCTGCGGCAGAAGTCCCCGTGCCCACGGGGACAGGGAGCTTATCGGCTTCGAGCGGCAGGACGCCTTCGTCACGGGACATATTTATTCCCGTGAGCGGGAGTTCACCACGGAGATACAGCTTTTTCGGGAAAAACGGCGGAGGATGACGGTGAACGGCGTGCCTGCCAGGACCAACGCGGCGCTGTCCGACGTGCTGCACACTGTGTTCTTTTGCCCCGAGGATCTGTTCCTCATCCGGGCGGGAGCGGCGGAACGGCGGCGGTTCATGGATCAGTCCCTGTGCCAGCTGCGGCCACGCTACGCCGAGGCGCTGGCGGAGTACGGCAGGCTGTATGACCACAAGACCCGCATCCTGCGGGACAGCGAGGAGCACCCCCACTTGCTGGATATGCTGCCGGACTTCAACGAGCGGCTGTGCCGCGTGGGCGCGGTGCTCATCGGTTATCGGGCGCGGTACTGCGCGGCGCTGGCGGACTATGCCGGTCAGGCCCACGGAGAATGCTCCGGCGAAAAGGAGGAGCTGACGCTGACATATCAGACCGTCAGGACCGTGACGGACCCCTTCGGGCCGCAGATGGACATCTATCAAGCCCTGCGGCAGCACATGGAGGACCACGCGGCGGCGGAGCGGGCCAGCAGACTGTGTCTCTCCGGCCCCCATAAGGACGATCTGGAGGTACTCATCAACGGCCGCAGCGCCAGACAGTTTGCTTCCCAGGGACAGGTGCGGACAGCGGCGCTGAGTCTGAAGCTGGCGGAGCGGGAGATCCATAAGAACGCCGTGGGCGAATACCCCGTGATGCTGCTGGACGACGTGCTCAGCGAGCTGGATCCCAGGCGGCAGGAGTATGTGCTCAACCGGATACGGGGCGGGCAGGTGTTCATCACCTGCTGCGAGAACGACCGGCTGGATACCATGCTGCGGGGCCGCGTGTTCCATATCCGGAACGGGGAGGTGCTGTGATGGCGTACCTGCACATCGGACAGAACGTAATGCTGGAGGACAAGCGCATCATCGGCATCTTCGATCTGGACAACACGTCTACCTCTAAAATCACACGAGAGTTTCTGAATACGGCGGAGCAGGACAGCGTGGTGCAGACCGCCTGCGAGGACATCCCCAAGTCCTTCGTGGTGTGCGACCACCCCTACCACCGGCAGATCATCTATATATCCCAGCTGAATTCCCAGACGCTGCTCAAGCGCACTCAGGGGAAAGGAGAATAACATATGGCAGATATGGAAAAGACCGTCGCCGCCAACGAATACAACGCGGCGGAAATTCAGGTGCTGGAGGGACTGGAGGCCGTCCGCAAGCGGCCGGGCATGTATATCGGCTCCACCAGCGCCAGCGGCCTGCACCATCTGGTGTACGAGATCGTGGATAACTCCATCGACGAGGCGCTGGCTGGCTTCTGCACCGACATCACCGTCACCATCAACGAGGGCAACACCATCACCGTTACCGACAATGGCCGCGGCATCCCCGTGGACATCCAGGCCCAGACGGGGCGGCCCGCGCTGGAGGTGGTGTTCACTGTGCTGCACGCCGGCGGCAAGTTCGGCGGCGGAGGCTATAAGGTATCCGGCGGCCTCCACGGCGTGGGCGCCAGCGTGGTCAACGCCCTGTCGGAGTGGCTGACCGTGCAGGTACACAAGGACGGCAAGATCTACGAAATGCGGTTCTCCAGGGGACACATCACTCAGGAAATGCGGATCGTGGGCGAGACGGATCACACCGGCACCACCGTCACCTTCAAGCCCGACCCCGAGATGTTCGACACGCTGGACTACGACTACGAGACGCTGCACACCCGCATGCGGGAGCAGGCGTTCCTGAACGCCGGCCTGCGCATCACCATCACCGATGCCCGGACGGGACAGGAGCAGTCCGAGACCATGTGCTACGAGGGCGGCATCCGCGAATTCGTCACCTATATCAACCGCAACAAGACCCCACTGCACGAGGAGGTCATCTATCTCTCCGGCGCCAAGGGCGACAGCACCGCCGAGGTGGCCATGCAGTACAACGATGGCTACAACGAGACGCTGGTGTCCTTCGCCAACGACATCCACACGCCGGAGGGCGGCATGCACGAGACCGGCTTCAAGGCGGCTCTGACCCGCGTGCTCAACGCCTACGGCCTGAAGTACGGCCTTATCAAGGAGGGCGATAAGGTGTCCGGCGAGGACGTCCGCGAGGGCATCACCGCCGTGATCTCCGTGAAGCTGACAGAGGCCCAGTTCGAGGGTCAGACCAAGGCCAAGCTGGGCAACGCCCATATCCGTACACTGGTGGACGGTATCGTCAACGACCAGCTGGCGGTGTATCTGGAGGAGCACCCCGTGGTGGCCCGTACCATTCTGGATAAGGCCATGACTGCCAATCGTGCCCGTGAGGCGGCCCGCAAGGCCCGGGAGTCCATCCGGCGCAAGACGGTGCTGGGCGGCGCGGCTATGCCGGATAAGCTCCGGGACTGCAACGAGAATAACCCCGAGCTGACAGAGCTGTACATCGTGGAGGGCGACTCCGCAGGCGGCTCCGCCACGTCGGGGCGGGACAGCCGGTTCCAGGCGATCCTTCCCCTGTGGGGCAAGATGCTGAACGTGGAGAAGGCCCGCGTGGACAAGGTGTACGGCAACGACAAGCTCCAGCCCGTTATCATCGCCCTGGGCGCCGGTATCGGCGAGGAGTTCGACGAGAACAAGCTGCGCTATCACAAGGTCATCATCATGGCCGATGCCGATGTGGACGGCGCCCATATCCGCACCCTGCTGCTGACGTTCTTCTTCCGGTATATGCGGCCCCTCATCGAGGAGGGCTACGTCTACTCTGCCGTGCCGCCGCTGTACAAGCTGACCCGCGGCAAGCAGCAGCGGGTGGCCTACTCCGATGAGGAGCGGGACGCCATCTCTGCCGAGATGCGGGGAGGCAACCCCAACGTGACCATCAACATCAGCCGGTTCAAGGGTCTGGGCGAGATGGATGCCCACGAGCTGTGGGAGACCACCATGGACCCCACCACCCGCACCCTGCGGCGCATCACGCTGGACGACGCCGTGAAGGCGGACGCCACGTTCACCGTCCTCATGGGCGAGAAGGTGGAGCCACGCAAGGAATTTATCGAGCGTAAAGCACAGTACGCTGTGAATCTGGACTATTAAGGAGGGCTGGAATCTATGAGCAAAAAGCCCCAATACGACCCTGCGGAGATCCGCTTCCCCGACCAGCACATTGTGGAGTCCCCGCTGGTCCCGGAGATGGAAAGATCCTATATCGAATATGCCATGTCTGTCATCGTGGGCCGCGCCCTGCCCGACGTGCGGGACGGTCTGAAGCCCGTACACCGGCGTATCCTCTATGCCATGTATGAGGACAACCTGACCTCTGACAAGCCCTTTAAGAAGTCCGCCACCTGCGTGGGCGACGTGCTGGGCCGGTATCACCCCCACGGTGACGCCTCCGTGTACGACGCGCTGGTGCGTCTGGCGCAGGACTTCTCCATGCGCTACACGCTGGTGGACGGCCACGGCAACTTCGGCTCCGTGGATGGCGACCCCCCTGCCGCCTACCGTTACACCGAGGCGCGGCTGAGCAAAATTTCCAATGAGATGCTGCGTGACATCGAGAAGGACACGGTGGACTGGGACCCCAACTTCGATGAGAGCCGCAAGGAGCCCCGCGTCCTGCCCTGCCGCTTCCCGAACCTGCTGGTCAACGGCTCCAGCGGCATCGCCGTGGGTATGGCCACCAATATCCCGCCCCACAACCTGCGGGAGGTCATCGGCGCGTGCATCTGCGTGCTGGATGACCCCAACGCCACCCTCAGCGATCTGATGGAGCACGTCAAGGGCCCCGACTTCCCCACGAAGGGTATCATCATGGGCCGCAGCGGCATTCGCGCCGCCTACGCCACCGGACGGGGCCGCCTGATGGTCCGCGCCCGTCACGAGTTCGAGGAGTTCGGAAACGGCCGCACCCGTATCATCTTCACGGAGCTGCCGTATCAGGTGAACAAGCGGATGCTCATCAAGGCCATCGCCGATCAGGTGGAGGATAAGCGCATCGAAGGCATCTCCGACATCCGCGACGAATCCGACCGGAACGGTATGCGCATGGTCATTGAGTTGAAGCGCGACGCCAATCCGCAGGTGGTGCTGAACCGCCTGTTCGCCCAGACCCAGCTCCAGACCACGTTTGCCATCAACATGCTGGCGCTGGTGGAGAACCAGCGGCAGCCGAAGATCCTCTCCCTGCGGCACATCATCGACGAGTATCTGAAGTTCCAGGAGGAGATCATCGTCCGGCGGACACGGTACGACCTGAAAAAGGCGGAGGAGCGCGCCCACCTGCTGGAGGGTCTGCTCATCGCACAGGACAACATCGACGAGGTCATCCATATCATCCGCAGCAGCTACGACAACGCCAAGGAGAATCTGATGACCCGCTTCGGGCTGGACGACGTGCAGGCGCAGGCCATTCTGGATATGCGCCTCAAGGCCTTGCAGGGTCTGGACCGGGAGAAGCTGCAGACGGAGTACAAGGAGCTGGAGGAGAAGATCGCCTACTTCCTGCGTATCCTCAACGACGAGAATCTGGTGAAGTCCATCCTCAAGGAGGAACTGACCGCCATTGCCGACAAGTACGGCGACGACCGCAAGACCGAGATCCAGGACGTGGAGGACGAACTGGACATCGAGGATCTCATTGAGGAGGAGCAGTGCGTCTTTACCCTGACGGAGAACGGCTACATCAAGCGCACACCGGTCAGCGAGTACGCCGCCCAGAGCAAGGGCGGCATGGGTAAGAAGGGCATTACCACCCGTGAGGAGGACACCGTGGTGGATGTGTTTACCGCGTCTACCCACGACTATATCCTGTTCTTTACCGACACCGGCAAGGTCTACCGCAAGAAGGGCTATCAGATCCCGGAGAGCGGCAAGACCGCCAAGGGTACCAATATCGTCAATATCCTGCAGGTGGAGACGGGCGAGCGGGTACAAGCCATGCTGCACTTCCGTGAGCAGTCGGAGGACGAACTGTACCTGTTCATGACCACCCGGAACGGCACGGTGAAGCGTCTGGAGGTCAGCGCCCTGAAGAATCTGCGGAACAACGGCATCCGCGCCCTGACGCTGGACGAGGGCGATGAGCTCATCTCCGTAGTGGAGACCCGCGGCCACGACCGGATGCTCATTGCCACCCACGACGGACAGGCGGTGTGCTTCGACGAGACGGACGTGCGCGCCATGGGCCGCATCGCTGTGGGCGTCCGCGGTATCCGCCTGCGGGACGGCGACTACGTGGTGGGCGCTGCCCGTGCCGACGCGGACAAGACGGTCCTGTCCATCACGGAGCGGGGCTTCGGCAAGCGCACGCCGGTGGAGGAGTACCGCATCACGAACCGCGGCGGTCTGGGTATCCGCAACTACATGGTCACGGAAAAGACCGGGCCTATCGTGGGCATCAAGGTGGTGGACGGCACCGAGGATCTGCTGCTGGTGACGGCGGCGGGCATCCTGATCCGCACGCCGGTGGAGAACATCCGCGTGGCGGGCCGCGCCACGCAGGGCGTTATCGTCATGCGCTTCAAGGAGGAGGGCGACCGCGTCATCTCCATGGCGCTGGCCGACCACGAGGAGAAGGCTGACGCGCCGGAGGAGACGGTATGAGCAGCGCGCCGCGGGAAGCCATGGTGCCCCTGACCCGCTGGCAGTACTTTACCAAGACGCTGTACCACAACGCGGCAGCCAAGACACGGTTCGTGTACAACAAGGTGGTGTATGAGAAGGACGAGACCCTCCAGAAGATCGAGGAGGGCAACGGACGCATCAACATGGGCCTGCTGCTGGTGCTGCTGGCCATGTTTCTGACCGCCAGTACCGTGCAGAATATCTACATTATCGTGGCGGGGATGGTGGTTATCGCCGCCGGTGAGCTGGTGCGGCTGCTGCGCCTGCCCAAGGACATTACGGCTCATCTCACCGACACGGGCCTGCGGGAGCGCTGACTATGGCGGACATCACACCGATCGCACACATCGAGACGCCCTTTGCCGAGAAGTTCGGCGTGCCGCGACAGAGCGGCGTGGCCGACTGCTCCGGACGCATTGTGTTTGCGCCGGCGTACCGCGATCCTGCGGCGCTGCGGGGACTGGAGAAATTCTCCCATATCTGGCTGATCTGGCAGTTTGACCGCGCCCTGCGGCAGGGATGGTCCCCTACCGTCCGGCCGCCGCGGCTGGGAGGCAACGCCCGCATGGGCGTGTTCGCCACCCGCTCCCCCTTCCGGCCCAACGGACTGGGACTGTCCTCCGTGGTGCTGGAGCGCATCCAGTGGGACACGCCGGAGGGACCGGTGCTCCATGTGCGGGGAGCCGATCTGGTCAGCGGGACGCCGATCTTCGACATCAAGCCCTATCTGGCATATACCGACAGCCATCCGGAGGCCGCAGGCGGCTTCACGGCGGGGCTGGCCGGTGAGAAGCTGCGGGTGGCGTGCCCAGAGCAGCTGCTGGCGGCGGTGCCGCCGGAGCAGCGGCAGGGGCTGCTGTCCGTGCTGGCCAACGACCCGCGGCCGCGGTATCAGGACGATCCCCAGCGGGTCTACGGTATGGCCTACGGCGGGCGCAACGTCCGCTTCCGCGTGGAGGGCGATGTGCTGACCGTTCTGGACGTGGAAGAACGCCTGTGAAATCGGAGAAACGGCGAGGAACAGCCATATGAAAACTGTAACTATCTATACCGACGGCAAAGCTGGCTTCGCCGCTTTGAAAAATGTCCCCACTCGCTCGCCGCTGGCGCGGCAACCGCTCGGGGATGACAAGCAAGCGCCGTCGGACAAAGCAGGCAAAAGCATGGCGCGGCAGCGAGGAACGATATCTAAATGAAAACAGTTACTATCTATACCAACGGCAAAGCTGGCTTCGCCGCTTTGAAAAATGTCCCCACTCGCTCGCCGCTGGCGCGGCAACCGCTCGGGGATGACAAGCAAGCGCCGTCGGACAAAGCAGGCAAAAGCATGGCGCGGCAGCGAGGAACGATATCTAAATGAAAACAGTTACTATCTACACCGATGGCGCTTGCAGCGGCAATCCCGGGCCCGGGGGCTGGGGAGCCATTCTCCGGTACAAGGACACGGAGAAGGAGCTGTCCGGCGGCGCGGCGGATACCACCAACAACCGCATGGAGCTCACCGCCGTCATCGAGGCGCTGGATATCCTGAAGGAGCCCTGCGTGGTGGAGCTGTATTCCGACTCCAAGTACGTCATCGACGGCCTGTCCAAGGGTTGGGCAAAGGGCTGGCAGAAGCGGGGCTGGATCAAGTCCGACAAGAAGCCTGCGCTGAACCCCGACCTGTGGGAGCGGCTGCTGGCTCTGACGGACCGCCACGAGATGCGCTATCACTGGGTCAAGGGCCACGCGGAGAACGAGAAAAACAACCGCTGCGACCAGATGGCCGTGGCGGAGAGCAAAAAATTCGCGTAAAAGCGGGGAAATTCACAAAAAGTTCACGGGTGATTCATGATTCAGCCAATTTTGGCGGGTAATATAGCATCATCCAAAGGAACTTCCCTTCCTTATGTGATTTTCTCTCTCTCCTAACACACAAAACACACAGGAAAAGCCCCGCCGAACGGCGGGGCTTTTCCTGTGTTGGTTTCATCACGTTTTTTTATCTATAGTAGTCCGTTTCTTCCTCCAGCGCCATGGGGAGCCCATTGTGATACACGGGGATGGTCTGGAACTTGAAGCGGCTGACGCGGTGCCTGTCGTCGATCTGCTCCTTGATGGCGGGATCCACCGTTCCGCGGCGGACGTACTCGTTCACCGCGTGATAGGTGAAGCCCAGATTGTCCTCATCGGTGAGACCGGTAAGACCGTCGGAGGGCGGCTTGATGAGGAACTTCTCCGGCAGACCCAGCTGGCGGCCCAGCGCAATGACCTCCTCAGTGGTGTACATGCCCAGCGGCGAGAAGGCGCCGGCGCTGTCGCCATAGATGGTGCAGTACCCCACCCAGTCCTCCGACAGGTTACTGGTGTTGATGACCACGCCGGCGTCCAGCGACTGGGCTACGGCATACAGCGTAGACATGCGGATGCGGCTGGGCAGGTTCACGACGGTCTGGCGGCTGGGCGTCAGGCCCGCCCGCTCCATCTCCGTCAGCACACCCTGCACCGCATCGTGGATATTGATGGTGCAGTGGGGGATCTGCAGATGCTCTACCAGCGCCTGGGAGTAGTCGATGTCCGGCTGGACGCCGTTGGGCATCAGGACACCGTACACATGATCGCGGCCATAGGCGGCGGCGGCCAGCGCCGCCACGGTGGAGCTGTCCTTGCCGCCGGAGATGCCGATGACGGCGGTGCGGCCGTGGCAGGCTTCCATCTGGGTGTGCATCCACTCCAGAAGGCCGACCAATTGCAGCTGGGGGTTAAATTCCATAAGAGGGTCCTCCCTTCCCTTTTTTCTGGAGCTATTGTAGCGCGGAAGAGAGGCATTTGCAAGAGTTATCCCAGCAGACCGGTGACATCCTCCAGCGTCAGGCCCCGTTGAAGGGCCAGGGTGATGCCGTAGCCCACTATGCGGCCCAGCTCCGTCACCCGCTGGTCGATGTCCTGGGGCGTCACGAACAGATCTGCGCCGCGGCCGGACAGGTCCTGCTGCGGTCGGCCTGCCTCCTCCAGCAGGTCGGCACACAGGGTGGCCCCGTCGATGACCGTGGGCACGCCTACGGCGATCACCGGCACGCCCAGAGCGGCGCGGTCCACGGCGCGGCGGTGGTTGCCCACACCGGAGCCGGGGATCAGGCCGGTGTCGCTGAGCTGCACCGTGGCGCATAGCCGCTGGCGGCTGCGGGCGGCCAGGGCGTCGATGGCGATGACGGCGGCGGGCCGGATGTGGGCCGCCGCACCCTGTATCAGCTCCAGCGTCTCCAGCCCCGTGCGGGCCAGTACGCCGGTGCACAGGGCAGAGACAGGGGTGAAGCCCTGGAACTGGCGGGGCAGTGCGCGGACCATGTGCCGTGTCACCAGCAGGTTCTCCACGGCGATGGGGCCGATGGCGTCGGGGGTCATGGCACGGTTGCCCAGCCCCACTACCAGTACCTGAGAGCGGCGCCCCACGTGAGGCAGCAGGGCGCGCAGCTGATAGGCGATACACCAGACGGCGCGGTGAAAAAACGCCTGCTGCCGCTGGAAGCAGGGGGTCAGGTCTACGGTGATATAGCGGCCTGCGGGCTTGCCCAGAGTCCGGGCACCGTCGCCGGTGACGCGGATGTCGGTGACGGGATAGCCCTCCTGAAGGCTTTCCAGCCGCTGGATACCCTCCGGCAGAGAAAATTTTTTGGCGCGGGCGGCCAGATCATCGGCAGCCTCCAGCGCCAGATCGGTACGTGGTACGGTCATTTTTGTGGCGGACGCTCCTTTCTGAACACAAAATGTTGTGGCTTACAGGTAGCATGGCCGCCTGAAATGGATTTATGCGAAAACCTGAGCCAAAATTGTAAAAAAGTCTTGCATTTTCGGACCAATGATGCTAAAATATCATCCTGCGTGGAAGTCTTATTTTTCACGCGAAAAAATCTGATGTCGGGGAGGTGTTTGGTTTGCCGAATATCAAGTCTGCTAAGAAGCGTGTTCTGGTGGCAGAGGCGAGAAATGCTCGCAACAAAGCCAATAAGTCCGCACTGAAGACTGCTATCAAGAAGTTCGAGGCTGCTGCCGTTGAAGGCAATCGCACCGAGGCCGAGGGCACTTACAAAGTCGCAGTCAAGGCGATCGATAAGGCTGCTGCCAAGGGTCTGCTGCACAAGAACAACGCGGCCCACAAGAAGAGCGCGCTGACGCTGAAGCTCAACAAGATCGGTTGATGCACCAAACTCAACGGGTATCCGAAAGGATGCCCGTTTTGCTTTGTCCGGAGGGCCGTGCTCTCTGCCGGAAATTCGCAACAACACAAAAAGACTCCCGCAGCGCAGCTGCGGGAGTCTTTTATGTTTTGATCACCGTTTCTTCTTTTTTCCCATGATGACCAGTACCACCAGAAGCACCACAGCGACGACCACCATGGCGATCCACAGGCTCATGTTGCTGGTATCACCGGTCAGGGGGCTGGCGTAGGCAACGGACAGGCTCATCATCATGCAGCACAGCAGCGCCAGCAGGCAGGACAGCTTTTTCATCATCTCACCTCATTCCAAGTAGCCGTATCTGCGCCCATTATAGCATATTTTCTTCTTTTTGCAAGGGGCATCACAGATAGTTCAGCGGATTGAGGAACGTACCGTTCAGCTGGATGCGGAAGTCGCAGTGGCTGCCGCTGGACACGCCGGTGGAGCCCATGCGGGCGACCTGCTGGCCCTTGTGGACATGCTCGCCCACGGACACCAGCAGCGAGCTGTTGTGGCCGTAATAGGTGACATAGCCGTTGCCGTGGTCGATCTTCACCAGATAGCCGTAGCCGCCCATCCAGCCGGCGTAGATAACGGTGCCGCCGTCAGAGGCGTAGATCGGCGTGCCGTAGCTGTTGGCGATGTCGATGGCCTCGTGATAGGTGCTGGCGCCGCGGATACCGGTGTTGCGCGGGCCGAAGTAGGAGGTGATGACGCCGCTGCAGGGCCAGCCGAAGCTGCCGGTGGGGAACCAGGAGGGACGCTCCTTGGTGCCGCGGATCTGATATTCCGTCACGGGCTGGGACAGCGTGGCGCTGGCCACGATCTGGCGCTCCGTCTCGGTGCCGTTGATATAGGTGACGTTGGCGGTGATGTCGGCCTTGCCGTACACGCCCGGGGATGTGACCTTATACTCGCCCTGATACATGGAGGCATCGTCGGTGTACTCCACGGGGTAGGGCACGTCCTGAACGTAGCGCTGCCGCTCCACGTTCACCACGGTCAGATAGGGTACGGCGTTGCTGATGGTCAGCACATCGCCCACCCGCAGGATCTTGGGATCGTAGCCGGGGTTCAGCTTCATCAGGGCGTCCACCGACAGGCCGTACTCATCGGCGATGCTGTAATAGCTGTCGCCCTTCTTGACGGTGTAGGTGACCTCGCCCTCCTTGGTCTCGTTGAGGATCTCGGCGATGTAGCCCAGGTTCATGACGTAGGAGGAATCCACATACTCCTGCCGTATCTCCACGTCCTCCACGAAGTAGGCGTCCACCGTGTCCTCCGTCTGGTAGCCCAGCTTCAACTGGTTCAGAATGTCGTCCAGCGCGCCGGGGAACGTGGTGGCCACCACCTTTTCCCCGTCCACATACAGGACGTAGGCATATTCCACCAGCCCCAGCTGGTCAGTGAGCTCGCTGCTGAATTCCTCCTCGCCGATCACGTCCTTGCGGAGGTAGACACCCGTCTCCGTGGTAAGCAGGGACTGGTCCACCGTGTAGCTGCTGTCATGCAGCGTCTCGCGGGTGATGCTCTCCACCTCCGACACCGCCAGTTCCACGGCGTGCTGGGAGGACACGACGCCCAGATCTGTGCCATCGTAGACGGCGTGGGCGCCCACGGTATAGAGGGACAGCACCGTGGCGGCGGCGGCCAGCCCCATGGCGCCGGCCAGAAAGGCCACCGGATGCAGCTTCAGCTTCTCAAAGTAGCTGCGGCGGCGGTCGCTGGCGCGGATCAGCTTTTTGCGGGCGTTGCGGGCCCTCTCGCGGAGGCTGGCTCCCAGGCGGGACAGGCTGTTCCAGAAGAACAGGAACAGCTGGGCCGCGCCGTGCTCCGACTCGGGAAAGCTGCTGTGGCGGTTCTCGTCCACCAGATGGTGGGCGCTGCCCCCCACCTGACGGAACCAGGCGGCGATGTGCCGCAAGCCTGCCTGCAGGTTCAGGGTGAACAGGTCGGGATGCTCGTCGCGGTACTGCCGCCAGCTTTTCAGATTGTCCATCCACAGCTGCCACAGAGCAGACAGCGTCATGTGCTCCCTGTTGGGATCGTGGACGGTATTTTCCTGTTTATTCTCTTGTTCCAATTGCTGTTTCATGGGGTATCACCTAAAGGTTACAAAATCGTTACAAAATGTATCATACCTTGTTTCCTTCTGCACGTCAAGCAAAAAATTGTGAACAATGCCGCAGCCGGGCCGGAAAAAGACAGAAAGGCGCCCTTTGGGACGCCTTTCTGCGAACGTATCGCTCAGTATTTTTCGTCCAGCACCTGGATCAGGGCGGCGATGGCGTTGTCGCGGCAGTCCGGCAGCTTGTACACCTGGGGCAGGGCCAACACCTGGGGCAGCGCGTTGGCGGGGGCGAAGGCCATACCCGCCCAGTTCAGCATGGAGATGTCGTTGGCGTGGTCCCCTACGCAGGCCACATTCTCCTGCCGGATGCCCAGCAGCTCCGCCAGGCGGCGGACCATGCCGCCCTTGTTGGCGCCCTTGGCCGTCAGCTCCACCAGCGAGGAGCTGCTGGCCACGATCTCGTACCGGTCGTACCAGGGCTGGGCGCGGAGGAAGTCCAGCAGCGCCGGCTGATTTTCCGGCTCCGTGGAGAAAAGGGCCTTGCTGATGGGGGACGGCACCTCCGTCATGCTGTCCACGAACACCGTGGGCGAATGGGTGATGTGCAGGTGGCGGCGGGTCACATCGTTGGGCTGCAGGGCGTGGATGTCGTTGTTGTCGTGATACAGCTCCACCGCCGAGAACGGCAGGGCACCGATGACCTGCTGGATGCAGTCCTTGGCCTCGTCCGGCAGAAACGCCTCACACAGGTATTTTCCGGCGGGGAAGTCGTAGATGGCCGCGCCGTTGAACAGGATGGTGGGGCCGTTCATGGGCACGTCTGCGGCCACTCGCTCGAAAGCAGGCTTGGCCCGTCCCGTGGCTACGGAGAAGATGCCGCCCTCACTCATGAAGTAGCGGATGGCCTCCTGATTGGCGTCGGGCACCGGCGGCATGGGCTGGCACAGCCGCAGCGCTTCCTCGGTGTAGGTCAAAGTGTTGTCATAGTCACTGGCCAGCAGCAGACCGGTAAATTTTCCCATGGTGATCAGACCTCCGAGCCCGAAGTGGGCTTATTGCCGCCGCTTCCGCCGCGGCGGCGTCCGCCCCGATGACGGGGGCGCTTTTTCTGCTCGCCGCTGCCGTTCTGTCCCTCCGGCTGGGGCTTCCTGGGAGGACGGGGCGCTGCGGGCGGGGTATTCGCAATATCAGCACTGGTATTGGCGCCGGCCGGTGCGCCGCTTCCGCCGCGGCGTCCACGGCGGCGACTGCCGCCCTGACGGGAGGACTGCTTGTCCCCTGCCGCAGGTCTATCGGCCTTTTCAGGCTTATCGGGCTTAGCGGGACGCTCCGCCTTGGCGGGCTTGTCCGGACGGGCAGACTTCTCGGTCCGCTTCTCCGGCGCGGCAGCACCCTCGGACTTTTTGCCGCCGCGTCCGCTGCGGTTCCGGCGGCGGCGCTTCTCACCGCCGCCGTCCTCGCCGTGCTCCGACGGAGGCGTGAAGTCGCTGATGAAGCTGATGGGAGGCATATCGTCCTCCTTCTCCGGTTCCATGTACCGCTCCGGCCGCCGGTCAGGGATAACGATGCCGTCGCGGCTGCCCTTGCCGTTGCGCAGGACGCACACCTCGCAGTTGTGGTAGCAGCGGGAGCCGTCGGTTCGGTCGTCCAGTCGGACATTCACCGTCTCCTTCAGCAGGTTCACGTCGCTGACGTTGCCCGGGCCGTCCGGCGTCAGCACGAAGGAATCGTTCTTGGGCATGCGCTTCACGGCGTCCTCGTAGGCGTCCTGCTCGTACTTCAGGCAGCACATCAGGCGGCCGCAGGTGCCGGAGATCTTGGTGGGGTTCAGGGACAGGTTCTGGGTCTTGGCCATCTTGATGGACACCGGCAGGAACTCGTCCATAAACTGGGCGCAGCAGAAGGGCCTGCCGCAGATGCCCAGTCCGCCCAGCATCTTGGCCTCGTCGCGGACGCCGATCTGCCGCAGCTCGATGCGGGCGCGGAACACGCCGGCCAGATCCTTCACCAGCTCGCGGAAGTCCACGCGGCCGTCGGCGGTGAAGAAGAACAGGATCTTGGAACCGTCGAAGCTGCACTCCACCCGCACCAGCTTCATCTCCAGCTTGTGCTGGGCGATCTTCTTCTGGCAGATCTCGAAGGCCTCCTTTTCCCGCCCGCGGTTGTAAGCGGCGGTGTGGCGGTCGTTATCGGTGGCGATGCGCAGTACCGCCCGCAGCGGCTGCACCACCTGCTGGTCCGGCACCTCATGATTGCCCTGACTGCACTGGGCGAATTCGGGGCCTTGGGCCGTCTCCACGATGATGTCCTGACCGGCCTCCACCGTCAGCTCCCTGGGGTCAAAGAAATAGGTTTTGCAGCCGCTGCGAAAGCGGACGGAAACCACAGTTGTCATAGAAGTTCCTCCCATTCTACGGCGAGGGCACCAAGAACATGGCCCGCGCCCACATTGTATTCACATTCGCCGCTGTATTTCTCCAGCAGCGCCGTCAGCTGCCGGAGCTGTCGGGCCGTCAGGCCACGGGCCAGCGCCTGGGCCGTCTCGCCGCAGGCGGGGTCCGGCGTCTGCTTGCCCATCTGCAGCAGCAGTGCCTCCGCCGCGGCGCACCACGCGCTCCGCAGCACGTCCCGCAGCTCCTCCCGCTTCATCCGCCGGTTCTCCAGAGCCACCAGATACGTTGTCACCGGCAGCACCTTTCCCCGGGCGAAGGCGCGGCACAGCTGCTCTGCTTCCGGCGGCAGGGCGTCCTCCGACACGGCATCGTACTTCAGCAGCACGCAGCGGGAGCGCACCGTCTCCAGCAGCGCCGAGGGGCTGTCCGTGCAGAAGACAAAGGCGGCGTAGGGCGGCCCCTCCTCCACGATCTTCAGCAGCACGTTCTGGTCCCGCTCGTTGAGCTGATGGCTGTCGGCGATGATGTACACCTTCCGCGCCGCCTCGTTGGGCCGGATGTACACATCCTGCCGCAGGGCGCGTACCGCGTCCACCGTCAGCTCCCGATGCTCCGTGTCGCGTACCACCGTGACGTCGGGGTGGATGCCCTCCAGCACCTTGCGGCAGTGGCGGCATCGGAGACAGGGCTTGCTCTCCTCCTCGCAGACGTGGGACGCAGCGATGAACCGCGCCGCGTCCAGCAGATCGCCGTCGCCGGAGAGCACGATGGCGTGGCTCAGCCGTCCCTGCTCCGCCGCGCGGCGTACCGCCCGGGCCAGTGTGCTGTTTTCTGCCGGAAGCTGGGCCATGGCGCTCTCCTTTCCTCTGCGGGGCCTGACAGCCCTATTATTCTAATGTATCAGTATAACACAGGAAAAGCGGGACAGGCAAGTTTTATTCGCAGGATTGCGGGGAAAATGTTTCCTGTGACCCTCTTTCCCACCATGAATAGAAACCAATTGCAAAAAAACAGAAAAATTTGGGAATAGGCTTGCTTTTGGAGGGAAATATGACTATAATAAGAAACGTTCTCATCGTTTGGTACAACTATATTGATAGATGGAGGGACTACCATGAGCAAGAAGTATTGTTACCTGTTTACCGAAGGCAACGCGAAGATGCGCGAACTGCTGGGCGGTAAGGGCGCGAACCTGGCTGAGATGACCAACATCGGCCTGCCCGTTCCCCAGGGCTTCACCATCACCACCGAAGCCTGCACCCAGTATTATGAGGATGGCCGCCAGATCAACGCCGAGATCATGGCCGAGATCATGGAGTATATCGAGAAGATGGAGAAGATCACCGGCAAGAAGTTCGGCGATCACGAGAATCCCCTGCTGGTCTCCGTTCGCTCCGGCGCCCGCGCTTCCATGCCCGGTATGATGGATACCATCCTGAACCTGGGTTTGAACGAGGACGTGGTGGATGTCATCGCCAAGAAGTCCAACAACCCCCGCTGGGCCTGGGACTGCTACCGCCGCTTTATCCAGATGTACTCTGACGTGGTCATGGAGGTCGGCAAGAAGTATTTCGAGCAGCTGATCGACGCCATGAAGGCCAAGAAGGGCGTGACGCAGGACGTGGAGCTGGACGCCGCTGACCTGAAGGAGCTGGCCATGCAGTTCAAGGCCGAGTACAAGGCCAAGATCGGCGAGGAGTTCCCCACCGATCCCAAGGAGCAGCTGGTGGGCGCCATCAAGGCCGTGTTCCGTTCCTGGGACAACCCCCGCGCCAACGTGTACCGCCGCGACAACGACATCCCCTACTCCTGGGGCACCGCCGTCAACGTCCAGTCCATGGCCTTCGGCAACATGGGCGACGACTGCGGCACCGGCGTTGCGTTTACCCGTGACCCCGCCACCGGCGAGAAGAAGCTGATGGGCGAGTTCCTGACCAACGCCCAGGGCGAGGATGTGGTGGCCGGTGTGCGTACCCCCATGCCCATCGCTGAGATGGCCCAGAAGTTCCCCGAGGCCTATGACGAGTTCGTCAAGGTCTGCAATATCCTGGAGGATCACTACCGCGACATGCAGGACATGGAGTTCACCGTGGAGCACGGCAAGCTGTACATGCTGCAGTGCCGCAACGGCAAGCGGACCGCTCCCGCCGCCCTGAAGATCGCCTGCGACCTGGTGGACGAGGGCATGATCTCCGAGCAGCAGGCTGTCGCCATGATCGATCCCCGCAATCTGGATACCCTGCTGCATCCCCAGTTCGACCCCAAGGCCCTGAAGGCCACCGAGCCTGTGGGTAAGGCTCTGCCCGCCTCCCCCGGCGCTGCCTGCGGCAAGATCGTGTTCAACGCCGAGGACGCCAAGGAATGGGCTGCCCGCGGTGAAAAGGTGGTTCTGGTCCGTCTGGAGACCTCTCCCGAGGACATTGAGGGCATGAAGGCCGCTCAGGGCATCCTGACTGTCCGCGGCGGTATGACCTCTCACGCCGCCGTTGTGGCCCGCGGCATGGGCAAGTGCTGCGTCTCCGGCTGCGGCGAGATCAACATGGACGAGGCAAACAAGCAGTTCACTCTGGCCGGCAAGACCTATCACGAGGGCGACTGGCTGAGCCTGGACGGTTCCACCGGCGGCATCTACGACGGCGCTATGCCCACCGTGGACGCCAGCGTGGGCGGCGACTTCGGCCGCATCATGGCCTGGGCCGACAAGTTCCGCCGTCTGCAGGTCCGCACCAACGCCGATACCCCCCACGACGCCGCCAAGGCCCGTGAGCTGGGCGCGCAGGGCATCGGCCTGTGCCGTACCGAGCATATGTTCTTCGAGGGCGACCGTATCGCCGCCATCCGCGAGATGATCTGCTCCGACACGGTGGAGCAGCGCGAGAAGGCTCTGGCCAAGCTGCTGCCCATGCAGCAGGGCGACTTCGAGGGCATCTACGAGGCCATGGAGGGCTGCCCCGTCACCATCCGTTTCCTGGATCCCCCTCTGCACGAGTTCGTTCCCACCGAGGAGCAGGACATCGAGCTGCTGGCCAAGGATATGGGCAAGTCCGTTGCCGACATCAAGGCCATCATCGCCTCCCTGCATGAGTTCAATCCCATGATGGGCCACCGCGGCTGCCGTCTGGCTGTCACCTTCCCGGAGATCGCCGTGATGCAGACCCGTGCCGTCATCCGCGCCGCCATCAACGTGCAGAAGAAGCACCCTGACTGGAACATGGTCCCCGAGATCATGATCCCGCTGGTGGGCGAGGTCAAGGAGCTGAAGTACGTCAAGGACGTGGTCGTCAAGACTGCTGACGAGGAGCTGGCCGCCGCCGGTATGAACATGAAGTACCTGGTGGGCACCATGATCGAGATCCCCCGCGCGGCCCTGACCGCCGACGAGATCGCCAAGGAGGCCGAGTTCTTCTCCTTCGGCACCAACGACCTGACCCAGATGACCTTCGGCTTCAGCCGCGACGACGCCGGTAAGTTCCTGGGCGCCTACTACGACAAGAAGATCTACGAGAGCGATCCGTTCGCCAAGCTGGATCAGATCGGTGTTGGCAAGCTGGTGAAGATGGCTGCCAAGCTGGGCCGCGAGACCCGTCCGGAGCTGCATCTGGGCATCTGCGGCGAGCACGGCGGCGATCCCTCCTCCGTGGAGTTCTGCCACAAGGTGGGTCTGGACTATGTGTCCTGCTCCCCCTTCCGTGTGCCCATCGCCCGTCTGGCCGCCGCACAGGCTGCCATCAAGGACGCGCAGTAATCGCAACGAAACAAAAAGAGTCCGAGTGTACCGCACTCGGGCTCTTTTTTTACAGGCATCGGCCATCTCCCCTGTAAAGGACCTGCTGAGCGTCCCGCCGACGGCGGGCACTTGTGTTTTTTCCGCCGCCGTGGTAGGATAGGGGCAAAACCGGACATCCCGTGATAAGAGGAACGACCCATAACCGTCCATGCATTCGGTGACAGAGCCGACCCCGTGCTGCTGCTGCTGTATATGAGACTGCCGTGATACGGCGGCAAACGAGAGGAGCTGACCGCCCATGATCCGCATCAGAAGCGGCGATGCCGTGACGGAGCTGGCCTGGACCGGTGAGAATATCCCCGCCGCCCGCCTGCTGGCCCAGGCGGGGCTGTACCCCGACTATCCCTGCGGCGGGCAGGGCCGCTGCGGCAAGTGCCGCGTGCTGGCTCACGGCGACCTGTCCCCCGCCGCGCCGGAGGAACTGGCCCAGCTGCCACCCCGGGAGCTGGCCCGGGGTATGCGCCTTGCCTGCCTTGCCCGGATCTGCGGCCCCGACGCGGAGCTGACCCTCCCGCGGGAGGACGGTCTGCTGGTGGAGACCGGCGGCTCCCTGCACCGGCTGGAATGGGACCCGTGGGCCGCCGCTCTGGGCATCTGCGTGGACATCGGCACCACTACCGTGGCCGCTTACCTGTGGGATCTGGACCGCCGCTGCCGCTTGGGCGTGGCCTCCTGCAAAAACCCGCAGGAGCGGTTCGGCGCGGACGTGGTTTCCCGTCTGGACGCCTCGCTGGCGGGTCAGGGCGACGCCCTGCGCGCCTGCATTGTCCGGTGTCTCAGCGACCTGGCCTATCAGCTGTGCCGACAGGCAGGCCGCCCCGTGTCCGATGTGGGCGGCGCGGTCATCACCGGCAACACCGCCATGCTGTACCTGCTGCGGGGCTGCGATGTCCGCGACATTGCCCTTGCACCCTTTCGGGCGCGGCATCTGTTCGGCGAATCTGTCCCCGCGCGGGAGCTGGGCCTTGACTGGGGCGCGGATTGTCAGGTGTACCTGCCCCCCTGCCTGTCGGCCTACGTGGGCGCGGACATCACCTGCGGCCTGCTGGCCTGCGATATTCTCCACGCCCGCGGCCCCGCCCTGCTGGCAGACGTGGGCACCAATGGCGAGATGGCCCTTCTGTCGGACGGAACCATCTACTGCTGCGCCACGGCGGCGGGTCCCGCCTTTGAGGGCGTGGGCATCTCCTGCGGCAGCGCCGCCGTCACCGGCGCCATTGACGCCGTGACTGTGGAAAACAATGCCCTGCGCTGTCACGTCATCGGCGGCGGCACGGCCCGCAGCCTGTGCGGTTCCGGCCTGTTGGACGCCGTAGCCGCCCTGCGGCGGCTGGAGCTGGTGGAGGACAGCGGCTACATGGAGGAGGACAGCCTGCCCCTGAGCGGCAGCGTGTCCCTGCTGCGGCGGGACATCCGGTCGTTCCAGCTGGCCAAGGCCGCCGTCTGTGCCGGTGTGGACACCCTGCTCCGCGCCGCGGGCCGCGCTGCCTCGGAGGTGGAGACGGTCTGGCTGGCCGGCGGCTTCGGCTGTAAGCTGTCGCCGGACAGCGCCGGCGCCGTGGGCCTGCTGCCCCGCCAGCTGATCCCTGCCGTCCGGCCCTCCGGCAACACGGCGGCAATGGGCGCGGCGCTGCTGCTGTGCTCCCGCCGATTCGAAGCGGAGACGGTGTCCATTGCCGCCGCTGCCCGGCTGGTGGACCTCTCCGCCTCCCCTGTGTTCCAGCAGCGCTTTGTGGAGGATATGACCCTTTCGGAGGTGACATCATGACGGCGCTTTTGGACATGGCCAGCGCCGCGGGCTTTGAGGCGGCGGCCCCCCTGCGGGCGGAGCAGCTGGTTTTCCGGCCGGAGGTGCGGGAGATGTGCCGCGCCGACCGCTGCCGCAGCTATGGCAGAAACTGGTGCTGCCCCCCTGCCTGCCCCTCACTGGAGGACATGGCCCGCCGCATGGCGGACTACGGCGACGGTGTGCTGGTGGAGACGGTAGGCGCCATGGCCGATGACTTCGACTACGAGGCCATGATGGGCGCGGAAAAACGCCACAAGGAACGGTTCACCGCTCTGACCCGCACGCTGGCGGAGCGGTATGGCCGCGACGCGGTGCTGCCCATGGGCGCGGGGACCTGCCGCCGCTGCGCCGTCTGCACCTATCCCGACGCGCCCTGCCGCTTTCCGGCGGAGCGCATCACGTCCATGGAGGCATACGGCCTGCTGGTGAGTCAGGTGTGTGAGTCCTGCGGCGCGGTGTATTACCACGGCCCCCGTACCATCACCTACGTCAGCTGCGTGTTCCTGCGGCGGTGAATAGAGATACAGGAGAGAGCCCCGGCGAAAACCGGGGCCCTCTCCTGTTATGTTTCGTATGCCCGCACCATCCCGACAGACCGGCGTCCCCGACGGCCCGCTTTATTTTCTCTCGGCAAGGAGAATTCCGCGCCCTTGGGCGCGGGTCACTTTTGGCCGCAGCGGCCCGCTGCACAGACTCTCTCTGTGCCTCCGGCGGCCCCATTTCTTTCAGCAGCGAAAAGGGAAGGTTCCGCGCTTCCGAGCGCGGGTCACTTTTTGCCGCAGCCCCAAAAGTGACCAAAAACGCTGCTTGAAACCGCAGGTTTCAAGACTTCCTGCGCGGCTGGGGTGCGCTGAAAACCGCCGCCGCGTACCACGCGCGACTTAAATTGCCGAACATCATCGTACAACGAATCGCGTGCAGTCCTCTTATCGCTGCCGCTCCTACGTACCACGCGGAGGTACACTGTTCCACGGCGGTAGGATACGGCATTTTCCTGCGGTACGTGGAAGCGGCAGCGGGGATAGGGGCAGGAGCGATTCGGCGTGGGCCTTTTTGCGGCGTGGCTGTGATCGGACGAAAGGAATTCCAAAAACCATTGGTTTTTGGCGGCGTTCTTTCCCCCA
>OIZQ01000287.1_pt1 | contig 29685 bp, 18 predicted proteins | sample 1588491 | NCBI WGS metagenome assembly OIZQ01 (sample SAMN03283262) | human gut metagenome | biome: human-associated habitat; material: feces | host: Homo sapiens | place: USA | collected 2013
CCGGGGGTAATGATGATGCGCCGCGCTTGGAACGCCCCCAGTACCTTCACTGCCGCTTCCGCGCCCTTCGGGTTGGAATTGAATGCATCGTCGATGATGGTGATGCCCGGCGACGGAATCAGCTGCAAACGGTGCTCCACCGGCTGCAGTTTGCTGATGCCGCGTGCTACTTGCCGCATGGTCAGCCCCAGATGGAGCGCAACCGTCGCGGCAAGCAGGATGTTCTGGATGTTGTGTTCCCCCAGCAGGCGCGTTTCGCACGCAATTTCCTCCGCCGACGTATGCAGGACGAATCGGCTGCCCATCGGGGAAACCGTCACATCCGTTGCCCACACGTCCGCGTCCGGGCTGTAATGCAGGCAGCAGAGGCGCTTTTCTTTCTCCGTTCGGTCATAGAGTTCGCGGCAGATTGCGCCGTCATCCGGGAAAAAGCAGCAGCCATCCGCCGGAACAGCGTCCATCAATTCATATTTCGTATTTTTGATGCGTTCCAAGGTATGGAAGGTGTCCAAATGCTGCGGGCCGACGCTCGTCAGCACGCCGTAACGCGGATGCACCAGTCGACACAGTTCCTTGATATCCCCGACGTGCCGAGCGCCCATTTCCGCCACAAACACCTGCGTCGCGGGCGTCAGGCGCTCACGGATGATTTTCGTCACGCCCATTGGCGTATTGAAGCTGCTCGGGGTAATCAGCGTCTGATACTTCTCCTGCAGAATCGTGCCAAGAATGAACTTGACGCTCGTCTTACCGTAGCTGCCGGTAATGCCGATTTTGATGATGTCCGGGCGCGCCGCCAGTTTCTTCTGCGCGTCGCGGAAATACATTTCGCTCACGAGCTTCTCAATCGGCCACGCCAGCAATCCGCCCAGCGCCACCCAGAGCGGCAGCAGCAGCGGCAGCAGCCCGCAGAAGTACACCTTCGTCAGCAGCGCAATCGGCGTGCAGAGCAGCGTATAGACAACGCCCATGACAATGTACGTCCGCTTGACGCGCATCGTGACGACAAACGGCTTTTTCGCCTTCTTCTGCTGGAAAATCGACCGGCACCACCAGCCGCCCGCGACCGCCAGCGCAGCATTCACCAGCGCCAGCAGAATTTTGCCGACGCTCATGTCCAGCATCCGGTCAACGCTCCGGTATGCCAAATACAGCAGCGTCAAGTACGCCGCCAGCGTGACGCCGGGCAGCAGCGCGCGCTTCCAATTGCGCCGCAGTGTCCGGAAATAGCCGGGAAATTGGTAGCTTTCCAGCTGGAAATCATGCATCAGGCTCCGTTGTGCCAGCAGCATCGCCAAGGCGGTTGCCAGCGCCGGAAGCCATTTCAGAAAGTTAATCACCTGATTCACTCCTGCCCCATCCAAATCAGTTCAGCAGAAACTGACGCACAATCGTCTGAAAGCGCGCTGCCTGCTCCAGATATGCGAAATGTGTGCCGCCTTCCAGCACCACCAGACCGCTGTCGGAAATTTCCTTTTCCATCTGCTGCCCCATCCACAGCGGCGTTTCCGTGTCGCGGTCGCCCCAGATGAGCAGCGTCGGGTTCTTGATATGCGAAAGCAGCGCACTCTGGTCATAACCCACGACCTTGACGAACGTCTTGCGCATTTCCGGCGACAGGGCGGCATAATCCCGCGAGCCGTACTTCTGCACGAGATTTTCCTGCCACTTGTCCGGCAGACTGCCGAAGAGGTGCGTCTTTTTCGCTACACCGACGAGCTTTTTCAGCCGCTGATACCGCTGTGACTTTTTGCTCTTTTCGCTGGATAGCTTCGGCCGGATGCCCGCCGCGCCTGTCAGAATCAGCTTTTCAAAACGCTCCGGATGGTCGGCGGCGAGCTCAATCGCCACGCGTCCGCCGAAGGAATGCGCAATCACGCTGCACGGCAGGAAGTCGAGCTTCGTCAGCAGTTCCAGCAGATTCGCGGCGAAATCCGGCACACCCCACGGCTGCGGCGGAAATCCGCTTTCGCCATGCGCCGGAAAATCCACCCGAAGCACGGTCATGTCCGGCGTGAGCGCATCGCTAATCCCCGCCATCAGCTTTTCCGAGCAGCCCCAGCCATGCAGCAGCACCGCTCTTCTTTCGCCGTGGCCGCTGATTTCATAATGGACGCGGACGCCCTGAAGCGTCATTTCCACAAAACGCATCTCCTTTTCAGCCGTCGATTCGCCAAATGTATCGGCACTTGACGGCGCTGATTTCCCAGCGGTCGCGAATCTCCTGCGGCACGGCCACGGTTCTTTCCAGCGTGCAGCCCAGCCCCAGGCACGTCTTGCGGCTCGCCCAGTTATCCGGGTCAGTCGTGATGACGACGCTGCTTTTGCCATGCAGGGCAATCAGCGGACGCAAGAGCGCACAGGCGCGGCGCGCGTAGTGATTGCCGCGATACGGCGGGTCAACATGATAGCCAATATGCCCGAAATAGTACACACAGGGGCTTTCCCCCATCCGCAGGGAGATGCGTCCAACTTCCCGGTGCGTCCCGTGCGGCGCAATCATATAGTCATACACGCGGCCGAATCCCATTTCTTTTTCCGGCGGATAGAGCCGCAAGGGCAGCAAGTCAATCACGCCATCGGAAAACTCAGCACGCACTCTGCGAAACAGCATCCTTACACATCCTGTATCTGCACCTGCGGAAGCAGGGCAGCAAAATCATCGGGACGAATCAGCTGCGTCCCCTCGGTCATTACCGACGCACAGCCCGCCGCCGCGCCATACGCCAGCGCACGGCGAACGTCCCCTGTTTTCTCCAAGCCAGCCATCACACCGCCGACCATTGCGTCGCCCGCGCCAACGGTGGACTGCACCCGAACCGGAACTGCCGGGGCAAACATAGCGCCGCGTTCCGACACCCACAACGCACCCTCGCCGCCGAGGCTCACAAGCACATTCTGCGCGCCCATTTCAAGCAGCTCCAGCGCCGCCTGATGCACATCCGCCATCGTCGGCAGCGGACGGTTCATGGCGGCTTGCAGTTCGCTTCGGTTCGGCTTGACGAGGAACGGACGCGCTGCCAGCCCCGCCATCAGCGCCGCGCCGCTCACATCCAGCACAAACAGGCGCTCCGGCAGGGAGAGCATCAGGTCGCGGTAATACTCCGGCGGACATTCCGGCGGCAGCGACCCCGTCAGGACGACATACTGCCCCACAACTGTCTTTTCCGCCAGTAAGTCCGAAAACGCCCGCTGATTCGCCGCGTTGACCGGCGCGCCGGGTTCGTTCAGCTCCGTCACGCCCGTGCCGTCCCGCGGGACAATCTTCATGTTCGTGCGCACGTCGCCGTCCACGGGCAGGAAAACATGCGTCACCTGCTCGCCGTCCAGCTTGCGGCGAACCGCGTCAATGCCGTTTTTGCCCGCACAGCCGAGGACGCAGGACGCAATGCCCAGCCGACGCGCAGTAATGGCGACATTGATGCCCTTGCCGCCCACATCCTGCCGCGCGGACAGGACACGGTTCACATCGCCCACCGTGAAGGAACGGAGCGACACCGTGCGGTCAAACGAAGGATTCAGGCACACACAAGCCAGCATGGGCAAACCTCCCCATCATCAGCAGTCCATCCCATTATATCATGATTCCCCGCATGATGCAACCTGACGCGGAAAGAAAAAGGCTGCCCCGTATTCGCTCGGAGCAGCCAAATGGACTCATTCCTTAATGCTGTAGGCATTCAGCGCGTTCTGCGTCGTGATCTGTGCGAACGCTTCCAGCGGAATTTCGCGCAGCGCGGCAATTTTCTCCGCCACATAGCGCACGTTCGTCGGCTCATTTCGGCGGCCGCGGACGGGTTCGGGCGAAAGGTACGGGCTGTCCGTCTCAATCAGGATGCGGTCAAGCGGCACATTCACCGCGGCTTCCTGCAATTTCGGCGCTTTCTTGAAGGTCACAGGCCCCGCAAAACTGATGAAATACCCCAGTTTCAGGTACTCCTTCGCAATCTCCCAGCTGCCGGAAAAGCAGTGGATGATGCCGCCGGTCAGATGCTTCTTGTGGCGCTTCATGATGTCCAGCATGTCCTGATGCGCATCGCGGATGTGGTACGCCACGGGCAGCGATAATTCCCACGCCAACTCCATCTGCGCCTCGCAGACCGTCATCTGCGTTTCGCGTGGCGACAGGTCATAGTAGTAATCCAGCCCGATTTCGCCAATGGCGACGACTTTCTCTTCCTTCGACCAGTCCGCCAAGCGCTGCAAATCATCCTCCACGAAGCCTTTCGCCTCGTGCGGATGGATGCCGATGGCGGCATAGCAGCCCGGATGTGCCGCCGCGAAATCCGCGCTGTGCCGGGAGGTCGCCATGTCCGAGCCAATCACGGCGTACCGGGTGACGCCCGCTTCCGCCATGCGGGTCAGGACGTTCTCCCGGTCGTCGTCGAACTTTGGCTCATCGACATGGCAATGAGAGTCAAACAGCGCCATCATCCGATGATTGCACCGTCCTCCACACCCTCGCCGACGCTCATCAGGCGCAGATTGTCCTCGTCATCGACAGCGGAGAGAATCATGCCCTGACTTTCGATGCCCGCAATCTTGCGCGGCGCGAGATTCACGACCGCCACGACCTGCTTGCCGACGAGGTCTTCGGGCTTGTAATACTTCGCGATGCCGGAGAGAATCGTGCGTTCGCCGTCCTTGCCGAAGGAAAGACGGAACTGCAGGAGCTTGTTGCTCTTCTCCACCTTCTCGCAGGACAGCACGCGCGCCACCTGCATCTTGCACTTGCAGAAATCATCGAAAGCGATTTCCGCCGGGAAATCAGGCGTTTCGTGCTTCTTTTCCGCCTTCTTTTCGGGCTTGGCGGCAGGCTTCTTTTCTTCCTTCTTCGGCTCTTCGGCGGGTGCGTCGCGTTCGATTTCCTTCTGGATGTCCAGACGCGGGAACAGCGCCGCACCCTTATGCACCGTCAGGCCTTCCGGCAGCACGGCAAACGGCTTGCAGACGGAATCCCACGTCTTGAGCGCGTCGTCGGTCACGCCCAGCTGCTCGAAGATGCGTTCCGGCGTGCGCGGCATGACGAAGCCGATCATCACGGCGACGCGGCGGACGCACTCTGCCAGCGTGTACAGCACCGTCTTCAGACGCGGCTGACCTTCTTCGCTGCGGCCCAGCACCCACGGCTGCGTCATGTCGATATACTTGTTGCAGTCGCTGATGAGCTTCCATGTTTCCACCAGCGCGTTGGAGAACTGGAAGGCGTTGACGTAGTTCTCCACCTTGCCGGAAAGCTGCTCCGCCTCGTCCCAGATGGGCTTGTCAACAGCTTCATCCACCGCGTCGATGGCGGGAACCGTGCCGCCGAAGTACTTCTCAATCATCGCGACCGTGCGGGAGACGAGGTTGCCAAGATCATTCGCAAGGTCGGAATTGATGCGCGTCAGCATGGCTTTGAGCGTGAATTCGCCGTCCGAGCCGAAGGGCATTTCGCGCATGAGGAAATAGCGCACAGCGTCGGAGGAATAGCGGTTGCACAGCACGACCGGGTCAACGACGTTGCCGACGCTCTTGCCCATCTTCTTGCCATTGATGACCAGCCAGCCGTGACCGAACACCTGCTTGGGCAGCGGCAGCCCCAGCGCGTGGAGCATAATCGGCCAGATAATGGTATGGAAACGGACAATTTCCTTGCCGACCAGATGGACATCCGCCGGCCAGTACTTCTGGAACAGCGCGTCATTGTCCGTGCCGTAGCCCAGCGCGGAAATGTAGTTGCTCAGCGCGTCAATCCAGACGTACACCGTGTGCTTCTCGTCGAACGTGACCGGGATGCCCCACTTGATGGACGTACGGCTGACGCACAGGTCTTCCAGCCCCGGACGGAGGAAGTTGTTCAGCATCTCGTTGGCGCGGCTGGCGGGCTGGATGAAGTCCGGATGCTCCTCGATGTACTGAATCAGCCATTCGGCGTACTTCTGCAGGCGGAAGAAGTAGGATTCTTCACGCGTCTTTTCCACCGGGCGACCGCAGTCCGGGCAGCAGCCGTCCTTGAGCTGCAATTCCGTCCAGAAGGATTCGCAGGGCGTGCAGTACCAGCCCTCGTATTCAGACTTGTAGATGTCGCCCTGATCGTACAGCTGCTTGAAAATCTTCTGCACGCACTTGACGTGGCGGTCATCGGTCGTGCGGATGAAGTCGCTGTAATCAATGTCCATCAGCTTCCACAGATCCTTGATGCCCGCGACAATCTTGTCCACATACTCCTTCGGCGTGACGCCCTGTTCCTTTGCCTTGCGCTCAATCTTCTGGCCATGCTCGTCCGTGCCGGTCAGGAAATAGACATCATAGCCCGTCAGCTTCTTGAAGCGCGCCATTGAGTCCGCCGCCGTGGAGCAGTAGGCGTGACCGATGTGCAGGTTGCTGCTGGGGTAGTAAATGGGCGTAGTGATGTAAAACGGCTTCTTACACGATTCACACATGAGTTCATTCCTCCAATTGCTGTTTGAGAGAAACGATAAAAAACCGCCCCTCCCGCATTTTTTGCCGAGGGGCGGAGAATTTTCCGCGTTGCCACCCTGATTTATCACTCATCCTGCGGATAACGGCGCGACCCGCCGCACCCTACTTCACCCCAAAGGCGTTCAGGCGCGTGATGCTCCGGAGCCATGTTCCCGCGGATGTCCCGGCTGCTTCTCACCTGCCGCAGCTCTCTTTGCGCATCCATCCACGGTACTCTTTCCATCATTGCAGTGGATATTATAGCGTCATTTGGGCATGGTTGTCAAGGGCAAATTTCAGCTGTGCTGCTGATACCAAGTGTAGTCGTAGCCATAATCGCCCTGCTGATTTCTGGCGGACAGCGTAAAGCGCACGACGGCGTTCTGCCGCAAGGTCATTTGCAGCGTGCATTCGCCGTTTTCCGCCGCAAGCACCGCCGTATCCGCCGCCGGCTGACCCGCCTGACGCAAAAGACGCAGCTGATTTTCCGACAGCGAACGCGGTTCACCCAAATCGTGCCATGCTTTCAGCGGATTGCACGTCACTTCATCCACCGTCTCTGTCGTCAACGTCTGTTCGCCGCCCGCAGGCAGGGCAATCGTCACGGTCAGCTCGTCGCGGTCGGTGCGGCAGAGATTCCACAGCACGCCTTCATACGAGCCGTCGTCCTTGTGGACAATCACGCTGTGTTCGTCGCGGTGCACCGGCGTTCCGCGCAGATGGGAGAAGAACGCAAAGCTCCACAGTGTCGGCTTGGCAATCTGCCCGTTGGCAATCAAGCCGAATCCACCATGGAAGGGCATCGGCGGCACGCCCTGCTCCTCGAACACATCCCCGAACGTCCAGTAGGAATACGACGCCGCCACATCGCCCATCCGCGCCAGCACACCCGCCATGTACGCCGCATTCAGGTTCGTGTCATGAATCGGGCAGAACGGGTTATACGACGTGTTGAACTCGGTGATGTGCATCTCCATCCCGCGGTATTCCGGGAAGCTGTCGATAATGTCGCGCGTCTCCTGCATTTCAGCGAGGAGGCTGTCCACCGTGCGCATTGTGTGATAGAGATAGCGCCCGCGGTGTTCCGGCGTTTCGCCCATGTAGGCGTGGCGCGACACGAAATCCAGCGGCAGCTGATTCACCTTGCAAAATCGCAGGAAATTGCGCACCCAGTCCTGCGACGTCGCGCCGCCGCAGATCGCCGGGCCGCCGACGCGCATGTCCGGCAGCACGTTCTTGACTGCCTTCGCCGTCACCGCATACAGGTGATGATACTTTTCTTCATCCGCATTTTCCCAGAAACCCGACAGGTTCGGCTCGTTCCACACTTCACACGGCCAAGTGGATACTTCTTCCTTCCCGTAGCGCTCCGCCAAATGTGCAAGCGTCGCCTGAACCATCGCCGTCCACTTTGCGTCGTCCTGCGGCGGCGTAACGTTGCCCTTCCAATAGAAGATGGTCTGCGTGCCGCTTGCCATCTTTTCCGGCATGAAGCCCAATTCAAGGAACGGCTTCAAGCCCTGTGCGCGGTAATCATCCATCACGCGATCAAGGTAGGTGAAATTGTAGCCCTCGTGCCAATTTCCTTCCGCATCCTGATACGGCTGGTAAATCGCCATATCGTCGCTGAACAGCCCGTGACCGCGGATGTGCGTGAACGCGCATTCCGCCTGCGCCATCGCCAGCTGCTGCTGATACTCCTGCTGGAGCGCCAGCCCCATGCGACCTGTGCCGATGCAGAACGCGGTGTTGTTGTTGAACTTCGCCTGACTATCCGCCGCTATGCGGATGGAATCCTGTTTCATGGCATTTTTTCTCCTTACAGTCCTGATTTTGCCCAGTCGAATACGAGCACTTGATCATGCGGCAGCGTCGCCTGACAGGTATCAATCTGCTCATACGGCGCGATATTGACCGGTTCCGCCGCGCGGAGGTTGCCATCCGTCAAGGCGTTGAAGAAGTCGTCGAACATCCAGCGGTCATAGAGCGCCTCCCGGTGCGGACAGAGGACTTTCTCGAATGGCAGCTGCTGAATGCCGCGCATGTTGCTGCGGTACTCCCGAAGCCCCAGCGCCTGCGGGAAGAACAGCCATGTGCAGGGGTTCCAGTCGTCGCCGGACAGCAGCAGCTTCCGCTCCGGCACATACACCACCGCCGAACCGGGCGTGTGCCCCGGCGCTTCGATGATTTCCGCTGTTAATCCGCCCAAGTCAATCACACCGGGCTTCATCACCTTCGGCAGTGGAATTTCGCCCGCGAGAAACGTTTTTTCATCCACCGGCAGGTTCTTTCCGATTGCCTGCGTCAGCACCCGGCGGCGCATCTCGTCGTCCGTGAACATGCGCCAGTCCGCCATATCCGCTTCCAGCATGTACGTTTCCGGGAAGCAGCGTGCACCCATCGCGTGGTCATGGTGGTTGTGCGTCAGGAACACCGTCAGCGGTAAATCCGTCATGTGGCGCATGAAGTCCGCCACATTCTCAATGCCATAGCCCGTGTCAACCAGCATGGCGGCGTTTTCGCCCTCCAGCAGCGTCATGCAGACGCCCATGCAGTCCACAATATGCCACACTCCCGGCATCACCGCGTGAACCGTAAAGGCCATTTTCGGCTCATCCTTTCCATCTTGCCGCCTGAAAAAACGGCGTTTTTTGCACAATTCGACGCACAGTTGTGTTTTTCCTGTCACCCAGTCAACTTTTCGCCAAATTTCTTCCCCTTTTCTGGTTTTGGGTTGTGCAAGTCGGCAAAATATGCTATACTTTTAGTAAAATACGTTACAGGAGGTATCCTGTTTATGGCAAATCAATGGCTTTCGTGGCTTCCGTTTTTACCGGCTGATGTTCCCGCCGATTTTGCGTCCCCACGCGAAGTCGCCGCGTTCGAGCTTGCGCAGGCACTGCCGACGCTCTCCCCGAATCTGCACGTTTCGCTTGCCGAGGATGATTCGCTGGGCGAAGGGTTCCATGCCGTGCGCAAAGGCGACGACGTGACGATTTTCGGTGGCAAAACCGGGCTGCTGTATGGCGCTTACTGGCTGCTGATGGCGCTCGCGTCGGGTGCGGCATTGCCGGAGGATCACTCCTCTGCGCCGCAGTACGCGCTGCGCATGATTAACTGCTGGGACAACGCCGACGGCAACGTCGAGCGCGGATATTCCGGGCGCAGTCTGTTCTTCCAGGGCGGCAAGCTGGCCTACGACCCCGCGCGGATGCGGCAGCTGGGGCGTATGATGGCGTCCGTCGGGCTGAACGTGCTGTGCATCAACAACGTCAACGTGCACGACCCGGCACAGCTGCTGATTGAGGACGATCTGCCGGATCTGGCGAAGCTGGCGGCGATTTTCCGCCCGTTCGGCGTGCGGCTGATGGTTTCCATCGACTATTCACAGCCGATGCGCCACGGCATCCCGACAGCTGATCCGCTGGATGAACGCGTGCAGGCGTGGTGGAAGCATCAGGCGGAAGTGGTGTACGCCGCGATTCCCGATCTGGCGGGCTTCCTCGTCAAGGCGGACAGCGAACATCGTCCGGGGCCGTTCACCTACGGGCGCAATCACGCGGAAGGCGCTAACATGCTGGCGCGGGCGCTCAAACCGTTCGGCGGAATGCTGGTCTGGCGCTGCTTCGTCTACAACTGTCAACAGGACTGGCGCGATGAAAAGACCGACCGTCCGAAGGCAGCGTATGAGCATTACGTCTATCTGGATGGGCAGTTCGACGACAACGTGATTCTGCAGGTCAAGAACGGGCCGTTCGACTTCCAAGTCCGCGAGCCGATTTCCCCGACCCTGCTGGCAATGCCCAAAACGAATCTGGCGCTGGAATGGCAGCTGGCGCAGGAGTACACCGGTCAGCAGATTGACATTTTCGCCATGCCGGTAATGTGGCAGGAGCTCTTTGCGGACATGCCGCGCAACAGCATTATGGCGATGGCAGCGGTGTCGAACCTCGGCAATGGCGCGTGCATGACCGGGCATCCCTTCGCGGCGCTGAATTTCTTTGCATATGGCGCGCTGGCGTGGGATCCCGATGCCTGCCAGCCGGACGATATCATCCACCGCTGGATTCGCCTCACCTATCGTTTTGCGCCGGATGATGAGAATGCGCTGGCGGATGTGCTGCTCGGCAGCCGCCACGCCTATGAGCAGTACACCGCGCCGCTGGGCATCTGCTGGATGGTCACGCCGAACCAGCATTACGGGCCGAGTCCCGACGGATACGAGTATCAGGCGTGGGGCACTTACCACAAGGCCGACCGCAACGCCATCGGCATCGACCGCACGGCGGACGGTACGGGTTATGTTCTGCAATACCCGGAAGCACTGCGCCGCCGCTTTGAATCCACACAGACCTGCCCGGACGAGCTGCTGCTCTTCTTCCACCGCTTGCCGTACACCTTCAAGATGCGCGACGGGCGGACGCTGATCCAGCGAATTTACGACGACCATTTTGAGGGCTATGAATGGGTGGAGCGCGCCGCGAGCATCCTGAAAGCGCTGCCGCTGCCCGATTTTGACCGTGCTTTAGTAGATGAGCGCATCGGGCGGCAGCTGCACAACGCCCGTGAATGGCGCGACATCATCAACACGTTCTTCCACCGTCTTTCCGGCATTGAGGACGTTCACGAGCGGAAAATCTATCGCTGAGGAGGCTTTTCATGGCGGACACAAGCCAGCCGCATTCATCCCGCTGCCCGGCGTGGCTGCGCGAGGGCGGGCTGTACCTGATTGTCTCCGGCGTCGTGACAGTGCTGAAATATCTGCTGCTGCTCTTTCTGCCGCGCGCATTCGCCTTTCTGCCAATGCGCGACTTCGGCTGGCCCGGCATCGAAATGACGCTGCTGGGAGAAACCTTCCGCTGGAACATCTTCGGCTACGACACGGCGCACGGCGGGCTTCCTTACCTGTGCGCGTACATGACGGCGATGGTGCTTGGCGAATGCGTGAACTTCCCGCTCCAGCGCAAGTATGTTTTCCGCGCCAAAGGGCATCTCGCGCGGCAGGTGCTGCTGTATGCGCTTGCGTTCATCGTGATTACCTGCCTGGTGAACTCGATTAACTGCGTCTGGGTCGCGGTAGCGGCGAAGTTCGTGCCGGATTGGGTGTACACGCTCGGCACGCTCTTCTTCAATGGCACAATTTCCGCGGTGGTTTTTTTCTTCGTCAACAAGCGCATTTTCCCACAGGCATAAAAAAGGGGGCTGTCCATCGCGGGCAGTCCCCTTTCTTTATGGCGTTTGTTCAATGCGGATGACCTGCTGATGCCCGAAATAGTTTGCCAGCGCCTGATTCACCCAGTAGCCCGACTGCCCCTCGTCCGCCAGCCCCAGCGGGTTCAGGAACGCCGGGCATGCCGATACATCCGGGATTTCGCAAATCTCGCCGGGCTGACGAAGCGTTTGGAGGATTTCGGTGTACTGCTGATGATACGCCTGCGCCTCGCCGCTGATGAGCGCTTTCGCTGCTGCAACGCTCGTCGGACTTGCACCCGCCGTCGGATGCGCGGACGGCAGCGTCAGCACCAGCACAAGCGACAATATGGCGACGATTCCGGCGGAATGGCGCGTCAGATGCGAAAGCGCCGCGTCGATTTTCGTGCCGACGCGGCTGTTCCGCAGCCAGCCGACCCAGAGGAACGTCCAGCAAAGCAGCAGCCAGCCATACGCATAGTAGTAGATGTCGATTTGCCGCCCCGGCCCGACATTCGCCATTGCAAAAAGCGACGGCGTCATTTGCGCTGAAAAGATGGCATACGCCAGCGCGCTTTTCAGCAGTGGAAAGCGGAATTTCAACCCGCACTGCCCGACGAAATCCCACATCAGCAGGGCAAAAAGCGCAATGGCAATTCCCTGCGGCCAGCCAAACCAGCCCGACACGCGCACCCACGCCCGGTCGAAGGAGTAGAGAATCGCGGGAACCGCATCCATCGAGCGCGGGATGGTCGCTGCACGGACGCGGTTGCCGGGTGCGGCGGCGTTGATAGCAAGCGCAATCAGCAGCGCGACCATGACGAGCAATATCTGCCGCCAAGCGGGTTTTTTCCGCACAAGCAGCGCAAGAAGCAGGAGCATCAGCAGAATCAGCGTAACGAGGATGGTCGTGTAGTTGCCGCCGCCGATAAAGAACGCGAGCAACATGCACAATGCAGTCCGCCCGGCGCGGCACTTTCCGTCGGTGCAAATCCGCAGGGTGCCCGTCAGCAGCATCAGCGAAAGCGCGTAATAGAGCGTGTAGTAGCATCCGCCGTTGAACCAGTAGAACGTCTGGTTCAAATCCGGCACAAGCTGGATGCTCAGCGTCATGAGCGCCAAGAAAATCAGCACAACCGTTGCACGCGGCGCATGGAGCATCTTCCCCAGCTGACGCAGGAGCATCCCCGTGCCAAGCAGCAGCGGCAGGAGCGTCAGGGCGGTCGTCAGCCAATAGGCATTGTCGGAAAACACGCCCGGCTGAAGCGTGAACAGCACCACCGCGCTGAACGACCCCTGCCAGCGCGCGTAGGTGCTCCGGACGTAGGCGGCAATAGCTGCGACAGCCTCCGGCAGCCCCTGTCCTGCGTCAATGACCTTGCGCAGCACCGCGCCGTAGGTGTAGTCGTCCGCGCGCGGGTGATTGTAGAACGCGACCGCCATCACCGGCAGCAGCGACAGCACAAACAAAACCGCAAGGATGATGGCAATCCGCTGAAGTGCGCGCGCATTCCGCATGAGCATTCCTCCTTTTCCGACAAAAATCGCCGCAGTTTGTGATGCACTGCGGCGATTTTGCTGATTATTCTCCCGTCAGCGATGGGACGGGTGTCGTGTTCGGTTCAGGTGTGGGCAGTTCCGGCGCGGTCGTAGTTGCCGGCGCACTGCCGCCTGCAATCAGCCGCGTCAGGTTGTCCGATGCCGTCGTCAGCAGCTGCACAGCGCGCATGGTATCCATGCGCGTCACGTCCTCCGCGCCCTGCGTCGGCAGGGTCAGGGCGTTCCAGCGGCTCGTTGTGCGCAGTGCCATCTTCACGCCGACGTCCGCTTCCGCCATGTGCAGCGCGGCAATCACGCGCAGCTGAATCGGCGCGCCTTCCCTGCTTTCGGTGCTGTACTGGAGGGAAAGTTCCGCCGTAATCGGTTCAAACGTCACCAAATCCGCTGCTTCCGCGCCGTCAGTGTCCGGCTCAATGGTCAGCGTCCACGCACTGTCATCATGGCGTGTGCCGTCGCTGTCCTGCGTTTCGGAATGCTGGCTGGTCAGGGTGAATTTCGCCTGCAGCGTCTTTGCGTCCGTTACGAACGCGGCGGGTACACTGCTGATGCTGCCCGTAATTGCGTTCTGGTTGCCGTCCGCCGCCGTCATGCTGAATGTCAGCGTCTGCGTCGCGCTGTTCAGCACAAGCGCAGTCGTACTGCCCTCCTGCCGGAAGGTCAGCGTCGTGTAGCCCCACGCATTCTGCGGCAGAGGCAGCGCCACCGCCACGGACAGCGTATCGCCACGCGCGGAGAACTTGCGTGACAGGCGCAAATCGCCCGACAGCGGCAGGGCGTCAATGCAGGCATCGTAGAAGTAGCCAAGCGCCGGATTGAGATAGGCCGCCTGCTGCTCCTCCGTCATCATCGGGCGCAAAAGCGTCAGCAGCGTCTCGTCATAGAGCGCCTGCTTCCACATCAGCTTCGTTTGTTCTTTCACGTCATCCGCTGGAATCACATAGCTGACGCGCATGACAAGCTCGCCGTTTTCAGTCATCGTGTCGGGTTCAGCGGCGTAATCCGCCAGCCACAGCTCCAGTTCGTTCAGATATTCCTCCAGCGCCGGCTGCCACATGCTTTCCCAGAGAATGTCAGGCTGCGCCATCATCTCCGCCAGCACAGAGTAGAACGATGGATTGCTCTTTCCCGATTCCGCCAGCGGCATGGACAGCAGCACATCCGGCAGCACATCCGTGCGCAGGTACAGCGTATCGCCCACGCGGTACAGCTGCGTCAATCCCTGCTGATTGCCGCTGTCATCCTGCGAAAACACCTGATACTGGAAATCGTCGCTGTCCTCCAGATTCAGCAGGCGCACATGCAGCGTCGAAGCCGTCAACGGCAGTAGGAAATCCAGCCACGACGCCGTGCCGGACGCCGTAACCGCAACTGAGCCTCGAATGGGGTAATCCTGCACAGCAAACTGCTGGTAGAGCAGTTCCGGCAGCGTATAGTCGTCTTCCTTGGCAGCAAGCGCCGTGCCACCAAGCAGCATCGCCGCGCAGAGCAGGACAGACAGGATTCGTTTCAGCATGGGTTTACCCTCCTTATCGGGTGTCATTCGATTTCGACGGCGGATTCTGCCGCCTGCCGAATGGTCTGAACGTCCTCATCCGACATTTCGTAGAAGAAGAACGCCGCGTCCTCCGCGCTGAGAACCTGAATCAGCGGGCGGACGATGGCAGTCGCAATTGCGCCGCCGAGCTGGCTGTGCAGGTTTTGCAGCGTCTCCGCGCTGAGCGTGGACAGTTCCATCGTCGCCGCGGTGTCCTTCCACAGGGATTCGCTTGCGCGTGCCGCACGCAGCGTAATCACGCATTCTTCAGTCGTGCCGTAGCGTTTTTCTTCCTGATATCCGATTGTCCCGCTAACGTCCGGCGCTTCCGCGTTTCCGGACAGGACGACATTCGGCGTGATGGTGCGCTTCGTGGCGTAATCTTCGCCCGGCAGCTGCTGCTTGATAGCCACGCTGCCGCTCACGTTGTCGCTGTCATTCTCCAAGCGGTTCGTCAAGTCAAACGTGACCTCGGTCTGCGTCGTCTGTTTGCTCGCCGTCACCTTGTAGGAGCAGGTGCCCTGCATGGTGATTTTGCCGCTGGAAAAGGTCATAATACGCTCAAAATCCAGCGTGTTCTTGTCCGTGCCGCTCTTGGCGGGGGACGTCAGCGTGATTTCATCGCGTGTTTCGCCGTTCTCTCGCTTTGTGCGCCAGACGAGCTTGACCGTGCGCAGCTTGCCATCCACGCCGCAAACGCCGTTGTACTCCACACGCAGCGGTACTTCGTCCTCTGTGCGGTAGACGCGCAGCTTTTGCGTGCCGGAGAAGGTCAGCGACGCAATCAGGTCATGCAAATCGCCTTCCGGGCAGAGGGACAAAAGCGTCTGCTGCATTTCCTCCAGCTTCGACTTGGAGAAGGTGTAATCCGTGCAGGAGTGCGCCAGCCCCATGTCCTTGATGGTCGTCTTGACGCTCTTGCGTTTGCCGTACTCCGCGAAAGGCTCTAAAATCGCGTTTGACAACACCCAGCCGTCGTCAATCCACTTCTCAAACGTACCGTCAACAGCGCGCAGGTCGATGGAATTTGAAGACGTGCCGAGCAGCAGTTCCAGCGCATTCCCGTCCAGCGACGCATAGGAAACGTTCGGCATACAGGAGAACTGCACCGCGTCGCCCTTCTGCGCCATCGTCAGCAGTTCGTTGCCATTCATCAGCACGGAAACGCCGCTTTCGCCGTCCGCCGCATACAAATTCAGCGACAGCGGCGCAAGTACACGGTCAAGCATCGCCGTGCGCGTCTCATCAAAAGGCGCATGTGCTTGAAGGCTGATGGACAGCGTGACGGACAGGGGCGTATCCGCCAAATTCCAGTCCGACGCGGCTTGCAACAGCGGCGCATCCGCCAGCGCACAGGGTGCAAGCATCAGCAACACCAGCAGGAGCGATATCAGCGAGTGCAGTTTCCGCATGAATCTTCACGTTCCTTTCATTACGGCGGGTGATTATTCCGCGCTTTCCGCGAAGGCGCGGAGCATATCTTTTGCTTCGTTCGGGTCTTCAACCAGATTGATAGACGCCCGCAGCTGTGCCGCGCCGCGCATTCCACTGACATACCAGCCGACATGCTTGCGCATTTCGTTCACCGCCACGCGTTCCGGCTTCCATTGCAGCAGCATATCATAGTGGCGCAGGGCGGTTTCCACGCGCTCCTGAACGGTCGGCGCGGTTACATTTTCGCCGGAAAGCCGCTGCTTCACCTGACGGAACAGCCACGGATTGCCCAGCGCGCCGCGCCCAATCAGCAGTCCGTCCACACCGCTTTCCTCCAAGTGACGGGCGGCGTCGTCCGCCGTGAAGATGTCGCCATTGCCAATCACCGGCACATGCACGGCTTCCTTTACCTTGCGCACATACGTCCAGTCCGCGTGACCGCTGTACTGCTGCATCCGCGTCCGACCGTGCACGGCAATTTCGCACACGCCGCAGTCCTCCGCCATTTTCGCCATGTCCACGACGTTGATATGCTCGTCGTCCCAGCCAAGGCGCATCTTGACCGACACAGGCAGATGGCTCGCCTTGCAGACCGCACGGAGGATTTTTTCTGCGTTTTCCGGCGTGCGCATCAGCCCGCTTCCCTCGCCGGATGCAGCGACCTTATGCGCCGGACAGCCCATGTTCACGTCCACGCCGTCGAAGCGTCCCATGGCGGACAGCTCTTCCGCCGCACGCGCCATCAAATCCGCCTCTTTGCCGAAAATCTGCACAAGCAGCTTGCCCTCGCTGTCCCGGCGCTCAATCAGGGAAACGGTCGCAGGATGGTTGCGCGGCGCGTATAGGTAGCCCATCGCGCTGACCATCTCCGTCGTCGCCACATCGCAGCCCTGCTCAAAGCACAGGACGCGGAACGGCCAGTCTGTAATGCCTGCCATCGGGGCAAGGCGGATGCTCGTCATGCCTTATCCCCCCGCGGGAAAAGCGCAACGCGTACCGGCGTATCCGCATACGGCGTCAGCGGCAGCGTGCGAATTTCGCCCATCAACGCAGGCAGCACCGGCACATCCACTGGGGCATTGTTTCCTTTTTTCCATGCAATCGGCGCAAATGGGGCGGTCACGCCGCTTTCGGTCACTTTGCCATTGCCGCACAGCGCATATGCCCAATCGCCGTCCGCCGAGAGCGCCAGCACCTGCGGGCCACGCGTGAGGTACGTTGCCTGATGATAGGCGCTGCTGTGCCGCATGACGGGCTGTTCCAGCACGGCGACGATTTCGTCCCCGTCGTGCCAAACGCGCTCGATGCCGATGCAGCCGTCCACCAAGCGGTATTCCGCCGTCGGCGCACCGTTGACGAGGATTTCGGACGACGATGCCCACGCCGGAAGCCGCATGTGGAAAAACGCTTTCTGGTCGTTCTTCATGTGCATCTTGATGGCGTAGCGCTCGCCCTGCGCGTCGATAGTCAGCACCATCTTGCTGTCACAGACGGCGTATTTGCCGGGAATGAGCATATTGACCGCGAAGCCGTCCACCCATGCGGTCACGGCGGACTGAATCGCCAGCGCATAGCCGCGCGCAAGGCGTCCGAGCGTCAGGGCGAAACTTCCCTGCTGGGTCTCCTGCGCCGCCAGCGAGTTGACGCGCTGCACCAGCTGCACGCGTGTTTCCTCCACGCACGCCGGCAGCGCATTAAACACCAGCCGTTCCAGTTCATCCCACGCCCAAACTGCGTGCGCGCCCATACCTGCGCACACGAACGCTTCCGCCCATGCGCCCAAGGTATCATTGAAAATGCCCGTGCTGGGATTGCCGCCCGCAAGCATCGGATTTGCGTTCAGTCCACCGCAAATTGCGCCGTGATAGCGGCTGATTTTCTCCCAGCCCGTCTTTGCGGCGTTCATCTCCGTCGCCGAGCCGCTGAGCCAGCCGCGCGCCAGCGCCGCACGAGCGCCATCCGCCAGAGCCGCCGCATTCGTCGTCAGCGCCAGACGGGTGTAGTAGCCCTCCAAATCACCGTTTTCCTTCTTCAGACCTGCATCCAGTTCTTCAGCCGAAACAGCTTTGCTTACGGGCGTCTGAATCGGCGTCGCGGTCAGGACACTGCTCCAGTTCATCGTGCTGGCGGACAGAGTACGGGCAAGTTTGAGCATGGCAGGAATGCCCGTGATGCGGTAGACCTTTTCCAGCAGTTCGAGCAGATCCGACGGGAATGCACGGACGTACTCATCCGCCGCAATGTCATCCCACTGCTTCGCCGCCCACTGGAACCAGCGCAGCAGCACTGTCAAATCTTCCTTCTTCGCTTCCGCTTCATACAGCGCCCACACCGCGCGCAGGACATACACCGAATCCTCAATCGTCAGCGCAAAAGAGCCATCCTCCCGCTGTGCGGCAGCGGCTTCCCGAATTGCCGTGACGGCGGGCGACTGCATCGCATCCGCCTTCACAAGGCACGCCAGACGGAATGCGCCTTCCAGCAGCAGCGGCTCACGGCGATTTTCCACTTGCGCATACAGACGCGTCAAGGCAGGCAGGTTCACGCGCACCTGACCGGCGCGCAGGGGCTGACTGGTCAGCATCGTCAGCGGCGCTTTATCAAAAACAGGCTTGAGTGGCACAGTTCGTTCCTCCAAATACTATCCTCATTATTATTTACCATCAAACATTATACAGCATTTTCGCGCAAACTGCAATCACTGAATTGTAAAAAAACACGCACCAGCCGTGTTTTCATCATGCTGATGCGCATTTTTTCTACAATCAGGTTTTCTCCGTATCCTTCGCAAAAATCCAGATGCTTTCTTCCTTATTTAGTCCATCGCACGCCATAATCCGCAGGTGAATCGGCATACCGTCGCTGCGCTTGTAATGTTCGTCAATTGTGCCTTCCCTCGCAAGGCGCTCCCGCACAACCTGCGCGCATGTCAGCGACTCAAACTCTTCCTGATCCTCCGGGGCTATATAGAGCCGGATATATTCCAGAATCGCGCGGCGGAACGAGCCGTTGCACTTGTCCAGCATATCGCGGAAGAAGTCTGGAATCAGGATTTTGCGGAAGGAATCCTGCGCAAAGTTGATAAGATACACCGCAATGTATTCCGGCGCAATGACGCGGATGAACTGGTCTGCATCCTGCTTTTCCTGCATCAGGCGATCCAGCTTTTCGTTCAGCGAGCGCATCCGGCGCTCCTGACCGTTCTGCTGATAGTACGCTTCTTTGTCGCGGCGCATAGCATCCTCGGCACGGTTGACGATGTTCTGCACATTCTCTCGCCCCGTGCCTTGCTGCACACCAACGGAAATCTCGTATTCCGCGCCTCGCAGCGTCATGCGCAGTTTTTCCACTGCCAGCAGCACTTCGTCATGCTTGCGGTTGCAGCAGAGAATAACGAACTCATCGCCGCCGATGCGGTAAAGCCGGTCGTTCGGGAAGAAACTCCGCGCTGTGCCTGCCACCATGCACAGCATACTGTCGCCTGTCTGATGACCCAAGTGGTTGTTGATTTCGTGCAGACCAACGACGTCGATGTAAACGCATTCGATGGTGTCCGGATGTTCCTCGTTCAGCAGCGAAACATCCTTCTCAAACTTCATGCGGTTGAACAGCCCCGTCAGCGCGTCGCAGTTGCAGTAGTATTCCAATTCACGCTGATAGCGGCGGTCGGCTTCCATGTTCACCATGTCATCCGTCTGACGGATGCACAGCAGCACCCACGGCTCCTGCTGCGTGTAGCTGCGGCTGGTCAGCACAGACAGCTCCGCCCAATTGAAGCGCTTGCCGTCAGACAAACGGAAGCGGAAATCCATGTGCCGCCGCCCGCTGAAAATCTCCGTCTGCAGGTGTGCCAGCGCCATAAACCGCTGGTAGTCGTCCAAATCCTCCGGGTGAATCAGCCGCTGACGCACCAAATCGTTGCTGAAGCGTGAAAACGGCATCTGCGTATCCGGCAGCGGCGGCGTACGCTTGAGCAGCTGGCATTCGCCCGTGTTGAGATTCAGCCGGGCAAGCAGCAGATACGCGCTGTCCAGCGTCGCAATCACATCGCGCTCAATCTCCGGCGTTGTATTCCACTGTTGGCTGGGCGCAGCAGGCATCGGCGATACGCCGGAGAAACGCTGAATATCTCGGTAATCCTCCGGCACAATGATGCTCAGCAGGCGCTCGGCATCTTTCACCGGGAGCGGGCGATAGAAATAGTAGCCCTGCCCGTAGATGCAGTTCATCGTTTTGAGCATATCGACCTGTTCCTTCGTCTCCACGCCCTCGGCGATAATCGTCATATTCAGCTTGTGCGCCATATTGACAACAGAATCCACAATTTGGATGCCCTTCTGCCGGTTCTCCACGTTCATCTCGATGAACTTCATGTCCAGCTTCAGCACATCTACGTTCGTATCTTTGAGCATATTGAGCGATGAATAGCCGCTGCCGAAGTCGTCCATCAGCACAGTAAATCCATACTGGTGGAGGCGGTCGATGGCTTCGCGCACGAGATTGCTGTTCTCCGCGAACGCCGTCTCGGTGATTTCCACGCGAATCAGCTCCGATTTGAGGTCATAGCGTCTGACCATCTCGCGGAAGTGCGCAGGAACGTCCATTGCCTTCATATCCGTGATGGACACGTTGACCGAAATCGGCACGATATGCTTTCCGCCGCGAATCCAGCCGCTCATTGTGCGGCAGACGCTCTCCCAAATGTAGCGGTCTAAATCCGTCACCAGCCCGGTTTCTTCCAGCAATGGGATGAAGCGGCTTGGCGACACAAGCCCCATTTCCGGGTGATTCCAGCGGACAAGCGCCTCCATGCTGACGATGTTGCCCGTCAGGCTGTTGCACTTCGGCTGCAGATAAAACGTAAACTCGCCGCGCTGGATGCCGATGCGCACGTCGCTGAGCAGGCGCTGATGCTTTTCCAGCTGCTGCATAATCTGCTCGGAAAATCGGCAGATGCGGTGATTCAGCTTGCCCCTGACCGCCCCGGACGCAATCTGCGCATTGTTGCACAGCACGCTGATATCGTCGGAATGCTCATCCACCGGGCAGATGCCCAGCAGCGGCAGAAAGCTATCAAGCTGCTGATAATCCTCGATGCAGTGGAAAATCAGGTCATATACCGCCTGCGCCCGCTTGTCATCATCCGGCATACACAGGAAAAAGTCATCGCCGCCAAAATACCCGGCGATATAGTCGTTCTCCTTCGCAAGCTGCGCCAGCTGATGCCCGATTGTGTGCAGCAGCTCGTCCCCCTGCACCTGACCATACCAGTTGTTGAAAAGTTTGAAATGCTCTATGTCGATGGACAGCACGCACCAGCCGTTCAGCTTCTTTTCCGTCAGCAGCTGCTGCACCTGACGCAGGAAGTCCAGCCTCTCCGGCAGTCCCGTCAAGGAATTCAGGTTCGACGCCCGACGCACGGAGGTCAACTGCCGTGCCGACGGCAGGAGCTTTTGTTCGCGATTCGTCATACCTGCAATCCCTCTTCTCTGTATTGTCATAAAAGGCGGCGCCGCACCCTTGCCGGTGAATTTTCTTCACACATTGTTCACTTTAATTCTATCATTTTTCGCAAATTTTCGCAATAGCCAGAAACGAGAATGACGAACATTTTAGGTGTTTTCTGCACTATTTTTCGCCAAATCTTCCATTTTTGATGTTTCTTCCGTGCGTGCGACGTTCTCTGTCACGGAAACGTGGATGTGCCCTTCCGCGATTGCTTTCGCCATGTCGAAATGGATGTTATCCTTCTTCTCTTCGGCGTTTTCGGGGCGATCCATATAAATCACGCGGACGTCTTCTTTCTCCGCGGCAGTCTTGCTCCACGAGCGAACGGTCCACGCAGCCAGCAGAATCAGGAACGGAATCATGTTGTAATGATAGCGCACCTGCGTTTCCAGCAACATATGGCTCAGCGCCGTGCCAAGGAAGAAGAGCATACAAATGAGAATCATGGCGTTCGGGGCAAGCCGCCGCCGCCACGCCTCCATTGCGCCCAGCGCTGCAAACAAGAGCACCGCCATGTACATCACGCGCCCAATGGGACGGATGCTCTCCAGCAGGCTGCGCAGTTCAGGCGTCAGCGTCCCCTGCTGCTCCGTCCAGAGCAGATTCCAGTCAATGCCGAAATCATCCGTTCGCCACAGGTCGCGGAACTTGTAGACCATCAGGTTCAGCACGTTTTCCGGCTCCGACTGAATGCGCTGCGCCGCCACTTCCATACACGCCTGATGCGCCCCCGTCGCGGACTTCGTAGCGTCATACGCCTGCGCGAAGAATTCGCTGTCCGTCTCGTTCCACAAACCATTCGACTGCGTGTTCAAGCCGACCATGAGGTTATAGCCGGACGCGTACAGCCCCGACGCAGGCTGCTCGCCGATGATGTCAGAAATCGCGCGGCTGATGACGCTGCCCGTGACGAGATAGCACACCAGCACCAGCACAATGCAGACGATTGGCTGGCTTGTGGCGTAGCGCGCGCCCTCCACACGGATTTCGTTCATCGGGTCGCCCGTGACGCACAGCTGCGCCACGCAGTACGCCGCGAGCAGGATGATCGCCATCGGGCGAATCGCGCCCGCAAGCGCCAGCACGATGCCCAGCAGCGCCATCACGCCCAGCATCCGAGAAGGAGCGACGTCGTAGAGGCTGCCCTTGCGGCGGTCAAGAATACTCGTCATCATGTCCGCAGCAAGCAGAATCAGCATCGTGAAGGACGGTTCGGTGGCAACCATGTTGCTGAACAGGATGTGCGACGGCCACAGGCTCATCAGCGCCACCGCCACCAGCGCGCCCGTGCGCCCCGCGATTCGCCGTGCGATATGACCCGCCAAGAGGATGGAAATCACACTGCACACAAGGTTTGCGTACAGCGCGTTGCGCACCGACGCGCCGAAAATAGCAAACGTCGGCCACAGAATGAGCATCGGGAAGCCGATAGTGTGCGGGTAGAGCGCGATATAGCGGCGGTCAACCGCTCCTTCGGCGGACATCAGCGTATCATTCAGCAGGTGATTCGCCATGCGGTAGTACGTCTCGAAGTCCGAATCTGGCTCAACAGGGATGTTCCAAATCACCCACAGGCGCAGATACACGCCAACGCCCACCAGCACCGCGCCGAGCGCAATCATTACGATGTTTTTGGGAAGCGGCTGCATCTTCTGCCCGCACTTGCGCGAAATCCGCCCCAGCAGCAGCGCAAGGAGCGACAGCCCCGCCATACTCAGCACCCAGATTCCCTGTCCGAGATATTCCCGTTCCGTCGCGCGCGTCACATATTCGAGGCTGGCGCTGAGCGCCAAGCCCATGCACATGATAAACAGCGTCAGCGCGAGATAATCAAGCAGATTCTTCTTGCGGCTCATGGTCTGCTTCCTCCCTGAATGCATTTTCCGCTGTGCGCCGCGCCGAAATCAGCCGCCGCACAAGCACCACGCCTGCCGCCACAACAAGCAGGTCGTGGCAGAGCATAAAGGTATACATTTGTTTGTTGTTGTCCGCAAAGCCGTTGCCGATGACCGACAGCGGATATTGCATTACGCCGACGAACATCACGCACAGGAACAGCATCGCCAGCAGCTTTGTCTGCTTCTGCGTCTTTTTGCGGCAAATCAGCGTCAGGCAGAACACGCCCGCCGTGCCGTAGAGCAGCACATACACCCAGAACGCGCGCGCCGCGAAGATGCTGCGCAGATTACACCAGAGGTTCATGCGGTGCAGCGGACGGTTATCGCTGTACAGTGCGTCCGTGTAGGTCATGAACGACGTGCTCAACGTGACGGATTCCTGTGCCGCGCGGTTCATCATTGTCAGCATGTCCTTCGGATGGCGCAGATAGTAGCGCACGAGCGTCATCGTCGTCACATGGTCGTAGAATTTCTCCTGTAATTCGTCCGACTCAATGGGATAAACGTACTCGCTGTTCGGATAGTACGCGTGTTTACCGATGTCCGCCTTCATTTCCGCCGGAATGCCCAGCTCTTCCATGGCTGCGTCCGGGTCGTCGGCAATCATCAGCGCGCCGTAAAACACGCTCTGCCAGATGGTCTGCTTTTCGGACACCCCCTGATTTTTGCGGTACACACCAAGCGTGTCGTAGCTGACCAGCCCGCACAGCAGCGCGCCCATCAGCGAAAACGCAATCAGCGGCTTTTTTGTCTGCGGATGATGATAGACGGTAAAGACAATCAGCAGGACAAGCGCCGCCGGGAGCGCCAGCGCCATCTGTGCCTTAGCAGTGCAGAGAAATCGCACGCTGATGGCAAGCAGAATCATCCACAGCCAGCTTTTCCGGCTTCCGCGCGGCATCAGCGCCAGATGCACCGTACAGGCAATGGTCAGCACCAAGCCGACGGGAATCATCGTTTCGCCGAAGAGCGAATTGTACCATGCGAGGTAATTTTCGCCCAGCAGCATACACACAACAATCAGCCCTGCCGGAAGCGTCAGCTTGCCCAGCAGCGGATACAGGTCGTGCACGAGCAGCAGCAGCGCCGCCATCACCAGCGCCAGCAGGATGAACGCCTGCACCTGCGTGGAGTAATTGCCGCCCGTCAGCAGGGTGATGAAGCGCACGAGCATCGACGGGAAAATCAGCGAATAGGTGGGGTCTATGGAGGTCAAGCGCGCCGGATGGAACGGCTCACGGTAGGAGTAATCCTCGACGACACCCCACTCAAACTGCGTCGATTCATCATCGAGCTGCGGCTGTGCCCAGTACAGGTCGATTTGCTCCATCATGCGCCCGAAGTCGCCGTTGTTCACGCCGCCAATGTGCTCTGCCGGAAGCAGCTGCCAGCAGCAGAGTGCCACGCAAACCAATGCAACAATGGCGACCGTCCCCTTTTGCGTCACGCGAATTTTACGGAGATACGCCAGCAGTCCGCCGGACGCGCCCGCCGAGCAGGGCGGCAGCGCCAATTTCGCGTCCTTCACGCTCAGCCACGCCATCAGACGGCGAAGGAGCACCGCGCCAGAGATGAAGCTCATCAGCACCGCCAAACCGCCCAGCAGGAACGCCAGCGGCTTCACGGTCAGCAGGTCAATGCCGCCCGTCAGCACAAGGGTCAGCGGCAGATAGCCAATCGTGCCAAGCAGTACCATCAGCAGAAACGCGCAGAGCATCACGGATGCGCTCTGCCGCTGTACAATGGGCAGCAGCAGCACGAGGAGCGCCGCGCAAATCAAGCACCAGCGGGAAATGGCGTGATGGTCACGCCCGAAAATGGTTTCCAGCACGGTATGCAGCGGTGAACGTGACGAAACGGTATTTCCGGCATCGTCCGCCAAATACCAGCTGTCCGCGTTCCGCAAAGCGCTTTCGTTTTTGTCCATCATGGTGCGAACGACTGCCGAATGCTGAATCGCAAATTTCACCCGTTTCCCCAGCGAAATATTTTCGTTCAGCAGGGCGGCATTTTCCGCATCCCGCGGGTCGTTCACAAAATTTTCGGAAGGTTCATAGTAGCTTTTGCCGATGTCCGCGAGGTAGCTTTCGGGCAAGCCGAGGGCTTCCAGCGTCTCTTCCGGCTTCTCCGATGCGGGCAGATAGCCCTGAAACACCGCAAGATAGTTCGCGGCGGCGGAATGTACCGTATCGTCCGCCTGCCAGCCTGTAACCAAGCCGCTCACGCACATCAGGCTCGCAATCAGCACACACGCCGCATGAAGCGGACGTTCTGCCCGTCCGGGGCAGCTATGCACGGTGCACAGCACAACCGCCAGCACCGCCGCGGGCAGCAGCACCATCATCTGCGACATGGTACGCAGCATCAGCTGCGCCGCAAAAAGCACCAGCAGCGTCCATTGAACGCCGCATCCCTTTTCCCGGCACAGGCAATAAACCGTCGCGCCGAGGAAAAGAAGCAAATATGCCATGGAAGCGCCGACCGCATACAGGCTGTTCAAATAACCGATGACGGCGTGATTCGCCAGCGCAAGCGGCAGTCCGAGCGTCGCAAGAATCGCCGCCGTGCGCGACCGCCGCGCCATCCCGTTCGCCAGCAGATACGCGCCCCAGCCCATCAGCAGCGCATACACGACCACCAAATAACGCGTGCTGAAACCCAGACCGAACGGGTGTGTCGCCAGCCGGACGAGCGCAACCGCCGCGCCGACGGAGGTTCGGGAAGCGAATAACAGCGTGGAATACGCCGTGTCCTCATAGGCGAAGTCCTCCACGCGCTGCCCGGTCGGGATGCTCTCTTCCGCATAGCGCAGCGCAAGCCCTTCCGCCGCCGAAGCATAGCTGCCGTCCGCCACCACTCCGATGGACGGCGACGCAAACAGCGTCCACAGAATCGCCGCTACGGTCAGCAGCGCCGCCGTCCATCCGGTCAGCCTCGCCCGTCGTGTCTGTTCCATGCGCAAGATTCCTCTCTTTCGATATGCGTTAGAATCGGCTGTTGTCCTTCACAGGGGCGGAAAGCGCCGCTGCGTCCGTGTCAGGCAGCGCGCCGTCCGTAATGTTCAGCGTCCGGATGCCCGCGTTCGAGAAGCGGAACAGATTTCCGTCCGCATCGCGCTGTGCGCCAAGGAGGAGCGTCGCGTCGTAGTTATCGCAGGCGCTTTCGACACGCTGGACAAGCTGACCATCCTGCCAAATCGTGTACTGACTGCCGGATTTGACGACCACGAGGTGCATCAGCGACGTGCCCTGCGGCAAATCCACCGTGACGCCGACGCTATTGCCGACATAGACTGTGAGCGTATCGGCATTGTCTTGCCGGAGCATGAAGCCGCGGTAATGCCCGATTTCCTCGCTGAAGCAGGACATGTAGACGCCGTTATTCACGCCCTTGCGCACGTCGATGACGGTGTCGAGCGTCCAGTCCTTCGTGGCGACATCGTAGAGCTTCACGCCTGTGTCGAGCGCGCGGTCGCTGCCGTTGCCGACGAACGCGCCGGGCATGGTGTACGCGGCGGATTCCGCAACCAGTTCCGGCGGCAGCGGCGCGGCGGCGAAGTCGTAGGCCGCAATGTCCGCTTCCGTCATCACGCCTGCATAAACAGACAGGTGGTTCACCCGCGTCTTGCTGATGCGGAAGATATTGCCGTCCGCGTCGCGCTGGGCGCCGATGAGCAGCGTGCCGTCATAGCTTTCGGCGGGCGATTCGGCTTCGGCGACGAGCAGACCGTCCGCATAGATGCGGTAGCTTGCGCCGTCCTTGACGATGGCGATATGCATTTCGCGGTCAAATTCGCCCGGCACAGTCACGCCGACATTCTGACCGAAAACGATGTTGATCTGCGCGTTGTCCAGCTGGCGGATCAGCAAGCCGCGATAGTTCTTGGCATTCTCGTCGAAGCAGGACAGGAACACGCCATTGCCGGGATTTTCACTCGGCGTGACGCTGGTCGTCAGGGTGAAGCGCGTCGCAGTGGAGGCAAACAGCTGTGTCTGCGTATCGAGATACGACGCCTGACGATACGTTTCGTCGCCGCCGACGAACTGCTCCGGAAGCGTGTAGACTTCCGCCGCGTCCTTCACGCCGATGCCGAGCGGCTTGGGCGCTTCGGGCAGGTCTTCCGGCTGCCACGCAAGGATTTCGCTTTCCGTCAGCACGCTGTCATAGACTTCGAGGTTCAGCACGCGCGTGGGCGAGAAGCGGAACTTCTCCCCGCCGGGGGTGAGTTCTTCGCAGCCGAGGAGGAGCGTGCCGGAATAGGCGTCGCAGGGAAGCTGTTCATTCTCATAGAGTTTTTCACCATTTAGATAAATAGAATATCGTTCATTGTCCTTGGTGATAGCAAGCGTAGCGGAATCACCATGCAAAAGTGGCAGCATGAATGTACGATTGTTCCCCAATATCACTTGGAGCGCATTGCCTTCACCGCGAATCAGCAATCCACGATAATTCTCGCCATTTTGCTCATCAAAGCAAGCCATAACGACCTGCCCTTCATCCGTGTCTGGCAAGGGCAGACCAATTTGGGTCAATATTGTCCATGAACTATAACGATTTTCATAGAGTTTAATCTTTGTATCATAGTATTCAGAAACACCATCACCAGAGAACTGATTGCTTAAGATAAACTCTGCTTTATTTTTATCAGCAGTTGTCTGCGAAGCATTCCATATAAATCCTTCAATTTTTCTACAATCACGCAAAGAATAATTCTGTGATAAATACTGTCCCACAATGCGGGAAAACTTAACAATACCTTGATTATTGAAGTGACCGCCATCGTAAAAGTCAGTGTTTGCGTCCATCCCAAGGCTATCCCATTCCTTCACATAGTTGAGGAACGGTACGCCTTCTTCTTTGGCAATTTCTGCAACAGTGTTCAGCCGCATAGCAGCTTCTTCTGTCGCTTCAAACGGCGCAGCCATCAATATTAGCGTAATGTTCTTTTGCTTGCACAAATCAATAATTTTTCGCAAATACTGTTCGTTTTTTTCAGTAATCGGAAGTTTATCTGTAATGGAAGCATAATCCAGCATTTTTAGGATAGCCACGCCACCCTCTGGGCGTCTCGGCGCAGGAAGCGACAAATCATTTTCCTGCACAAAATCCGCAATAGTTAAATCATCATACCGTTCATGATAGTACGGCAATCCCCACAAGGCTTCTACGGCATCCGTCCACTTTTCATAAGATGCGAAAGCCGCTTGAATTTTGTTGATTCCAAAGTTCAGCAATTCAACATTTTTTATTGCCGTTTCTTTCGGCGAATAGTCCATTGTTGTCGTGCTTAAGTACACTTCAGCAATCACAATCTGCGGGCTTTGTGCTGACAGCGCTTCTTTCAAGCAATAGTAAGTATTCCAGATCGGTTGCATGCCAACCCACAAATTGTAACTTGAAATACCATATTCATCGAAAATCTGCTGATTATCAACATTTGTCCCGATATGCGACGACCCGACAAGCAGCACATCCACCGTGTCCGGCGGCAGCTGACGCAGCTTGACCATCGACACCATGTCGTCCGTCTTGATTTTCAGCACCTGATCCATCAGTCCATAGCACAGCGCCAGCACCAGAAGGAAGGCGAGAACCTTGACGGCTTTTTGAATCAGCTTTTTCATTCTTTCCGCGCTCCCTTCGTCAGAATTGGAAGTAGATGAACGACGATGCCGCGAAGCCGGGGCCGTAGATGCCTGTCAGCAGGACGACGAAAATCGCCGCGAGGTAAATCAGCCAGCGAAACCAGAGCTGCTGCCGCTTGACTGCTTCCAGCACGGACACGCCCTTTTCCTGCATCAGGCTGACCGCCAGCAGAATCAGCAGCGCACCCAGCAGCACAAGCCACTCCGTCTGGTCAAGCCCCAGTTTCAGCAGGCTACCGTCGAAGAAGATATTGGTGTTCCAGCCGCGGAAGAGGCTCGACAGGAGGTGCATGGCGTCACCGAGGCTGTTCGCGCGGAAGAAAATCCATGACAGGTCAATCAGCACAAACGTCGTCAGGACCTGCCCGATGCGCCAGCTCAGCGTGTTCGTGCGCGCGCCGGTTTTCTGCTGGATACGGCGGCGGAAGGGCTTCGTGATGCCGCCCGCCACCTGATACAGCCCATTGATACC
>OIZQ01000293.1_pt1 | contig 29185 bp, 21 predicted proteins | sample 1588491 | NCBI WGS metagenome assembly OIZQ01 (sample SAMN03283262) | human gut metagenome | biome: human-associated habitat; material: feces | host: Homo sapiens | place: USA | collected 2013
GCAGTATGGAGCCTCAGCGCTTTGAAGTCGGTGTGGACACTGCCTTGAATACCAATACCTTCACCCGTGCGAACTACAAGTTCATCGGCTGGAACACTGCCGCAGATGGCAGCGGAGCCACCTATGCCGGTGAGGGCGCGATTCTTGAGTTGACCGGAGATATGACGCTGTATGCACAGTGGCAGATCTGGAACGGCTGGGTCGCGGATGTGAACGGCAAGCAGTACTACCAGAACGGCGAGCTGCAGAAGACTGGCTGGACCGAGATCGACGGCGAGACCTACTATCTGGACACCGAAACAGGCTATGCGGCTACCGGAATCAAGCCGCTGACGCCCAAGGGTGCAACTGAGGAAGCCCGCTGCGTCTTTGACGCTAACGGCGTGTTCCAGAAGAACGTTACCGGCGTTTACACCGTCGGCGAAGACACCTACTGGCTCAACAGCGGCATCATCGAGGAGTATGCCGGCCTGAAGCGGGTCGACGTGGGTACTGGTGGGCAGACGCACTACCACTACTATTACTTCGGCGAGGATGGTAAGGCTGTCAAGGACGACAACTACAAGGTGGAGAAGAAGAGCAACGACCTGCCTCTGCCGTGCTATCAGTATCACTTCGACGCCAACGGCATTATCGAGCACGATGCGGATACCAGTAAGAAGGGTATTGCCAAGGAGACGGGCTCCGACACGAAGTTCTACTTCATCGACGGCGTCAAGGTCGGCGAGGGCCTGATTCGCATCAACGAGAAGTACTACTATGCCAGAACCTCTACCGGCGAGATCATCAAGGATCGGAGCTACTGGGTCACCAAGACCAATGGGATTCCCTCCCTTAAACCCGGCTGGTACGACTTCGATGCCGATGGTGTGATGCAGATCGCCGGCTTCGTTGAAGTGAATGGTGATACGTATTACTACGCGAACTGCGAGTTGGTCAAGGGATTTACGAAGATCGGTGAGGACTACTACTTCTTCAATGCCGGAAACGGCAAGATGTATAAGAATGCCAATATGTGGGTTGCCGGTGACAACGCATACGGCTTCGTGGGCGGTATGTACCACTTCGGTGCCAACGGCGTGATGCAGATCGACGACTTTGTCCACGTGGGCAATGATACGTATTACTACGAGAACGGCGCGCTGGTCAGGGGATTCACGAAGATCGGTGACGACTACTACCTGTTCAATGGCAACAGCGGCAAGATGTACAAGGACGCCAACATGTGGGTTCCTGCTAATGATTACGGTGTGAAGCCGGGTTTGCATCACTTTGATACCGACGGCAAGATGTTCGTCCCCAATCTGGAGACCGGCGTCAGGAAGATCGTGGAGGAGAACAGCACTCTGTACTTCACCATTGACGGCGTGAAGATGGTCGGCGGGCTGTATGAGCTGGGCGGCGCATACTACTACGCCCAGAACAACGGCGAACTGGCGGTCAACTGCTCTGCCTATGTGGGGACGGAGTTGCTGGCCAAGGACGGCTGGTATGGCTTTGGCGCAGACGGTAAGCTACTCATGACAGGCTTTGTGACCGGCGGCGGAGCTACCTACTACTATGCAGATGGTATCCGCGCCAAGGGCTTGACGAAGATCGGTGACGGCTACTACCTGTTCAATATCAACAGCGGCAAGATGTACAAGGACGCCGATATGTGGGTTGCCGGTAACAACGACTACGGTATTGCCGGCGGTATGCACCACGTCAATGCCGACGGCAAGATGAGCAACCAGTGAACTGACCCGAGACCTCAGGTCTCGGCAAAGGATGCTGAACCGCGCATGCAGTCCCTTACAGGGGACTGCATGTGCGGAAAAGCCGGACACAAAGAGACGCGGAAATAATGAGAGAAAGGGATGGCCTTATGAACAGAGCGAGAGGATCAAAGCTGCTGGCGCTGGTCATGGCAGCGGTCATGCTGCTCAGTCTGCTTCCAATCTCCGCCTTTGCGGAGGAACTGACAGACGACGGCAGCACGGCAGGTACGACGGCAGGCATAACTGCCGAACAGACGGGGAAAGAGCCTGCGGCGCCTCAGGAGGGCGAGCAGGACAAGGACGAGCCTGCGGCGCCTCAGGAGGGCGAGCAGGACAAGGTGGAGCCCGCGGCCCCGCAGGAGGGCGAGCAGCAGGAGGGGGACTCCTCTCCGGCGGACGGCGCGGAGGGGGATCCGGCAGAATCTGCTCCGGAACCGATTACGGCATACAAGGATTTTATCGATTCACTGACAACACTTGAAGCATACGCAAGCGCCTTTGTGCGGGAGCATCCCGAAGAGGAAGCCGTGGCGCTTGTGATCAATTATATCCGCTGCGGCGTTGAGAAGTATACCTCCGGTACATGGACGACGTTCTGCGGCTCGGAGAAGACGGCGTTTACCAGCTATGTGGCGGAAAAGGACGCAGAGAACAACACCAGCGCCGGCCGCCTCCGCAGCTTGGGCGAGTTTACACTGCCTAACGGCAATACCGTGGAATTTGCCCATATGTTCGGCGCTATGGATATGTCGTATCACACCAAGATCCAGAGCACGGCGGATCTGGGAAGCTGGGCCGGCGACATTTGCGATCTGGTGCAGCTGACCACCAATGGCGGCGTTACCGGCACGGTGGAGGAGATGGCGGAGGAGATCCGCACCAACAATGACGAGTACTTCCTCCATGACGCGCCGGACGTACATTCCTTCGGCATTCTGGACCTGTACGGCGACCTGGATGCGTTCTATATCCTGAAGAAGCTGGATGGCAGCACGACCATCAGCGCCATCATGAAGAGCTACTATACCCAGTACCTGACAGATGAGATCCGGGTCAAGTTCTTCCTGGAGAATCGCTTTAATGGCGTGTCCACAAAGGAGGACATCCGTGCGGCAATCTATGACACCTACTTTGGCAATGAGGGTATTCGCACACTGGAGCGCAGCTATGTCCCGGATGGCGTAGATCCCAATCTGCGGCAGGCCTGCTGCTACGCGTTTGCGGATTATCTGTTCCTTACGGCAGGAGCCCAGATGACGAACCCCTACTACCAGGTCTTCTCCAGCAAGACCTCCATGCTGGTGCCCGGCGTCACGCAGGAGATCAAGATGGCGCAGACGCAGGACGATCGGCAGATCGTGTACTATATCGCCACAGCGGACGTCTCCCGCGATGATGTGGATGTCTATGCGAACTACGGCGACAACGACGGCTCTAAGATCAAGATGGTCCGCGTGACGGATCAGATGAAGGCGGCGGAGAAGAACCACTCCGACCCCACCGACCCGCGCTACATCCCCAATTACAGTGCCGTGGTGGGTATCAACGGCGACTTCTACAATATGAGCAACGGCTGGCCCTCCGGCGCCCTTGTAATGGAGGGTGTCGAGTATAACGGCGTGGGCAGCGAGAACTTCTTCGGCATCCTCGAGAATGGAACGCCGATCATCGGCGGCAAAGAGGAGTGGAATGCCCACAGGGGCGAGATCAAGGAGGCAATTGGCACCAATATTTGGCTGGTCAAGGACGGTAAGATCGCCATTACCAACACCTCAAACTACTATACCCAGCGCGCACCTCGCAGCTGCGTGGGCATCACCTATGACGGACGTGTTGTCCTGATGGCGCTGGATGGCCGGCAGGATCCCTTCTCCGCAGGCGGCAGCAACATTGAGATTGCACAGATCATGCTGGATGCCGGCTGTGTCTCGGCGGTCAATCTGGACGGCGGCGGCTCTACGACCTTTGCAACAAAGGCGGAGGGCTCTGATGAGATCACCGTGACCAACCGCCCGTCTGACGGCTACGAGCGCTCTGTCAGCTCGTCTCTGATGGTGGTGTCTACCGCCAAGCCCTCCAACGTGTTTGACCATGCTGTCATCGCTGCGGACTACGATTATCTGACCGTCGGGACGGAGCTGGAGATGCGGGTTTCCGGCGTTACGGCGACCGGCGGCGCCATCGCCCTGCCGGAGGGCACCAAGCTGACAGTATCCGATGAAAGCATTGGCACGCTGCAGGACAACGTGTTTACCGCAGCGAGGCTGGGCGACGTGCAGATCAAGCTGGAGGCTGCGGACGGCGGCGTGCTGGGTACCAAGACCCTGCACGTTGTGGAGGCAACGGAGCTGAGATTCACCAGAGACACGGTGAACATGATCTACGGTGAACCGACGGAGCTGCCTCTGGAGGCCTCCTACAACGGGAATCTGGTCAAGATCAACCCCGCGGATGTGACGTTTGGCTATCTGAAGATCACGCTGACCTCCATCGGTGAGCTGGAGGGTGGTCAGGTCAACACCACCAAGACGGAGCTTGTGTTTGAGTATCCCGAGGCTGGCGCTGTCTCCGACCTTGCCTTTACGCCGAATGCGGAAGGCAAGCTGCGTACACTGACGATCGGCGCGGTGCTTACGAACAAGATTCCTGAATTCCAGCAAACGATCAATGAGGAGTTTGGAAAGGCATATCAGGCGGCCAAGGCAAACGGCTACAGCGATGAGGAAGCTGCGATCCAAGCCCAGACCATCGCCATCAACAAGGCGCTGGAGGTGGCGGCGAAGACCACAGCGTATTTCTACCGCAATGACGAGGCGGACTTTGATTTCAACCATGCCACCGGCGGCAGCGGCCTGCTGGCATGGAACCGCAGTGCATCCAACGCAAACTATAAGGCGGAGGATACCACGTATTATCTGATCGATTCCAATGCAGGAACGGAGATCTCCTACACCTTTGCCGTGGATATGTCCAAGGTGGCCATCCCTGAAAAGCTGACGGCGCTGCTGTATATGCTGCCCGGCGGCGATCAGGAGGGCCGGACTGCGTGGGACTTCCTGCTCCAGCTTGCGGAGCGTATCAGCCCGCTGACCACAGTTACCATCACGCTGACTGCGCCGGAGGGCGTCACGATCGACAAAACCGGTCTGCGTCTGGCAAACGAGTACTTCAGATTGACCTCCGCAGAGGTTGAGGACAACAAGCTGACAGTGGTCTGCAACTTCATCCGCCAGAATGAGGCGATCAACCCGGCGACGGCCAACCCCCTCTGCGTGCTCAGCGGCTTGAAGCTGATCCCGACGGACACGGCGGCTTGGGATGAAGACGGCAAGCTCACCTGCTCGGTCAGCGGCGATCTGGCGTATGACATCTATGCACACTTCCATGTGCTTAAGTCGATGGCGCAGAATGAGGATTTCCAGCAGCAATACGGTCTGTATCCCTACGACAACAGTGAAAACCTGAGCGGGGACTACGGCGCCCATTTCTTCAGCACGATCACTGATTTCACGGATACCTTCTCCCTGAAGCAGAACAGCAAGGACGGCTGGATCAAGGAGGATGGATGCTGGCGCTACTACCGGAACGGTGCTGCGCTGACCGGCGTGCAGAAGCTGCCCAGCTACACCGCCGGTGAAGCCGGTGAATTCTGGTATGACCTCGGCACAGACGGGATCGCCGACGGGAAGCTGACGGGCCTGTTTGAAAAGGACAGCGAGCATTACTTTGCGCGCTTCGGAACGTTGGTTTCCGGCTGGCAGTCGATCGTGGCCGAGGATGGCGAATCGTATTTCTACTATTTTGACCCCACCACCTTTGTCATGTATACGGGTGTCCAGACGATCAAGGGCCTGACGTATACCTTCAACGAGCAGGGACAGATGACAAGAGGTGCGTTCCGTACCAACGAATACGGCACCAAGTATTTTGTCGCGAGCGAATCTTGGTTCCGCCGCTTTGTGACCTTGGAGGAAGGTACATACTGGCTGGATGTTGATGGCTATGTGGCGTACGGTAATGCGCCGACCGTGAAGGATAACGTGATGGACGTTACCTGGTATCACTTCGATGAAAAGACCGGTCTGATGACAGGACTGTGCAATGGATTCTTGGATTATCGCGGAGAATTGTATTACTGCGATGAGAACGGAAAGACATTTTATGGCCTGATAAAATTGGATGATGGCATTATCTTTACGGCCACCCGGGGCTTAGTGTATACCTCCAGAAGCTGCTATGTGGATGCGACAACAAATACGCATGGATGCAGCTTGGAAGCGGGGAAGTATTGGTGTGGTGAGGATGGCTACATTCTCAGAAACGGCTTCGCGGATATTGAGGGAAGCACCTACTACTTTGCTGATTATGTACACGCCAAAGGGCTCACAAAGGTTGGCGACGACTATTATCTTTTCAATGTTGGCAACGGTAAGATGTACAAGGATGCCAATATGTGGGTAGGCGCGAACAGCTACGGGATCGAAAGCGGTATGCATTACTTTGATGTCGACGGCAAGATGTTCGTCCCGGATTTGGAGCATGGCGTCAAGCAGATCACCGAGGAAAATAGTAAGCTGTACTTTACTGTTGACGGCGTGAAAATGACGAACGGCCTGTATGAGCTGGACGGCGAATACTATTTTGCGCAGTACAGCGGCGAGCTGGCAGTGAATAAATCCGCCTATGCGGAAACGACGCTGTTGAGCGGAAACGGCTGGTATGGTTTCGGCGCAGATGGAAAGCTGATCAAGACAGGCTTTATCAGCGGTGGCGACGGGAACTATTATTATACGAACGGTGTCCGTGCCAAGGGGTTCACGAAGATCGGCAACGACTATTACCTTTTCAATGCCGGCAGCGGCAAGATGTACAAGGATGCCAATATGTGGGTTCCCGCTAACGATTACGGTGTTGAGCCCGGTATGCATTACTTTGATGCCGACGGCAAGATGTTCGTCCCGGACTTGGAGCATGGCGTCAAGCAGATCACCGAGGAAAATGGTAAGCTGTACTTTACCATTGACGGCGTGAAAATGGCCAACGGCCTGTATGAACTGGACGGTGAGTATTACTTTGCACAGTACAGCGGCGAACTGGCGGCGAATAAGTCTGCCTATGTGGAGACAACGCTGCTGAGCGGAAACGGCTGGTATGGTTTCGGCGCAGATGGAAAGCTGATCAAGACAGGCTTTATCAGCGGCGGTGACGGGAACTATTATTACACGAATGGCGTACGCGCCAAGGGCTTCACAAAGATCGGCGACGACTATTACCTTTTCAATGCCGGCAGCGGCAAAATGTACAAGAACGCCAATATGTGGGTAGGCGCGAACAGCTACGGGATCGCGGGAGGTATATACTACTTCGGTGCCGATGGCAAGATGGCGGCTCAATAAAGCACATAGCGGTATCAGTAACATTTGAACAGTGCGGGGCTTCACGGTGCCCGTGAAGCCCCGCACAAACTATGTGTCATGAGAATTGAAACTTTAGTTGTTACAATTGACCAAAGTGACCATTCACTGGTGGCAAGAATGAATCTGCAGACAGACGCGGTGGTCGGCAATCAATGTCAATGTACCTCCAGAGAAGAGCTTTTCTTGAAAAATGGAAAAGTAACTTATTTGAATATGGCCGAGCGGGGAGTAGGCAAGAATCGGAATATCGTTTTGCAAAACGCGACGGCGGATATATGTGTTTTTGCTGATGACGATATGACGTTTGTGGATGGCTATCCGCAGATCGTTGAAAGGGCGTTTGAGGAGTGTCCGAGGGGCGACGTACTGATTTTTAATCTGATCGAGAAACGACCGAGACGTTATGTGAATAAGAAAATAAACCGGATCCGCCAGTATAACTATGCAAAATATGGAGCGGCCCGTTTGGTGATCCGACGCCAGCGCATTGCTGACGCAGGCATCACCTTTAGTACCATGTTTGGCGGAGGAGCGCGCTATGGATCCGGTGAAGATACCATTTTTTTGAAGGAATGCTTAGATAAGGGGCTGCGGCTGTACGCCGTTCCCTATGCGATCGCTGAGATAGATCAAGATGCCGCATCCAGCTGGTTTACAGGGTATACCGAGAAGTACTTTTATGATAAGGGCGCGCTGTATGCCAGTCTGTATCCGCGGATATGGAGGATGATCGCGGTAAGATTCCTGCTTCGGCACAGCAACACCTATAAGAACCACATGCCCTTTGGGGCAGCCCTGAAGAGTATGCTGCGTGGCGGAACAGATTTTCCGGCGGAGAGAAAGAGGTATGGCGAATGCGGTTCAGCATAGTTGTTCCCGTGTACAATACAGAGAAGCTTCTGGGGGACTGCGTAGGCTCAGTCCTGGCGCAGACCTACACAGATTGGGAATTGCTGCTGGTGGACGATGGTTCCACAGATGGAAGCGGGACGCTGGCGGACTCCTTTGCCAAGCTGGATGGACGTATTCATGCGTATCACCAAGAGAATACCGGACAATTTTTTGCCAGACGCGCCGGGATTGACCGGGCAGTGGGGGACTATGTTCTTTTTCTGGACAGCGACGACACATTCACAGACGACTGCCTGGAGAAGGTGGAGGCGGCGTTAAGGCGGCAGGCGGCGGATATTGTTATGTTTGCCGGAAAAATTATCAAAGACGGACAGGAGTCTGGCGGATATATCGGCAGGATATCCGCGGAGGCTTGCAGCGTGCAAACGGACTGGCTCAAGGAAAAGCTGATCGCATCGCATGATCTGAATTCTCTGGCCACGAAAGCTTTCCGGAGGGCGCTGTTTGAAGACGATCACCACGATTACGCCGCCTTTAGGGGGGGGCATTGCGGAGAGGATAAGGCACAGCTGCTTTATCTGGTAACACGCACCGGGAGCATACTATATATCCCGGATTGCCTTTACCAATACTACCACCGCGAAAACAGCATTATGCATGGGTTTGCGATCGATACGATCCCCAGAATGTTGGCAAATGAGATGTATTCCCTGCTCTATCAGTATATGCAGAAGTGGGCGATGGACAGTCCCGGATATCAGAAGCAGGCTGGAGTATATTATCTGAGAAATTATCTGTCAGTTTACTTTAAACTGCGCAAGCGCTGTGTCACACGGCAGGAGCGGCGGGAATTCCACCGCTATCCGTGGAAAAAGGCTGTCGACAGAGCGGCTTTCCGCTATTGCTTCAGCAATGCGCTTACTGTAAAGGAAAAAATCAAGCTACTGGCGGCGGTACTACACATATAACGGGAGACGCGGGCAGATCCATGAATGAGCAGAAAAAAAAGTCAAGACGGAATATTGTTACCACACTGGCCAGCCAGCTTGTTGCGACAGCCTGCGGGATCGTTGTACCCCGCATATTGATCGGCTCCTTCGGCTCGGAGGCCTATGGTATCTCTGTCTCCATCACGCAGTTTCTATCCTACATCACACTGTTGGAGGGCGGTATTGGCGGGGTGGCCAGAGCGGAGCTATACGGCCCTCTGGCCCGCAAGGATCAAAAAGGGATCAGCACGGTTTACCACGCGGTGCGGCGTTTTTTCTACTATGTCGCCGCGTTCTTCCTCGTATACAGCCTTGTACTGGGCCTGCTGTATTATGACGTCGCCAAGGTCACGATTTTTTCAAGACCCTATGTTTTTTGCCTTGTTCTGGTCATCAGCCTGACAACGTTGGCAAAATATATGGGCGGATTGGCAAATCTGATACTGATCTTCGCCGACCAAAAGCAGTATGTCAATAACATCATCAGCATAGGTTTAACGCTCATCAATACGCTGGCGATCATTATCCTGACGGGGAATCGATGTGACCTGATATGGGTGAAGCTTGGCAGCAGTCTGATTTTCGTTGTTCGGCCACTGCTGTACGCAGTCTATGTCAGAAAGCACTATCACCTTCCCAGGCTGGGAAAGGAAAAGGCGGTTCTTGAGCAAAAATGGACCGGGATCGGTCAGCATATCGCGTATTTCCTGCATACGAACACGGATGTTGTGTTGCTGACGCTGTTTGCCGATGTGCGTCTGGTTGCGGTGTATTCGGTGTATAGTCTGGTCGTCAGCAGCATCCGGGCAATAGCGGAGGCTTCTTCGGGCGGCATGGAGGCGGCCTTCGGCGAATTGATCGCGAAGGGGCAGCTGGCGGCGCTTCGGAAAGCGTATTATCGGTACAAAGTGCTGCTTACCGCAGTGACAACGACGCTGTTTTGCTGCACGGGAATTTTGATCCTACCGTTTGTGCGCCTTTATACAAGAGGGATCACAGACGCGGACTATATACAGCCGCTGTTTGCGGTGATCCTTTTAACGGCTGAAGCCGTCAACTGTCTGATTCTGCCGTGTGCCAGCCTTCCCATTGCGGCGAATCACATAAAACAGACGCGATGGGGCGCTTATGGGGAGGCGGCGATCAACGTTCTGCTGTCCTGCCTGCTGATGCAATGGGATCCTCTTCTGGGAGTCGCGCTGGGAACACTGACCGCAACGCTCTTCCGGGGCGTATTTTATATGATTTATTCATCCAGACATATCCTTTGCGTTCCCGTTTACAAAAGCATACTTGTGCTTTTGGGCACGCTGCTTTTGCTGGAAACCGGAATATCCGTGGGAGATCATCTTATCGCACGGGTTGAGATCGGAAACTATTTTCAATGGATCCTGTGCGGCGCGGTCACGTTTACCGCGATCGGCGTACCGGTGGGGGCTGCTGCGTATTTGGGCATGAAACGGCATGCGTAAAACAGAGGAGATTAGTTGAAGGAGTTTAAAGAACCGATGAAGCGTATCCTGATCGTCAATAACAATATGCATATCGGTGGAGTGCAGAAGGCGTTGGTCAACCTGCTCTACGAAATACATAATGACTATGAGATCACGCTGCTTCTGTTCTATGCGGGAGGAGAATTGCTGTCAAAGATTCCGAAGGATGTGAAGGTGATGGCGGCAAACGCGCCGTTCCGCTGCTGGGGCATGACGAGACATGACGCCAGCGCTTTAAGAGACAAGGCCGCGCGCGGCTTTTGGGCCGCGGCAGTCCGGGTTTTGGGGCGAGAAGCGGTTTTTTCCCTGCCTTATCCGTTTCAAAAAGGTCTGGAGGAAGAGGAATATGACGCGGCAATATCCTACTTGCACAGCGGGCCGCTCCATATGTTTTACGGCGGATGCAATGAGTTTGTTTTGCGCTGTGTAAATGCGAAAAAAAAGATCACATTTTTACACTGTGATTTTGAGAAAATACATGCCGCGTCTCCCTATAATGCACGGATATATCAGCAATTCGACCGGATCGCGGCCTGTTCGCTGGGATGCAGAGATTCCTTTTTGCGCGCCATGCCCCATTTGGCGGATAAAACGATGGTCGTAAAAAACTGCCAAAGCTTCCAGGAAATGCGGCGGATGGCACAGCGGGAGCCGGTCATTATGGCGCCGGATAAGCTGAACATTGTTACGGTGGCCCGATTCGGAAAGGAAAAAGGCGTCCTGCGCGCGATTCAGGCCATCTCTGATCTTGGGGAAAAAGCAGACAGGCTTCACTACTACCTGATCGGCAATGGGGCGGAATACGCGGCGGCAGAAAAGAAAATTCTGGAGCTGGGGCTGACGGGCACGGTTTCTCTGCTGGGGGAGCTTGAGAATCCATACGGCTATATGCAGGCGGCCGATGTACTGCTGATCCCCTCGGTTTCCGAGGCGGCGCCGATGGTGATCGGCGAGGCCGCATGCTTAGGTGCGCCCGTTTTGACAACGGAGACTTCGTCAGCACATGAGATGGTAGAGCAGCCCGGTCTGGGCTGGGTGTGCCAAAACACTGTGGAAGGTATAAAAAACGGAGTTGAGGGCTTGCTGTCCCGGCCGGATGTCCTGAAAGAGCGGCGTGAGCATATACGGACATTGGTGTTTGACAATGCCTGCGCACGGAAACAATTTTTGGAGTTGATAGAGCAAGATGCGAATAGCTAAGATCGCCAATACGCGAAGCGTGGACTCAGACGCCAGAAAACAGCATCACGCAGGCTGGATGCTGCTGGGCTGTATGGTTATTTCGGTATTTCTCTGCTATGGGCAGATCAGAAACAGCAAAGCGCTGCTTGCCGTATGCCTGTTGGCTTTTTTGGGATTCGTTGTTTTGTCTTGCGGCCGCAATGCCGTGTTTGCGGTTTTGCTATACTTTCTGCCCTGGAGCCCATTGCTGAGACTGGATAACAAAAGCGTTTCCTTTTTTACCATTGCGCTGCTTGCCGTGTGCCTTGTGTATTGCTTGAAGGATCATCTGTCATTTAATACCTATCAGTCGGTGCTCGCGTTTTTTTTGGTGCTTTTGACACTGGCGGCAAAGCTGTGGCAGGGAAACCCGATCCGCAATAACTATCTGTTTTTTGTATGTATGCTGTTTCTGCTGCCCAGCGTCGTGGAGGAGAGCAATGCGGTGTCTTTTAAGGAGGCGACGCTGTTTTTCGCGGCAGGCGTTGTCATGGCAGCGCTGATCGCGCAGCAGACGGCGGGACTTCCCAACATATCAAAATATATCAATGTGCATTCCTATTTGAGTATTACCCGCCGATCCGGCTTTTACGGCGATCCCAATTTTTACGCGGCGCATATCACGGCATGTCTGGCAGGCGTGCAGCTTCTGCTGAGCCGGGAGGAAAAACGGGTCCATCAGCTTGCCTTGCTTGCCCTGATGGTGTTACTGATCTATTGCGGCCTGCTGTCCGCGTCCAAATCCTTTGTGCTCACTACCGCGGGATTGTTTTTGGCGTGGGTGCCGATCTTGCTGGAGAAAGGCCATCGCACCAGTAAATTCCGATTGCTGCTCGGAATTCTGTGTGCAGGAGCGGTAATCGTCTCGTCTTCCGCCTTTGAGCCACTTTTTGAGGTTATTGATGAGCGCTTCTCTTACGCAGCCAACATTTCGCAGCTGACAACAAAACGCACCGACCTGTGGATGGATTATCTGAATGAGTTTGCCCACAATGTGTCGCTGACGCTTTTGGGGCATGGGTATACCTCCGTTACGCTGCACGGCTGGGCCTCTCACAATACGATCATCCAAAGTGTGTATCAGTTTGGACTGCTGGGTGCTCCGCTCCTTTTTATCTGGGTCGCCTTGACGTTAAAAAGAGTGCGGCAGGGGTTGAAGGACAGCCGTTCAAATTGGAGATATACACTTCTCATGCTTGTGGGCGTTGTGATACCGTGGATCGCGCTGGATATTTTGTTCTTCGATGAATTCTTCTTGCTGCCGGTATATGTGGTTCTGGGGAGCCATTATTCAAAAGAATAAAACGCGTATGGGCATGTCCGGGAAAAACGAGAGCGGGAAGACCGTTTAACGTAAGATACCGCCTTGGCTGATATTTCGAGATGTGCTGCTGGCGGATACAGGAGAGATACGAATATGATACGGGAAAATCAGAAGCTGTTAAACCAATTGAATATGCTGACGGACGGCGCGGCGACCTTTGCCGCGATGCTGCTGTCTTACTGGCTGCGTTTTGATGTGCTTTCCGGCGATCGCACACTATCGTTTGGACACTACGTATGGCTGGGAGCAGGCGCGGCGCTATTGATGTTGATCGTATTTGCGGTGGCGGGTTTATACGGATCGTTCCGTATCAGGCGATTTCATGTGGAAGCCGGCCGTGTTGCCGCGCTGAATATGCTGGTGGCGCTTGTGGTTATGGCATCGGTGTATTTACTGCATTTTTCGGATACATCACGTCTAACGGTCGTTTTTTTCTATGTTGTGAGCACGATGCTGCTGATTGGAAAACGTGCGTGTTTACGCTTGCTTTTGCGGCATTATCGGGCCATGGGATATAACCAAAAGCGTGTGCTGCTGGTTGGGGCGGGTGAAAACGCGGAAGCCTATATGGAGAAAGTTGCGGCTGACCGGAATTTTGGGTTCGATGTTATAGGATACATAGCGAACAGTGAGTCCGGGATCAAACTGCCGTATTTGGGCGGCTACAGTCAGTTGGAGGATGCGCTTCAGCGTACAAAGCCCGACGAGGTTGTGGCGGCGCTGCCTGCGGAGGACGGCAATTGGATGGCTCAAATCATTCAGACATGTGAAAAGGACGGCACCAAGTTGTCGGTCGTACCATTTTATATAAAGTACATATCTTCTAATCCGCAAATTGACAGCGCAAATGGGCTGGCGCTGATCAATCTGCGCAGAATACCGCTGGATAATCTGGGCAACGCGTTTATGAAGCGTGCCACAGATATCCTGGCTTCGCTGCTGCTGATCATTTTGACTTCGCCGTTGATGCTGATCGCGGCAATTGGCGTAAAGCTGTCCTCACCAGGGCCGATCATATTTAAGCAAGAGAGAGTGGGAAAGGGCAAAAAGACGTTTTATATGTACAAATTCCGTTCTATGAAGACAAACTCCAGTGAGAATACCGGGTGGAGCAAGAATGAAGATGACCGAAAAACGTGGTTTGGCTCTTTGATCCGGAAGTGCTCGATCGATGAATTGCCGCAATTTTTTAATGTCCTGAAAGGTGATATGAGCCTGATTGGCCCGCGGCCAGAATTACCTTTTTTTGTGGATCGATTCAAAGAAGAAATCCCACGATATATGGTGAAGCACCAAGTGCGGCCTGGCATTACTGGTTGGGCACAGGTCAATGGCCTGCGCGGCGATACATCGATCAAAAAGAGAATTGAGTACGATCTATATTATATTGAAAACTGGACGTTGGCATTTGACTTGCGAATTCTATTTATGACTGCTTTTTGCATGTTTAACAAGGAGAAGATACAGAGACGGCCTGTTAAAAGACACTGAACGTTTTGTACAGCATACTTTGTGGGGCGTAAAAGGAATAGCGGCAAAAGGAGCGAATGGCGCATGAACAGAAATCATGAGGCGGGGCATACGCCCGTGCACAGTGAAATGGAGCGCTGCGTCCTGTGCTGGAGGGAGACAGACATCCCGAAGGACACGCCGGTCAGCCGGCGCAAGTACTATCTGGAGGGACAGGGGCAGCTCTGCGCCAAGTGCTATTACGAGCTTTACGGCGCGGGCGTGTTCCGCCATACGCAGGACACGGAATAAAGAAAATGACACAGAGATAGGAGTTTCCATGGAAAAAGAATACTCGCTGCGCTCGTTTTGCCGTCAGCAGGGCGCGGAGAAGCTTCTGGCGGAGTGGGATACAGAGAAAAATGCACCTCTGACGCCGGATGATATCCATAAGGGCAGCCATAAAAAGGTCTGGTGGCTTTGCGATGCCGGTCATTCCTGGCAGGCTGAGGTGCGTGTCAGGACAAGCGGCGCACGGTGCCCCTATTGCGCGGGCCGCGTCCTGTGGACCGGCAGCAACGATCTGGCCGCCGTGGATCCCGCCCTGGCCGCCCAATGGGATCCGGAGAAGAACGGGACGCTGACGCCGGAGCATGTGCTGCCGGGCAGCGGACGGTACGCCTGGTGGCGCTGTGAAAAGGGGCACTCCTGGCGGGCCAGCATCCGCAGCCGCAGCCGGGGCAACGGCTGCCCCGTTTGCAGCGGGCGGTCGGCCATGCCGGGAGAGACGGATCTGGCCACCATGTTCCCGGCGTTGGCGGAGGAATGGGACGCGGCACGCAACGGTAAGCTGACGCCGGATCAGGTGGCGGCTTACAGCAACCGGAAGGTCTGGTGGCGTTGTGCCCTGGGCCATGAATGGCAGGCGGTCATCGCTTCCCGCACCGCCAGCCGTGTCGGCTGTCCCATCTGCTCCGGACGGCGCGTTCTAGCGGGCTTCAACGATCTGGCGACGCTTCAGCCGGAGACCGCCGCCCAATGGGACGACACGCTGAACGGCAAGCTGACGCCGGAAATGGTGACGCTGGGCAGCCATAAAAAGGTCTGGTGGCGCTGCGGCGACGGGCATGTCTGGAAGGCGGCCATATTCTCCCGTACCGGCCGTCAGAAATGCGGTTGTCCGATCTGTGCGGGAAAACTCCGCCAGTGCACTGCTTACGGGCACCTTGCTAAGCTGCGATAATTTCCGTGCAAAAATCATAAAATCCCCAGCCGAAACGACAATGAACAGCACCCCATTTGTTAGACAGTATGATATACTATCTAACAAGTGGGGTGTTTTGCTATGTCAAAAGGAGTACCAAACAAACGATATACGCCGGAGTTCAAGAGAATGGTTGTAGAAACCATGAAAAAAGGACATCTGAGTATCTGTTGGAGAGTTGCATCAAAGTTGTTAGAAAGCAAACTCGCAAACCGCGTCATACCAACGGTTTGCGGCGTTCAGGCAAAAGAAAAATCCCACCTCAAACGAGGTGGGATTTGGTGAAGACTGCTGTGCAAAGCAATTCTGTGTTTTACAATTTCCTCCTTTTGTGTTATTATTGAGTGCAAGAGGGTGGAAACAAAGGACTTTATGACACCTCACCAGCGGTACCAATCCCGCAGCCATCGTGACAGAGTACAGCAAAGCCCACCTAAAGAACACCAATATCCGCCAGTGGGCAGAGTGTATTATCACCTCATCGCCTCCGGACTTCTGGGCAGAGTTGTGGCAGGAGGCGGACAAGCTGATGCTGTGGTAAGACCGTCACGTTGATGGCTTTCAGCGCATTTGGTACATTCCGCGCGGCCATAAAATTTAGCCTTATTTTTAGCCTTATGGCGATAAACTTGGGTAATCTGTTTTAACGCTGCCTAACATGAACCACCTCGACCGAGGTTTTATTCGCGGTACTTCTCGATACCGGACAACACGGACTGACATAGTGGCGGGTCAATTCGAGTCCTGTACCGCGCACCATCGTCAAAAGCCCTGAAACCATTATGGTTTTAGGGCTTTTCGTTATTTTGCCGAAAAGCTTTGTTGTAATGATTTGGAAAATGCCCGCAAAAGTTGCAGAAATTGGCTTTTGTGGATTTTGCCGCAGCAAAAAAACAGGCGGCCTCCTTAATTGGGGAGGCCGCCTGTTTTGCGTATTAGAATTATTTTTAAGTACCCAAGGAATATCTCTTATCTCAAAGCAACCAAATATCCCATCACATTGGTCAGTTCAGCGTTTTTCTCTGCATAATATGCGGTGGCAGCGGTGTTGTGCGCAATCACATCGCTGTTCTTGGCGATAGTAGTACCGATCTGCGAAATGCCTTCCAGTTGTATGACGACATCTGACGCGCTGTTTTCTATGTTGTATATCGCGGCCAAGGCGCTGTTCATCGTGTCGTTGAGCTGCGTCAATTCCTGCTTCATGCTGCACATGGCGGAGTACATCATGTATTGGTTGGCCTTTATTTGATCCAGCGAGTCGATCACCGTATCCAACTGTTCAATGGCGCGATTGGCGCGAACTTCCGACTCGTACAGGTTATAGGCACCGTTCGTCCCCTCCAGCTTTTCGCAGCGCCCTGACATAAGGTATTCATAGAAAGACGACAGCGCAACCGCATTTTGGTATTTCCCAAAGATAATACCAGCGGCATAGAGTTCATTTCGAGCAGCGATGGATTTTTGCAGCAGCTCCATCGTTTGCGCTACCTCACCATCCAATATTTTCTGTGCCTCTGAAGCGGGGGTGGGGCGTGCCTCAGCTTCCGCGCATTTTTCTTCCACATCGGCTTCGGCTTCTGCCAGTTGACGCTGTGCGTCATCCAACGCTATTTTTGCTGCATCTGCCATTTTGCGCGCCTCGTCAGCATCATGCTGCAGTTCTGGATCTGACCGAATGGCAGCCACCTTTTCCGCTGAAAAAAGAGGTGTGGCGGGTATGTCAGCGTCACTGATGCATCGCGCTGTGACAATCTTTGCCTCGTACTGGGCAACTACACAGCAAGCTCCTACATTGAGCGATCTTCCCGCCCGAAGGTAGGGAGCTGCGCCAGCTAACTCATCCGGGCAGGACATAAGCGCCGCATCGAGTTCCGCCACCGCAGGATCATCTTTTTGGGCATGGTACGCTAAAGAGCTCTCATCCCTAAACGCCTTAAATGCTTTAATTGAACGTTGCTTCTTGAAAAAAGGATGCTCAAGATTCATTTTTGCACCTCCGAGCTGTTCTGATTTTTTGCCGCATATCTTGCACAGACCTACCGCCCGGCCATCAAAGGCAAGCGCCTCATCGTAGGTGGAAAAGAACCTGACATGGTATGGAAGCAGTTTGCTTTCTTTGCACAGTCCCTTGATATGCAGCCGATGGGCGTTTCCGCACGGGACATGAGCCTTTCTCTTGGGCAGAGCGAGAGCTATATCAACAAGATCGAAAACAAGCGGACGCTGCCGTCCATGACAGGCTTTTTCTATATCTGCGACTACCTGAACATCACCCCGCAGGAGTTCTTTAACACGGACGCTGCCGCTCCGCAGAAGTCGAAGGAGCTGCTCCGCGAGATCGAGCGGCTGCCGCCGGAGCAGGCGGAGCATATTTTGCTTGTGGTGCGGGATATCATAAAAAAACAATGATACAGCAGCCTAACAGAAGAGGACTGCAATAAACAAGGAACAGGGCCGCGGCGTTTGCCGCAGCCCTACTCCCTTTCTGAATGAAGAATCTAACGATTGAAAGAATCAAAGGCCCATGGCCAGCTCGGCGATCTGCACGGTGTTGGTGGCGGCACCCTTGCGCACCTGATCGCCGCAGCACCAGAGGTTCAGGCCGTTGTCGCTGGTAAGGTCGTCCCGGATGCGGCCCACAAACACGATGTCCTGATCGGAGGTATCCAGCGGCATGGGATACTGCTTGTTCTTGAGATCGTCCACCAGGCGGCAGCCTGCCGCCTGGGCGATGGCGGCCTTGGCGTCGGCCACGCTGATCTTATCCTTGGTACGCACCACGATGGATACGCTGTGGCTGCGAACCACGGGAACGCGGACGCAGGTGCAGCTGACCTTCAGGTCGGGCAGGTGCAGGATCTTGCGGCCCTCGTTCTGCATCTTCATCTCCTCGGAGGTGTAGCCCTCGAAGGCCTCGCCGCCGATCTGGGGGATGACGTTATAGGCGATCTGATACTGGAACACCTTGGGCTGGTAGCTTTCGCCCTTGCTCAGCGCGTCCACCTCTGCCATCAGCTCGATGGGGCCGCCTGCGCCTGCGCCGCTGACTGCCTGATAGCTGGAGGCCACGATGCTCTCGATGGGACTCAACTGGTTCAGGGCGTTGATGGCCACCAGCGACACGATGGTGGTGCAGTTGGGGTTGGAGATGATGCCCTTGTGCCACTTCACGTCCTCGGGGTTGATCTCCGGGATCACCAGCGGCACGTCCTTGTCCAGACGGAAGGCGCTGGAGTTGTCCACGAATACCGCACCGGCCTTGACGATGGCGGGCGCGTACTGCTTGACAATGTCGTTTTCCGCCGCGCCCAGCACCAGATCCAGACCATCGAAGGCGCTGTCGGCAGCGGCGACCACTTCTACCTCGCCGCCGTTAAAGGGCAGCTTCGTGCCTGCGCTGCGCTCACTGGCGATGGGCCGCAGCTCCGCCACGGGGAACTTGCGCTCCTCCAGAATCTTCATCATCTCGCGGCCTACCGCGCCGGTAGCGCCCAGAATACCTACCTTAAACTGCTTCATTTTGCAACTTCCTCCTTTACAAAGCTGTCATACAGGACACGAATGGCCTGCTCAAAATCCCTTTCCTCTACGCCCACGATAATGTTCAATTCCTCCGGGCCCTGCGTTATCATACGAATGTTGACGCCGTGCTCGCCCAGCTTGCTGAAGATCTTACCGGACACGCCCAGACGGTACGCCATCTTCCGGCCTACCGCCGCCACCACGGCGATGTGCTCCGTCACTTTGATGGTGTCGGGCTGCACCTCCTGCTGGATCTCGCCCAGCATACTGTACAGGCACGGGGCGGCCTTGGCGGCCTCCACCACCAGCGACACGGTGTCGATACCGGAGGGCGCGTACTCCACGTTTACCTGATGCTTGGCCAGAATGGACAGCAGCTTCAGCAGAGAGCCGGGCTCCGAGGACATGCCGCTTTTGGCGATGGTGATGATGGAGAAGCCCTTTTTGCCGGCGATGCCGGTGATGAAGCTTTCGTCCTGCTCCTCGTCGTCGATGCTGCTGAGGATCATGGTGCCGTCGTGGGCGGGATCGTTGGTGTTGCGGATGTTCAGGGGAATATTTTTCTCCCGGACGGGGAACACCGTGCCCTCGTGCAGCACCTGCGCGCCCAGGTAACTCAGCTCACGCAGTTCGCTGTAGGTGACGCGGCGGATGGGTTCGGGGTTCTCCACGATGCGGGGATCGGCCATCAGGATACCGGACACGTCCGTCCAGTTCTCATATACGTCGGCGTCCAGCGCCGCCGCTGCCAGCGCGCCGGTGATGTCGCTGCCGCCGCGGGTCAGGGTCACCACCCGGCCGTCGGGCATAGCCCCGTAGAAGCCGGGGATCACCACCCGCTGGCCGTCCGCCGCCTTCCGCAGCGCCTCATAGCTGGCTTCCTGATCCACCGTGCCGTCAAACTTGAACCGCAGCCACAGCGCCGCGTCCAAAAAGGTATAGCCCAGATACTCTGCCATCAGCCGGGCGGCGAAATATTCGCCGCGAGAGGCCAGATACTCCTCGTCCGCTTCACCGCTGCACATCCGCTGCCACAGAGCGTCGAACTCCGCCGCCAGATCGAGGGACAGGCCGCAGTCGTCGGCGATCTGCTGATACCGCTGGCGGATCAGGGCGAAAATTTTCTCGCAGCTGACGCCGTATTTCAGGTGGGCGCTGCACAAATATAAGAGATCCGTCACCTTGTGATCGTCCTTGTACCGTTTGCCGGGGGCGGACACGACGATGACGCGGCGGGCGTCGTCAGCCTCTACAATGGCCTTGACTTTGGCAAATTGCACGGCGTCGGCCATGGAAGAGCCGCCGAATTTTGCTACTTTTAACATATCAACAGTCCTTTCGTCGGGTGCAAAGTGTTTTCTATGGGAGACAAAAAGACAATATATGGTAATTTGTCTTTGAATAAAAAACACTTGACTTTTTATGGGAAACAATATATCATAACCATCATGAAAATGCAAGGCGAAATTTTTGCTTTTTTCGAGAAAATTTTTGGAGAAATTACCCGGAGGTCAATCCCATGATGGAATATCAGAGCACACGGAACCCGGAGCTGCACGCCACGGCGGCGCAGGCGGTACTGCAGGGCCTTGCCCCTGACGGCGGACTGTACACCATGCCGTCGCTGGCGCAGGTGAAGCTGGACTGGCAGGCTGTCTTACAGCTGGATACCCTGTCCATGGCCCGTGAGATTCTGGCGGCGCTGCTGCCGTCTTATGATAAAGAAGAGCTGGACAAGCTGGTTCACGCCGCCTATGCGGGGAAGTTTGAAACGCCCGACCTGACCCCCACCGTTCCTGTAGGGGAGGACGCGGTGCTGGAGCTGTTCCGCGGCCCTACCAGCGCCTTTAAGGATGTGGCCCTCAGCATGCTGCCCCGGCTGATGACGGCGGCGCGGGAGAAGTGTGGCGTAGAGGACGAGATCCTGATCCTGACCGCCACCAGCGGCGACACGGGAAAAGCTGCCATGGCGGGCTTTCAGGACGTGCCGGGCACGAAGATCATCGTGTTCTATCCCTATGGCGGCGTCAGCGCCGTGCAGCAGCGGCAGATGGAAAGCCAGCTGGGCCGCAACGTGTGCGTGTGCGCCGTTCGGGGCAACTTCGACGATGCCCAGACCGGTGTAAAAGAGATCTTCGCCGCCGTGGAGCGGCAGAAGCTGCTGGAGAGAAAGGGCGTGCGCCTGTCCTCCGCCAACTCCATCAATATCGGGCGGCTGGCCCCGCAGGTGGTGTATTACTTCCGCTCCTATGCCGACCTGTGCCGCATGGGCCGCGTCAAAGTGGGCGACAAGGTGGATTTCGCCGTGCCGACCGGCAATTTCGGCGATATTCTGGCGGGCTATTTCGCCCGTGAGCTGGGGCTGCCGGTGGGACGGCTCGTCTGCGCCAGCAACGCCAACAACGTGCTGACGGAGTTCCTGCGCACCGGCCGCTATGACCGCAACCGCCCCTTCTATAAGACGGTATCTCCCTCCATGGACATTCTGGTGTCCAGCAATCTGGAGCGGCTGCTGTATCTCATGAGCGGCGATGCGGCGCTGGTGGCGCAGCTGATGGCGCAGCTGAAGGAGACGGGCGTCTATCAGGTGCCCGACGCCCTGCTGGAGAAGATGCAGTCCGTGTTCTGGAGCGGCTGCTGCGACGACGCCGCCACCAAGGCGGCCATCGGCAGGCTGTGGAAGGAGCAGCACTATCTGGCGGATACCCACACGGCGGTGGCGTGGCAGGTGGCGCAGGATTATAAGGCCGCCTGCGCCGACCATAACCCTGTGGTGGTACTGTCCACCGCGTCGCCCTACAAGTTCCCTGCCGCCGTACTGGAGGGACTGGGCGAACAGCCGGAGGATGACGAATTCGCCGTGATGGAGCGGCTCCACGCCCTGACCGGCGTACCCGTGCCGCCCAATCTGGCCAGCCTGCGGCAGCAGGCCGTCCGCCACCGGGATGTGATCGACCGGGAGGATATGCTGGCGTATGTTTTGAAGAAAGCGGGTGAACCGGTATGGAGCGAGTGACCATCCGTGTCCCGGCCACCACCGCTAATCTGGCGGCGGGGTTTGACGTGCTGGGCTGCGCGCTGGGACTTTACAATACCTTATCTTTTACCCCGGCGGAGCGGTTGAGCTTCTCCGGCTGTGACGAGCAGTATCAGACAACGGAGAATCTGGCCTATGTGGCCTATGAGCGGGTGTGGCGGGAGCTTCGCCGCAGTGACGTGCCGCCGGTGCATATCCACATTCAGGCGGATATCCCCGTGTGCCGGGGTCTTGGCTCCTCGGCGGCGCTGATCGCCGCCGGCGCCATGGCGGCCAACATCATGGCGGGCAAGCCCTTTGACAAGCGGCAGCTGCTGTCCCTGACCACGGAGATCGAGGGTCACCCCGACAATCTGGCCCCGGCGCTGCTGGGCGGCCTGACCGCTTCCATGCTGCTGGGCGGACAGGTGTACACGGTGGAGTATCTGCCCCATCCGGAACTGCGGTTTGTGGCGCTGTCGCCGGACTTCCCCCTCAGCACCCACGAGGCGCGGCGCGTGCTGCCCTCCATGGTGTCCCACAGCGACGCGGTGCGCAACGCCGGTTTTCTGGCGGTGCTGCTGCGGGCTATCGAGCAGGGGGACGAGGAGCTGATCGCCGCCTCCCTGCAGGACCGGCTGCACCAGCCCTACCGCCGCCGCCTGATCCCGGAGTACGATAAGATCGAGGCGCTGGCCAATCAGAACGGCTGCCGCGCCGTGTGCATCAGCGGTGCAGGCCCTACCATTCTGTGTGTCACCCGTGACGAGGGCTTCGCCGCCCGGATGGAGCGTGCCGTTTTCCCGCTGGAGCACCACTGGCAGGTGCGGGATCTTCCGGTGGACTACCACGGCGCCGTGAAGCTTTCGTAAAGATATTGTGCATGAAAAGGGGAGCGCGGCTCCCCTTTTTGTCGCATTATGACGGTTGCAATCCGGCAAACAGCGTGATATGATGGCGGGGCAAAATACTATATGAAAGCAGGAGATGTCTTGCAGGCATTATCGATCGCATTTGAAGCGATTGTTCCGTTGTTTTGATTATCGCCGTTGGTTACGGCGTCAAGCGTCTGGGCTGGATCGGCCTGGAGGAGGTGCGCCGGTTCAATAAGGTGACGTTTTACACCTTTATGCCGGTGATGCTGTTCTATAATATTTACATCTCCGATTTTTCTCAGGCGGTGCGCCTGCCCTACGTGCTGTTTGTGGTGGGCATGGCACTGGGAATGGTGGTCATCGCCTTTGGCGTTGTGCTGCTGGCGGAGAAAGCGCCGGAGCGCCGGGGCGTGATGATCCAGGCGGCCTTCCGCAGTAACTTCGTGCTGCTGGGCCTGCCTATCGCCGCGGAGCTGCTGCCCGGCGGCAATCTCGGCGTAACGGCGCTGATGATCGCTATTGTGGTGCCGATCTACAACATGATGTCGGTGGTGGTGCTGGAGTACTTCCGGGGCGGCAAGCCCAAGCTGGGCGAGGTGCTGCTGGCGGTGGCGAAGAATCCCCTTATCATCGGCTCGATACTGGGGCTGCTGATGCAGGGGCTGCATATCGCGCTGCCGGAGGTGCTGGTATCCTTTGCCGGAAAGATGAACAGCGCGGCCACGCCGCTGATCCTGCTGCTGTTGGGCGCGTCCTTTGAGGCGCAGGAATTGGCGACCTATAAGAAAGAGCTGCTGGTGTGCGTGGGGCTGCGGCTGGTGGTGTTTCCCGGCTTGATCCTGACGCTGTCCATGGCGCTGGGGCTGCGGGATATTGAGTTCGTCACGCTGCTGGCCATGACCACCGCGCCTACTGCGGTCAATTCCTTCAACATGGCCCAGCAGCTGGGCGGCGACAGTCATCTGGCCGGCAGCGCCGTGGTGGTGTCCACCGCGTTGTCCTTCTTCACGCTGTTTTTCTGGATCACACTGTTCAAGCAGCTGAGTATGTTCTGAAACCATATAAAATTAAGGAGAATGCACCATGAAAATACCGGAAATTCACGAGTCCGTTTTCGCTGCCCCTACCGCCACGGTGGTGGGCAATGTCCGCATCGGCGCGGAGAGCAGCGTGTTCTTCGGCGCGGTGATCCGCTCCGAGCTGGATGAGATCGTCATTGGCCGGGGCACCAACATTCAGGATAACTGCGTGCTGCATATCGAGCGGGGCATGCCGCTGCATGTAGGTGACGGCTGTACCGTGGGCCACAGCGCCATTCTCCACAGCTGCACTGTGGGCGACAATACACTGGTAGGCATGGGCGCTATTGTTCTGAACGGCGCCGTGGTGGGTAGCAACTGCATCATCGGCGCGGGAGCGCTGGTGCCCCAGAACGCCGTGATCCCCGATGGCTCGCTGGTGGTGGGAATGCCTGCCAAGGTACGGCGGGCTGTCACGGCGGAGGAAATCGCCGCCAATCGCGCCAGCGCCGCCATGTACCGGGAGGAAGCGGCGGAATACAAACAGCAATATGAACAGAAGTAAGAAAATACCGCAGGGCAAAAGCCCTGCGGTATTTTTTTGCGTTGGCAGAAGCGATTGCGTGAGTCAGCCCTTTAGCGATGAAAAAGGCCCCTGATGCTTCTGGCTTTAAATATGCAGCATGACTACGCCGAACATGGGCGAAATACTTGTACAGCAGGCGCAGGAAGCCGAACGGCTCCGGCTCTTGTTACTCGCTTATGAGTGCGAGACTATCCAGGAGTTTTGCGAAAAGCTCCTCGAGCGGCTGAACAAGTAAAACGCCGGGTCCCCAGTGACAAGGCACGACCCGACGTTTTGACCCAGCACGGGCGGCGGCGAGTTCGCCGCCACCCGGACTTTTCCCAGCATACCACACCCGCCGCGAAAAAGCAAGCCCAGCGGGGGAGGTACGTTCATAAACGTCAAATCGTGGGACTCATTCCTTAACAGCGGGCAGAACCTGAAAATCTCCGCGGAGATCCGGGATATCATCGCCGTACTGCTTAAAGTAGTCCAGAATCAGGTCGGACATCTCTGTGCCGATCTCCCGCACCACAGGGCAGCCTGTATAGCAGTCATACCCGCCGGTGCCGCTGGCCCGATAGCTGTTCAGGCAGATGGTGAACACATCATCGTCCGCCACCGGTTTTCTGTCAATGGTCATCGCGGTGACCCGCTGTCCCGCCGGGCGGGAGATATCATAGGTATAGGACACCCCCATGTAATAGTCGTAGTTGTAGTGCTCCACCTTCGGTTCCAGGAAGCAGTCTGAGACCCGTAGGGTGCCGTCATCGTTTTGGGTAAAGTACTCCGCGCTGCGCTCCATGGCCTGCCGCAGAACCGCGCCTGTGATCTCCAGCACTGACAGCGTGTTGGTATAGGGGTAGGCCACCAGCAGATCGCGCCGCCGCACCACCTGCGGCAGCCCCGCCACATCGTTGGCAAGGCTGGCGGCGGACAGCTGCGCACCGCTGGCCCAGAGCTGCACCGCATTGAACAGGTCGGGAAGACCACTGCCCTCGGCCGCCATGCGCAGCGGTGTATCCGGCAGCAGCGGGCGGGGCAGATGGCCCACCACCTGATCCAGCCAACCCTGTGCGCCGTGCTCCATTTCAGCGAACTCTGCCAGCCATTCCCGGCGGCAGACGCCGCCTGCATGGACGGTCTCACTTGTGAAGCGTTTTTCCTTGCCAGATACGGCGGCGTCAATGCGCAGGAACTCCTGGCCACGGTCTGTGGGCTGCACCACGAAGGTGCCGCATACCGTCTGACCGTGAACGGTCATATGCTGGTGCCCCGTCAGCAGAATATCGAAGTCCAGCTCCTGACACAGCCGGTAGGCCACGTTTTCATGGGTGGAGGACAGTACGCGGCCAGTGGCCAGATCCCGCTCAAAGCCGCCGTGATAGATGCACAGCGTCACGTCCACCTGATCCTTCAGCGTCTCCAGTGCCGCACGGGCGGCGGGAATGGGATCGTTGACGGTGACGCCGGACAGGTGCTCCGGCCGCTCCCAGATGTTCACATAGTCGGTGACAATGCCCACGATGCCGATCCGCAACCCGTTTTCCAGCGTGTGGATGCGGGCGGGAAAGCGCACTCCCGCGCCGTCCCAGCGGACGTTTTCACAGACGCAGCGGGCATGGAGGGCATTGAGATAGCTGTCCAGATACGCCATGCCGTAGTTGAAATCGTGGTTGCCCAGCGTTACATAGTCATAGCCGCAGCGGTTCATCATCTCGGCAAACCGGCTGGCGTCCCCCAGCGTGTCGTGACAGTAAGCGCCCAGAGGGGAGCCTTGCAGAATATCGCCGCCGTCGATGATCAGCGTATTGCCGTCCTTACGGAATTGGCTGGCGCATTTGAACAGGCCGATGTCCCGCTCCTCACGGCTGCGGTAGTCGGTGGGGTAGATATAACCGTGCAGGTCGGAGGTAAAATAGATCGTAAAGTTTTTCGTCTCCACAGCTTCACCCCCGTGCCAGCTTAACGCGGATCCGGGAGGAGATCCACTCGATGATCAGCACCAGCACGATCAATCCCAGCAGGATCGCGCCCACCTCGTTCCAGCGATAGGAGCTCATAGCAAAGATCAGCGGCGCGCCGATACCGCCAGCGCCCACCAGACCCAGCACCGTGGCGTCACGCAGGTTCATGTCGAAGCGGTAGATGATGGTGGAGGTGAAGTCCGCCGTCAGCTGCGGCAGAATGCCGTAGCGGATCTTCTGAAAAGTAGTGCACCCCGCCGCGTCCAACGATTCCAGAATACGCTTGTCCAGATCCTCGATGCTTTCAATGAACATCTTGGACACCATGCCGATGGAGCACAGCGACATGGTGAGAAGTCCCGCGAAGGGGCCGGGGCCGGTGACGCGGATGAACATCAGACCATAGACAAAGGCGGGGATGGTGCGGATGGCGGCGATGACCACTCGGCCGATCAGGGCGATGGGCCGGGGCACCAGATTACTGGCGGAGAGAAAGGACAGCGGCAGCGAGATCACCGCGCCCACGATGGTGCCCAGAAAGGCGATGCAGAACGTCTCCAGCAGCAGATAGGGCACGCCATTGGTGCCCAGCGTGAACAGCAGCTTGCCGGAGGGGTGGAAAATGCCGGAGATGATGTTTTTTGCCACCTCAAGGCCGTTACTGGTGGGGGTACTGACCCGCACCGCTGTGCCAGACCATGCCAGCAGACAGGCGATGATAAAAGCGGCCAGCAGCTGCCACAGCCACGTTTTCGGCGCAGAGGCGTAGGCTTTTTGAATTTTCTGTTCCATACTGCCTCCTTACGTCAAACGCTTGCGCAGGCCGTGGCTGATACCCTCGATGACCATAACGGCCACAAACAGGACGATCAGGATCATGCCAAGGCTGTCATACTCACGCCAGCCGATCTTTTCATTCATGATAAGGCCCAGACCGCCCGCGCCCACATAGCCCAGAATGGAGGCGTAACGCACGTTGCCCTCCAGACAGAACAGGGACACAGACAGATAGGTGGGCAGCACCTGCGGAAACACCGCGGTGGTAAAAGCTTGCAGACGGGTGGCGCCCAGCGCCTCCATGGCCTCATAGGGTCCCATGTCCACCGTCTCGATGATCTCAAAGAGCTGCTTGCCCACATAGGCGAAGGTGAACACCGCGATGGCGCAGGTGCCCGCCATGGTGCCAAGGCCGAAGATATAGGTGGCGATCAGGGCGCACACCAGCGTGGGCAGCGTCCGCACCAGACTGAGGAACAGCCGGACGATGAATACCACCACGCGGTTGGTCACGATGTTGCTGGCGGCGGCAATAGCGAAGGGGATGGCCAGCACTGCGCCCACGAAGGAGCCGAGGAAGGACATTTTGATGGTGTCCCACAGCGGCTGCCAGATCTTGGCCAGATACCCGGTGTTGGGCGGGAACATGGCCGTAAGGATATCGAAGAATTTGCTGCCCTTCTTCACCAGCACCGCAAAGTTGAAGCCGGTGATATGCACGGACAGCGCGCCCAGCGCCACCACGATCAGAATGACCAGCGGAGCGCGGCTGCGCTTTTCCTCCACCACCGTGCCGTTGGGCAGAGTATAGCGGCGGGGCTTGAACAGACGGTCGTACAGGCTCATGCGTCTGCCTCCGTCTCGCTGTCGTCGCCGTAGATGGCGCTCAGCACCGCCTTGTCCACGTTGGCGGAGGGGCCGTCATAGACGATCTTGCCTGCCCGGATGCCGATGATGCGGTCGGCGTATTCCAAAGCCAGCTCCACATGGTGGATGTTCAGCAGAATGGAAATGCCCATCTCCTGATTGATGCGGACAAAGTCCTGCATCACCTGCTTGGCGGTGACGGGGTCAAGGGCGGCCACCGGCTCGTCCGCCAGAATGATCTGGGGATCCTGCGTCAGCGTGCGGGCCAGCGCCACGCGCTGCTGCTGGCCGCCGGAGAGCTGGTCGGCCCGGATGTAGGCCTTGTCCAGAATTCCCACCTTGTCCAGAGATTCCAGCGCCTTGATCTTGTCCGCTTTCCGGAAGGCGCCCAGCAGCACCCGCCAGAAGGGCATGTCCGGCACACAGGCGGACAGCACATTTTTGATGACGGTGGTGCGGGTCACCAGATTGAAGGACTGGAACACCATGCCGATGCCCCGGCGGAACCGGCGCAGACTTTTGCCGGACAGGGTGCTGACGTCGGTGCCGTTCACCGTCAGCGTGCCGGAGGTGATCTGGTGCATCCGGTTCACTGACCGCAGCAGCGTGGACTTCCCTGCGCCGGAGCGGCCGATGATGGCCACAAATTCCCCGTCCTGAATGGTCAGGTTCACGTCATCCAGCCCCACCGTGCCGTTGGGATACACCTTGGATACATGGTCGAAAATAATCATATGTTTCCTCTTTTCCTGAAATAAAAACGCGGGGAGGACAGCGGAAGGTTTGATCCTTACAGTCCTCCCCG
>OIZQ01000294.1_pt1 | contig 29154 bp, 31 predicted proteins | sample 1588491 | NCBI WGS metagenome assembly OIZQ01 (sample SAMN03283262) | human gut metagenome | biome: human-associated habitat; material: feces | host: Homo sapiens | place: USA | collected 2013
TACCCCTGAAGCAGGCGGCGGCTGCCTGCGGCATGCCGGTGGGCACCTTCTATGGCAAGGCGGTGAAGTTTGAAAAAGGGGATTAAGGAAAAGAGTAGATAATTTGGAAAGGTGTACTTTTGCAAATTGCAAAGGTACACCTTTCATGTTACAAGTATACAGGAATTTGCTGATTTTTCAAGGATAAAATGAGCGATTTCATGTAGAAAATCCGAGTTTCAAATTGTACACAATTAAAAAATGGGTTGACAGGAGTTGAGCTGTAATGATAGAAGATGTTTTCGCTTTGCTAAAGGACGACTATGCATTTATTTATGGGATGGGGGATGATTATTACTATATTGGGCGGGGCGTTTTTCGAAAATGTGTTCCGGAGGAAATCGGTTGGTATGGAGAATACTGGGAGGAAATGACGAGGGTAAATAACTGCAACTATGCATTGACTGCAAAAGATACAGAGAAGCTGCGTGCTGTGTTTGAGAAGATCATAGCTGTAGGCAAGCAATTGTATAACGTGGCGGAAGAAAATAGCGCACGAACCCTATTGGAGAAAAAACTTCAGCTTTGCACCAAAGAGGATCTGAAAGAGATAAGGGATCAACACATGTGCTTTATTAAGGCAATGGAAATCAATGATGAATTTCAGCAGCACGTTAAGATTTAATGGATGAGGAGTAAAAATGGCTAGTCTAAAGGTAATTTTGCGAAAAGAATTGCGAGAGAAACTCGCAGAAGATGATGCGGAGATCAATGAGCTGCAAGAAAAAATCAGGATGGCACGACTTGCGGCTTCTGGAGTTACCGGAGGATTGTTCGCTACTGCTGCGTTGAATGCAACTGACAAAAGGATTCAGGAAAGAATGATGGCCATTGGTGCCATCAGGCAGCGAGGAGCTTGGGCAAGGGAAATGCTTGAAAAATATTGATTCTATTATGGAAAGAATACATAGAAAGAGGAGAGTTGTCAAATGCTCTTTGTGTTTTTGTTTTTTCTAGTCTTAATTGTTATTATAGTAGCATTTTTAATGTCGCAAGCGGAATCACAGACGGCAGCATCCGTTCCAATAAAGCAGGAGCTATATGCGATAGGTGGGACGGACTTAGATCGCTTTTTTGTAGAATGTGTATTGGCAGGATGTACCGACTTCTCTCAAGAAAAGAATATTGCAAAGGCGAAACTGTTTGCAGAAAAGTACGGTGTTTCATATGCGGACGGAATCGAGAATATTTATAAACAAGGTTTGGAAGAACATAAAGCCATGCAAGAAAGGGAAGCGGCAAATAAGCTTGCCCAGCAGCGTAAAAAGGACGAAGAGGTATGTGCCGGTCTGGAGCGTTTTGCTGAGTTTTACGGAAAAGAAAAGAAGAAAGCCATGCTTACTGAGCGTATGCAGGAACTTAGAAAATCGGCTGACGCAACAGATTATATGGCTAATGCCATGATGCGGAGCACGCAGCAGCGGGAGTCGGAATGGGCGATCTGGGGCGGAATCGCAGACGGACTTGCCGGGGCTGGCGCTGGTATTGCCACGGCATTGGAAATTCGGGCGGAAAATGCACAGATCAGGGCACGGAATGAAGCCAACAGACGTGCGATGTTGCCGGCCTATATGATGATAACGGGCAATGCTTCGGAGAACCGCTCCCACGCCAACCAAATCGAGAAGGAAATTAGATTATTACAGGAAAAACTGATTTCCGATGCGTCGGCGGATGATGTAATGGAGAAGCTGCAAGTAACAGATACCACGGTTGATGTTTTAAAAACAGGTTCGCTCATGGTAACAGCCACAGTTGAAGTGAAAGAAAAGTTGTTTATCTACAATGATGTACCAGCGGTGGCTGATGGAACACTTCTTGCCCATATTTATGACGACGAGGACAATGAAGTTGGAACGGCAAAAATGGTGTTGCCAGTAGAGGGCGTTTTTGAAAAAACGGGTGTAGCTGGAATGTGTCTGGGCGAGGGGAAGCCTAAGAAAAAGTACTATGCTAAGTTTGCACCTTATAAGCTTTGGCTGATGGAAAAGTAAAATTGCCTGTAGGGACGGCCGCAAGGGCTGCCCCTACGAAAGCAAACAAAAAATGAGACTGCGGGAGCAGTCTCATTTTTTATGATATTCAAGGAGACAATCAATCTTCAAACACGGGGTAGCCGTCTTTCAGGCTTTCGTCATAAATCGCTCTCTCGCCGCCGATGAATTTGGGGCGGACGCGGGCGGCCAGCAGAATGGCCTGGCCGATGTGGTTCTGCTGCAGGCGGACGGGAACGGCCACCTTCTTCAAATGCATACCGATCAGCGTACCGCCGATGTCAAGGCCAGCGTCGGCACGGATCTCCTCCAGCGCCACGGGATGGCGGAAGCTGTGATAGGCGGCGGTGGCAAAGGAGCTGCCGGCCTTGGGTTGGGGCATCACATTAACAATCTCGCCATTGGGGACGGCTTCGTGCTCCACGATGAGGGCGCGGTTCAAGTGCTCACAGCATTGAGCGGCGATATAGACCCCCATGGGAGCAAACACGCTGTTCAGCCCCTCAAAGATGGCGTTGGCCACCTCGGGCGTCGACCAGCTACCCACATTGTGACCCACCACCTCGCTGGTGGAGCAGCCCACCACCACGATCTGTCCCTTGTGGAGCCTGGCGGCCTCGGCCAGCTGACGGGCGGCGTTGGCGGATTCTTCCTGTACCTGCGCCAACAGGTTCTTATTCTCTACGTCATGAACGGTTCCTGCCATAAAAAACACCTCATTTCAACGTATTGGAAAGCGCTTTGCGGACGCACTGCCACATGCGGTGACAGTGCGTCCGATTCAATAGCATTATTATAGCACAGTTAAATTTTTTCCGCAATACGGGTCTTTTGCATGACCTTCAGCAGCACGAAGCCGATGACCAGACCCATGGCGGCCTGCACCAGATTGCCGGGGATGCTGGCGGCGGCGCCGATGCCCTTGCCCAGCAGCAGACCGGCATAGCCGAAGTAGCCCACCACCATGATGATCTCGCCCACCACGCCGCTGACGATGGCGGCGGCACTGGTACGGCCCATGGCCTTGAAGATCAGGGCGGCCACCAGCGCGTCAAGTCCCTTGATGACAAAGGTGCCGGGCGCATAGTAGCCATAGCCGGACAGCAGGTCGGTCAGCATGGAGCCGATACCGGCGGCAGCGCCGCCATACCACGGGCCCAGCAGCCAGCCGGACAGCAGCACGAAGCAGTCACCCAGATTCACATAGCCGTTCATGGGGGAGGGGATCTGCACCACCATGGTGGCTACATACGTCAGCGCGGCCATCAAGGCGCTGACCACCAGTTTTTGCACTTTTTTATCAGACATTGCCATTGCCTCCTTGCATTTCTTTCTGGAGTGTATTATAGTATTCTTTGGTATTATTAAAATATCCAAAATGAGACAAAATGTACATACCAGATGGAGGGGCCACATGCTGACCTATACCTTTGAAAAAAGCGGCGGCGTAAGCCTGTACGAGCAGCTTTACCGCCACATTAAGAGCGACATTCTGTCCGGCGTGCTGGCGGCGGGGGAGAAGCTGCCCAGCAAGCGGGCGCTGGCGGCCCATCTGGAGGTCAGCGTTATCACGGTGAAAAACGCCTATGAACAGCTGATCGCCGAGGGGTACATCTGCGGTGTGGAGAAGCGGGGGTACTACGTGATGCGGATCGACCAGCCGCTGACCGCCGCGCCTTCCGCCATGACGGAGACCATCGACGAGCCGCCGGAGCGCCAGTGGTTTATGGATTTCGTCACCAACTCCACCGCCGCCGAATACTTTCCCTTTGCCACGTGGACGAAGCTGCTGCGGCAGACCATTCTGGAGCAGGACACCCATCTGCTGCGGCCTACACCCTCCACCGGTGCGCTGGAGCTGCGGCAGGCCATCGCGGATTATCTGCACCAGTTCCGGGGGATGACGGTGTCGCCCCGGCAGATCATCGTGGGGGCCGGGACGGAGACGCTGTACACGCTGCTGATCCAGCTGCTGGGGCGGGAGAAGTGCTATGCCGTGGAGGAGCCGGGGTACAGCAAGATCGGCCGCATCTACCAGAGCAATCAGGTGCAGCTGCGGCACGTGGCGCTGGACGAGAGCGGGCTTTCCTGTCAGGCGCTGCGGCAGACCGACGCCGACGTGGTGCATATCTCTCCCAGCCACCACTATCCCACCGGCATCGTCATGCCTGTCGCCCGCCGCCACGAGCTGCTGCGCTGGGCTGACGAGGGGGAGGGCCGGTACATTCTGGAGGACGACTACGACAGCGAGTTCCGGTTCGTGGGACGGCCCATCCCCACGCTGTTCTCCGACGACGAGCACCAGCACGTTATCTACCTGAATACCTTCTCCAAGACCATCGCGCCGTCTATCCGCATCAGCTATATGCTGCTGCCGCCAAGGCTGCTGGAGGACTATCGGGAGAAGCTGGGGTTCTACTCCTGCACGGTGTCCAGCTTCGAGCAGTACACGCTGGCAGAGTTCCTGTCGCGGGGTCACTATGAGCAGCACCTGAACCGGATGCGCAAGCGCTATCACCAGAAGCGGGACGCGGTGATCGACTGCATTCTGTCCGGGCCGCTGGCGGGCCGGGCGGAGATCATGGAGCAGGACGCGGGACTGCACTTTCTGGTGCGGTTGGACACGGCGCTGCCGGACGAGACGCTGCGGCAGCGGGCGGCGGAGCGGGGACTGCGGCTGGCACTGCTGTCGGATTACTACCGCCACGGCGAGGATGCGCCCCACCACGTGCTGGTGGTGAACTATTCCGGCATCGAATTGGAAAAATTACCCCAGGCGCTGGCGCGTCTGGCGGAAATCATCAAGGAGTGATAGTATGTACGACGAACTGACGAAAGAGGACATTCAGAAAATGCAGGAGGAGATCGACTACCGGGTGCAGCAGCTGCGGCCCAAGCTCATCGAGGACGTGCAGACGGCGCGGGCCTTCGGCGATCTCAGCGAGAATTTTGAGTATAAGTGCGCCAAGCAGGAGAAGAACCGCAACGACAGCCGCATTCGGTACCTGCAGCGGATGATAAAGACCGCCAAGGTCATCGGCGACAAGTCCACCGAGGACACGGCGGGACTTTACGACACGGTGGAGATTTTGATGGAGAACACCGGCCGCAGCCGTACCATTCAGCTGGTGACCACATTGCGGCAGGACGCGCTGAAGGGCTGGATCAGCAAGGAATCCCCCGTGGGCCGGGCCGTCATGGGCCGCAAGGCGGGAGATCGGGTGTATGTGGAGATGGAGAATGGCCGGGGGTACTATCTGACCATCCAGTCCATCACCAAGGGCAGCGACGACGGCTCGATTCCCATCGGCAGATTTTAAGGAGGAACGGCCATGACCTTACAGCAATTGCGGTACGTCACCACCGTGGCGGAGACGGGCACCATCAGCGGTGCGGCCAAGGCACTGTTCATCTCACAGCCCAGTCTGACCGCCGCTATTCAGGAGCTGGAAAAGGAGATGGGTATCACCATCTTTCTGCGCACTAATCGCGGCGTGGTGCTGAGCCGGGAGGGAGACGAATTTCTGGGCTATGCCCGGCAGGTGCTGATGCAGGCGGAGCTGCTGGAGGACCGCTACGGGGCACAGTCCAGCCACCGGCAGCAGTTTGCCGTGTCCGCCCAGCACTATAACTTCGCGGCCCGTGTGTTTGCCCGTGTGGTGCGGGATATGGGCGGCGAGCGGTACAGCATGACCTTCCGGGAAACCACTACCTATGAGGTCATTGAGGACGTGGGCCGCATGCGCAGCGAGGTGGGCGTGCTGGTGATGACAGAGCAAAACGGCGAGGTGCTGCGGCGGCTATTCCGGGAATACGAGTTGACCTATACGGAACTGGTGCAGAAAGACGCCACCGTGTATGTGGACAAGAATCACCCCTTGGCGGGCCGGGGCGAGGTGACGGAGGAGGAACTGGCGCCCTATCCCTGCGTGACCTTTGAGCAGGGAACCCATAATGCGGTGTTCTTCTCGGAAGATATCTCTATGCCGGCGGTGACGCCACGGCACATTCTGGTGCGCGACCGGGCCACCGCCAACGACCTGACCCGCGAGATCAACGCCTATCAGCCGGGTATTGGGCTGGACGACGAGGTGTCCCGCACCGTCTATGCCTCGGCCATGCTGCTGCTGAAGCCCCGGAAACGGGTGAGCCTGGGGTATATCGTGCGCAACCACATGCTGCTCAGTCCCATGGCGCAGGCGTACATTCAGGCCATGGAGGAGTATGCGGAGAAGTACAAGCAGTCACATTTGACATAGTTTTAGACTATAGCGAACTTAGCTTTCACGTATTTTACAAATGGCAAAAGCTGTAGTATCATCATACCTGTAAAGAGCAAAGCGCAAAACACAAAAAGAATGATGAAAGGAGTTTTTGCTATGAAAAAGACAACTGCTGTGGTGTTGGGCCTGCTGCTGACGTTCCGGAAAGCCGCGGAGCTGTATGAAAAAGTTGATCTGTGACAGCAACGACCGGCGTGAGCCGGTCGTTGCTTTATTAGATCATCCAGTAGGGAGGCTGAGGAGTTTGCCCCTCGGGTAGGGGAATGACCACGTCTGTCCGCACGTCGCCGTACAGCGTCTTGTGCTGCGCCATGATATTTTCCAACGGTTCGACAGTGCCACACAGCAGCGCCTGCCAGACCATGCCGCAGGTGGACATGATATAGGCGGGAGTGAACCCATTGCGAATATAAAACTGGATACGCCGCAGACGCAGTGCGTTTTCCGCGTCACTGCCTCCTGGCACAGGAAACTCCGCCTCCGCTACCAGAGGCCGTCCCTGCTGCTCCAGCCGCAAAAGCATATCACTGCCAAGCCCTTCATTACGACGAGCGCGTGTGGTTCCCAGATAGTCCAGCAGTACCAGTGGTATTGTCGCATTTTTCCACAGGGCGGCGTAACTCAGCAGCTCATCTTCGTCAAACAGTCCCCATACCTCGTAACGTCCTTCCTCCAGCAGACGGAGAATATCGGGCAGAGGCTTGCGTTCCTGCGGGACAAAAGCCTCGGATAGCTGGTCGTGATACCAGCGGGGGTATTCCTTTGCGGTTAACAGGCGAAAATTCATAGACGTTCCTCCTTCAACAGTCGCTGTATATCCTCCGGCAGAGGGGCGGTGGCGTCGATGACCGCGCCGGTGACCGGGTGCAGCATCCGCAGGTGATAGCTGTGGAGCGCAGGGCGGGCGATGAGAGACTTGTCCTCCGCGCCGTAGAGCCAGTCGCCGGTGAGGGGACAGCCGATGGCGGCCATATGGAGCCGCAGCTGATGGGTACGGCCGGTGATGGGCCGCAGCCGCAGCAAGGTGCGGCCATGGGAGACGGATAGGGTTTCGTACTCCGTGCGGGAGGGCAGGCCCTCCGGGTCGACACGGCGCTTCAGCAGCGAATCCGGCTGGCGGCTGATGGGCAGGTCGATGGTTCCCTTGGTTGGCTGGGGCACGCCGTCGCAGACGCCGCGATACTCCCGGCGGAAGTCCTCCGTGTGGAGGATCACCATGCAGCGCTGGTGCATGTAGCCGTTTTTGGCCACCACCATCACGCCGGTAACGCCGCGATCCAGCCGGTTCACGGCATGGAACGCGCCGCCGCCCAAATAGTGGGCCACCGCGCCAGCTATCGTAACGGTCTCCTCCGTCAGCGCCGCCGAGTGGACGGTGATCCCGGCGGGCTTGTTGAGGATGAGAAGATCCTCGTCCTCCCACAGAATGTCCAGCGGGTAGTCCACGGGGACGATATCGCTGTGGGCGGGCGGGTCGGACACGTCCACCGTCAGCACATCGCCCTCACAGGCCGCGGCCCGGACGGTGACGGGGCTGCCGTTCAGCAAGATGGCGTTTTCCCGCCATTTCAGGGATTTCAGCAGGGAGGAGGACAGCCGTAGCTCCTGCCGCAGCAGCTGCTTGACGGTCAGGCCGGACAGCGCCGGGGTGATGGGCAGCGTCAGGATACGCATGGGAAAAGCCTCCTCGAAAAGTTTCTTAAAAAGAGTATAGCACAAGAGGGCAAAATATGATAGACTATATCGACACGATCAGAACAACCTTGAAAAAACGGAGAAAGGACAACAAAATTATGGCTTCTAAAGTGTATTTTGCCGATCTGCGTGCCGATTATCATGAGAATTTGCAGCAGAAGCTGACGCGGCTGCTGAAAACGGCGGGGATGGGCGATATTGATTTTAACGAGAAGTTTGTGGCCATCAAGCTGCATTTCGGCGAGCCGGGGAATCTGGCCTATCTGCGGCCCAACTGGGCCAAGACCGTGGCGGACTTCGTGAAGGAGCGGGGCGGCAAGCCCTTCCTGACCGACTGCAACACCCTGTATGTGGGCGGACGGAAGAACGCGCTGGATCATATGGACAGCGCCATGGTCAACGGCTTCAACTATATGACCACCGGCTGCCAGATCATCATTGCCGACGGCTTGAAGGGTAATGACGAGGTGGAGGTGCCTGTAGTGGACGGCGAGTATGTGAAGAACGCCAAGATCGGCCGGGCTGTCATGGACGCGGACGTGTTTATCTCCCTGACCCACTTCAAGGGCCACGAGACGGCGGGCTTCGGTGGCTGCCTGAAGAACATCGGCATGGGCTGCGGAAGCCACGCCGGTAAGATGGAGCAGCACAACGCCGGTAAGCCCCATGTGAATCAGAAGCTGTGCGTGGGCTGTGGCCAGTGCCGCAAGATCTGCGCCCACGGCGCACCGGTCATTACCGACCGGAAGGCCGCCATCGACCACGATAAGTGCGTGGGCTGCGGCCGGTGCATCGCCATCTGCCCCAAGAACGCGGTGCAGATCAATTGGGACGAGTCCACCAGCAACCTGAACCGCAAGATCGCTGAGTACACCAAGGCGGTGGTGGATGGCCGTCCCTGCTTCCACATTTCGCTGGTCATCGACGTGTCCCCCAACTGCGACTGCCGCAGCGAGAACGACATGGCCATCGTGCCCAATGTGGGCATGTTCGCCTCCTTCGATCCGGTGGCGCTGGACATGGCCTGTATCGATGCGGTGAATGCCCAGACGCCGCTGCACGGCAGCGCGGCGGACTGCCCGGAGGATCATCAGCACGCCCACGACCACTTCCAGCGCATCCATCCCGACACGGATTGGCGCAGCTGTCTGGAGCACGGCGAGAAGATCGGACTGGGCACACGGGAATATGAGTTGGTGAAGATTTGAGTTTTGTATAAAAAACAGCCGGTGCAGCGCACCGGCCGTTTTTTCGTGGGGGAAAAATGATGTAGGGGCGACGACTCTGTTCGCCCCAGTAATGATGCGATTGATCGTCAGGGCGGACAGAGTTGTTCGCCCCTACAGAGAGGCTGGTGAGGATCACCCTTACACCAGCTCCGCAAAGCTCCGGATGCAGCGGTGGCACACCGTCTGCATCTCGTCCCACGACACATGGAAAAATTCGTCGTACACGCCGATGACCTGCATGCCCGCTGTCCGGGCGCTGCGGCAGGCGGCGATGGAATCGTCGAAAATGGTGCAGTCCGCTACGTCCACGCCCAGCAGCTCCGCCGTTTTGCGGTAGATGGCGGGTTCCTTTTTGTCCATGCCCAGCTCCTGGGCGAAGTAGATATGCTCGAAATAGGGCTTCAGCCCCAGGTGTCCCAGCGCCGCGTGACAGTGGGTGGGAACGCTGGAGGTCAGGACGGCCATCCGCTCTCCGGCGGCCTTGCACTTCTCCAGATAATCCACCACGCCGGGCTTTACCGGAACGCTGGTGGTGTACAGGTCGCCGGCCATCTCCATCCACTCGGCCATGATCTCGTCGGTGGATTCGCTGAGATGGCAGTACTCCTTGGTGAAGATGGCGGCCTTGGGGAACACGGTGTGGGCCACGCCCTCGTAGTATTCCCGGGTGTAGGGCAGACCCCGCTTGGCGAGAAACGCGGTGTCCACATCACGCCAGATGCCGTTGGAGTCGATGAGGGTGCCGTCCATGTCAAAAATCAGCATAAATATTCTCCTTTATCGTCGATCCAGAAGCGCCACGGGAAGTCTACGGCTTCCTGTGCATAGTCGATGCCGATGCGCTTTCCGGTGTGGATGGTGAGGGGACGGGGCGGCCGGTTGGGCAGTCCCACGTCGGAGAGGGCGGTGCAGAGGAACAGCTCCTCTCCCGTGGTCAGGTCGATGCCGTTCTGGCGACGGTCCAGCCCCAGCGCCTGACAGCACTTGCCGGGGCCGTTGAGGAAGTTCTTCCGCTGATAGGCCGTCAGCTCGTCAGGAGCCTTGCCATACCGCAGGCGGCAGAGGGCTTCCAGACCGTGCACCGGGGCGAGACCCCGCAGCAGCACGGCGGAGGGCTCCCCCTCCGGCTCGGTGACGAAGTTCAGGCAGCAGTGCATGCCGTAAATGAGATAGATATAGGCGTGGCCCGGCGGGCCGAACATGATGGCGTTGCGGGCGGTCTTGTGGTAGCCGTAGGAGTGGGCGGCCTTGTCGATGGCGCCCACGTAGGCCTCGGTTTCCGTGATGCGGCACACCAGCAGTTGCCCCTCATACCGCCGAACCAGATAGTAGTCCACAAGACTGCGGGCGATATCCACCGTATTTCCTGTATAAAAATTCCGACAAAGTATTGCCATTTTCGTCCTCCGGTGGTATAGTGCTTTTGCTATTCTATCACTTTTACGGAGAAAATACAAGAAAAAGGAAGTGTTGCCGCGATGCCTGCGTACAATTACAAAAAAGGTCTGACCGCCATGCTAGGGTGTTTCTTCATCTGGGGGTTCCAGCCGTTATACTGGTATCTGTGCGGCGGCATGGATACCTTCTTCCTGATGGCCAGCCGTATTGTGTGGGCGGCGGTGTGCTGCGTGCTGCTGCTGTGGATGCAGGGCAAGCTGCCCCAGCTGGCGGCGGCCTTCAAGGATAAGCAGGTGATGAAGCGGGAGATCCCGGCGGCGGTGTTCCTGTTCGGCGACTGGATCGTGTATCTGTGGGCGGTGCAGAACGGCCGGGTGCTGGAGTGCTCGCTGGGCTACTACATCCAGCCGCTGGTGGTGTTCGCTTTCGGCGCGGTTATCTTCAAGGAGAAGATCTCGTGGCGGCACTTCGTCATCATCGCCATCGTGGTGGTGGGCATCATGCTGAGCACCAGCGGCTTCGGCGGCGTGCCCTATGTGACTATCGCGCTGGCTACCATGTTCGCCATCTATGCCGCCATCAAGAAAAGCCTGACCATTGATTCCATCGTCAGCACCACCATGGAGATCATCATGATGGTGCCGGTGGCCATCGTATTCGTGCTGTGCTGCCGCATGGGCGACAACGGCATGGGCAGCCTGACGGTGGTGCGGCAGCTGCTGCTGATGGGCTCCGGTGTGGTGACGGCAGTTCCTATGCTGTTCTATGCCATCGGTGTGCGGAACCTGCCGCTGATGACCACCGGTATCTGCCAGTACCTCAGCCCCACGCTGGCTATTTTCTGCGGCATGATTATGGGCGAGAGCCTGACGAAAGAAAAGCTGGTGAGCTTCTGTTTCATCTGGGCGGGCGTGATTTTGTATACGCTGAACAGCATTTATGAGGAGAAAAAGCGCAGCAAAACGGCGGCGTGAGGAGGAAACCGAATGAATATTACAGTCTATCTGGGTGCAAACGAGGGCAACGATCCGGCTCTGGGGCAGGCTGTGCGGGAGCTGGGCCGGTGGATCGGCGAAAGCGGCTACACGTTGGTTTACGGCGGGTCAAAGACCGGGCTGATGGGCGATATCGCTGGAAGCGTGTTGGCGGCCGGTGGAGAGGTCATCGGCGTGGAGCCGCAGTTTTTCATGGACGCGGGTTTTCAGTACGACGGTCTGACGGAGCTGATCGTGACGAAGGATATGGCGGAGCGCAAGACGAAGATGATCCAACTGGGCGACGCCTTTATCGCTTTTCCCGGCGGCACCGGAACGCTGGAGGAGATCACAGAGGTCATGTCCAAGGTGTCGCTGAAGCAGCTGGACGCGCCCTGCATCCTCTATAATCTGAACGGCTATTACGACGACCTGAAGGCGCTGCTGCGGCGTATGATCGAAAAGGAGCTGTCCTCGGAGGAGCGGCAGCAGGGAATCTATTTCGCGGAGAATTTACAGCAGATCAAAGAGATATTGGAAAAGTGACCCCATAGCAGCCTACGGCATTCGCCGCAGGCTGCTGTTGCGTCGTGGGGCAGGGAATGGTATAATAAAGGAAAAAGGAGGGTGCGGATATGGGAAAGCGGATTTCTGTGATTCTGATCGTGGTGCTGGCGGTTGCGGCGGTGACTTTTGGGGTGCTATGGCAGAGTGCGCTGCGGGATCATTCCGATATTAAGGCGCTGGCACAGGCAGGCGCGAACGAGGCATGCAGCCGGTTTTCGGACTTTCAGAAAAGGGGAGACGACGGAGACTACTGGGGCGGCGTGGCGGCGTTTCACACCTTTCAGCAGGCTCACATCCTCCTGACGGAGGGGACGAGTCAGGCCGCTGACCGGGTGTTTTGCAGCGAGGTCTATGGCGCGCTGCTGCTGAAGCCGGAGCTGGCCAAGGCGCATATGGCGGAGGTCATCGAGGTGATGGAGCTGCTGGCACAGGATGTGACGGATGCCAACGCGTATGTGCGCATGGCGGAGCTGGGCAATGCGCTGGGGCAGTGAGCCGCAAGAGATGAAACAAGAGCGAAAGAAAGACGGAAAAGGAAAGCGATGAAAGGAAATCTGTCCCGGCGGCTTGCCATGTACGCTGCCGGATTGTTTGTGATGACGGTGGGGATCGCCCTGTCGGTAAAGTCGCGGCTGGGGGTGTCGCCCATCAGCTCCATCCCCCCTATGCCATGACGTGCATCTGGGGCATTGAAATGGGCAAGGCCACCATCCTACTGCATTGCTCGCTGGTGCTGCTGCAGATCATTTTGCTGCGGAGGAATTTTAAGCCGGTGAACCTGCTGCAAGTAGCGGTGGGCATTGCGTTCGGGTATTTTACCACCTTCTGTAACTGGTGCGTGTCCTTCCTGCCGGAGCCGGACGGCATAGTGCTGCGGGTCATATTGCTGCTGCTGAGCGTGGTGTGTATCGGCAGCTTCGGCAGCGTAGGCGTTGGCACGGTCATTGCTGCCGTTCTGGTGGGGATGGTGCTGGAATTTTTTACCAAGTGGTTGGGAGCGCGGCGTGACTGCTGGCTGTTCGGAAAAGAGACTGTTCGGGAATGACGCAGCGCTTTACAGCCTGGAGAAAGGAGCAGAAAATGGCAAAATTTCAGGATAAATTGATCGCAGACGGATACTGCGATGCCCGGGGTGCGGGTTTTTGCGCGACGGCCACGAGCCTGCCGGGTGGGGTATATGGCATGGTGGCCCTGTGCGTCAGGAAGCATGTGCTGTACCTCTACGATGTGGACATGAGGGGCAATATCGGCGAACTGCTGCATGAGATCCCGCTGGAGCGGATCGAAAATTTGAAGATACGGACGGGCTTTTTCAGTCAGGTGCTGAGATTTGAATACGAGGGCGCGGTGTTTTCTTTTACCAATTTTGTGGGGGTGAAGCCTGCGCTGGAGGTCATCAGGCAGGAAGCCGCGCGGCGCTGACCGCAACTGCCAGTTGCTTGTCTGGCGAACGATCCTGTGCTATACTGACGGTATGGAGGTGTTCGACATGGAAACAAAGGAGATTTTACATCATCTGCGGACAGAAAAGGGGCTGTCGCAGGACGAACTGGCGGAAAAGGTTTTTGTGACGCGGCAGGCGGTGTCCCGCTGGGAAAACGGCGAGACAACGCCGGGACTGGAGACCTTGAAGCGGCTTTCCCAGCTTTTTGATGTGTCCATCAATACGCTGCTGGGCTCCCCGAGGCAGTTGATCTGCCAGTGCTGCGGAATGCCGCTGGACGATTCCACCATCAGCAAGGAGCCGGACGGCGATTTCAACGAGGACTATTGCAAGTGGTGCTATGCCGACGGTACGTTCAAGTACACCAGCAAGGAGAAGCTGATCGATTTCTGCGTGACCCACATGGCCAGTGAAAGCTGGCCCGCAGAGCAGGTCAGGGCCCATATGGAAGCTGTGGTGCCGGAGTTGAAGCACTGGAAGAAATAAAAGGCAGCGAAAGAACACCCCGCCGCAGGCGATGCCTGCGGCGGGGTTCTTATAAAAGCCTCGCAGAGTTCGCGTCCGCAGACGCGAAATAATTTAATCATTTTTTGCCGCGACATGTGCGTGGCAAAAAATACTTCTCGGCCCAGCAAGTGCCAAAGGCGCGCAGCGGGCCGCAAACCTTTTGGCAGCAAAATCGTGAGATTTTGCGCCAGTTTTTAATATGGTATTGTCGCCATGGCCGCCGCGTCACGGGGGTCGAGGAAAATACCGCCTGTCAGGGGCAGCGCCGTCAACAGCAGATAGGCAACCCCCAACAGGATGGCCAGCAGATACCACAGCAGCTCGCCACCCGGTAAGCGCCGCCGCAGCAGAAAATGGTACAGCGCCATCGCTCCTGCCGCCGCGCCGTAGAACAGTAGCCACAGGGGCAGGACGCCCCACAGGAAGCGGCACAATAGCACCATCAGCGCTGTGGCGGCCAGCAGCGCGGCGCAGTGTCCGCCCCGCGAGACGCTCTCCAGCGGCTCCAATCGCCACAGCAGCAGCGCCGCCGTCAGATAGGGCCAGAACACCAGCTTGCCCAGCTCCCAGGGACTCTCGTTTATCGGAGACAGCACCTCCGTGGCGGGACAGGGCAGGGCGGCGGCCAACCCCCGCAGCAGCACGGCGGCGGCTGCCGCCGCCAGAAACGCCCACAGATACCGCAAGCGCCGAAACATACGCATCGCTCCCTTTCCGGATCGTTATGTCTATTCCTATGCGGAGCGGCGGTAAAGCTTGACAGTTTCCGGCCACAGGGGATATAATAGAAGTACTTGTCCGTCTTTTTATGATAAAGAGGTAACGTATTTCATGAATATTCGATTGATCACCCGCACAGTGGGCTATATCCTGTGGGTCGAGGGCGGCTTTCTACTGCTGCCGCTGCTGGTCAGTTTGGGCTATGGCGACGGCTGCTGGGAGGCTTTCCTCTCCGCAGCGCTGCTGTGCGGCATTTTGGGCGCGCTGGCGTATCTGGTGCCGGTGAAACGGGGAAGGATGCAGGGCCGTGACGCCTACGCCGCCGTGGCGCTGGCGTGGGTGGCGCTGACGCTTACGGGCGCGTTCCCCTACCTGCTGTCCGATACCATTCCGTCCTTTGTGGACGCATTATTCGAGACCGCTTCCGGTCTGACCACCACCGGTGCCACCATTCTGGACTCGGTGGAGACCATGCCGCCCAGCATCCTGTTCTGGCGCAGCGAGACCCAGTGGATGGGCGGTATGGGCGTTCTGGTGCTGTTTCTGGCGCTGACGCCCCATCTGGGCGACGGCGCCTACTATCTGATGAAAGCGGAAAGCCCCGGCCCCATCAAGTCCAAGCTGGTGCCCCGTGTGGGCGGCACCGCCAAGATTCTGTACACTATCTATATCGTGCTGACGGCGGCGGAGGCAGTGGCCCTGCGCATTGCGGGCATGTCCTGGTTCGACGCGGTGAACCACTCCTTCACCACCATGGCCACCGGCGGCTTCTCCGTCCGCAACACCTCTATCGCCGAGTATCAGTCCGACGCTATCACATGGGTCATCGTGGCCTTTACGTTTCTGGCAGGCATCAACTTTTCGCTGCTGTACGCCGTTGTGCGGGGCCGGATCAGGGACGCTCTGCGCAGCGAGGAGCTGCGGTGGTATCTGCTGATTTTAGCGGCTACCATCGGCCTGATCTGCGTCGACCTGCACGTGGAGCTGGGACAGGGCTGGTACGAATCCGTCACCGACGCGGCGTTTCAGGCTACCACCATCATGAGCACCACCGGCTACGCCACCAAGGACTTCACCCTGTGGCCCACCTTCAGCCGGTGTATTCTGGTGCTGCTGATGTATGTGGGCGGCTGCGCCGGCTCCACGGCAGGCGGCATGAAGATCAGCCGCCTGATGTTGCAGGTCAAGAGCCTACGGCGTGAGCTGGATCACATCATCCACCCCAACCGGGTGTCGGTCATCACCATAGATGGCCAGAGCGTGGACGAGCGGGCCGTCAATTCCGCCCACATGTTTCAGGTGGCGTATCTGCTGATCCTGATGGCCGGTACGCTGGTGGTTTCGCTGGATGTGCTGGGCTTCACGGAGTCCTTTGTGGCATCGCTGACCTGTATCAGCAATGTTGGTCCGTCGCTGGGTGCTCTTGGCCCCATGGCCAACTTTGCGCCCCTGTCGTGGTTCAGCAAGCTGGTGCTGGCCCTTATTATGCTGATGGGCCGTCTGGAGTTGATGCCGCTGCTGGTGCTGCTGAGCCCTTCCACATGGCGGAATAAGTAAACAGGTAAATAAAAAACTGACCGGTCGCCCGCGACCGGTCAGTTTTTTATTTACCTGCCGCGCAGCAGCGCGTACAGCTGGGCGTCTTTATAATACACCGTGCCGAGCCCCACCATGACCTGCACGATATCCTGCGGCTTACCGGTGCTGATGTAAACCTCGCCCTGATCCAGCAGAAACGTCACGTACCGGTCAGCACCATCGTATCCCGCCGCAAGGGCGGCTTCCTGACTGATATTGTGCTCCGCCGCGCCGTTCAGGGCAGCCGCCAGCTGCTCCGCCGTCACATCGGCGGCTGCTGCGGTGTTCAGATCGTAGATATCCTCCGGTCGCAGCGCCGCCATCAGGCGCAGCGCCATGGCGTCATGCTTCTGCTGCTCCTCCTGACGCTGTGCTTCCTGTTGCTGTTTGCTGCCGTCCAGATCCACCTGCTCCATGGCGCTGAGCATTTCCGTGACCCACTGGCGATCCTCCGGGAAATCGGCGTGGTATTCGCCTGTGCTGTCCAGAAACACCAGTCCCAGCAGCGTATCGCCCTGATACCGGGCCACCGCGTACTCCCTGATGGGGAGACGCATCTGACTGTCCAGCGCCAGCATATCCACGGGAGACGCCTTTTCCGGCTCCCGCATCGTCAGCGCGCCGTCCAGCCGATACCAGTCCGCCCGGTTTTCTCCCGTCTCGTACTGCCACACCTGCGCAAAGCCGGTCAGCACACAGCCGTCATAACCCGCCGGATCGTCCGCCCGTTCTGCCAGCAGCGCCTGCAATTTCCCATCCACCTGAGACTGGAAGGTCTCATAGGCGGACTGGTCGATACGGGTGCTGCCGTCCCGGCTGCAGCGCACCAACTCGTACAGGTCACTGTCGTTGAAATAGGCCGTCCGCTGGCAGCTCTCCCGCGCGGAAAGCCGCTCGGACTGGACGACCACCACATTCTCCGCCAGACCGCAGCTGAGACGGAGAACGTCGGCGGGAACCGACACCGTGACTTCCCACTGACAGCCGGACACGCTGTAGCCCAGATCGTAGCAGGCCTCGGATTCCGTGATCTCGTGTGTCGCCGCGTTATTCAGCGCCTTCCACATCTGCTCCGGGCTTGCGGCGGCCAGCTGGCCGCCGCAAAGAGCAACCTTTGTCACCTCGTCCTCCTGCAGAGCGGCCATAAAGGCCGCCGTGGGGCTGAGATTCGGGTCTACCGCCGGTTCATCTATCTGTTCCGGCTGCGCTGCGCCGTTCGCGCCGCAGCCAGCCAGCAACGCCAGCAGCAAAGCTGCCAGCAGCGCTATTCCTTTCTTTCTCATAAGGCGTCCTCCATAGCGGCCAGCATATCGTTGGCCCACTCCCAGTCCTCGTCAAACAGCGTCCAATAGAGATCGTCATATGACATGAACACCAGCCCCAGGAAGGCATCATCCTTATACCGGGCCACTACCTTTCCCGCGTCGTTGAAGCCCTGCATCCGCAGCTGGCTGTCCAGATATACGCCGCCTGCCCAGCCGATCTCCAGCGGCTTATCGGGGATCAGGGCATAGTCGAACTGGTACACCTCCGCCCGGTTGCCGTCCTCGGTGGCGTACTGCCACAGCTTGGTGAAGCGGGTCAGCTGATAGGCGTGGAATTCGCCGGGGTTCGTGGCGTAGGTGTCCAGCGTCCGCTGCATCCTCGCGTCCAGTTCCGACTTGAATGCGGCATAGGCCGCCTGATCGACCACCTCGTCATAGTCCCGGCAGTGGCGCACCAGATCGTAGAGCGTTTCATCCTCGAAATATCCCTCGTCACGGGCAGAGGCGTCATAGGAAGCGACCAGAACCACATTCTCCGTCAGGCCGCAGCGAACGTCCATCTTGTGTTCGTACATATCGATCTGCCAGAAAAAGTACGAGTCTCCCATTTGCGCCTGCTCTCCGGTGAAGGGATGCTCCGCCGCGCCGTGCAGGGCGTCCGCCAGCTGCTGTGCCGTTACGTTGGGATAGTAGAGACTCCCGATATCCTCCGGACGGATGGCGGCCATCCGCTCCGCAACGGTGGGCGTCTCCTCGCGGCACTGGGACACCAGCTGGTAAAGCGCGTGGCAGCGGAAATACGCGATACTGCCCTCCGGGTGAGGATAAGAGGAGGAATACAGGATAGAGGTATCTATTACCTGCACGATGTCCGGCGTTTCATCGCAGGCGAGCCCCAGGTCGGGGCTGCCGCTGACGGGGATGATGACGCACCAGCCATCCTCCTGCCCGTAGCCCGCCGATTCCGCTTCTTCCTTTGTGATCTCGCAGGACACGGCGTCATGCAGAGCCGTCACCAGTTGCTCCACGGTGATTTGGGGGTATTGATCGATGAATCCATCATCGATCTTCTCCGCTGTGATCTCCGCCATGGCGGCGGCCACAGTGCCCGGCTCCGGCTGCGCTGCACTGTCCGCGCCGCAGCCGGTCAACACCAACAGCAGCAACAATGCCGCCAGCAAGGCTTTTCCTTTCTTTCTCATACCGTCCTCCTTACCGCTGAACGGAGCGCACGCCGTTGTCTACAATGCGCCATCTGCCGTCGTTATATTGGGTGAGATAGAAAAATTCCGTGATGGTGCCGCTGTCCAGGAAGGTCTTTGTGCCGTCGTACTGGGCCTCATACACCGCCTTGACCGTCACAAAGTGGTCGGCCAGCAGTTCATTCGTCCAGCCGCGGGATCGGGCCAGATCGCCGTCGCTGTACATTTCCACAATCCGGGCCGTCTCCGTCTCGTCAAGAGCGGCGGAGATCACGCGGGTGCTGAGGGTGGCGGGCTTTTGGGCGTCCGCCTCGATGGCCTTGCGCACCACCTCCACCGGGTCGGCGGCAGGCTCCTGAAGCCAGCCCTCAAACTGATTAAAGAGCAGCACAGGGAAACTATCCCGGCCAATCGAGGAATTGAGCGTGATCTCATAAGGCCCGCTGCCCGGCGTCAGTTCAACAGTACCGCCGAAAGGATCGTAATACTTCCAGTTGGCGTGGGGTACGCCGTTGCTGTCGTTCTCCGCGCCGCCGGACACCACCGTGAAGGTAGCGCCGGGACACACCACAAAGTAGTTGTTTTCAAAGACCTGCGTTTCATCCTCCCGCACGAGACCTTTGCCGGTGTAGTACACGTCCGTCACCTCCAGCGTCAGATCCTCATAGGTGAAAGTCTGGGTGGTCAGCACCGCCCTGCTGGGCAGCGTCTCCAACCGGTCGGCAGGAATAATCTCCACCTCCGGCGTAGTTACCTCCGGAAATGTGCTGTGAGCCCGGTAGAAATCGTTCTGCCGCACCAGCTCATAAAGATCGTGATCCCGGAAATAGGAAACGGGCTGCGTTGCCGCTGATGAAAAAGTAGGCACCTGCTCTGGGGAGTAATCTATCACACGCACGATATCCGCAGGAATAGTGCTGCAGGTTAATACCAGCTCGTCGCCGTTCTCCACAGAGAGCGATATTTGATACCAAAGATTTTCCCCCTCGATGTGATCGGCCTGCTCCGCCTTTTGGAAGTCCTCCTCCGTGATCTCGTAGGCGGCGGCGCGGTTGATGGCCTTTACCATCTGTTCCCAGTCAATATCGGGATAGCCGTTCACACTTTCGCTGCTCAGATCGTCGGTGGTCAGCTTCGCCATCATGGCGGCGATGGAGCCCAGATTGCCGGATAGTTCCTCCTTCTTCGCTCCCGTAAAGGTGCAGCCTACGCACAGCGCCGCCGCCAGCACCAAAGCAATAGCGGCCAGCGCCGCCGTCCGGGGCTTTTTCGCCAGCAGGACGATCCGCTCGTGGAGACTGGTCTTGCCGCCGTCCATGGCGGTGGCGGTCAGCAGTGGGCTTACGCCCCGGCTACAGGCCATGCGGATCAGGGTGCGGCCATAGGCGGCACGTTCCGTTTCGCCAAGGGCGCGGATGGTGGCCTCGTCACAGGCCAGCTCGCCGTCCTGACGGGACAGCTTCGCCGCCCACCACACCAGCGGATTCCACCAGTGCAGCGCCAGACACATCGCCCGCAGCAGCGCCCACACATGGTCGCCATGGCGGAAATGGGTGGTCTCGTGGGCCACCGTGTGTCGCAGCAGCTCCGGATCGTCCGCCGTGGCCTGCGTCACATAGATGGCGGGCCGGAACAGGCCGAACAGACAGGGCACCGCCCGCTCCTCCGCCACATAGACGGGAAGTGCCGCACCCTCCACCGCCAGCGGACGGCGGCAGCGCCGCAAACGCCGTGCAAAGCGGACGTTGGCCGCCAGAAACACCAGCAGCGTCGCCGCCGCGCCGCACCGCCACACCGGCAGCAGGAGCTTGCGCAGGGTCAGGGCGCTCTCCATACGGCTGAACTGGTCGTTTGTGACGCTGGGCGCCACCGTCACCGGCGTGTCCGGCATCAGCGGCCCGGCGGGATAGCCCTCCACCGAACCGTCATGCGCCTGCCAGATGGTATCCACCTCCCGGACGCTTTCCACCGCCTGTACCGCTGGGGCCTTTTCCACCACCGACATGACGCTGATGTCCGTGCTGCCGAAGCTGACGGGGAGCAGCAGCCGCGCCAGCACCAGCAACCACAGGGCGTATTGCAGCCGCAGGCTGATCCGTCCCCGCAGCAGATACCGCAGGGCGATCACCGCAAGGATCAGGATACACGAGGATACCACCCATTCAATCATGCTCTTCCTCCATTTCCCGCAAAATGGCGTACAGCTTGTCGATCTCCTCCTGAGACAGCGTCTGCTTCTTTACCAGCGAGCTGACCAGCAGGCTGACGCTGCCCTGATACACCCGCTCCAGCAGGTGCTCCGTCTCCTGCACCGCCGCGTCCTCACGGGCTACCTGCGGCCGGTAGTGCTTCATGCCGCCCTCGCTGACGGCGCTGACCGCGCCCTTGTCCTCCAGCCGCCGCAGCAGCGTCAGGGTGGTGCTGCGGCTCCAGCCGGTGGTTTTTCCCAGCGCGTCGATGATCTCCCGTCCCGTCCGCGGCGCGGACGTCCACAGGCATTCCATCACCTGCCATTCCGCCTCCGTCAGACCCATGTGTGCCATATTCTCACCTCCTGCTGTTTACATCTGTAATCACACTGTAGCATATTGGTTTACGTTTGTCAACAGGTCGGAGGAAAAATTTCTCCCTTTATTAGCCTCCCCTGTGTAAGGGGAGGTGGCAAAAATCTTTGATTTTTGACGGAGGGGTTGTTACAATCCCCCAGTCTCGCTTACGCTCGACAGCCCCCTTTACACAAGGGGGCCTTTTATACTGCCTTCCGTGTAATCACACAACAAATCCCCTCCGGCGTACCGGAGGGGATCGTATATCACAAATCAACAATAACCGCCTCGTGTCCCGTGGCGGGCAGAAACTTCTCCAGCACGTCACAGGTTTTCAGCCGCAGGGAGGAGGTATTCTCGCAGGGATGGCAGCCGAACCATTCGTCCTCGGCCACCGTGCGGTCGATGGCCAGCGTGACCCGGTGCTCCGTGTCGTTCATCAGCCCCAGAATGGAGGCGGAACCGGCATGGCAGCCCAGCAGCCCGATCAAGTCCTCCTCGGTGGCAAAGCTGAGCCGGGAGGAGCCGATCAGCTTGGAGAAATCCTTGGTGGAAAAGGACTTGTCCCCCGGCATGCACAGCAGGTAAAAGGCGCTGCGGTTCCGGGGCGTCAGCAGCAGATTCTTGCAGATGGAAACATCCAGCGCCTCACCGATGGCGACGCAGTCCTCCATGGTGAAGGCCGCCTCATGATCCACACGGGTAAATGGGATATCCAGCCGGGCAAGACACTCATACACCCGGTTTTCCACCTCGTCGCGGCGTTCCGCCGGAGCGCCGTTATAGACTTCCAGCATACCGCTCACTCCTTTCCCACCAGCATGTCGCCCACCCGGTAGATATCACCCGCGCCCACCGTCAGCAGCAGGTCGCCGGGCTGCGCCAGCGCCCGCAGGGACTCCGCCGTTTCCCGCAGTGTGGCGCAGTAGATGCTGCCGGGGATCTGGGCGCACAGGTCGCGGGAGGACACGCCCACATCGTTGGTTTCACGGGCGGCGTAAATTTCCGCCAGCACCGCCACGTCCACGGTACGCAGCTCCTTGACGAAATCGTCAAACAGCGCCTTGGTGCGGGTATAGGTGTGGGGCTGGAAGGCGCAGATCAGCCGCTTGTGGGGCAGACTGCGAGCCATGTCCAGCAGGGCGTGCAGCTCGTCGGGATGATGGGCGTAGTCGTCGTACACCTCAGCCCCGTTAAACGCGCCCTTGTACTGGAAGCGCCGCTCCGCGCCGGTAAAGTCCGCCAGACCCTCCTCCACCGCTTTGCCGTCCACGCCCAGCACATAGGCGGCAGCAGCGGCGGCCAGCGCGTTGGACACGTTGTGCCTGCCGGGAACGTGCAGCTCCACGTGGGCGTAGGTCTTGCCCTCCGCCACTACGTCGAAGCAGCCGAAGCCGTCGAAAAACGCCACGTTGTCGGCATACACGTCGGCCTTGCGATCTTTCACGCTGAACCAGTACACCTTGCGGTCAAGACCGCTCAGCGCTTCCCTCGCGCCGGGATCGTCGCCGTTGGCGATGATGAAGCCGTTCTCCGGCGTCAGGCAGGCAAACTGGCGGAAGGAATGCTCGATATCGTTCAGATTCTTGAAGAAGTCCAGATGATCCGCCGCCACGTTCAAAATCACCGCCACAGTGGGGAAGAAGTTCAGGAAGGAGTTGCAGTATTCGCAGCTTTCCAGAATGATGGTGTCACCCTTGCCCACCCGGTAGCCCTTGCCCAACAGCGGCAGCGTGCCACCGATCATGACGGTGGGATCCTTCTGGGCCGCCATGAAGATATGGGTGGCCATGGAGGTGGTGGTGGTCTTGCCGTGGGTACCGGACACGCACAGGGCGTTGCGGTACGCCTGCATGATAGCGCCCCAGCCCTGTGCCCGCTCGTAGACGGGGATGCCCCGGGCGATGGCCCCGGCGATCTCGGGGTTGCTGTCATGGATGGCGGCGGTGCGGATCACCAAATCGCAGTTTTGCAGGTTGTCGGCGCTGTGGCCGATGGTAACGGGAATGCCGACACTGCGCAGGTGCTTTACGGTGTCGCTGTCGGTCATGTCGGAGCCCTGTACGTTCAGCCCCATGCCCTTCAGCACCTCGGCCAACGCACACATGGACACGCCGCCGATGCCCGCCATATGCACGCGGACGCCGGGACGCAGGAAATGCCGGATATTTTCAGTGGGATGCATCATAATTGCCGATCTCCCTTTTGTTCTATGATTCAGCCGCACACCGCCGGAGCGGAAAATGCGCTGTTTACAAAATAATATCTGATATATTATAATACCCATAGAAGGAAAGTGCAACCCGGTTTTTTTCATGCGTTTGATCCCCGGACACCGGACGGATCCGCAGACAGGAGGAACAACATGAAGTATACGGGCAAATCACTGCTGTCTTTGCTGCTGGCGCTGCTGCTGGCGGCAGGGCTGTGCGCCTGCGGCAGCAATACCGACCCCGACGAGCCGCAGCCGGACGACCCCATCGTGGAGGAGCCCACCATCCCCGATCAGGTGCCGGTGCGGATCACCGCCACACGCATGGCGGACGGCGCGGTGCTGTCAGACCGGCGCTGGGTCTATGACCAGTACGGCAACATGACCATGGAGATCGACTATCAGTTCGGCCTGCTGGAGCAGGGGTATGATACCTACACCTATGAATACGGCCCCAACGGGGTGCCCGTTCAGCGGGACACCTATCGGGTGACGCAGGAGCGCACCCGCCTGACCGCTACGGAGACCTTTGACAGTGCAGGGCGCGTGACGGCGCGGCAGGTGTACAACGAGGCGGGAAAGCGTATCTTTGAGTACGCCTACGACGATCTGGGCAACGAGACGCTGTACGTCTCCTACGATGACACAGGCCGCATGAGCAGCAAGCTGGAGACCACCTATGACGCGGACGGCCAGCGCCTGACGGAGCAATACACCGCCGCCAACGGCAGCACCATCCGCCGCGAGTATCAGGACGGCCTGTGCTCCCACCGGGTGGAAACGGATTCTCTCGGCAAGGAGACGGAATACACCTACACCATCAAGCGGGACGGCAGCGGCAATCTGGTGACCTACAGCGCCGTCAATGCCGAAACCGGCCAGCTGAACTTCCGGAAGGACTACCGGAACACCTACGATGCAAACGGACTTCTGACTGCCGTGGAGGTCACGGACGAAAACGGCGAGTGCGTGGCCCAGAGCAGCTATCAGTATGACCGGCAGGGTCGCGTCACCCAGTCGGACGAGCGGGAATTTGCCGGTTCGCAGGAATCCCGCGAGGTCTGGAGCACCACCTATAACGACGGCGGCGTTGTGGTGCGGAAGGAGCACCTCCAGAGTCAGCTCAACGGCGGAACGCTGGAGGAGACCACCGCCTCCTACCAGTACGATCAGGATGGCCTGCTGACCGGTTTCACTTACCGGAGGGACGGCAGCAGCCTGAGCTTCACCATCGGGCGCGCTGATAACCAGCCGGTGGTGCTGAAGAAGGTCTGCGTCGGGCCGCTGGCCTTTACGGATTTTGACCTGATCTTCACCGGCGAGAACGACTTCACCATGGACAGCAGCGCCTACAGCGGAGCGGACGCCGCCTTCCTCAGTGAGGACAGCTACACCCGTGTCTACACCTACACGGAGGACGGTAGCCTGTCCGCGGTGGAGGAAACCACCGGCGATGGAACCACCTGCAAGCGCTGGGAGTACACCTACGCCCGACCCCGCAACGCCCCACAGCAGACGGTGACGGCCATTCCCCTGAATGCCGGAGCGGACGGCATCGCGCTGTACGACAGCGATAACAAGCTGCTGTCTCAGGTCTCGTTCACCTATAACCATACGGGGCTCTATGACAAGCTGACCAACGCCGACGGCACCTTCCACTACACCTATGAAACGGACCCGCAGGGCCGCACCGTTGGCACACAGTACGACGCCGGCGGCGAAGCATGGGGCACCATGACATACGACCGCTGCGGCAATCTGCTGGAGGATCTGATCTACGGCGAGCCGCGAGCCGTGCTGCTGCAATATGAGTACGACGCCATGGGCAACCAGCGCACCTCGTATCCCTGGAGCAGCGGCAGCCGCGCCTACTGCGCCTATACCTACGACGAACAGGGACGCCACACGGGTATGAGCCTGTACGCCTCTGAACAGCGTCAGGCAGACGAGCTGCTGGAGCGGAACACCTACTCCTACGACGCGTCGGGACGGCTGTACAAGCTGACCCGCTATGACGTTAACGGCGCACTGGAGTGCTGCGTGATCTATCAGTACAAGGATTAACATTACGGCAACAGGAGGAACGATTGATGAAGCACACAGGAAAGACGATACTTACTCTGCTGCTGGCCATTCTGATGACCGTTGGTCTGGCTGGCTGCGGCAGCAGCAGAAGTGGCAGCGGCGGCTCTCTCTTTTCCGGCAAATCGCCGGAGCCCGTTTTGGTGCGGGTGGTGGCTACCCGTATGGAGGACAACGCCATCGTATCTGACGTTCATTACGCCTATGACGAATACGGCAATCAGACAACCAAGGCCAACTATCAGTTCGGCCTGCTGCCCAACGGCTATTCCTCCTATGAATATGAATACGGCAGCGGCGGCGTTCCCGCCAAGCGGAGCACCTATGCAATGGCAAAGGATTTCTCTCAGCTGACGCTGGAGGAGACCTTTGACCGGGATGGCAAATTGACCGGACGCCGCGAGTACGACAACGGCGAGATCATACAGGAATACGGCTATGACGGCAGCGGCAACATGATCCTGTACGTCAGCTATTCCGGCGGAGAGATGAACTACAAAACGGAGTCCACCTTCGACGAGAACGGCGACTGCCTGACGGAGCGTGTCACGCAGGCCGACGGCAGCAGCGATTACCGGGAGTATCTGCCCTATGACGAGCTGAACCGCAGCCATCTATGCTCCCATCGCGTGGAGACCGATGCCGACGGCGGAGAAACGGAATATGACTATACCATCGAAAAGGACGAGAATGGCTATCTGCTGACCTACAGCATTGCCAACGCCGCCACCGGCGAGCTGCTGTCCCGCGATACCTACGTGAATCTGTACGGCGACAATGGCCGACTCAACAGCATTGAGGTCACTGACGAAAACGGCGTCTGCACCCGGCAGGAGTACCTCCAGTACGACGAAGCGGGCAACGTGATACAGCGTGACAGCATGCGTGACTACGGCACCTTTGCCACGCGTGACACCTTCAGCTACGCCTATAATGATGCCGGTGTGAATATCCAATTGGACTATCACCACTATCAGAACAACCGGGGCGAGATCATGGAGAGTTCCTCTGTCACCTATTATGACGATCAGGGCGACATGACCGGCTATGACTACGAGACGGAGGATGGCCGCGTCAGCTTCGGAATCGGCCGCGTGGCGGAGAAGCAGGTGGTGCTGAGCAAGCAGTGCACCCGCTGGAACGAAAACATCCGGCTGGATTTCGACATGGTGTTTACCGGCGACAACGAGTACACCGAGGATCACACTCCCTACGACAACCTGGATGCCGCCTTCCGGGCTCTCGACTATACCCGCTCCTACACCTATGACGACAAGGGAAATCTGACCGCCGTGGAGGAGTGGGAGAACGGCGCGGAGATGCCTACCCAGCGCTGGGACTATACCTACGCCATGCCTAAGGACGCGCCTGCTCTGCACCCGCAGGCTGTCCAGCTGACCCTCGGAAACGCTCCTGCCGCCGTCAGGCTCTATGACGCCGACGACAGTCTGCTGGCCGAATCGTTCCTCACCTATGGGGACGATGGCCGCTGCACGGAAATGGTCACGGACGGCGCTGCCTACGCCTACGAGTACGAGGACGCGGCTGACGGCAGCTATATCGCCCGCCAGTATGCCCCGGACGGCAGTCAGGTAAAGGAATTTTCCTATGACAGCTGGGGAAACATGGTGGGGGAGACCCAGTACGGCGGAGACTACCCCGTGTATCTGGAATATACCCACGACGCGCTGGGTACGCAGGACAGCGGTTCGCTGTGGGGATGGGCCAGCGGTTACTATGCCTATGAATACGACGAGTCCGGCTATCCCACCGCCCTGCGGCTGTACAGCACTTATTCCTACGAGCCGGGCACGCTGGCCGACTGGGCTGCCTGTACCTGCGATGACAGCGGCCGTCTGATCAAGCTGGAGGTCTACGATCTGTCCGGTAGGCTGAACGGCTATGTGACATACGAATACGCCGCCTGACGGCGGCCGGAAAGGAAGCGCGACATGATCCCACAGGAGGTACAGGCCGTTCTGCGCACGCTGGAGCAGGCCGGACACGAGGCGTATGTGGTGGGCGGCTGCGTCCGTGATATGCAGATGGGGCTGCCGCCCCACGACTGGGATGTGACCACCTCCGCTCTACCGGAGGAGACCATGGCCCTGTTTCCCCACTTCGCCATTCCCACCGGATTGCAGCACGGCACGGTAACGGTGCGCAGCGGCGGCGTCTCCTGCGAGGTCACCACCTTCCGCACCGACGGGGACTATCCTGACCACCGCCACCCCGCCGCCGTGACCTTTACCCGCAGTCTGCGGGAGGATCTGGCCCGCCGCGACCTGACGGTGAACGCCATGGCCATGGACGCGGCGGGAGCGCTGCACGACCCCTTCGGCGGACGGGAGGATATCCGCCGCAGAGTGCTGCGGTGCGTGGGCGATCCGGAACGCCGCTTCCGCGAGGATGCCTTGCGCATTCTGCGGACGCTGCGGTTTTCCGCCACGCTGGGCTTTGCCATTGAGCCGGAGACCCACCGGGCGCTGCGGACACAGTGCGGCGACCTACGGTACGTGGCGGCGGAGCGTGTCCGGGAGGAACTGACCAAGCTGCTGTGCGGACAGGACGCGGGACGGGTGCTGGAGGAGGAGCCGCAGGTGCTGGGCGTGGTGCTGCCGGAGATACTGCCCTGTGTGGGCTTCGACCAGCACAACCGCCATCACTGCTACGACGTGTGGGGCCATACGGCCCACGCGGTGGCCGCCGCCCCGCCTGATCCGATATTGCGATGGGCCATGCTGCTGCACGATCTGGGCAAGCCCCAGTGCTTCACACTGGACGAGCAAGGCGTGGGACACTTCCACGGCCACCACCGCCCCAGCGCGGAGATGGCTGAGGAGATCTGCCGCCGCCTGCGGTTCGATAAGGCCGCTGCCCAGCGCATCTGCCTGCTGGTGCGGTATCACGACCGGCCCATTCCACTGACAGAGCGGGCTATCCGCCGGGCCATGAATCAGCTGGGTGTGGACGGCCTGCGGCAGCTGTGCGCCGTCAAGCGGGCCGACAATCTGGCTCAGCATCCGGACTACCGCGGCCGCCAGCAGGAGATCGACCGGGGCGAGGCCATCATGGAGGAGCTGCTGGCAAAGGACGCCTGCTTCAGCCTGAAGCAGCTGGCGGTGAACGGGCAGGACATGATGGCGCTGGGCCTGCAAGGCCCGGCCATCGGCAAAATGCTACAAGCCCTGCTGGACGCGGTCATGGACGGAGTGGTGGAAAATGAGCGGAACGCGCTGCTTTCTCTGGCACAAAAAATGAAGAATTAAAATCATGCCGTAAAGGGCGGCATACTACAGTTCTTCACTTTTCTCTTTTATCTTTTCACTGCATAAAAGAAGACGCCGTGATATGCTCCCTTTATGAGAGACAGTGAAAAAACAAACTGTCATCATGAAGGGAGCATTGTTATGCCGCAA
>OIZQ01000309.1_pt1 | contig 28414 bp, 42 predicted proteins | sample 1588491 | NCBI WGS metagenome assembly OIZQ01 (sample SAMN03283262) | human gut metagenome | biome: human-associated habitat; material: feces | host: Homo sapiens | place: USA | collected 2013
CAAAGATATGGCACCGTGGGGACACATGTATGTCAATCCTGGTCTAACAGAGCCTATTTTTTTGGGTATCGACCCTAAATAAATTAGGGTGCAAACGAAACGGAGAGAACCATGAACGAGAACTACATCGACATCGAGCTGGGCGGCTGGAACATCCCCGAGGCCATCACGGTCGAGGCCGAGCCCGTCGAGGCCCGCGACTTTTCCGACTTCGAGCTGTAGGGGAGGGCGACATGATTCAACTGATTATCGGAGCAGGCCTTGGACTCGGCGGCGTGGCCGCCGCCGTCGCCATCAAGCGGTATAACGAGGTCGAGCGCGAGAGGGCCGCCGGGCCCGCGGACCATTGGGGCAACAAGTACAAGCCCCGTATCGTCTCGCCCGCGTGCGCCCTGCCCCTCGTCCTGGCAGGCGCCATCATCGCCGCCACCGCCTGCCTCTACACGCAGGACACCGGCGAGGTCTGCGTCATCCGCAACCTCGGCGGCTCGCTCGCCGGCTCGACCTCCGAGGCCGGTTTCCACGCCAAGGCCCCATGGCAGGACGTCGTGACCTACGACACCCGCAACAACCTCATCAACTTCTACGGGGACACCGACTACGAGGTGGACGGCGGCTCCTACGACGGCAAGCAGGTCTCCATCAACGACAAGTCGGGCGCCAGCGCCAACATCGACATCCAGGTCAACTACTCGCTCAACCCCGATGCTGCGCTCACGCTCTACAGCGAGTACGGTACGCAGGAGTCTTTCGTCGAGAAGTACATCTCCAACGACGTCCGCGCCGTCACCCGCGAGGTCTCGGGCGGCTTCGACACGGTGACGATGCTCACCGACCGCTCCCAGTTCACCAAGGCCGTCCAGAAGGCCCTCACCGAGAAGTGGAAGGGCATAGGCCTCACGGTCGAGCAGGTGAGCGTGCAGGACGTACGCTATCCGAAGAACATCACCAAGAGCTACAGCGAGGCGCAGGCCGCCGAGGTCGCCAAGCAGAAGGCCCAGAACGAGCAGGAGACGGCCAAGGTCGAGGCCGAAACAAAGAAGATCGAGGCGCAGGGCGAGGCGGACGCCAACGCCGTCCTCGCGAACTCGCTCAACGACCAGGTCCTCCAGCAGCACTACATCGACGCGCTCAAGAGCATCGGAAAGGACGGCAACCTCGTCGTCGTGCCCGAGGGCTCCCAGCCGATCGTGGGCACGAAGTAGGGGCGGTGGCGATGTTGAACCTTATCCATGCGGCCGTCCGGGTCTTCCTCGACGTTCTCGCGGTCGCGTTCGTGCTAGAGCACACCCGCGAGCTTCATGAGAAACATCGCGAGATCAACGACGTGCCCAAGCAGGTCGCAGGCGTCGTCGATGAACCCGGCGAGGACGATCGCGGCGCTGATGCGAGGGTGCCGCTCGACCCAGTCGACGAGCCGCGCGAGTAGGGGACCCGCTGGTCGGACGTGCTTCGGGCGATATGTCTGCTGTCTACGAATCATGGCCCGAAGCCTACCGCGTGTGTCACGCGGACACGCGGGTATTGCCGCTCAGGCAACCCGCAGGCCCCGCTCCCGGGGCGGCACCGTTGCCCCGCGGCTCTCCAACAACCATCCGCGGGGACGTTCCCTACCGGTGCCGTGCCGGGGGCGGGGCCCCGAAAGCAAGCAAAAAAAGAGCCGCCCGGTGTGGAAAGCGGGGACGGCTCCAGACCTGAAAGGAGGTCACTCATGGATTCTAGCAGAGCCAAAACGTTCCAGCAGATGGCCGACGAGCTTGGCATCAGGCACAAGCTGATGTACACGCTGCGCGAGGCGTCGAGGGTGACGGGAGTGCCCTACGACACGCTGCGCATCGAGTGCAAGGCGGGCCGCCTGCGCTCGCAGCTGCCCGAGGGGCGCAAGGTGGGGCGCATGGTGCGCCCGGAATGGGTGGAGCAGTGGATCGAGGAGGGAACGCATGGCATCGAGGTTGCTTAGGTGCGCGGGGTTCGTTGCGCTCCTGTTCGTGGTGAACGCGCTCATGCCGTACGTCCTGCGGGCGATGCTGCTCGCGGCGGATGGCATCCGCGTGGCGCTCGGGATGGGGTCGGTGCTGTGAGCGACAGGCGATTCGCGTTCACCGTCTCGTTCGCGGCGGGCAAGCAGCGCCATAGGCTCGACCGGCGCCACGCACGGATGTACACGCCGACCGAGACGCTGAGGGCCGAGCGGGCCATCGCGGCGGCGTGTCGGGAGGCGATGGCCGAGGCTGGCATCCAACCCCTGCCCTTTGGCCCGCACGAGCCGGTGATTCTCAACGTCGACGCCTACCGTCCGCTGCCGGAGAGCCGGCCCAAGCGCGTGCGCTCGGAGCCGGACACCTACAAGCCGGACGGGGACAACGAGGGCAAGCTGGTCATGGACGCGCTCAACGGGCTCGTCTGGGCCGACGACGCGCAAGTGGTCGACCTGCACGTTGTAAAGCACCCCAGGGTGCGCGGGCAGGCAGAGCGCATGGACATATCGATAGCGCCCGGGTGGTCCGGGCGCAGGGACGAAACGGAGGAAATGTAAATGAAGCGGAAGGCATTCAAGGAACTCATGAGGCAGGCCGTGGGCAACGTCCTCATCAACACGGAGCTCAACGCCGAGGCGCTCAAGGAGAAGGTCGACCCCGCGGTGCTCCGCGGCGTCGCCTACGGCATGGCGGTCGCGCCCGTACTGATGGACGAGGAGCCCATCGAGTTCGACCGCGACTTCTTGGCCGTCATCATCGCGTACGGCAAGGAGTGCGATGACGTCTACGCCGAGAGCGGCGCCGTCGCCACTATCTCCAAGCTCTACGGATGCGAGGTGAGCGTCGATGAGTAACGAGGTCATCGAGTTCAAGGACGATGCGGGCATGCCCGTCAAGTTCACCTCGCAGGACATCCGCGAGCGCCTGTGCCCCAACGCGACCGACAGCGAGCTGGCACTGTGTGTGGAGCTTTGCAACCGCCAGCACCTGAACCCCTTCACGAAGGAGGTCTACCTGGTCAAGTACGGCAGCGCGCCGGCGAGCATCATCACTAGCTATCAGGTGTTCAACCGCCGCGCCAACCGTCAGGAGAGCTACGGCGGCATCAAGAGCGGCGTCGTGGTGATGCGCGAGGGGCAGATCGTCAAGAAGCGCGGCAGCGCCGTCTACAAGCAGGTGGGCGAGCAGCTGCTCGGCGGCTGGGCCGAGGTCCAGTTCAAGGACGGCAAGGAGCCGGCCTACGTGGAGCTGGCGCTCACCGACTACAGCACCGGCAAGAGCAACTGGGCGAAGATGCCGGGCGTCATGATCGAGAAGTGCGCCAAGGCCGGCGCGTGGCGCCTGGCCTATCCCGACGAGTTCGGCGGGATGTACACGGGCGAGGAGATGGACCAGAAGGTCGCGCAGGACATGCGCGCCGGCACTCAGGCTGTCGAGGCCGAGAGCGTCGAGCCCGTGGCCGACCTGCAGCTCGTGCGTGACCTGTTCAAGCCGTTTATGGCGGCGACCGCGCTCGACAGCGCCGGGGCCATGGCGGCCATCTGCGCCGCCGTGGGCTGCTCGTCGGGCAACATGCACGACATGACGCTCATGCAGGCGCGCCGCGCGGCCTCTTGGATGGAGGAGGAGATCGCGGCCCGCAAGGCGCAGCCCGAGCAAGCCGCCCCCGAGCCGGAGCCCGCGCCCGCCGAGTATGCGACCGACGACGACCTGCTGGGGGGCTTCTAATGGCAGACGAGGTTTTGGCAGTCGAGGCCGTGCCGCTCGAGGAGGACTTCGACACGCTGGTGGCGTCGCTCGCCATCGACGACACGCTCGAGGACAAGCTGGCAAAGCTCAAGAAGAACGTGGACGAGAAGCTGGCGGACTATGTGGACGTCAAGCGCATCGAGAAGGACGAGGACTTCAAGGCGGCGAAGAAGTACCGCGCGGCGGTCAACGACGTGAAGAAGCCCATCGAGGCGCAGCGAAAGGCCGCGAAGAAGAAGTACAGCGACCTGCTCAAGACGTTCGACAAGACCATCGGCGAGATCACGGCGCCCATCGACAGGCTCTCCGATGCGTACAAGGCCGAGATCGACCGCTACGACGGCGAGTGCAGGTCCCGACGCCTCGCCGCGCTCAGCGGCCACTACTACGACCTCGCGGGCGAGATGGGGCCTTTGGTGCCCTACGAGCGCATCGCCGACGGCAAGTGGCTCAACGCGAGCTTCGGCGAGGTCAAGGCCAAAAACATCATCGAGCGCCGCGTGGGCGAGCTGCTGCACCAGTTCAAGTTCGTCAACGGGCTGGACTACGCGGACGAGTCCGAGAAGGCGTGGGCCGTGGCGTGGTGGACGAGGACGCTGCCGATGGACTCGGGCGAGGTGGCGGCTGCGGTCGCCGCGCACCGCGAGGAGGTCGCCAAGGCCGCCGCGCTCGTGTCGACCTACGAGCAGGCGACGGCGCCCGCACCGGAGCCCGAGCCGGAGCCCGCGCCGCTGCCGCCCGACCCCGAGCCGATGCCCGTCGAGGAACCTGAGCCGCCCTTGGGCGTGCCGAGGTGTGTGCGGGTGGTCCCGTCGCGCCCCGAGCCGGATGTGGCCGAGGATGAAGCCCCAGCACCGCAGAGGGGCTGCCGCGTGGTCATCGAGTGCGCCACGGCGGACGAGCTGTACCGTGTGAGGACCATCATGGTCGAGAACGGCATTCACGGATACGTCGAGAGGATGTAGGACATGGAGGAGAAAAACCTACCGCCGCTCCGAACGCCTGAGCAGCGCAAGGAGGCGATGGCGAAGGCCGTCCACACGCGCCGCGAGCGCGCCGCGTTCAAGGTCGCCTGCAAGGCGGGCAACATCCCGCCCGAGGCGGCCATCGAGGCGCCCATCGCGCAGAGGCTCAAGGTCGAGGAGTTCGTCCGCTCGTTCCCGGGCATCGGCACGGTCAAGGCGAAGGTGATCGTCAAGGCGCTTGACATCCCCGATGGTCGCCGCGTGAGCGGCCTGGGCTACATGCAGGGGCCGCGCCTTGTCGCGTTTATCAAGAACAACATGACCGCGAAGGAGGACGGGCAGTGAGCATCAACCGAGTGAACATCAGCGGCAACCTCACCCGCGACCCCGAGCTTCGCGCCACCGCCGGCGGCACGCAGGTCCTGTCCTTTGGCGTGGCGGTAAACGACCGCCGCCGCAACGCGCAGACGGGCGAGTGGGAGGACTATCCCAACTTCGTCGACTGCACCATGTTCGGCAACCGCGCCGAGGCCGTTGGCCGTTTCCTCGCCAAGGGGATGAAGGTCGCGATCGAGGGCAAGCTGCGCTACAGCTCTTGGGAGCGCGACGGCCAGAAGCGCTCCAAGCTCGAGGTTATCGTCGACGAGATCGAGGTCATGGTGCGCCGTGAGGGGCAGACGCAGGCCCAGCCGCAGCAGAGCCTCGCGAACACGGTGCCCATGCAGCCACAGGCGCAGGCCGCGCCGCAGTGGAGCGCCCAGCAGGCCTACGCCGCGGTCCCGCAGTCCGAGTTCTACGACGAGGACGTGCCGTTCTGATGAGGCGCGTACCCGACATCATCCGCGACCACTGGGAGGCGGCCCTGTTCGCCGCCTCCTTCGCCGCGGGCTTTCTGTTCTTCTCTTCGCTTCTATGGGGGTGGTTCTGATAGCCAATGACTTCACGGTTTTCGCCAGCTCGATAGCCGAGCTCTACGACGATTACGACCCGAACGACCCCGAGGACATGAGGGAGCGCATGATGCTCGCGGACGCGGTGCTCATGTACGGTCTTCACGGTGTTGAGATCGAGCTGCCCAAGAGCGTCAAGAGGGCCTTCAAGGGGCTCAAGAACGCCATCGACAACTCCAAGAACAAGCGAGAGCAGGCCAAGAAGGGCGGCAGGCCCCGCAAGGCCAAGGCCGAGCCGGAACCTGAACCCGAGCCTGAGCAAAAACCCGAAACCGAGGTTTCCGAAAGCGAAAACCAAGGTTTTGAAAACGGGAAACCTAGGTTTTCAGAACCCGAAACCGAGGTTTCCGAAAGCGAAAACCCTAACCTAACCTGTCCTAGCTTAGCTTTACCTAGCCTAGCTTGTGTTGATGATACGCGCGGCGGCGGCGACGCAGACAGCTTCGCCCCGCCGACCCTCGACGAGTGCCGTGCGTATTTCGCCGCCAACTGCATCAGCGGCGACCCCGACAAGTTCTGGGCGCACTACGAGTCGCAGGGCTGGATTCGCTCGAACGGGATGCCCGTGACCTCGCTCAAGGCCGTGGCAATGCTGTGGAACGGCAACCAGAAGCGCCTCGACGCCGAGGCCCATGCCCGCGGCAAGCCGACCGATGCCGAGATTCAGGCCGCCACGTTCAAGCCGACGAGGACGCCCGAGCAGACGAGGGCGGAGCTCGAGCGCAGGTGGCGCGAGGAACATCCGGGCATCGACCCGGCGAAGGTGAAGGCCCCGAGGGGGACGACCGCCGATCCGGTGGCGCTCAAGGCGTACCAGGACGCGCGGCGTCTGCTGGATGCGAGGGCCGCATGCGAGAGGAGGGCGTCATGAGCTTGGACGACGAGAGGAACGAGAACATGGGCAGACCGAAGGGGTCCGCGAGCATCTACGACGAGGGGCCGCGCAGCGCCCGCTGCGAGACGTGCGGGTTCTGCGCCGTGAGCGAGGCGGTCATGACGGCGTCTGGCGAGGGCTGCAAGCGGTACACGTGCATGCGCTGCCCCGACTTCGTGCACGCCACGCAGGGGCTCGCGAGGTGCAACTACTGGGAGGCGCAACATGAGGACTGAGTCGCTGGACAGGCGCGGGGGCTACGTGCTCGAGTGCAGGCAGTGCGGCAGGCGGTTCCGCGCGGCAAACAGGAACCAGAGGTACTGCTGCGGATGGTGCGAGAACGTGGCGCACAGGAACGAGAGCAAGCGGCCCGTGGACGTGTACCTCGGCGCGAGGAGCGAGATGGGCCGCGAGATCAACGCCATGCGCGCTGCGCTGGCGGAGGGGAGGCGCGTCTGATGCGGGACGGATACAGGTTCGAGTTCGGCGCGTTCGACAAGCCGGATGCGCCCAGGGCGCAGGCGCTCAAGCCGCTCGAGGAGGCGGCCGAGGTGTTCGGAGCGTGGCAGCTACACGACGGCGTGCGCCACAGCCAGATCATGACGGCGCGCAGGGCGTACCGTCAGAGCCTTATCGACGAGTGCATGGACGCGGTCCAGGCGGTCGTCAGCCTGCTCGACGCCGAGGGGTTCACGCAGGAGGACGTGGACGCGGCAATCGAGCGCTGCAACGAGAGGAACCGAGAGAGGGGACGTCTGTGATGGAGACTTTGGATCAGATCAAGGCAGACGCGGTCGAGGTGTTCCATTTCGACCGCGAGTGCAGGCCACAGGACAGGGCGCACGCCTATCTGGGGAAGTACCGCGTCAGGCGCGGCTACAACGACACGGCGATGCAGGTCGCGGTGACCGACATGATCGAGCGCGCCTACGAGGCGGGAAGGGCGGAGGTCGCCGGCGCGAACCTCGTGCAGAACCTGCGCCGCCAGCTGACGAGCATCGAGGCGACCGTCGGGGATGCCATCGACCTGCTCGACGAGAGCGTAGGGGGGGCGGACTGCGATGAGTGACTCGAGGGTCGGCGGCTACCCGATGGGGGTGACCGACGCCGCTATCGAGCGCCACTTCGGCGGGGACTGCGAGCCTCGGATGTGCGGGAACTGCAGGCATTTCTGCAGCAGCGATATCCACGTCGACTACGGCTACTGCTACCTCGGGTTCGAGCGCGCCTACGACGCGGAGGCGCCTGACCGCAAGGAAGGGTTCTGGCGCCTGGCGAAGTGGGCCGTGGTGTGGCTCATGGGGAACCTGCTGTACTGCGAGGACGAGTGCGGCGAGTGCCGCGACTACGAGGAGGTTGAGTGATGAATATCGACATCAAGACCGCCGACGGCGAGGAAATCGAGTTTGGCGGCTCGTATTACGACGGACGCGGAACCGAGCACAGGGTGGTCGGTATCAGGCTGACTGACTATCGCCGTATCACCGAGGTGTCCCTCTCGTGCCTTGTCGGCAAAGTAGAGGATCTCTGCTGCGTCTCGATGCGACCGAACGAGCTTTACTCCACCCCGCCCGACAGCTGGGAGAAGCTGGAAGAGGACTTGGACAATTGTTCTGCCTCAACTCGGTACGCGCCCTGTGCGTATTTCAGCTTCTCAAGCGACAGTTGCGAAAAGTGCCCCGCCGACCCAAATAAAGAATGCCTTGCCCAAATGGTAAAACACATCGCACTGCGCATCCACAAGCTAAGGGGCGAGAGTTGATGAACATGACACCATGCTTCATTTCCGAAATGCCCGGGGAAAAGACAAAAGCGCTGCTTCTCGGCTTCTACCAAAAAGCATGGACGCATGACGCATCGCCCCTAATCGGTGGATTCCCCGCCGGGCAAATCGCGTACCCGGTCGCGGTCGTGCTGCTCGAATCGGGCGACGTTGTGACCGTAAACGCTGAAACCGTGACCATCGACGCGCCTGAAGACCTATTTAGGCAGTACGCATGGATGGATGATGAGGACTGATGGACGAAATCAAGTTGAAGCCCTGCCCGTTCTGTGGTGGCGATGCTGAGATGCAGCAGGGCAAGTATCAAGGTCTGCGCACCTTCTACGTGAGCTGCTTGGGATGCGGCGCACGGACGGACCTAGAGTACGCCGAGGAGTTCGCCGCAGACCTATGGAATGAAAGGGTGAGCTATTTTGAATAAGCGAGCGATGATTTCACAGCCTATGGCTGGCAAGAGCGCCGCGAGATAGCCAACGAGCTACGAAGGCAAGCGGCATACAGCAGCGGCTCGCTTGGCGAGTGGTGGCAGCGCCTGCAGGAGATAGTGACCGGCGAGGTTGACTTCGCCAACCCACAGGAGACCTACCGAGCAATTGCCGATCTCATTGACCGCCCGAGCGAGAATATCGAGCGTCGTCGGTGAGTTGGTCCCCGGCGCTTGATAAGGTTCTGCCGTGGCGGGCGAGCTTTAGGGGGTATGCGAATGGCGTGTAGGCCACCTGTAGGAGATGGGCCAAAAGGCCCATCCACAAAGTCAGCACATCCGTTGAGGGACGAGTGGGCGCTCCGGAAGGGGCGCTCCTCTTACGTCCTGTGGACGGACGAGATGATAAGGCGGATGCAGGCGCACCCGGAGCGGACGGCGGCGGAGATTGCGGCGGAGCTGAGGGTGACGCCGAGCGCCGTGAGGCACGCGCGGCAGCGGTACGGGCGCTTCTCGACCGGAACGGATGGGCTGTGCATCGTGTGCGACGCGCGGCCCGTGTTCGACACGTCGGCGCAGGCGAAGAAGTGGAGGCTGTGCAAGGGGTGCTATCTGGCGGAGCGGAAGAGGCGGCTCGAGGAAGAGGCGGAGAGCAACCGCATACGACAGGCCGCGCACAGACGGCAGAAGCTGGACGGAGATGTTTGAGAGGCTGGCCGAGGCAATCGGAATCAAGCCGACCAAGGTCGAGTAGCCGAAAGGCCCCGGGAAACCGGGGCCTTTTCTTTAAACGTTACCCCCTTTTTACGCTCGTGGGCAAACGCACGCGCTTGTCCACGTGCGTAAAAAGGTGGGAACGTTCGCGTTTCCATATGGCTATCTACCAGCGGAAACGTGATTGTGTGGCGGGAAAAGGGCGTGAAAAACTGACCAAGGAGGGCATCGAGGATGCCGTCCGCCTGTGCCGTGCCGGAATGACCGACAAGGACATCGCCGCATATCTCGGGGTCGCACGCGAGACATACAGCCGCTGGATCAACCACCCCAGAACAGACAATCAGCGTCAACTGTGTCACGTTCTAAAAAAGGCCGAGGTCGAGCGCAAGGCGACGCTCGTGGGCCGCATCATGGACGCGAGCGGCGACAGCTGGCAGGCGGCGGCGTGGCTTTTGGAGCGCAAGTACCCGCAGGAGTACGCCAAGGCGCAGCGCATCATGGATACCACCGACACGGCGGTGCTCAAGGCCGCCAAGGAGCTGGTGCTGTCCGTGCCGTCCTCAATCGGCGGGGACGAGTAGCCGATGCCGCTCACGAGGATGCAGCGCGAGTACCTCGCCAACTGCACGCACCGCTACAACGTGAAGTGCGGGGCGACGGGCTCGGGCAAGAGCTACGTCGACATAGCCGTGACCATACCGCAGAGGCTTCTCGCCATGAGGGGCGAGGGGCTGGCGGTGATGATCGGGAACACCCGCTCGACGCTCGAGCGCAACATCCTCGAGCCGATGCGCTCACTCTACAGCGAAGACGTCGTCAGCCAGATTGGGCGGGACAACACGGCCCAGATATTCGGGCGCAAGGTCTACTGCCTCGGGGCGGACAAGAAGACAAGCGTATCCAAGATTCAGGGCGCCACGTTCGAGTGGGTCTACGGCGACGAGGTCGCCACGTGGAGCGAAGACGTGTTTCAGATGCTCAAGAGCCGCCTGCGCTGCGAGCACAGCCGCTTCGACGGCACCTGTAACCCCGACAGCCCGAACCACTGGTTCAAGCGGTTCCTCGACGGCGACAGCGACATCTACAGGCAGGACTACACGATCTGGGACGGTGCGCTGGCACCGGATGTCATCGAAGCCCTCATCAAGGACTACGGCAGCGGCGTGTACTACGACCGCTACATCTTGGGCAAGTGGACGCTGGCCGAGGGCCTGGTCTACCCCGAGTGGGAGGGTGCCCTAGAGAGCCGATATACGGGCAGCGCCGCCAAGTACGCGGTGTCTTGCGACTACGGAACGCAGAACGCCTTCGCGGCGCTGCTGTGGGCGTTTGACGGCTATGTGTGGCACGTGGTGGACGAGTACCGCTACTCGGGCCGCGACACGGGGCACCAGAAGACGGACGCCGACTATGTGGCCGACATGGCCGACTTCGTGCGCGGGCTGGGCAAGCCGCCCACGTTCATCATCGACCCGAGCGCCACGAGCTTCATCGCCGCGATGCGGCAGGCCGGGTTCAAGACCAAGAAGGGGCGTAACGACGTCGCGGACGGCATACGAGAGACGGGGGTGTGCCTGGGCAACGGCACGGTGCGCATCTCCGACGCCTGCGCAGGGCTGATAGGCGAGCTCGGCGGCTACTGCTGGGACGCCAAGGCGGACGGCGACAAGCCCGTCAAGGTCGAGGACCACAGCTGCGACGCGCTCCGTTACGGCGTGGCAACACTGCGCATGTACAAGCCTGCGAAACGGCAGGTAAACCCATTTTTTGAAGGGAGGTAGCGGCTTTGTCTAAAGGTCCTTTGGTGACCGATGGCGACCTCAAGGCGGCGGCGTCGGCGACGGCATTCGCGGCAGATGCCATCGAGCGGCACATGTCGAGCGAGATGTACCGCAACGCCGTCACCGCGAACGAGTACTACCGCCAGCACAACGTCACGATCAATCGTTTCGTGCAGAAGATCTACTCGTGCTCCGGTGCCGAGGCCGAGGACTTCACAGCCTCGAAGCTGAGGCTGGCGAGTAACCTGTTCAAGCGCCTAAACGTCCAGCGCTGCACGTACTCGCTCGGTAAGGGCGTGAGCTTCGTGGACGTCTCGGCGGGCGGCAAGGACACGACCAAGGAGGGGCTTGGCGACCGCTTCGACGACGACGTCATGGAGATGGGGCTCAAGGCGCTCATCCACGGCGTGTCATTCCCGTTCTGGAACCTCGACCACATCGACGTGTTCACCGCCGACGAGTTCTGCCCGGTGTGGGACGAGTACTCGGGGGCGCTATACGCCGGCGTGAGGTTCTGGCGGCTCGACTCCGACCACCCGTGGCACGCGACCCTCTACGAGCAGGACGGCTACACGGAGATGGTGTCGGGCGGCAGCGGCTTCGACTTCGAGGTGGCCGAGGCCAAGCGCGCCTACAAGGTCACGTATCGGGAGATACCGGCGGACGGGATGAAGCTGGCCGTCGATGCGGAGAACTACTCCCGCCTGCCAATCGTGGCGGTCTGGGGCAGCGACGCGCACCAGAGCACGCTCGTCGGCATGCGCGAGAGCATCGACGCCTACGACCTCATCAAGAGCGGCCTGGTGAACGACACGCGCGACTGCGCACAGATCTACTGGCTCATCAACGGAGCCGGCGGCATGGACGACAGGGACCTCGACCTGTGGCGGGCGAAGCTCAAGCTGACGCACGTGGCCGAGGTCGACGCCGAGCAGGGGCAGTCCGTGACGCCGTACACGCAGGAGGTGCCCGTCGAGGGCCGCAAGGAGACGCTGGCGCAGATCAAGGCCGACATCTACGAGGACTTCGGCGCGCTGGACGTCCATACCATCGCGGCGGGGGCGACCAACGACCATATCGACGCGGCATACCAGCCGATGGACGAGGAGGCCGCCGAGTTCGAGCGCCACATCCGCGAGGGTATCATGGACATCCTCGCATTGCAGGGCATCGAGGACACGCCCGTATTCACGCGCACTCGCATCAGCAACACCAAGGAGCAGGTCGAGACCGTGTGCCTGGAGGCCGAGTATCTGGACGACGAGACGATCCTGCGAAAGCTGCCGAACATCACGCCCGACGAGAGGGCGAAGATTTTGGAGCGCAAGCAGCGGGAGCAGGAGGAGCGCATGGCAGCGCTGCCGCCCGCCCTGGCGGCGAACGCGAAGGGTGCCCAGGAGGGCGACGAGGACGACGAGGACGAGGAAGGTGATGAGTGATGGCGGCATTGCAGGTGCTTGACGGCGAGCTGTGGCAGTGGGACACCGGGCGCGAGGTCGAGGTTGTCGGCTGCGAGCAGGTGCATTTCGCCAAGTCGACCACGGGGACGTGCTACACGGTCGAGGTCGCCGGCAACAAGGCGAAGATTCCCGACGAGCTGCTCCAGACGGCCGGGCGCGTGTACGCATGGGCCTACATCACGGACGAGACATACGGCGGGCGCACGCGCATCGAGGCGCTCTGGGACGTAAAGAGGCGAGCCAAGCCCGCCGAGTACATCTACGAGCCGAGCGACCAGCGCACCATCAAGGACGCGGAAACGGCGCGAGACGAGGCCAAGGCCGCGCAGAAGGCGGCGGAGGCCGCACGCGACAAGGCTGTCGCCGCCGAGGTCAAGGGGGCACGCGCCACGACGCTCGCCTCGGGCTCGGAGGCAACGGCGACGATGGAGAACAACGTGCTGGTCGTCGGCGTGCCGAAGGGCGACGCGTTGAGATATAGCGACCTCACCGCCGAGCAGATCGCGGAGCTCAAGAAGCCCGCGACGGACGCGGCGGCTGGCGTGAACAAGGTCAACAACGAGTTCAAGCAGCTCAAGGCTTCTGTCGAAACGGCGGAGAAGGGACGCGCCGACTCCGAGTCCGAGCGCAAGCGGACCGAGTCCGAGCGCAAGACCTCCGAGACGGAGCGCAAGGAGGCGGAGGCGGGGCGCAAGACCGCAGAGGCCAAGCGCGAGCAGGACTCGACAAAGGCCCTCACCGACGCCCGGGCGGCGCTCAAGGACGCCAAGACGGCAGCCCTGAACTACCAGTCGATTATCGACTCGGCGGCTGCGGTTACGGCCTTGGGACTCAAGAAGGTAAACGGCAAGATTTGCCAGATGCGAAAGGTAGGTGCCTAAATGGCCGATACGCAGGCAACCGAGCAGGCAACCGAGGGGTTCGAGTACGCGGACCCGCTGGCATCGGACAAGGCGGTGTGGGCGCTTGTCGGCGCGGTAAAGAATCTGGGCGACCAGAAGTCGCTCGAGCGCGACGCCTCGACGGGCCGCTACTCCAACGAGAGCGTCGCCGCGATGGTCGACAAGCACAAGACGGGGCTGGTGTACACGTTCCTCATCCCGGCGGGCAGCCCCACCGACATCCAGCCCATGAGCGCTGCCGCGAAGCGCGTGGCCTCCACCGAGTTCGTGCCCGCGACGGCGACGAGCGCGGCTGTCGACCCGTTCGACACCGAGGGCGGCCCGTGGTTCCACGTGTCCGCCAACGCCGGTGCCGACGCCGACGGCGTGCCGTGGGTCGAGGCCATCGACGGCGTCGACTACGGCTTCTCGCGCGTGGACAACGGACACGGCAACAACGTCTACGAGATCGCGCCGGTCGTGTGGCAGGCGGTCGAGGTGCTGACGAACGGCAACCTGCTCGTCTCGTGGTCCGACAGCCGATTCAGCGGCTCGCAGCCGAACCCCAAGGCGTTGCTGCCAGACGGCACGCTGCGACCGTACATGCTGACGCCGACGTATCCCATGAGCATCGACGCCGACGGGCGCCCGCGCTCCGTTTCGGGCGCGAAGGTCGCCAACCGCACGACGTCGCACGACTCGCTCGTCGACCTTTGCAAGACCGCGACCACGGGCTACTCGGGCATGAGCGTCTACGACCAGTGGTATATCAACTTCCACCAGTTGACCAAGACGCTCTGCAAGTCCTCCCAGGTGGACTTCCCGGGCTGCACGGACTTCAACATCCAGATTCACCCCGCGCTCGCCGAGACGGGCGTCACGCGCGTGGTCGTCACCGCCGAGCAGGCGGCGAAGATTCCCGTGGGTGCGTCGATGATGTACGGCACCGACACGGGCACCACGTGTCCAGACCGAGGCGCCGCGGCGGCGTACGACGTGTTCGACGGCGCGGTCGTCGGCGGCAAGGAGACGCTCGCAGACGGCAACGTGGCGCTTCTCATGGACGTCGCCAAGGCGTTCGACACGACCGTGAACACATGGCTCCAGAGCGCACCGTGGAGCACGGGCAACACCGATGCCCTCGTTGGCGACGGCCAGGTGGCGAAGGATGGCAAGCATCCGTTCAAGGTCGGCGGCGTCGAGACGGGGCTGGGCCTGTGGGAGTTCATGGGCGATACGCTCTTCGTTTCCGACGGCACGGGCTTCGGCATCGCGGTCAACCCCGACACTCGCAATGAGAAGAAGAATGCCGTGGCGGACGGGGTGACCCCGACGGCGGCGTGCATGCCGACGGCAGATGGCTACATGCTCGACATCCAGTTCGTCAATGGCCTTATCTTGGGAAAGGGGCTCGGCGGCTCGGCGACGACCGGTGTCGGCGACTACTTCTACTTCGACACCTCCGGCGGCAAAGTCAAAGGCACAATCCGTCTGGTTCTGTTCCTCGGCTACCTGTGGAGCGGCTCGGTTGCCGGTCTTCGTTGCGCGCACTCGCGGAGCGGGTCCGGTTGGGCCCCTTGGCGCTTCGTCTCCCGGCTTTCTGCTACGGGCCGTAGCCGGGGGTGAATCAGGGCGTAGCCCTGAGAGGGGGCTGGCCCCCTCCTAACTCCAAACAGGGATTCACGGTGAGGGCGGCGCTGGTTTCTGGTTCAGTTCCTCGGCAACCTGAGGAACGGCTCGAATGCCGGTCTTCGTTACGCGAACTCGAGGAACAGGTCCGGTAGGGCCACTTGGAACTTCGTCTCCCGGCAATCTGTCTATAAATCTCTACTCGCACCGTGTCTACCGCGCCAGCCGCTTTCTGGCGGGACGCGGCTCAGCCTGACTCCTTTGAGTGAAATTTGTCCGCAAGGCTCACGGGCTGGTAACCGCAAGGCGAACGCTCGTATGACAGACAGAAAGAGCTTTGATCTATGAAAACCTACTGCAAGGGTCTCGAGTTCACGCGCAAGAGCGTCGTCGAGGCCCTGCACCGATGGAAGAAAAGCGACTCAGGCAAGGAGAACGGCTGGCGCGTCGCCGACGAATACGGCACCGAGACGGCGTTCGTCGACCGCATCTGGCTAGAGCTCTCAACCGAGACGCTTACGTTCGAGCCGATTCGAACCTACCTGAAGCACGACCCGAACAACGGCAAGCTGCGCGAGATAAGCGTCGAGAGCATCAAGCGGCAGGTGTGCAACTACCTGTGCGTTGGGGCACTTGAGCCGCTCCTTGACGCCAAGGTCGGCTTCTGGCAGGTGTCGAGCGGCGTCAAGGGCAAGGGCGCGGCGCTGGGGATGCGCAAGCTCAGGCGCGCGGTTCACCGCTTCGTCTACCACGTGCACGTCGACATCCGCAACTGCTACGGCTCGATGCAGACGGCGATAGTGGAGGGTCTGGTGGCGCGCTACGTCAAGAACAGCCAAGTCCTCTACCTGCTCCATTCGCTGCTGTCGACGATGAACGGTGTCCTTATCCTCGGCAGCTACCTGTCGCTTCGGTTGGCGACGTTCGTGATCTCGTTCGCGTACCACGCGGTCGAGGAGGCGGCGAAGGAGCGACGCGGCAAGCGCGTGAGGCTCGCGGGATGCCAGGTGTGGTACGCCGACGACGGCTATTTTCTCGGCAACTCAAAGCGCTCGCTCGGGAAGGCCGCTGCCATCGCCGCGCGCGTTTTGGGGCGGCTAGGATTGTCGCTGAAACCGTGGAAGGTGAGGCGCAACGGCGCCGAGTCCATCGACTTCGCGGGCTATCGCATCTGGTGCGCTCGCGGGCGCCGGGTCGACTTGCGAAAGAGGCTCTGGAAACGACTGCGACGCGCGTTCGCGCGCTACAGGCGCAGGCGCACCGAGCGCTTGGCGAGGCGCGTGTGCTCTTACTGGGGCTGGCTGAAAACGGCCGTCATGGAGCACCAGATGAACGTCAAGCGGTGCATATTCAACGCGGCGAGGGCCGTGGGTTAGGAGGAAAAAATATGGTTGTGAAGTCGGAGCGAACGGGCGAGAGGCCCGAGACGGTCGAGATCGCGGGGACCGACGTCTGGCTGCGCCGCAGCATCTCCGAGGGCGAGCGCGAGGAGCAGGGAGGCGAGGGCGGTTCCGTTAAGGTGAAGGTGTTCACCTACGAGGAGCTGCACTTCACCGACCCGACGGGCGAGCTGACGGTCGATGGCGCAAAGGCCGACTTTGACACCGTCTGGACGGCACACGAGGCGGACGGCATGAGCATGGAGGAGCAGATCGCATCGCTCCAGCAGCAGGTCGCAGATTCGCAGGCGGCCCTTCTCGAACTCGGTGACATCGTTGGAGGTGAGTAGTTTGGCGAAGATCTACTACCGCGCCGTGAAGAGCGGCAAGCGCACGCTCGAGAGCGTTCCCGAGCGCTGGCGCGACGAGGTGCGCCAGATGCTGGAGGCGGACGGCGAGTAGGGAAGGGCCCCGGCTTCGGTCGGGGCCCTTTTCCGTTATGCGCGGGTGACCATGCGTGCCGACGATTGGAGGCGGCGCATGGCGAAGGATAGCGCTCACGAGTTCTCAGACGCCGAGATTCGGGCGTTCGAGCGCGAGGTGGCGGGAGTGTACGGCGAGGCGAGCAAGACGGCCTACGCCAACCTCAAGCGCTATCTGGCGCAGTTCGAGGCCGACGACGAGAAGATTCGCGAGCGGCTTGAGGCCGGCGAGATCACCAAGGCGCAATACAGGTCTTGGCGAAGCGGGAAGATAGCGGCGGGCAGGCGCTACCGAATCGTCCTCAAGCAGTGCGCCGAGGCCATGACACGCGCGAACGTTGTCGCGGCAGCCGCCATCGAGGGCAGGCTGCCCGAGGTCTACGCCGAGAACTACAACTACGGCACGTGGCAGGTCGAGAGCGCCGTTGGCGTTGACACGGCCTACGCGCTCCAGGACGCCTCGACCGTGCAGAGGCTGCTCACCGACCACGACAGCTACCTGCCAAAGCCGTCCGTCAACGTCGCCAAGGACGTGGCGTGGAACCGCCGGCTCATAGCCAACCAGATCACGCAGGGCGTGCTGCTCGGCGAGTCGATACCCAAGATCGCGAAGCGCATCCAGGACGTGGCGGGGTCCAACCGCGCGGCGGCGGTGCGTTTGGCGCGGACCTCGACGACGGCGGCGGAGAACGCCGGACGCGTCGACAGTTACAAGAGGGCCAAGGGGCTCGGCATCAAGGTGCAGCAGGAATGGGTGGCGACGCTCGACCTGCGCACGCGCTCGAGCCACAGGAAGATTGACCGCGAGAAGGTCGAGGTCGGCGAGAAGTTCAGCAACGGGTGCCGCTATCCCGGCGACCCGGAGGCGCCGTATGCCGAGACGTGCAACTGCCGCTGCACGCTGGTGGCGTGCTGTGACGGACTCGACGTGCTCGACGGCGAGCGTTTCAGCCGCCTGCCCGAGGGCATGACCTACGAGGAATGGAAGGCGGGCAAGCCCGCCGTAAACGGCACCAAGCCCGCGAACCGCACCATCTCAGAGTTCATGGAGATGCCCGGCACGGCCCGCAAGCTCGATGCTGCCGGCGTGTCCGCGACTGAGGCGAGGAAGAGGCTCACCGAGCAGCTGAGGGAGTATGGCATACCGTCCGGCTCGTTCCGCAAGATGAGCGCCGGCGACCAGCAGAAGGTGTTGGACGCGGCGCTGGCCCGAATTCGGCGCATCGCGGGCAAGCCCGATATGTCTGCTTCCGTCTACTCGTGCCTCAATGGGGATCAAAGGGATGCGGTGAAAGGCATTCTCAAGCGTTCGGACAAGGCTGCCCGTAGCGTTTACCTGAAGCATGAGCGGGATTTCGTTTTGCTGAACGGCGGATGGGGCGGAACCGCCCACTACAGCCCAACGGACGGTGGCGTGAGGCTCAACCTTGAAACAGTGTTTTCGAAAGATGGATTGAGACCCCAAGGAACGACCTGGTTCCACGAGTTCGGGCATATGATCGACGGCCTGCACGCGGACATCTCGAGGACGTACGGCGGCGGCGTGTTCGCCAAGACCATAAAGAGCGAGGTCGAAGCCTACATTGACGCAAGGCACAAGGAGATGCGCGATGGGCTCAAACGGGCAGTCAAGTCAAAGGACATCGGATGGCTCGAGTCGAATGGCTACCTCATGGAATGGCATGCTGACTACCTAAGGAGACATCCTGACAAGGTGGCCGAGGCGCTCTCGGGCCTCAAGCACACGAAGGCTGCCACATATAGTTCCGTCGCCTCCGAGATAGGGGAGATGAGCAATGCCGAAAAGGCCGACCTTTCCGACCTTTTCGGCGGGGCAACGCTGAACAAGTGTAACGATGGATGGGGCCACAGCAAGAGTTATTGGCGGCCAAAGGGAGCGTCCGAGGACTACCAGCTGGCAAGGCTTGCGCAAGAGGGCTTCGCCGAGTTCTTCAGCGCAAGCACCGCGAACCCGGAATCTCTCGCCGTCCTGCGCAAATACCTACCGGAATCGAGTAAAATATTTGACGAGATGATGAAGGAGGGGCTGTGATGGTTGCCGAATTGCATACATGGGAGCAGGTCGACAAGCTCGCGGCCAACTTCGAGGAGCGTTTCGGCTATGAGCCGACATGGTACGGCAATGTCGATGAGGTCTATGCAGCACTCAAGGAGTCGCTCGACTCTGGCGTTCCAAAACTCGAGAGGCAGGACCCTGAAATCTGTCTCTAGCGTATAACGGCCTATCATCAAGATCGACGAGTGCCTGACGACAAGAGGTTGACATGCTCACATTGGAAGAGGCCATAAAGCCGATTCTGGAAGAGGAGGCCGTAGACGGATACGGTCCGGTGTGCGCATACGAGGGCAAATACCATTGGTTCGTCGGTTTCGGTTTCGATGGAAAGATGGCCCCGGGCGACACTCCGTATGCCATCGACAAGGAAACGGGGAGGATTGACTTCTTCCCGATTCCATTTTTCCTCAGAGGCGAGAGCCCGTCTGCTATCGAGCTTGAGATGGACAAGGCCCACGAGGTAAAAGTCAAATAGACCACAGCCAGCCCCGCCACGGCGGGGCTTTTTTCATGCCGCGTGACCGTACCGCGACACTGCCCGCAGAGAGATTGGGGCAGGCATGAAAGAGCTATTCACTTGTGCGAACTGCGGCGACTGCGCCGTAAAGCTGGGCTTCGGCTTCACGTTCCCGGATACCTACATCTGCACGCAGCGCGGCGACGAGGTCGAGCCCGACGACGGCTGCACGCTCGGGTGCGAGGGCGTTCCGGTGCAAGCCATCGAGGCCATCGAGGCGGACGTCGACGGGCGCGTTGGCTACGGCTGCGAGGTGTTCGACTGATGGCTTACGGGCTCGTCGGCGGCGTCGGCGACCACGGCCGGCACGGCACCCTCATCACCGAGGAGATCGTAAACGCCGCGAAGCTGGATACCGCCGAGTGCATCGAGATACGGCAGAACAACATCGAGCAGGTCGAGAGGGCCCTCCTGCGCGCCTATAAAACGGGCCTGGAGGAGATAGGCCTCGTTGCGGAGGGCTATGCCAAGGCGACGTGCCCGGTCGATACGGGCAGGTTGCGCAACTCCGTCACGCACCTCCTCAAAGGCTACGACTGCTTCATCGGGACCAACGTCGAGTACGCGCCGTACGTCGAGGAGGGGACCTCCCGCATGAAGGGCAAGCACTTCCTGCGCAAGGCGGCGACGGGCCACGGGGACACGTACCGGTCGATTCTCGAGAAGCACCTGAGGGGCGGCGCATAGGGCCGCGTTACTCCGTTTGGATACTCACCCTTGCCGCGAGGTATTGCGGCGCGGGCCCGCCGAGGCAATAGGTGGGAACCCGCCCATTCCGAAGCAAGGGAGATTCTGTTGGCACTTACGCGAAAGATGCTCAAGGCAATGGGCATCGAGGACGAGAAGATCGACCAGATCATCGACGAGCATGCCGAGAGCGTGAACGCGCTCAAGGCGCAGCGCGACGAGTTCAAGGAGGCCGCGGACAAGGCGGACGGCTACAAGAAGGAGCTGGACGCACTCAAGGCCAAGGGCGAGGGAGCGGACGAGTACGAGGAAAAGTACAAGGCCGCCGTCAAGAACCTAGAGGACTACAAGGCCAAGGTCGAGGGCGAGAAGGCCGCAGCCGAGAAGCGCAGCCTGTACCGAAAGTTGCTCGAGTCGGCGGGCGTCGACCCCAAGCGCATCGAGACCGTTCTCAAGGTTTCCGACCTCGAGAACGTGACCGTCAAGGACGGCGCTATCGAGGACGCGGACAAGCTCACCGAGGGCATCAAGGCCGACTGGGCCGACTTCATCGCAACCACGACCGTCAAGGGTGCCGACGTGGCCCACGCCCCCAAGGGCGAGGGCGGCAAGGACATCAACGAAATGAGCACCGCCGAGTACATGAAGTACAAGGCGGAGCAGAGAGGCTAAGGGGTATCTATGCCGAACACCATCCTTACACCCAACATCATCGCCAACGAGGCGCTGGACGTTCTGCGCACCAACGCCGTCATGGCCAACCTCGTCCACCGCGACTACTCCTCCGAGTTCGTCGCCGGCGTGGGCGACACCATCACCGTCCGCAAGCCCGCCACCTTCGAGGCCAAGGAGTTCACCACCGAGGTCGAGGTGCAGGACGCCACGGAGGGCAAGGTCCCCGTCAAGATGGACAAGCTGCTCGACGTGACGTTCGCCGTCACGTCCAAGGAGCTGACGATGGGCATCGTCGACTTCTCCGCGCAGTTCCTCGTCCCCGCGATGCAGGCCTTCGCCGACAAGATCGACGGCTACCTGCTCGCGCTCGAGAAGGACGTCACGAACCGCGTCGACCACACCAAGGGCGCCATCGCCGTGGCGGACATCATCGCCGCCCGCAAGTTCCTCGTGGACGCCAAGGCGCCCTCCACGGAGCGCCGCTTCGTCTACGGCTCCCAGGCCGAGGCCGACCTGCTCAACACCGAGGCGTTCACCAACGCGTCCGCCGTCGGCGACAACGGCACCGCCCTCAAGGAGGCATCGCTTGGCCGCAAGTACGGCCTCGACTTCTACTGCGACCAGAACGTGCAGAAGACCACGGCAGAGACGGCCAACTACACGCCGTCCATCGCTTTCCACAAGAACGCCTTCGCGCTCGTGACCCGCCAGCTCGAGATGCCTCTCGGCGCTCCCAAGGCGTTCTCCACCTCCTACGACGGCTTCGGCCTGCGCGTCGTGCAGGGCTACGACCAGAAGACCAAGACCGACACCGTCTCCATCGACATGCTCTGCGGCGTCAAGACCCTCAGTCCCGAGCTCGCCGCCGTCATCACCGATAAGCGATAGACGCAGAGATGCTCGAGCAGGTGCTTCTGTCGCTGCGCAACTGGTTCGTCGCCGACAAGCGCACGGGGCGCGTCCGTATCGAGGACGGCCGCCTCGTGCCGCCCGCGGCCCTCGGCCTCAAGGAGGGCCAGTACGTCCGCATCACGGGCTCCGTGTTCAACGACGGGCTGCATGCGTGGCCCTATAACGGACTCACGGACGAGGAGTTCGTCGGCACTGTCTGGGCGCTCGCCATCCCGCAGGCCGTGGTCGACCTCGCCGACGAGATCGCGGCGTGGCAGACAGAGCACGCCAAGGAGCTGGACAGCCCGTATGCGAGCGAGAGCTTCGGCGGCTACAGCTACACCCGCGTCGGCGGCGACGGCTCGCCCATCACGTGGCGGCAGCAGTTCAAGGCGCGTCTCGACCCTTGGAGAAAGCTGTGAGCCGCCTGTTCGAACGCATGGCGGTGGCGTGCGCGAGGCTCGTCGCAAAGACCGAGCCTGACGGCGAGGGCGGCTTCAAGACCGTCCTCGCCGTCGGCGACGGCTTCACGGCGGCGATCGTGCGCGACAGCTCCACGGCCTCGCGTATCGCGGAGCACGACGGCGTGAGGAACGTCTACACCGTGACGACCGCCGAGCCGCTGCGCTACGGCGACCTCTTCCAGCGTGCGTTCGACGGGCAGGTATTCCGCTGCACGTCGAACGCGGACGACGGCGCCGCGCCGTGCTGCGCGTCGTTCGGCTTCGGCCAGTGCAGCGCGGAGGAGTGGGAGGTGCCGGATGGCGACTAAGGCGGCGGAGCTGCAGGCGTGGCTCGAGGGCTTCGGGCTGCCCGTGTACCGCGACTCGGCGGTGCCGGGCGAGGCGAAGATGCCCTACATCACCTACGACCTGCCGACCGCGGCGTTCGGCACGCAGTGCAACTCCGAGGTGAACCTCTGGTATCGGACCTCGTCCGAGGCCGCGCCCAACGCCAAGGCCGAGGAGGTCGCCCGTGCGCTCGGGCTTTCCGGCGTGCTCCTGCCGTGCGACGGCGGAGGCATGTGGGTGATGCAGGGCGAGCCGTTCTGCAACGCCATGGCCGACGAGGACAACGCCGTGAAGCGCCGAATCATCAACCTGACCATTGAGTACATGACCAGCTACTAGGAGGTCATATGTCTAAGTTCACGCGCATCCCCGAGAACACGTTCAAGGAGATCGTCATCAACGCGGGCCTGCTCGCCACGAATTTCAACCCCAAGACCGCCGAGGTCGCGGAGTCCGAGCTGATGGGCGCGACGAGTGGCGGAACCAGCTTCGCTGCCACGCCCAACTTCATCGACTACGGCGAGGACATCGACAACTGCCCCGCCAACACGATGGAGCTGAAGCGCATCGACAGCATCGAGGCCAAGCTGAGCGGCACCTTCGTGACGCTGAACACCGCGCTCGGCAAGAAGCTCGCAGCCGCAGCCGACGAGACCGAGGGGAAGATCGTCCCGCGCTCCGCACTCTCGGAGGCCGACTTCGCCGACATCTGGCTCATCGGCGATTACTCGGGCGAGAACGGCAACGGCTATATCGCCATCCGCCTCATCAACGCGCTCAACACGGGCGGTCTGCAAATCACGACGCAGAACAAGGCCAAGGGCCAGTTCGCGTTCGAGTTCACGGGCCACTACTCAATCAAGAACCCCGAGATTGTGCCCTACGAGCTGTATATCAAACAGGAGATTGGAGCCTAACCATGAAGCTGGACAACCTTAACGCCGACGAGTTCCAGAATGCCATGTGCCTGTTGGCGGACGTGGCGGAGGACGTCATGAACGGCGAACTCGGCGCAAAGGCAAAGGCCTCCTACGCCAAGTTCCGCTCCGACTCCGCCAAGGCCAAGGCCAAGGCGACCGCCAAGGCGAAGGGCGACCCCGAGGCCGCGAAAGCAGCCGCCACCGCCGAGGTCAACGGCCTCGCCGTGGACATGGTGGCGGGGCTTCTGCCCGACGTGCTGCGCCAGGGCGGCGAGATCAGCTACAAGCTGCTCGCCGCACTCGACGGCCAGACGCTCGAGGAGTACAAGGCCGACTTCACCGTCAAGAAGTGGGTGAACGACATCAAGGATGCCATCGACGGCATCGACGGCATCAAGGACATTCTGGCTCCTTTTTTTGGATAGCCGCCGAGGACCCATCTCACATATGGCTCTGTCTGGGCGAGTACGTCGGGCCACGGCGTGCTCGCCCTTTCTGTAGGTACATGGTCGCGCGGTGGCGCGAGCGGGACGAGCGGGAGGCGTTCCGCGTGTACCTGAGCGAGTCGGTGCGCCTCATGGCGCAGGGGAAGTGGCTCAAGGAGCCCTTCCTGAGCATCGTCAACGGCGGTGCGGGCGATGGGTCCGAGGCGGAGGACACGCGCGGCGGCGACGAGATCGCCGCAGACATCATCGAGCGGATGGGATTGAAGGTGGTCTAGGTGAACCTTCTCGACCTGATGATTAAGGTCGGCCTCAAGGACGAGGCCAGTGGCAAGGCCGAGGGCGTGGCCTCGAAGGTCGTGGGCACGCTCGGCAAGGCCGGCGCGACCGCCGCCAAGGCGATAGGCGTTGGCGTCGCCGCCGTGGGGGCGGGCGTCGCCGCCGTCACGGGCATGAGCATGAGCGCATACGCCGCATACGAGCAGAACGTCGGCGGCATTAAGAAGATATTCGGCAACATGGGCAAGTCCCTCGAGGACTACGCCGCCATGACCGGCCAGACCGTCGAGCAGTGCTCCGGTAAGTGGGAGCAGCTCGAACAGGCCCAGACGACGGTGCTGGCCAACGCCGACCGCGCCTACATAACGGCCGGCCTGAGTGCCAACCGGTACATGGAGCAGGTGACGGGCTTCTCGGCCTCGCTTGTCTCCTCGCTGGGCGGCGACACGTCAAGGCGGCCGAGTACGCCAACACGGCCATGGTCGACATGAGCGACAACGCGAACACCTTCGGCACGGCGATGGAGGACCTCCAGAACGCCTACCAGGGCTTCGCGAAGCAGAACTACACCATGCTCGATAACTTGAAGCTCGGATACGGCGGAACCAAGGAGGAGATGCAGCGCCTCGTCAAGGACGCGCACGCGGTCAACTCAGCCGTGGACGAGTCGAGCCTATCCTTCGATAACGTCGTGCTGGCCATTCACACGATGCAGGAGCAGATGCAGATCGCCGGCACGACCTCGCGCGAGGCCGCCACGACCATCGAGGGCTCCTGCAACATGGCGAAGGCCGCCTGGGAGAACTGGGTGACGGAGCTGAGCAAGGACGACGCCGACATGGGCAAGCTCACCGAGGAGCTGCTACAGTCGGTCGAGACGGCGGCATCGAACGTCGTCCCGCGCGTTGCGACCATCGTCGGCACGGCGCTGTCGCAGCTACCGAGCCTTGTCACGTCGGTCGGTCCCGTGCTCGGCCAAGCGTTTGTCGACATCTTCACTCAGGCGCTCGACAGCGCGGCTGAGGCCGTGCCCGGGCCCATGGGCGACATCCTCTCCGCCGTGTCGGACGGCGTGGACGAGATCGGCGAGCGCTTCAAGGGCCTTGTCGAGATCTGGGCGGTTGGGGACAACCCGTTGGAGTCGCTGCACCTTGCCATGGTCTACGGCTTGACGCTGCTCGAGGGCGACCTGTCCACGCTGCAGGAGAACATCACCTCATCGCTGCCCGGCATCGCCGAGGGCTTCGCCGACGTGGGCGGCGAGGTCGTTCCCAGGCTCGCCGAGGGAATCGAGATGGGACTGTCGTTCCTCTCCGAGACTGCGGCATCGCTTATGACATCGCTCGGCGGCTATCTGTCCGAGAACCTGCCATCCATCACGGAGAGCGGCCTGCAGATTCTCACCGGCCTCTCCGAGTCCATAGCCGAGAACGCGGGCGTTCTGGCAGAGGGCGCGGCGAACCTCATCGTCGGCTTGGCGCAGGGTATCGCCGACAGCCTGCCGACGCTCATCGAGCAGGCCCCGGTCATCGTGCAGAACCTCGCCAGCGCGATCAACGACAACGCGCCGATACTGCTCGGTGCCGGCATCCAGGCAATCGTGACGCTGGCGCTTGGCATCGTGCAGGCGATACCGACGCTCATCGCCAACATCCCGGCCATCTTCTCGGCCTTCGTCTCGGCTTGGTCGGCGCTCGACTGGCTGAGCCTCGGCAGGAACGCCATCACGTTCCTGGGCAACGGCATCACCGGCATGGCCGGTTTCGTCAGCTCGTGCGGCACCAACATCGTGTCCGCTATCCGCGGCGCAATCCAGAACCTGCCGTCCACCCTGGCGAGCATCGGCCGCAACGGAATCAGCAGCCTGGGCTCCGCCATCCGCGGCGCGGTCGGCTTCGTGACCTCGGCGGCCTCGAGCATCGGCAGCTCCATCATGAGCGCCCTGTCCTCAATCCCCGGCCGCGTGGCCTCCATCGGCTCGCAAATCGTGCAGGGCATCGCAAACGGAATCAGCGGCGCGGCCGGCGTGGTCGTAAGCAAGATTACCGGCGCGGTGGGCGGCGCCATCGACGCTGCCAAGAACCTGCTGGGTATCCACTCGCCCTCGCGTGTGTTCCGCAAGATTTTCGGCTACGTGATGCAGGGCGCGGCCCTCGGCATCGACGACACGGCGGACGAGCCCGTGAAGTCCATGAGGTCGGCGGTGCGCAACGTCGAGAAGGCCGCCGTGTTCGGTGTGAGCGTTACCGGCGGCGGAGCATACGGGGCGACCGCCAACGGAGCCGCGGGCTTCGCGGGCGGCGGCAACGTTTACAACCTCTACCTCGACGGCGACCTGCTGGGCGTCGACGGGCGCGTGGCCTCCGCCTTCAGGAGCTTCGTCGCGGCGGTGGAGCAGAGCATGGCGATGGGGGTCGCGTAGGATGGCGCAGGGAAACTGGGTTCAAGGCGGAAGCGGCTATCGCAAGTACTGCTGGTGCGCGTACGTGGACGTTGCTGAGGTCGGGCGCACGGACACCACCGTGACCTACCGCGTCACGCACGGATACGGCACGCGCTACGCCATCGACTGCTACGCAAACGGCAGCTCGTCGGCGGGCGGCTCGTGGAACGGCTCGGTATACTCGACGAACAACTCCGGCTGGGTATGGGTGCAGTGCACGTCGCGCGACGTCGTGCTCGTGCGCGGCAACGGCGACGCCTACAACCACACCTTCACTGGCCAGATTAACGTCACGGGCGGCTTCGGCAACGGAACGTCCAACGCATCAAACACCGTCACGGTCCCGTGCCGCGCCTACCACACGCCGCACACGCCGAAGAACATCAGGGCGGAGCGCCTGAGCGACACCAGCGCGAAGGTCAGCTGGGACGTCGACTACACGGGTATGAACGGCGACTACCCTTGGACGACCGTGACCGTCGGCGTGGCGAAGAACGGCCCCGGGAAGTTCACCGACGTCGGCACCGTTAGTTGGGATACCACGAGCCACACCTACAACGGCCTCGAGCCGGGCTGCATGTACATCTTCTCGGCCAAGGCGACGGGCCCCGGCGGCACGTCGGACTACGGCGTGAGCGCGCCGGCGATCTACACCACGCCGACGGCGCTCGGCATGCTCGAGGCAGTCAAGACGGAGGCGGCGAAGGTCGTGCTCAAGGGGCACGACGCGCCGGCCTTCGTCGACAGCTGGGAGTTCCAGCTCACGACCGACGGTAGAAAGACGTGGGTCGACGCGGACGTAAACGCCTCATGGGAGGACGAGGAGGCCCCGGCGGGAACGGTGCGCTACCGCGCCCGCGCGGTCAAGAACGGCCTCAAGGGACCGTGGACCGAGTCAAACGAGGTCACGACTATATGCCCACCGCTCGCACCGTCCATCAGGGGCGTCAGGGCGGCTTATGCCACCCGTTCGACCGCGACACTCGAATGGGTGCCAAACCATCCGGACGGCTCGGCGCAGGCCTCCGCTGAGGTGCAGATCACGACTCCTGCGGGCACCACTGCCACGACGGTCGAGGGCCCGGCTACGAGCCTGAAATTGCCGACGGATGCCAAGGGCATGTACACCGTGCGCGTGCGCACCAAGGGCCTCGACGAGGACTGGGGAGCGTGGTCGAGCGCGGCGGCCTATACCGTTGCGGACGCGCCCCAGACATTCTTCACCGACCCGGCTGCGGACGGGGCGACCCTGCGCGCGGTGCCGCATACCTTCACGTGGAAGGTGGCCGACGAGACGGGCGTCAGCCGACAGTATCTGTCTTTGTGCGACATCAGGGGCAACCTCCTGTGGAGCGGGACTGTGGACAAGGACGCACGCTCCTTTGTCCTCGGCTATGCGCAACACGCCTTCGTCAACTTCACGCCCTACAGGGTCATGCTAACGGTCACGGCCGGCTCGTCGCTATCGGTCACCGTCTCGAGAACTTTCCGGACCGACTGGGCACCGCCCGCCAAGCCGTCGCTAAACATCTTCGTCGACGAGAGGTTGGGATGCCAGCTGTCCGTATTCCCGGGCAAGGCCGACAGACACTATGACCCAATCCGAGGGCACTAAAAAGATAGGAGCCCCCGCTCGTG
>OIZQ01000310.1_pt1 | contig 28313 bp, 32 predicted proteins | sample 1588491 | NCBI WGS metagenome assembly OIZQ01 (sample SAMN03283262) | human gut metagenome | biome: human-associated habitat; material: feces | host: Homo sapiens | place: USA | collected 2013
GGAACGTCAAGGGCTGCGGCCCTTGACAATCCCAGTTTTTTTGACAGCATGAAGGGCGGGGATTCCCGCCCTTTTTCATGTGCGTTACAGGCGCGTTTCCGGTTCGCCGTGCGCTTCGGGGCACCTTACCGCCCGCACGCAGGGCGCATATCAGCGCATTTGCACATGGCATACGCGCACAGCTGCCGGAATCACAAGGCGCTGCTCCTTCAGGCGTTTGAGCAGCGCGTCGCACCCTGCGCAAACGTCCGTATAGGTTGCGTCAAAATCGCCCGTATACCATGGATCCGCAATATCGCGCGGATTCGCTGCGAAATCCAACAAGCGGCAAATCTTTCCGTCCGGATCACCGCCCGCAATGCGGCGCATGTCCGCAACATTCATTCGGTCCATGCCGATGAGGTAATCATACGCTTCGTAATCGCTCCGCTGCATTTGCCGCGCGCGCTTTGCGGAACAATCTATCCCCAACGTATCAAGAATCGCCGCCGTGCGTGGATGCACGGGGTTTCCTGTTTCTTCCGCGCTCGTTGCTGCGGAATCAACCAGAACCGATTCTCCAAGCTCCAGCCCGGCCACCCTGCTGCGCAAAATATATTCCGCCATCGGCGAGCGGCAAATATTGCCGTGGCAGACAAATAAAATCCGAATCTGTTTCTCCATAGCGTCAATTTCCAATGCTGTTTGGTTCGTGGTGTCAAGAGATGCCATGCAGCCGGAACAATGCAAGGAGGTTCCCATTCACAAGGCGTTTTCCCATCAGCTCGCGCGCCTTGTATGTTTTTTTCCTTCCCCGCAAGGCGCAATGCAGAGAGTTCTTCGCCCATGGTTTCCTGCTCTGCCATCAGCGTTTCATACAACGTTTCAAACGCGCCGAGGCGGTCGGCTGCCGCTTGTGCATTTCCGCAAAGGGCATAGCTTCCGTCCTGCATCCGGCAGGTCAAACGTTGCATAAAAGTCACCTCTTGAAAACTGTATTCGCATGATACTATATCACAGCATGCGCTTTTCCTGCAAGCGCATGGCCCGCATCTTTCCGGGCAAAAGCCCCGCTTTTTCCGAAAAAATGCGTCCGTTCTGCATTTTAGCTTGTTATTACCACAAAAATGATATAAAATCTGTAGGTATTATATATGCTTGGCATTTTGCCGGGCGCCATTTTATTTTTGCCGCGCATGCGGCGCATCTGCAAACCTACAGGAGGAAACGCAATTATATGGACTTATTCGCAAAATGCACCAATCCCTATGTTGATGAGATCCGGGCGGCGGACATCTATCCTTACTTTCACAAGCTCGAATCGCGTCAGGATGTTGAGGTCGTCATGGAGGGCAAGCGCCGCATTATGCTCGGCTCCAATAACTATCTCGGCCTTACCACGCACCCGCGTGTAATCGAAGCGGGTCTCAAAGCGCTTGAGCGGTATGGCTCCGGTTGCTCCGGCTCGCGTTTTCTCAACGGCACGCTGGCGCTGCACGTGGAGCTTGAGGAAGAGCTGGCGGATTTCATCGGTAAGGAATCCGTTATGACGTTTTCTACAGGCTTTCAAAGCAACCTTGGCATCATCAGCGCCATCGCGGGCAAAGATGACTATATTCTCTGTGACAGGGAAAACCACGCAAGCATTTATGATGGCTGTAAGCTCAGCTATGCCACCATGCTCCGCTACCGCCATAACGACATGGCGGATCTTGAAAAAAAGCTGCAAAGCGTCCCCGAAACCGCAGGCCGGCTGATTGTGACCGATGGCGTATTCAGCATGGGCGGCGACATCTGCAACCTGCCGGAGATCGTCCGCCTTGCCAAGCAGTACGGCGCACGCGTCATGGTGGATGATGCGCACGGTCTTGGCGTGCTCGGCGCGCACGGGCGCGGCACTGCGGAACATTTCGGCCTTACGGATGAGGTTGATATCATCATGGGCACATTCAGCAAATCCCTTGCGAGCCTCGGCGGCTATATGGCTGCGGATGCGCGCATTGTGGACTATGTGCGCCATGCCTCGCGCCCGTTTATTTTCTGCGCTTCCATCCCGCCTGCAAGCTGCGCCACAGCGCTCGAAGCCCTGCGCGTTCTCAAGGAAACACCGGAGCTTCCGGCACGCCTTGCTGCGCTTTCTTCCTACATGCGCCGCGGCCTGCGCGAGCGCGGTATCGCCATCCGCGAAAGCACCACGCCCATTATCCCCATTTATACTTACGATACCATGAATACGCTGAAAACGGCCAAGCGCCTTTATGATGAGGGCGTTTATGTAAACCCTGTGCTGCCGCCCGCCACACCTGCCACGGAGTGCCTGCTGCGCACGAGTTATATGGCTACGCTTACCGAACCGCTTCTTGATGAAGCGCTGGATATTTTTGAAAGGGTGTTGAAGCAGGATGCCGAATAAGGTTGCAATCATCACCGGCGCTTCAGGCGGCATCGGCCTTGCCACAGCAGCGCTGTTCGCTGAAAAAGGGTACGCGGTTTACGGTCTTTCCCGCAAGCCCTATGACAGCGGCCCCGTAATCCACATCCCCACGGATGTAACGGATGCATCAAGCGTGCGGGCTGCGGTTTCCACGGTAATCGCCGGGGAGGGCCGGATTGACGTGCTCGTCTGCAACGCGGGCTTTGGCATCTCCGGCGCGATTGAATTCACGGAGCCTTCCGATGCGAAGCGCCAGTTCGATGTAAACTTTTTCGGTGCGCTTCACTGCATTCAGGCCGTGTTGCCGCAGATGCGCGCGCAACACAGCGGCTGCATCCTCTGCGTAAGCTCGGTGGCCGCAGTGCTTTCTATCCCCTTCCAAAGCTTCTATTCTGCGGCGAAAGCGTCCATCAACGCACTTTGCGCAGCGCTTGCCAACGAAGTGCGCCCCTATGGGATCCGAGTTGCGGCACTTATGCCGGGAGACATCAAAACCGGCTTTACCGCTGCACGGGAAAAGAGCTTTGCTGGCAAAGACGTGTACCCTGCCCTGCCGCGTTCTGTGGCCACAATGGAGCACGATGAGGCAACCGGCATGGAGCCTGTATATATCGCCCATAAGCTATTCCGCCTTTCACAGAAGCGTGCGCTTAAGCCGAACTATACGGCAGGGCTTCAGTATCAGTTTTTCGTGATGCTGCGCAAATTTCTGCCCTACCGTTTTATTAACTGGCTTGTGGGAATGCTTTACGCAAAATAGCGGGTTGTTGACGTGCTCCGTTTCTTGGGATAAAATAAAATCCGAACCCCCATCTTTTGGAGGTTCGGATTTTGTTCTGCAGCGCAAGCCATCATTCGGTTTATTGGAGGTGTAACCCCTTGGAGAAAAGGCTTCTGCTCGTTATGAACCCCTGCGCAGGGATCAAAAAGGCCAATCGCTACCTGCCAGACCTGCTCCGCCTGTTTTCCGATTACGGCTATGTAAGCACCGCTTATATGACCGGGAAACGCGGCGATGGCACTGAATTCGCACGAACCCACGCGGCTGAGGCCGACCTTATCGTTTGCATCGGCGGCGACGGCACGCTTAACGAAGTAATTGAGGGTTTGCTCAAATCAGGCGCGGGTTGTCCGCTTGGCTACATACCTGCCGGCAGCACAAACGACTTTGCGACAAGCCTCAAGATCTCTTCCAATGTCATGCAGGCTGCACGCGACATTATGGAAGGCAGGCCGCGCACAATTGACCTCGGGAGCTTCAACGGCCGCTGCTTCTCCTATGTTGCCTCCTTCGGCGCGTTTACGGAAGCCGCTTACAGCACCCCGCAGGAAGTTAAGAACATGCTTGGGCACCTGGCCTACATTTTTGAAGGCATGAAGGATCTTGCGAACATCCGCCCCATCCATCTGCGGCTTGAAACGGACAGCGGCAATGCGTTTGAGGACGACTATATCTTCGGCGCAATCAGCAACTCCACCTCCATCGCCGGCTTTTTAACGATGGATCCCACGCGCGTCATCATTGACGACGGGCTTTTTGAGATTACGCTCATCAAAATGCCGACGGCTCCGATGGATTTAAGCCGCATTCTCTATTCGCTGCAAACGCAGCAATATGACGATAAGCTGATCCATGCCTGCACGGCCGCCCGGGCAGTGATTCATTCGCCCGCCGCCGTTCCCTGGACGCTCGATGGTGAATACGCAAGGGGCGAAACGGATATTATTGTAGAAAATCTGCATAACGCATTGAGGTTGGTGGTTAACGAAACATGATAAGACGGATTTCCAACTGGCTGAAGCAAAACAAGCACGCATGGCTTGCGCTGTATCTGCCGATTTATCTGATTGGCTTTTTCTGGGTGGAAAGCTATGTGCCTTCCGATTCCAATTACTGGGTATCCTATACGCCGCTGGACGACCTGATCCCCTTCGTGGAATACTTTGTGATTCCATATTACCTTTGGTATCCGTTCATGGTCGTAACCGGGCTGTATCTGCTGTTCCACGATGCGCCGGCTTTCAGCCGCTACATGATTGCAATCGCAGTCAGTTTTACTGCGAGCATCCTATTCTTTGCCCTTTTCCCCAATGGGCAGAACCTGCGCCCCGCCGTTTTTGAGCGGGACAACATTTTCACACGCATGATGGGCCTGATCTACGCGGCGGACACCAATACAAACGTTTTGCCGAGTATCCATGTGATCGGGTCGGCACTCGTCGTGTTTGCTTTGTTTGACACAAAGTGCTTTAAGGCCCGGCGTTTCGCCTGGATGAAAGCAGGGGCCGTCCTGCTCGCCATCCTGATCACCCTTGCAACGGTATTTGTTAAGCAGCATTCCGTGCTTGATATTTACGCAGGGCTGATCGCGTGCATCCCGCTTTACTTCCTCATTTACAACAAGAAGATGCGCGCCTGGACGGATCGGACTTTTGGAAAACCCGCTGCTGGGAAACCCGCTGCGGCATAAAAAGAGAACTGAAAAGCGGAGGATGTTGTCCTCCGCTTTTTAATTTGCAATTCGTTTATTCGGCAGGCGTCACCACGGAATAATCCACGATGCAGCCGCAGGGGCAAACCTTTGCGCATTCGCCGCAGCGCGTGCACTTTTCCGGATCGATCCTTGCAAAGCCGTTTTCAACCGTGATCGCATCGTATTTACAGGTCTTTACGCAGCGCTGGCAGGCAATGCACGCCTTCATGCAAGCGGCACGCGCTACGCGGCCGGAATCGCTGTTCCGGCAAAGCACGATAACCTTCGTGTCTGCAGGTGTAATGCGGATAACATTGCGCGGGCACTTGTCAACGCAGTTGCCGCAAGCCACGCACTTGTTTTCATCGATCTTTGCAATGCCGTTTTCCATGCTGATCGCACCAAACGCACACACACGCGCACAGTCGCCCAAGCCGATGCAGGCAAAGCGGCACTGTTTTGGGCCGCCCGCCACACCCGCCGCGGTTGCGCAGCTCTTGTAGCCATCGTATTCATAGCGCTCGGTTGCAACGCCGTTGTGGCCCTGGCAGATCACGCGGGCAACCATCTTTTCGCCCTGCTCAACCGAAAGGCCCAGCACCGCGCCAACGGCCTCCGCATTTGCAGCGGGGCAGCCGCTCGGCTTTGCCTTGCCTTCCACAACGGCTTCGGCAAACGCATCGCAGCCTGCAAAGCCGCATGCGCCGCAGTTTGCACCGCCCACGAGTTCGCGCACCTGCGCAATGCGCGGGTCGGTTTCCACTTTCAGCTTTTTATCCGCGAACTCAAGCACAAGGCCGAAAATCAGGCCGATCACGCCCAGCACGGAAAATGCCAGTATAACGGGAATCCAGTCCATGTCTTTACCTCCTTAATTTCCAAGGCCCGAGAAGCCCATGAACGCCACTGCCATCAGGCCTGCCATGATGAGCGAGCCGGAGAAGCCCTTGAGGCATTGTGGGACCTTCGAGGTTTCCAGTCGCTCGCGCACGCCGGCCATCAGGACGATCGCAAGCAGGAAACCGAGCGCGCCGAACGTACCGTTGAGGATGGAATAGAACAGGTTGTATCCGCTGTTGATGTTCAGGATGGTCACGCCCAGCACCGCGCAGTTGGTGGTGATAAGCGGGAGGTAGATCCCCAGTGCGCGGTAAAGCGACGGGCTCGTTTTCTTCAGGAACATTTCAACCAACTGCACAAGGCTTGCAATCACGATGATAAATCCGATGGTGTTCAGATACTCGAGCGAAAGCGGCACAAGCACAAGATCATACAGCAGCTTCGTGAACAGCGAGGCGATTGCCATAACAAACGTCACCGCAATGCCCATGCCCGCCGCCGTTTCCACCTTATTGGAAACGCCGAGGAACGGGCAGCATCCCAGGAAGCGGGAGAAGATGTAGTTGTTGGTAAGCACGCAGCTCACCATGAACAAAAGGATTTTTGCAATCTCGCTCATGCGTGGATGACCCCTTTCTCATCCTTTTTCTTCTTTTCAAAGTGCTGGGTAACCAGATTGGATATGGCCAGCACGCCGCCGAACACCATAAAGCCGCCCGGCGCAAGGATCATGAGAAGCATGGGCTCATAGCCCGCTCCGAACACATTGAGGCCGAAGATGGTGCCGTTGCCGAGAAGCTCACGGATGATGGCGATGCAAGTGATTGCAAGCGTGAAGCCGCAGCCCATGCCGACGCCGTCCACCGCGGAAGCCAACACGCCGTTTTTGCTTGCGAACGCTTCAGCGCGCGCAAGGATGATGCAGTTCACCACGATGAGCGGGATGAACACGCCCAGGCTCTCGTACAAATCATGCAGGAATGCTTGCATGAACATCTGCACAATGGTCACGAATGTGCAGATAACTGCGATGAACGCAGGGATGCGCACCTTATCCGGGATGATGTTGCGCAGCAGTGAAATTACCACGTTGGAGCCGACGAGCACGAACGTGGCTGCCGCTCCCATGCCGACCGCATTGACCGCGCTCGTTGTGGAAGCGATGGTGGGGCAGGTGCCGAGCACCAGCCTGAGCGTGGGGTTTTCGGCGATGATGCCGTTCATGAACACGCTTGAAAGGCTCTTTTCCTTCTTAGGCATTGGCGGTTCCCTCCTTCTTTTGCTTCTTCAGGCGGCCGTAAAGCCGGGGTTTGTCGTACTTGTCGATCAGCGGAGTCACGATGTTGCCGATGAGGATGGCATAGGTGACGCCCTCAGGGTACGCACCGAAGTTGCGGATTACGCAAACGAGCACGCCGCAGAGCGCAGCATAAATGAACTGGCCGCGGGGGTTCATGGGGCTCGTGGTGTAATCCGTTGCCATAAACACCGCGCCGAAGAGCACGCCGCCCATCAGCAGCTCATTGAGTACGTTTTGGCCGACCAGCGCCGAAAGCGCTGCGAACACCGCAAGGAAAGTAACGGGGATACGCCAGGAGATCACTCTGCGCACAAGCAGGTAAATGAGGCCGAGAAGGATCGCAGCCTTGCAGACTTCGCCGATGCTGCCGGGAATGTTGCCAAGGAAAAGGTCCATGGTGCTGGCTTCATAGCCCGCAAGCGGCGTTGCAGAAGTCACGGCGTCCGCACCGCTCCAACAGGTGGGCAGCGCATAGGCGGTCGCGCCCGTCATACGGGCCGGCCAGCTTGCAAGCAGCACCGCGCGTGCGAGCAGCGCCGGGTTCAGGAAATTGTCACCAATGCCGCCGAAAAGCTGCTTGGTGATGACAATTGCAAACAGCGCGCCGACTACGGGCATCCACCAGGCTGCGGTGGAGGGCAGGTTGAGGCCGAGAATCAGGCCCGTAACGGCTGCCGAAAGATCATAGATACGGATGGGCTGCTTCGTGATGCGCTGCCAAAGATATTCAAACAGCACGCACGAAAGGATGGAGACGGCAATCACCATCGCGGCGGAAAGGCCGAAATAGTAGATGCCCGCTGCCGTTGTGGGGAGAAGCGCAATCAGCACATCGCGCATCAGCACCTGCGTGTTGGCTCCGCTGCGAATGTGCGGCGCCGTGGAAAGGTAAAGCTTCATGGTTACTTCTTCCTCCTTGCTTCAAGCGCAATCGCGTCCTTTGTGTTTTTGAAGGACGCCGTCAGCCAGCGCCTTGCCGGGCAGTTGTAGGAGCAGCAGCCGCAGAGGATGCAATCCATCACGTGGTGTTCCTTTGCGGAAGCAAGGTCGCCCCTGTCGCAATAATGCTTGATGCGATAGGGATCCAAGCCAATGGGGCAGGCCTCAACGCAGCGCCCGCAGCGGATGCAGGGAGATTCATCCACGCTGCGCGCGTCTTTTACGTTATACACTACGATGCCGTTGTTTGCCTTGGTCATCGGAACATCCGTATCCGGAACGCAAAGGCCGGTCATGCCGCCGCCAAATACGATCTTGCCGGGTTCTTCTGAGAAGCCGCCGCATTCGCCGATCACATCGGCGATGATTGTGCCGATCCGAAGGCGCAGGTTGGCAGGATGCTGAACACAGCCCGTCACCGTTGTGATACGGTCGATCAACGGCCGCCCGTCGATCACCGCATCCGCCACAGCCGCAGCAGTTCCCACGTTCATCACGATGGTATGCACCTCAATGGGGAGCTTGCCGCTCGGCACTTCGCGGCCGGTTACCGCCTTAATGAGCTGCTTTTCACCGCCCTGCGGGTACTTGGTGCGCATCACGGCGATTTCCACACCCTCGCGGCCGGAGGCCGCCTTGCGCATGGCTTCAATCGCCTCAGGCTTGTTATCTTCAATTGCAATGACGCCGCGCTTTACATTGAGCGCCCGCATGACGGCGCGCAGGCCATCCACGATTTTGCCGGAATGCTCTATCATCAGGCGGAAGTCCGCTGTGAGGAAGGTTTCACACTCGGCGCCGTTGAGAATGATGGTGTCGCAGGTCTTTCCTTCGGGAAGGGACAACTTCACATGCGTGGGGAAGGATGCGCCGCCCATGCCGCAGATGCCGGCAGCTTTCACGGCCGGGATAACAACTGCAGGGTCAACGGTTTCTACATTGCCATAGCCCTTGATGCCTTCCACCCATTCATCCGCAAAGTCGTTTCGGATCACAACGCACATCACGGGAGCTGCGCCCAGATGCTGGCGTTCCTCCACAGCCGTGACCTCGCCGGAGACGCTCGCATGCACAGGCAGCCCAAGGCCGCCCACAGGTTCGCCAATCACCTGGCCGATCTTTACAAGGTCGCCCTTGTTCACGCAGGGTTTGGAAGGAGCGCCCAGATGCATTCCCATGGGAATGCATACCGTATCGGACACGAAGTCTCGAATGGGGATGTTTCGGGTTGGCATCTTCCCCTCATGCTGACCATGCATGGGGTGTACGCCGCCCTTGAATGAATACTTCGGCAAATAAAGCACCAGCCTTTCGGAGTTGAATAAAATCGCTCATATAGTAATTGTATGAACAGAATTTCCAAGCGATATTATAACACATATATTTTCGACTTGCATCAAATTTGCACGATTTTTTGCCACAATTCTAGAATTTTTGCGATTTCAGATGTGTGTTTTCAATGACGTTCCTGTTATTTTTTTAACCTTTTTCCAAAAGCACGCAGGCATGCCAAAAGGATTAAAAATCCGCCGAACATCCTCCGGAGCCATGGTGCGTCAATCCTACCCGCAAGGAAGGATGCGGCGAGAGCGCCCAGCGCCCCCGCAAAGATAATGGGCAGGCAGGCGCGCAGGTGCAGCCGCCCCGCCTTTGCATGGATTACAAGCGCAGCCACGGCCGCAGGCAGGAATGCGAGCACGTTTACGCCCTGCGCGGCATGCTGCGGCAAGCCGAGCGCAAGCGTCAGCACAGGGATCAGCAGCGTTCCGCCGCCCATGCCCATGCCCGCTGCAACGCCTGCGCAAAGCCCCGAAAGGATGTACCAGAGCCAGTTCATGCAAGCACCATCCATATGCCCGCAAAAAACATCAGCGCAGTAAAAATGCGGTTCAACCAAACGGATTTCAGCTTGCCCGTTAAAAATGCGCCGCCTATGCTGCCTATTGTAAGCGCGGGCGCAACATAAATGAGCGCCTGCCAATCCACCGCCCCCTGCAGCGCATAAATCGTCCCTGTTACAGCGGAAAGCGGCAGAATAATGCTGATGGCGCTCGCGTGGGCGCTCGGCGCTTTCATCCCGCACACCTTTTCAAGCATTGGAACAGCCACCATGCCCCCTCCACCGCCAAACAGCCCGTTACAGGCGCCGGTCAAAAGTCCGACCGCCCATTTTTTCCAAACCGATTGTTTTTTTTCCATGCGCTTAGTATGCCGCGCGGGTCAGGTCAGCATGCGGGCTTTACAATCCTGCCGCAGCTTGGTATGATAACGACATGTTCTACTGAACCTATTTAAAATCGGGCGCTTCACAAGAGCGCACGTGAAGGAGATCTGCATACATGACCGAAAAAGAATACGTTAGTTTTTTGCTCTTGTTCATCCTATGCGTGCTGGGCACCGCTTTTAAGCTTTGGGATTATTTCCGCGTGCGCAGCGCTGTGAAGGCCGAACGTGCAAGGGTTGGTTCGCAAACCGGGCGCATCGTTATCAAGGCGGACTGGCGGGCCTGGCTCAGCACGCTTCTTCTGTTGCTCGGCGTGCTTGCGCCGGTAGTCACAGGCTCTATCCTTAATCCCGTTCCGCTTGCAATCTTCATTCTGTTCGCGCTCGCCGCGTTGTATTATTTTTTCCACGGCCTTCTTTGGCGCGTTACTTTGGAAGAAGAAACCTTTACCTGCCGCACCATGACGGGCAAGGAATCCACCTACCGCTACGACGGCGTGCGCCGCATCGTCCCTATGGGAAAAAGCAAGCGGAAGATGGACGGCACCCGCCTTGTGATGCGCGACGATACCGTTGTCTTCATCGACCGCACCCTTTATGGCCTCGAAACGCTGGAGCGCCGCGTCAGAGATGCGCTCGGTGAAAGCTTTATTGAGGAAGCATCGCTGAATCCCATCAAGCCGCTGCGGTAAGGCTTGCATCAAGCCTAGCGGTAAACCTCCGTCAGGGCGTTATACTTGCCTTTTTTCGTTATGCCAAGCACACCGCGGTAAACAAACCGCCCATAGCCGCGTACGGAAAGCAGATCGCCTTCGCGCGGCGTAGCCGCGCCGCTTTCACAAAGCCGCCCGTTCAGAAACACGCGCCCTGCGCGGAACAACGCAAGGCTTTCCCCGCGTGAAAGGTTCCAGACATGGGCGCAAAGCGTGTCTGCGCGCACGGACGCGACCTGCACCGTTTTCGGTTCCAACCGGAAGAGCGCGCCTTCCGGCGGCGCCTCCGCGATTACACAGCGCACATGCGTGCGGCGTACCTCGTTCAGGGTTTCCGTTAAAAAGGGGGCAAGGCGTTCCTCACAGAACACATATGCCTCGCATTCGCGCACCACGATGTCCCCAAGCGTATCGCGTTCGATGCCAAGGCCCATCAGCGCGCCGAGAAAATCCCGGTGCGTAAGCGGCTCCGCAAATTGTGCGCTGCGCGGCCGCACAGCGATGCAGGCAATCGGGAATGGCTGCTCATATCCGCAAAGCCCCTCCGAGCCGAAGCGCACCATTCTGCGTTCGCAGCCCTTCATACCGCCGAAAGCCTCCCAGGGCACGGGGGGAAGCATTTTCTCCATTTTGTAAAACACGCTCTGCTCCTGAATTCCCAAAAACGGCGTAAATACATACGTCCCATTTTGATACGCCCGTTCTGCAAGCTCCAAAAAACGCTTTTGCAATTGTTCCGGCCGTTCCTCCATGCGTCTCCCCTTTTCTTTCCCTTTTCCTTTTATTTTAACACATCCGCCCGCCGCTTTCATCCTGGTGCACGCGTCGGGATTATATTGTATGCCTTGTCCGCTTTATTGATTTATCGCTCTACTTGACTAAAGCGGCGACGTATGCTATACTTGTGCAAACAGTTTGAATCAGGAGGGCAGCATGAACGCACCGGCCGCGCGCAAACGCAGCGAACTCGCCATATTGGAGCTGCGCGCACTGTATGAACAATACGGATACCGCGAATTCCGCATGAGCAGGTTTGAGGAATATGACTTTTACGCCGAATACCGCAGTTTTTTGCAGGCTGAAAACATCCTCACCTTTCACGACCCGAGCGGCAAGCTCCTTGCGCTTAAGCCGGACATCACGCTTTCCATTGTGCGCAGCGTCAAGGAAGGCGCTTCCCTGCCCCAGCGGCTCTGTTACAGCGAAACGGTATACCGCGCTGCCGGCGATGCACGCTCCTTCCGTGAGATCCCACAGGTAGGGTTGGAATATATCGGAGAAATCGGCCTTTATGCCATGTGCGAGGTGCTCTCCCTCGCCCTTGACAGCCTTGCTGCACTTTCGCCCGATTTCATCATGGATGTTTCGCATGTGGGCCTTGCAGGAGGGCTGCTTGCGGAAACCGGCCTCCCCGCTTCGGAGCAGGCGAAGCTTTCAGCCTGCATCCGCGCAAAAAATGCGCACGAGCTTGCAGCATTGTGCGCGGCAAACGGCGTGCATGCAGCGCTTGCGGAAAAGCTTGCGCAGCTTTCCATGCTTTACGGCCCATCCGGCGCAATGCTCCCTGCGGTGCGCGCGCTCGATGTAAACGAAGTCACCCACGCCGCAATCGAAGAGCTTTCCGCGCTTTGCAGCGCCCTTTCCCATGCGGGCTGTGGCAGCGTAAATTTGGATTTTTCGCTTTTGAGTGACTTATCCTATTACAACGGCGTGATCTTCCAGGGTTTTTTGCCTAAGCTTCCCGCATGCGTGCTTTCCGGCGGGCGCTATGACAGCCTGTTGCAGCGGATGCATAAGCCTGGAGGCGCCATCGGCTTTGCGGTAAATGTGGGGCTTCTCGATGCCCTTGGAACGCCGCCCGAAGCGTATGATGCCGATGTGCTCCTGCTTTACGGCACGGACGCAGAGGCTCCGGAGGCGCTCCGCCGTGCGCGGGAACTTGTTGGCGCGGGCAAGCGCGTTTCCGTGCACAAAGCAGAGGACGGCGCAGTGCGCGCCAGGGAAACGCTCCGCATCGGAGCGGAAAAAAACAGATAACAAGGGGACAACGGCTTTGAAGGATTGGATCAGCGTCGCTCTGCCAAAGGGCAGACTCGGCGAAAAGGCTTACGATTTATTTGAACGCATCGGCTTCGGCTGCCCCGCCATCCGCGAGGACAACCGCAAACTGATCTTTGAAAACGTGGAAGCGCGCGTACGCTATTTCTGGGCGAAGCCCTCGGATGTTGCGATTTACGTGGAACGCGGCGCTGCGGATGTGGGCGTTGCGGGCAAGGATATCCTGTTGGAATATGCGCCCGAAGTGTACGAGCTTTCCGACCTTCGCATGGGCAAATGCCGCATGATGGTGGCAGGCCGCCCGGGCGCACTCCGGGAAGCAGGGCGCGCCCTCCGCGTCGCTACCAAGTTCCCGCACATTGCAAGCGCGTACTTCGCTGCCCAAAGCCGTGATATCGACATCATTCAGCTCAACGGCTCCATTGAAATCGCGCCGCTGCTCGACCTTTCGGATGTGATCGTGGACATCGTGGAAACGGGAACAACGCTGCGGGAAAACGGCCTTATTCCGCTGGAGGAGGTCGTTCCCATCAGCGCCCGCTTTGTCGCCAACAAGGTAAGCTATAAGTTTAAAAATGCGCGCGTGCGTGAAATGCAGGAGCGTCTTGACGCGCTCACCGCGCTGAAATGAGGGGTTTCACATGATACGGATTCTTGATTCCAACAAGCTGGGCGCGGAAGCCGTGCTTGCACGCCGGGAGGATGCGCCGGATGTGTCCGCGCAGGTTGCGGACATCCTTGCCGCCGTGCGCCGGGAGGGCGACACGGCCGTGCAGCGCTATTGCGCCGCGTTTGACGGCATGCCGGAAGGCACGGCGCTTGAGGTGCCCATGGAAGAACTTTTCACCGCATGTGATGCAGTGGAGCCGGAGTTCCTTGAAATTTTGCAGGAAGCCGCCGAAAACATCCGTGCGTTCCATAAGCGCCAGGTGCGGGAAGGGTTTGTGGTGAGCGAACAAAACGGCGTGGTGCTCGGGCAAAAGGTGACGCCGCTTGCACGCGTGGGCCTTTACGTGCCGGGCGGCACGGCAAGTTATCCTTCCACCGTGCTGATGGACTGCATCCCGGCAAAGCTTGCAGGCGTGCGGGAGGTCATCATGGCAACGCCCGCAAAAGGCGGCAAAATTGCGCCGGAGCTCCTTGCGGCGGCAGCCGTTGCCGGCGTGGACCGCGTGTTCCGCATCGGCGGTGCGCAGGCCGTCGCCGCGCTTGCATACGGCACAAAGCACGTTCCCCGGGTGGATAAAATCGTCGGCCCCGGCAACGTCTATGTTGCGGAAGCCAAGCGGCAGGTGTTCGGGCTTGTGGATATCGATATGATCGCAGGGCCGTCCGAAATTCTCATTCTTGCGGATGGCACCTGCAACGCCCGCTTCGTGGCGGCGGATTTGCTTTCTCAAGCGGAGCACGACGCAAATGCTTCCGCCGTGCTTGTAACGACGAGCGAAAGGCTTGCAAAAGCCGTACAGGCGGAGCTTGAACGCCAGCTTGCGCAACTGCCCCGCGCAGAGATCGCCCGGGCTTCCATCGAAGCCAACGGAAAGATCATCCTCGTGCCCACGCTCGCCGCCGGCATTTCTATCGCAAACGAAATCGCCCCGGAGCATCTGGAGCTTTGCGTGGATGAGCCGTTCGCCTATCTCGGGCAGATTCAAAATGCCGGTTCCATATTCCTCGGGAAATATTGTCCGGAGGCGCTCGGCGATTATTTCGCAGGGCCCAACCACACGCTGCCCACCAACGGCACGGCCCGGTTTTCAAGCCCCCTTTCGGTGGATGACTTTGTGAAAAAATCCCAGTTTTCCTATTATACGCCGGAAGCGCTTGCCCGCGTTTGCGAACGGGTAGCCTGCTTCGCGCGGAAGGAAGGGCTGGATGCGCACGCCAAAAGCGCTTTGATCCGATCGGAGGAGGGGGCAGAATGAGCCGTTTTTTCAGCAGCCGCTTCGCTTCTCTTGCGCCCTATGTCCCCGGAGAGCAGCCGCAGGATCAGCAATATGTGAAGCTCAACACCAATGAATCGCCCTATCCCCCCTCCCCGCGCACACGCACCGCCGTTTCGGATGCGGAGCTTGCGCGGCTGAACCTTTATCCTGACCCGACAGGCACGCGCCTGCGTGAAGCGCTTGCCGCGCGTTACGGCGTGAAGCCCGCAAACGTTCTTCTTGCCAACGGCTCGGATGAAATCCTCTCTTTCGCTTTTATGGCCTTTTGCGACGCGGAAACGCCCGTTGCATTTCCGGACATCAGCTACGGGTTTTATCCCGTTTATGCGGCACTTTATGGGCTTGCGGCCGAGGAGATCCCGCTCAGAGCAGATTTTTCCATGGATGTGGACGCATTTTGTGCTTCGCGCGGCATGCGCGTGCTTGCAAACCCGAATGCGCCGACGGGCATGGTTCTGCCGCTTTCTGAAATCGAACGCATCCTTTCGAGCGATCCGGACCGCGTGGTGCTTGTGGATGAAGCCTATGTGGATTTCGGCGCGCAAACGGCGCTTCCCCTGCTTGCAAAGTATGAGAATCTCCTCGTCGTACGCACATACTCCAAATCCCGCTCCATGGCAGGCGCGCGCCTCGGCTTCGCGCTTGGGAGCGAAGCGCTTATCGGCGACCTTGAGACGATCCGCTTTTCCACAAACCCTTACAACCTGAACCGGCTCACCCTGCTTCTGGGCGAAGCCGCCGTTGCGGACGATGCGTATTACATGGAAAACTGCAAAAAAATCGCCGCAACGCGGGAACGTACCGCCGCACGCCTCAAGGAACTCGGCTTCACGCTCGCTCCTTCCCAGGCGAACTTCCTGTTTGCAAGCCATCCGGCGGTTTCCGGTGAAACGCTTTACAGCGCCCTGAAGTTGCGCGGCGTACTTGTGCGGCACTTCAAAAAGCCGCGCATTTCGGAGTATGTGCGCATCACCATCGGCACGCCGGAACAGATGGAAGTGCTTTTCGCCGCCATTGAGGACATTCTGAAAGGAGACACAGCATGCGCACCGCAACGATAAACCGCACAACAACAGAAACGGACATCCGCCTTTCGCTTGCGCTTGAAGGCGCGGGAAAAGCCGAGATCAATACCGGCTGCGGGTTTCTGAACCACATGCTGACGCTTTTTGCCGCACACGGCCGCTTTGACCTTTCCGTTTCCTGTAAGGGCGATACGGAGGTGGACGATCACCACACCGTAGAGGATGTCGGCATCGCACTCGGGGAGGCTTTTGCGGAAGCGCTTGGCGGCAAGCGCGGCATCTGCCGCTACGGGAGCTGCATTTTGCCGATGGATGAAGCGCTCATCCTCGCCGCCGCCGATTTTTCCGGCCGGAGCCTGCTCTGCTGTGACCTTTCCCTTCGGAGCGAAAAGGTTGGCACGTTTGACACGGAGCTAGTGAAGGAATTTCTGCTTGCTTTCACCCGAAAAGCGGAGCTTACGCTGCACATAAAGCAGCTTGCTGGAGAAAATTCGCACCACATCATCGAAGGCTGCTTCAAAGCGCTTGCGCGCGCGCTCCGCGCCGCTGTAAAGCTCGACCCGGAGTGTCCCGATGAAATTCCCTCCACAAAGGGGGTGCTCTGATGCTTGCAATCGTCGATTACGGCGTTGGCAACCTGTTCTCGCTCAAAAGCTCCCTTGCGCGCATCGGTGCTTCCGCCTGCGTCACCGGCGATGCGGACGAGCTGCGACGGGCGGACCGCATCATTCTGCCGGGTGTGGGCGCGTTCGGCGATGCGGCAAAAAAGCTGCGGGAAAGCGGCCTTGCTTCAGTTGTAACGGAAGAAGCGCGGCAGGGCAAGCCGCTTTTGGGCATTTGCCTCGGAATGCAGCTTCTGTTTGAAAAAAGCTATGAATACGGCGAGCATGCAGGGCTTGGGCTTTTGCCCGGCAGCGTACGCCCCATTGCGCCCGTGATCGGTCCGGGACGCAAGGTGCCGCACATCGGTTGGAATGCGCTTTCCTTCCCGGAGAACAAGCCGAAATCTCCGCTGTTTGCACAGGTGGATGCCGGCGAATGCGTATATTTCGTCCATTCTTTCGCAGCGATGGAATGCGATGCCGTCGTTTCTGCCACAGCTGAATACGGCGTACCGCTCACCGCTGCGGCCGAGCTTGGAACCGTGATGGGCGCGCAGTTTCATCCCGAAAAAAGCGGGGATGTGGGGCTTCGCATCCTCCGCGCGTTCTGCGCGCTGTAAGGAGGGCAGAGCATGCACATTTTTCCGGCAATCGATTTGCTTGAAGGCAAAGCCGTGCGCCTCGTGCGCGGCGATTATGCCCAAATGACCGTTTACAGCGAGAATCCGCCCGCTCTGGCCGAAGCGTTTGAGCGCGCGGGCGCGGAACACCTGCACCTTGTGGATCTTGAAGGCGCAAAAAGCGGAGATACGCCGAATTTTAACACGGTGCGCAGCATCCTTGCCGCAACAAAGCTCAAAGCCGAACTCGGCGGCGGCGTGCGCAGCGAGGAAGTGATCGAGCGCTATCTTGACGTGGGTGTTTGGCGCGTGATCCTCGGCACGGCGGCGCTGTGCGACCCTGCTTTCCTTGAACGCGCGGTGCGGCGCTTCGGCGCGCGCGTGGCCGTGGGCGTAGACGTGCGGGATGGTTTTGTCGCCACGCACGGCTGGCTTGAAACCTCCTCCGTCCGCTGTGAAGAATTTCTCGCCCGGCTTGCCGGCCTCGGCGTGCAGGGCGTCATCTGCACGGATATTTCCAAGGACGGCCTGCTTGCCGGCGCAAACCTTGCGCTTTATGACCGCCTTGCCTCCTGTTTCCCGCAGCTTGCGCTCGTCGCCTCCGGCGGGGTAACCACCCTTTCGGATGTGCGCGCGCTCACGGAGCTTGGGTTGTACGGCGCCATTCTCGGAAAAGCGTTGTACGAAAAGAAAATTGACCTCGCCGCAGCCGTCGCGGCAGCAAAGGAGCGCGCATGATCGCAAAACGCATCATCCCCTGTTTGGATGTGAAGGACGGGCGGGTCGTGAAAGGCGTGAATTTTCTCGGCCTTGCCGATGTTTCCTCCCCCGTGAAGCTCGCTTCGTATTACAGCGCCTGCGGCGCGGACGAGCTTGTGTTTTACGACATTACGGCCTCCGCCGAAGGGCGGCAGCTTTTCACCGAAATTCTCGCTGAAGTCGCCTCCACGGTGTTCATCCCGCTCACGGTCGGCGGCGGGATCAACAGCGTTTCGGATTTTGACCGCGTGCTCAAATGCGGTGCGGATAAGGTGAGCGTCAACTCCGGCGCACTGCGCAACCCTTCGCTCATCCGCGATGCGGCAAGAAAGTACGGCGACCAGTGCGTCGTCCTTTCTATCGATGCAAAGCGGGTAACCGGCAGTTTCCGCGTGTTCGCAAAGGGCGGGCGCGAGGATACCGGCCTCGGCCTGATCGAATGGGTAAAGCGCGGCGTTTCTTTGGGCGCGGGAGAGATTGTGCTCAACAGCATCGACACCGACGGCGTGAAGCAGGGCTTTGACCTTGAAATGCTCTCCGCCGTATGCGAGGCGGTGTCCGTCCCGGTGATCGCCTCCGGCGGCGCCGGCAGCGCGGCGCACTTCATCGAACTGTTTCAAACGCTTCCCAAAGTGGATGCGGGGCTTGCCGCCTCCATCTTCCACTTTGGCGAAGTGAAAATACCGGATCTAAAGCGCGCGCTTTTCGAAGCGGGCGTCACCATGCGAATGATAAAGGAGCAAACATGCTGAACCCCAACGAACTGAAATTCGACGCAAACGGTCTCATCCCCGCCATTGTCGTGGATGCGCAGAGCCAGAGCGTACTGACCCTTGCTTACATGAACCGCGAAAGCCTTGCCATCAGCCTTGCAGAAGGCAGAACCTGCTTCTGGTCCCGCTCCCGCAAGGAGCTTTGGCGCAAGGGCGAAACCTCCGGCAACGTGCAGCACATCGTGAACATGAAAGCGGATTGTGACAGGGATGCGCTCGTGGTCTACGTGAAAAAAGACGGCCCCGCCTGCCACCTCGGCACGGATTCCTGCTTTAACGACGATGTATTCGGGAACGAACCGTTTTCCATCAAGGCGCTGTACGCGCTTCTTGAAGGCCGCAAGACAGAAAAAAAGGAAGGTTCCTACACCACCTATCTTTTTGAAAAAGGCATCGACAAAATTCTGAAGAAAGTTGGTGAAGAATCCACTGAGGTCATCATTGCGGGCAAGGCAGACGACCGGAAGGAGACCGTGTATGAGATTGCGGACCTTGCGTATCACGTGATGGTGCTGATGGTGCAGATGGGAATTTCCGTGGAAGATGTGCTCGCTGAACTTGCCTCCCGCCATGTGATCGACAAAAAGGTGAAACAGGAGAAGATGACGGAATGAGCGTCCGCGCGGATTTTCATGTGCATACGACCTTTTGCGACGGTGCGGCCACGCCGCGTGAAATGGCGGAGGCTGCGCGTTCGGCAGGCCTTACGGCTCTGGGCTTTTCCGGACATTCGTTTGTGGAATTTGACCCTTCCTGCGGCATGAACGCGGAAACTGCCGGCCGATACCGGGTGGAAATCCGCGCCCTGCGCAAAGAATATGCGGAAGCGCTCCCCATCTTCTCCGGCATCGAAAAGGACGTATACGGCGAAGCCGATACGGCTCCTTATGATTACGTGATCGGCTCCGGGCATTACGTCCCGCTGCCGGGAGGCGGTTTTTCTCCGGTGGATGTAAGCCCGGAGACGACGATTTCCGCAATTCGGGAGCACTTTTCCGGCGACGCCTTCCGCTATGCCGCCGCCTATTATGAAGGGCTTGCTGTGCGCCTGCTTACGGAGCCGCGCGTGGACATCGTAGGGCATTTCGATCTCATTGCCAAATTCAACGAGGGCGGCCGCCTGTTCGATGAACGCAACCCCCGCTATCAGAGCGCGGCGCTCGATGCGCTTGAAGCGGTCGCCAAAGTGCATCCGCGCTTTGAAATCAACACGGGCGCCATGAGCCGCGGCTGGCGCAGCGCGCCCTATCCCGCGCCGTTTTTGCTCAAACGCCTGAAGGAACTTTCCGGCCGCATCGTCCTCTCAAGCGACAGCCACAGTGCGTTTACGCTTTGTTTCGGATTTTCTGCGGCTGCTGCGCTTGCCTGCGTCTGCGGCTTCAAAGAAGCAGATGTATTTACGGATGCCGGATTTACGCCTGTTTCATTGCGATAATGGAACTCTTCCAACGGCGCGCTACTTCTTTATAAGCGATGCCGCGATTAACTCCATGTGTTCTTTCATAGCGGCTGCAGCAGCTTTGTTGTTGTGTTTTTTGATTGCAGCAAGAATTGCTTCGTGCTGGCGGTTGATGAGCATTTCGTTGTCATTCTGAACAATCAGGAGCCGGGCGTCATGAATGTGCTCATTGATAAGCGATTCGCACGCATTGAGCAGCGTAACCAGAAGCGGGTTTCCCGAGGAACGTACCATAGCATAATGGAACTGGTGATCCAGCGCAGCCTTTACCTGTTCGTCCTGCTCCATGTTGATGCGCACAATCAGCGTTTCCATAATTGCAATATCCGCATCGGATGCATGTGTTGCAGCAAGGGCTGCGCTCTCCTGTTCCAGCGCACGGCGCAGCTCATGCGTGTGCGCCATACTGCCATGCTCCACAAGCATCATGATACTCAGCGGCTCGGACATGGTGTTGCACAAATTGCTCGAAATATAATACCCGGATCCATGCAGGCATTCTACAAGGCCCAGTATTTCAAACGTTTTCAGCGCCTCCCGCACCGTTGCGCGCGAAAGGCCAAACGCAGCGCACAAATGGCGTTCGCTTGGAAGTTTATCCCCCTTACGCAGCTCACCCGTTGCAAGATTGCGTTTAATTTGGGCAATAATCTGATAGAGCAGGTTCGGCGGTTCAATCTTGGTAAATTGCATGTAAGACGCTCGCTGTTATAGAATTGGCGCTGTACGTTCCGCTCTTTCAGCGTCATGTTATATTTTACACCAGATGCCAAAGCGGCCGCAAGCGTCAAATCGGGGAAAGGCGCCGCCATTGCCTTGGCAGCGCCTGTATTTTCTTCTGCTTACCGGCTTTTAAACTGAACGCAGGAAACAAAATGCCCTGGCTTTATTTCGATAAGCGGGATATCCTCGCCCGTGCATTCGGGCCTCCGTTCGGGGCAGCGCACAGCGAAGCGGCAACCCGGCTTGGGTGAAACGGGGCTTGAAAGCTCCCCGTGAATCACCTCGCGCTGTGACATGCGGCGGTTGAGCTTTGGGAGCGGAATTGAGGCAAGCAGCGCTTTGGTATACGGATGGAGCGGGTTGGCAAATAGTTCGTCCGATGAGCAGAGTTCCACATTCTGTCCCAGATACATCACGGCAATGTCATGGGAAATATGCTTTACAACCGAAAGGTCGTGTGTAATGAACATATATGTGATTCCCATGTTCTTCTGCAGATCCATAAGAAGGTTGAGGATCTGAGCCTGAATGGACACATCGAGCGCACTGACCGGTTCGTCACACACGATGAATTTGGGATTGACCGCAAGCGCGCGCGCAACGCCAATCCGCTGGCGGCGTCCGCCATCGAGCTCATGGGGATAGGCAACGGCAAGCCGTTCCGCCAGTCCCACGATATCCATCAGTTCTGCAACGCGCCGGTTCACTTCTGCCTTGCCGCGCAGCGTCTTAGTAAGAAGAATTGGCTCGGCAATCAGTTCACTGACAGACAGGCGGGGATCCAGCGAGGAATATGGATCTTGAAAAATGATCTGCATCTGTTTTTTCAGTTCTTTTACCTGGCGCGGGTGCAACGCCAGAATATCTTCTCCCTGGAAAAGCACCTGGCCGGCCGTTGCTTCAATAAGGCGGAGAATGACCCGCCCGAGCGTACTTTTACCGCAGCCCGATTCCCCTACAACGCCGAGCGTCTTCCCTGTGTAGATTTTGAGATTAATATCGTCTACGGCATGGAGCGGGCCTGCCGGCGTGCTGAAATACTTTTTTAAATGCACAGTTTCAATCAGCGGTGTTTCTCCCATTTCCCTCTCTCTCCTTTCACTTGAAAGCGCCGCCATACAGGTGGCACTTGATCCTGTGTTCCCCTTCCGTATAAACCAGCGGCACTATTTCACGGCAGATCTGCATGCATTGCTTGCACCGGGGATGGAATTTGCAGCCTTTTGGAAGGTTGGTTGGATCCGGCATCAAACCATCGATTTGCTCCAGCCTTTCCTTTTTGTGTTCTATATCCGGGATTGACTGGAACAGCCCGATCGTATACGGATGATGATGTTCTCCTTCAAACAGGTCCTCCACGCTGCCGTATTCGATGATCTCTCCGGCGTACATCACGCCAACTTTTTCGCAGGTCTGCGCAATGATCCCCATATCGTGTGTAATCATCAGCAGCGAAGTTTTTAAACGCTCTTTCAGTTCGTTCATCATCGCCAGCACCTGCGCCTGAATCGTAACATCTAGCGCCGTAGTGGGTTCGTCCGCGATGAGTAACTGTGGGTTGCAGCTTAGCGCAATCGCAATTACAACGCGCTGCTTCATGCCGCCCGAAAACTGATGCGGGTAATCGTTTTTCCGGTTTGCCGGTATGCCGACAAGCTCCAGAATTTCCTCCACGCGTGCTTCAATTTCTTCTTTTGTCCTGTTCTGTGTGTTATGCAGGGCGAGCGCCTCGGCAATTTGGCAACCCACGGAAATAACCGGGTTGAGCGAAGTCATCGGGTCTTGAAAAATCATGGAGATTTTCCCGCCGCGCAGCTCACGCAGCGCGTCGTCGTTCATGGCGGCAATATCTTCCCCTTGAAACAGAATTCGCCCGGAAGCTTTTGCGGTGCGGTCCGGAAGGAGCCTCAGGATTGCAAGCGCTGTGGAGGTTTTCCCCGCCCCCGTCTCGCCCACAAGGCCAAGCGTTTCCTGTTTGTTGATGGAAAGGTCGATTCCGTTTACCGCATGCACGGTCTCCATATCCGTTTTATAAACAATTTCCAGATTCTCGATTTTTAAAAGCTCATTTGGCATAGGAGACACCTCAGTCTTTCAGTTTTGGATCCAACGCATCGCGCAGGCCGTCGCCAATGAGCGTGATGGAAAGCGCAGCCAATACGATACAGATTCCCGGGATTGTAATGAGATACGGATAGGACCAAATATAGGTTTTCGCAGACGCAAGCATGGCGCCCCACTCCGGATTGGGCGGTTGAATGCCAAGCCCAAGATAGCTCATGGAAGCGGCCGTTAATATCATGCCGGAAGATGAAAACGCCATCTGGCAGATAATGGGACTCAGCGAGTTGGGGATGATATGCTTTACGATGATTTTGAAGTTGCTTGCGCCGCATGCACGCGCAGCTTCAATGAATTCCTGTCCAACCAGTGTAACCACGGAAGAGCGCACCAGACGCGCATACGTTGCAATGGAAGAAAAGGATAGCGCAATCAGTAGATTGGTCAGGTTTGCGCCCAATGCCGCAACCACCGCCATCGCAAGCAGGATCGACGGGATGCTGGAGATGATGTCCATGCAGCGCATGATGATAAAGTCCCGCTTCTTTCCGTAGAATGCGGCAACTGCTCCAAGCAGCCCTCCAATCACAGCGGAGCAGGAAGTTGCAAGGATGCCGATGGACAGCGAAACCCTTGCGCCGTGAATGATACGCGCAAACACATCCCGTCCATACTCATCGGTTCCAAAAATATGCGCATCCTCCGTAAACAGGTTTTTCAGCGAAGGCGTTTCAAAGCGCGCCTGCTGGTTTGTTGCAATCGCCCTAGTGTCAAAATCTTCGATCACATCCGCAAAAACTGCAAACAGAACAAATACCGTCAGCACGCAAAGTCCCAGAATCGCGGTACGGCTTTTGCGGAATTGGCGCCAAATCATTTGGGATCTGGATTTTTTGCGCAGGGCAAGCTTTTTTTCCGTATCGTTCATGCGGTTACCTCCCCGCTCTCAACTTTTTTCGCGCGCTTGCCCGCTGCCTGATATTGCGCTTTTACGCGGGGATCAAGCATCGAATATGCAATATCCACAAACACCATCACAAGGCAGAACGCAAATGAGAAAAGAATCGTGATCGCCATGACCTGCGGAATATCCTTCATGTTGATGCTGTCCACGAGAATTGCGCCGATTCCGGGGATTGAAAACACGTTTTCAATCACAACTGAACCGCCCAGCATATAGGCGAAGTTAATGCCGCATACGGTAACGATGGGGAGCAATGCGTTGCGCAGCGCATGGTTGAAAATCACGCTCTTTTCCTTTGCTCCCTTTGCGCGGGCCGTGCGAACATAATCCTGCCGGATGCACTCAAGCATGGTGGAGCGGGTTATTTTCAACAGGCCGCTTGCCCCAGGCAGGATCAGGGTCATCAGCGGCAGCACATAATGCGCCGGCGTGCCAAGCCCCGCGGTAGGCAGAAGCGACAGCTGTATTCCAAACACCAGCATCAGCATCAATCCAAGCCAGAACCCCGGCACCGAGCCTAGCATCATTGCAATCACGGTTGAAATAAAATCTGCCGGTGAATACTGCTTTACCGCGGCAACGATCCCAAGCGGCACCCCGATGAGTACCTCTCCGACAATTGCCATGAGCGCAAGGCGGAGCGTGGTTGGAAAGCGGGCATTGATTTCAACGAATACCGATTGGCGTGTCCGCCAGGATTCCCCAAAGTCAAGCCTTGTAATAATACCCCAAATGTAATCGCCCAACCTTACGAGAAAGGGCCGGTCTACGCCAAATTCGTGGTTCAGCTCATCTACAGCAGACTGCGGCGCGCTCGACCCAAGAATCTGCCTGCCCGGATTGCCCGGCGTTATAGACATAATTGCAAATACCAGGATAATAACGCCCAGCATGGTCGGGATGATCAGAAGTATGCGTTTGATAAAATACCGATACAATTCTCCCCCCTCCTTTCTTCCGCTTTACGGGGTTTCTGTCAAATAGGCACAGAGCAGTTTGATCGTTTCTTCAACCGCCCGCAGATTCGTTCTTTCATAACTGTGGGAAGCATATACGCCGGGTCCAATCAAGCCATGCCGAACATCTCGCCCGGCGATAAGCGCGACAGCCACATCGGAAATATAGCCGGAATAGCAATCTACTGCAAAATCGATCCCGTTTTCCATGCCAAGTTGGATGAGCCGGGTAACGACAGCATTGTTGTATGGCCCATAATTATCGCGTGCTACGATGGAAACCCGTGTTTCGCTGCCTTCAAGGCCTTCACCTACGCACCCCATATCAATACCAAGCAGCTCCACGGCGTCTTCAGGGATGCCTGCGCCGCCTGCATGCAGCACCTCCTCGTATACGGTAAAGCCAACATAGACCTTCCGGTTCAGCGCAATTTTATTTTCCACAACATATTTTGAAAATGCCAAAAGAATCGCCACACCGATCTTGTCGTCTAGAAATCTGGACTTCAGCCAGCCGTCTGTCGAAGCAGCGAAGCGCGGATGTATGCTGATGAAATCCCCGTTTCGGATCCCCAGTGCTTCCACATCCTTTTTGGAATCCACCAGTTTATCCAGCACCACTTCCATATTGCTTTCAAATGTGCGGACAACGTTGTAATTATCATTCACATGCGTAGAAGCGTTTGTAAGCAGAATGGTCCCCTCATAGGTACCGTTGAATTTTGTGTGAACCGTCACGTTCTCATTTTCAATGTTGTTTGGATTTAATCCCCCCACGCGCACGATCTTCAGCCGGCCGTTTGGCTTAATCTCCTTTACCTGCGCGCCAAGGGTATCCGCATGCGCCGTCAGCATGACGGGTTCACCTTCCCCGCCCAGGCAATACCGGATTCCGCCCTTATTAAGGTGTTTCACCTGATAGCCCATGCTTTCAACTTCCCTGCTCAAATAGCCCTCCACTGCTTCAAAAAAACCGGATGGGCTGGGAATTGCCAGCAGTGCTTCAAGCTGTTTTAAAAGGTAATCGCTGTATTGTGCAAACATTGTTTCCTCCCATATTTTCCAGCCCGGATCCTGCGAAGATTTAATCGCGGGAGCCGGGCTGCTGTCATCGGTTATTTCCACGAGCAATCGTAGAAATAAATTACGTTGGGTGAATAGAGCGTCATGTTGAGGTCGTTGCTGCACCCGATGTTCGTGAGCCGGTTAAACAGCATAACCCATCCGGAATCCTCCTGCACAAGGCGGTTGAGTTCCTGATAGTAGGCGAGGCGTTCTTCCTGGTCCGTGGCGCTCCGGCCAAGTTCAAACAGCTCATCGATGCGCGGATTGCTGATGCGCGGAAGGTTGAACGCATCCACCGCGTCGGAGTCAAATAGGATGCTGTAGGCGTCCATGTCCCAGGCAACGCCGTTATATACCACAAGGCCCATGATACCGATGGTATAATTTCCCTTACATGCATCTTCGATAAAGCTGTCGGTTACCTCGATCTCCGCATTTAAGCCAATTGCAGCAAGGTTTTCCTGCAGGATGGGCGCGATCTTCTCACCGAAAGCAGTTGAACCGATTTTGCCGATATCGATCGGGGTCTGAATTCCTGCCTCAGCGAGCAGCGCTTTGGCATGTTCCAAATCATAGACATATGTTTTTGCATCCGGATCATAGCCGAACATCATGGGGCTTACAATGTTGGAGGTTTCCGTACCCAAACCATCCAGCGCGACCTCAACCATAAACGCGCGGTCTGCACAATAGTTTACGGCCTGTCGGACGAGCGGATTGTCAAACGGGTATACTTCGCTGTTCATATGTACACAAGTGATATGCGGGGATTCACTTTGGTAGATGGTAATGGAATCCATCCGGCTGAATTTCTCATAATTCGCTGTGCTGATATCCATGATATCGACTTCGCCTGTTTCCAGCGCCACGGCCGATGCAGTACTGTCGCTGAAGATGCGCATTACGACCTTTTTAATCGGCGCGGCGCCGCGATAATAATCCCCAAATGCTTCCAGCGTAATGGAGCTTCCCACTACGCGTTCCACCATTTTGTATGCACCGCATCCAATGGGTTTTTCCGCAAAGCCTTCCGGGCCAACGTTTTCATAATAAGCTTTGGGCAAGATGTAAAGCTGCACAACATTTTCCAAGAAGGATGCGTACGGCGCAGTCAGTTTGATTTCAACAGTGTAATCCCCGGTTGCAGCCGCACGCTCAAAGTTTGCTACGGTCGTGCCGATATAGGTGGATGCGGCCGCCCGCTCCACGCTAAAGGCTACGTCTTCCGCTTTCACCTCGGTACCATCGTGGAACTTGACGCCTTCTTTAATTTCAAACGTATAAACAAGCCCGTCGTCCGAAATATTATAGCTTTTTGCAAGTCGTGGCTCCATTTCCCCGGAATCATGGTTTACAAAATAGAGTGGCTCATAAATCTGTCTGTAAAGATTGTGTTCCGCCGTCAGCGTGCGGAAATTCGGGTCTGCGCTGTTAATATCGCCATCCAGGCAATAATTCAGCACGCGTTCTCCATCCACTTCCGCATTTTGCGCGCATCCCCACAGCGCCAAGGCGCAAAAGGCGAGCAACAGGCACAATGCAACTGTCCTTTTCATTTTGATCCTCCTTTGATTTTTATCATATTGCTCAAGGCAACACTTCTTTTTCTCAGCAGATCTTGCCGGGATTGAGAATCCCATTGGGGTCGAATGCCAGCTTGATCCGCCGCATCAGCGCTGTCTGCCCGGCACCTATCCGGGAGCGCAGCGCTTCCCGTTTGGCGCAGCCGATCCCGTGTTCGCCGGAAACCGTACCGCCAAGCTCCGCCGCATGCGCGTAAAGCGCATCGAATGCCCCGGAGAGGCGTTCATCCCATTCCGGCGCAGTAAGCCCATCCCGGCAAAAATACACATGCAGGTTCCCATCCCCCGCATGCCCGAAGTATTCTACGCGCAACCCGCTTTCCACAGAAATTGCATCGAACTGCTCCACAAAAGCCGCTATGCTTGCACGAGGCACAGCCACATCGCCTTCGTCCATCTGCCCGGCAGACGTTTTGATCGCCTCCAAGAACGCGCCGCGCGCCTTCCAGACCGCATCCATGCGCTCCTCTGTATCAACGAAATAGCAATCGATTGCACCTTCTCCAAGGCAGAGCTCGGCCGCGCACGCCATGCGCTTTGCCACATCCGTCTCATCGCCGCCATCAAACGTAAACAAAAGCGCTGCGTCTCCGGCAAAGCGCGGGAACGGCCGTCCCAAGTATTCCTCCGTTAATTCGATCACCCTCCGGGTAAGGAATTCTACTGCCGTAGGCTCCGACCCTGAGCCGATCAGCTTGGGGACAACGGCAATCGCCGCGGAAAGGGAAGCAAATCCTGCAAGCATGCTCATACATGCTTGCGCAGCCTGTCAAAAAAGCCCCGTTGCAATGCAGCAGTGGGGCTTCAAGCATGAAAA